>Ga0209631_10004368_pt1 | contig 15661 bp, 11 predicted proteins | sample COG_08_FD_184752 | JGI IMG/M metagenome (GOLD analysis project Ga0209631, IMG submission 184752) | Pelagic Microbial community sample from North Sea - COGITO 998_met_08 (SPAdes) (version 2) | ecosystem: Environmental > Aquatic > Marine > Neritic zone/Coastal water | place: Helgoland, sampling...
AATGGTGATGCCGGGTGATAATATTACAATGGAAGTTGAGTTGATGTCTCCGATTGCTATGGATGAGGGCCTGCGATTTGCTATTCGTGAGGGTGGCCGTACCGTGGGTGCTGGAGTTGTCTCCTCGATTGTTGAGTAAATTAGAAATATATTTTTGTGGAATGCGTGTGCGACGTAACATTGGTTTTTGTTTTTTTATTGCGCGTTTAGGGGCATAGCTCAGTTGGTAGAGCGACGGTCTCCAAAACCGTAGGTCGCGGGTTCGAACCCTGCTGCCCCTGCCATCATTCGATGGTTTCGGTTGAGCGTCTTAAACGCGAAAAGGTATTAATAAGTAATGGCAAAAAATAGCCCGGCCCAATTTGTTCAAGAGGTGCGTCAAGAAACGTCCAAAGTTACTTGGCCAACTCGCAAAGAAACAGGCGTTTCTACAGCCATGGTATTTGTAATGGTTATTGTCGCTGCCATATTCTTTTTTTTGATTGATCAAATTTTGGCACTAGGCATCCGTACAATATTTGGACTGGGAGGCTGAGTATGGCTATTCGCTGGTATGTTATTCATGCTTACTCCGGTTTCGAGCAAAAAGTAGCGGCGTCAATTACAGAGCAGGCGGTTCAGGCAGGTATGGGTGATAAGTTTGAGCAAGTCTTGGTTCCAGTTGAAGAAGTCGTTGAATTGCGCCGTGGAGCACGCGTTGCTGCAGAACGCAAGTTCTTTCCCGGTTATGTAATGGCTAAAATGGAAATGACTGACGAGACCTGGCATCTGGTTAAAAATACGCCAAAGGTTACCGGCTTTCTTGGGTCTGGAGGGCGTCCATCCCCGATAACAAATGCTGAAGCAGAGCGTATTTTGCATCAGGTTCAGGAAGGCATCGAACGTCCTAAGCCTTCTATTCTTTTTGAAGTCGGAGAGCAGGTTAGGGTTTGTGATGGCCCCTTTAATTCTTTTAACGGCATTGTAGAAGATTTTGATGAGGAGCGTGCAAGGTTAAAAGTAGCTGTTTCCATCTTTGGTCGTGCAACACCTGTAGAGCTTGAATATTCACAGGTAGAAAAACTCTAGCCAATTGATGCAAATAAACGTGTGGGAGGTCTGCCATGTCCGTACCACGCACTCAAGATTAACAAGACTATTGAGGTAGATAATGGCAAAGAAAATTAAAGGCTACGTTCGGCTTCAAGTGCCGGCAGGTTCAGCTAATCCATCCCCGCCAATTGGGCCTGCATTAGGTCAGGCTGGATTGAATATTATGGAATTTTGCAAGGCGTTTAATGCTGAAACGCAAAATATGGAAAAGGGTATGCCTATTCCAGTTGTTATTACTGCCTATCAGGACGCAACTTTTGATTTTATTACCAAGACCCCGCCGGCTAGCTTCTTCTTAAAGAAAGCTGCAAAGCTTCCAAAGGGTTCTGGTGAACCAAATCGTAACATTGTTGGCAAAGTAACAATGGCTCAAATACGTGAAATCGCTGAATTAAAGATGGTTGATCTCAACGCTATCGATTTGGATGGAGCGTGCCAAATGATTAAAGGTTCTGCTCGTTCTATGGGCATTGAAGTGGTTGGGGATTAGAACAATGTCAAAAACTGGAAAGCGCCTCAAAAAGGCAAATAAAAATGTTGATCGCACTGCTTCTTACGCCCTGAGTGATGCTGTAAATATTATCAAGACAAATGCCAATAGCAAGTTTGATGAGACTGTAGAGATTGCACTTAACCTAGGTGTTGATCCAAAACATGCGGACCAAATGGTCCGTGGTGTTGTATCGTTGCCTCATGGTACAGGTAAAAGTTTGCGAGTAGCAGTATTTGCCAAAGGAGACAAGGTCAAGGAAGCTCAGGAAGCTGGGGCTGATCTTGTTGGATCCGATGAATTAGCTGATCAAGTAAAAAAAGGTGAAATTAATTTTGACCGAATAATCGCCACACCGGACATGATGGCAGTCGTTGGCCAGCTTGGTAAAGTCTTAGGGCCCAAAGGTCTAATGCCAAATCCGAAACTGGGGACAGTAACCATGGACGTGGCTGCAGCAGTGAAAGCCGTTAAAGGTGGACAAATTGAATTTCGCGTAGAAAAGGCCGGTATTGTTCATGCAGGCGTAGGCAAGGTAAGTTTCTCTGCGGATGCTATCGGAGAAAATATTTCGACCTTTATCAACGCTATTACTAAGGCCAAGCCGACCGGAGTCAAAGGTACATACATGAAGCGTGTCTCCATTTCTTCAACGATGGGACCTGGTGTAAGGCTTGATATAAGTCATTTGGGAGAATAATTGTAAGAAAGTTCTGGTAAGAATCCCTTTGGGACGCTTGCTTGAAAGAGTGCGTGATGTAGCGCACTCGACCTGTCCAAGACTGTAGGCGGCAGCATTGCAAATTGTATTGCGGCCATAATGGAACCATCCACCTGCACAGACAGTGCAAACAACCGTTTTCTATACGGGTAAGAACTGGCGCACTGGACAGGCTTAACGGCACTTTTTAGGTTTTGAAAGTGTTATAAGTCCAACGGTTCCGATCTGTATGTTTCGCAAATTGCGGTCATACTGGGAGGGATCAAAGAAGCTGGAGAAAAGACAGTGGACCGAGGACAAAAAGAAGAACTGGTAGCTTCGATGCATCAGACTTTTGAAGATTCCGCCATGGTGGTTGTTACCCATTACAGTGGTTTGACAGTTGCAGAACTTGGTGTTCTTCGCAGTGAAATGCGCGCGGCAGGAGCCAGTTTTAAAGTTACTAAAAATCGGCTCACACGGCGTGCTATCGACGGCACAAAGTTCAGCCCCCTCAGCGACATGTTTACTGGACCAACCGCAATTGCTTATTCGGAAGATCCAGTTGCACCTGCTAAGGTAGCTGTAAAATTTTCTAAGTCCAACGACAAGCTGGTTGTTCTTGGTGGCGCTCTCGGCGATGAGATACTCGATGTTGCTGGTGTTAGGGCTCTTGCGAGCTTACCTGGACTCGATGAACTTCGCGCCAAAATCGTCGGTATGATCAGCACCCCTGCAACACGCATAGCTGGCATTCTACAAGCACCAGGTGGACAGGTTGCACGGGTTATTGCCGCTAAGGCTAATGAAGGTGGATCAGCTTAAATTAACCGATTTTTTAAACAAATACGACAGTTCAATCCTTAGGAGATAAATATTATGGCTAATCTGGAAAAGATCGTTGATGATCTCTCAAGTCTGACCGTCATGGAGGCGGCGGAACTCTCTAAACTTCTTGAAGAAAAGTGGGGCGTTTCTGCTGCGGCACCTGTTGCTGCTGCTGCTGGGCCTGCTGTTGCTGGCGAAGTCGCAGAAGAAAAGACTGATTTTGATGTTATCTTGACCGCCGCAGGCGATAAGAAAATTAACGTAATTAAAGAAGTTAGAGCAATTACGGCTCTTGGTCTGAAAGAAGCCAAGGAGTTGGTTGAATCTGCACCGAAGCCTGTTAAAGAAGGTGTTAACAAAGACGAAGCCGAGGAACTCAAGAAAAAGTTAGAGGAAGCAGGCGCATCGGTCGAAGTTAAGTAACGATAGGTCTATTTTTATAGACTCAATCGGGTTAAATAGCATGCCGGCGATTGGTGCTTTTGCCAATTGTCGGCAGGTTGGTTTTTTTTTAAGATTGCACACATCTGTTCAGATGGGCTTTACCGAAGCCGGGAACCATAGATGCAGTTGCCTCGAAAGGCGTTCGCGTTGGGAATACAATCGCTAGTGTCTTAGAAATTGAAGATGGAACCTTAATCAACTGCGGTGGTTGTTTTTAGTTTTGTCTATGTACGAGTAAGTTGTAGGGAACTTTTGCAATGGATATCTCCTATACTGGCCGGAAGCGCGCACGTAAATTTTTTGGCAACCTTAAAGAAGTTGCAACAATGCCTAATCTTGTTGAGGTTCAAAAGGCATCGTATGATAAATTTTTCCGAACGGAAATGACAGCTGAAGAACGTGTAGGTTGCGGTCTAGATGAAGTCTTTAAATCAGTCTTCCCAATTAAAGATTTTTCCGAACGTGGAACACTAGAATATGTGGATTTTAAGTTTGATGAGCCTAAATATGATGTGGAGGAATGCCAGCAACGTGGCATGACCTTCGCTGCACCCCTAAAAGTCACCCTGCGTCTAGTAGTGTGGGATGTCGACGAAGAAACTGGCGCTCGCTCTATTCTAGATATTAAAGAACAAGATGTGTACATGGGCGATATGCCGCTGATGACAGGTAACGGTACCTTTGTAGTTAATGGCACTGAGCGCGTTATTGTCTCGCAAATGCATCGTTCTCCTGGCGTTTTCTTTGATCACGACAAAGGCAAGACCCATTCCTCAGGAAAGTTCCTGTTCGCGGCCCGCGTTATTCCCTACCGCGGCTCTTGGCTGGACTTTGAATTTGACGCCAAGGATTTAGCTTACGTGCGCATTGATCGTCGTCGTAAACTGCCCGTTACCACTTTGTTGATGGCCTTGAACAACGACAAGACGGATAAGCTGATCGCCAAGAGAGCAAAAGATAACAAGACTGTTGAGGCGCTAGAAAAAGAGGGGCACACGCCTGAAGAAATACTCTCTTTTTTCTATGACAAAGTCCTCTTTACCCGAGTAAAGAAAGGTTGGAAGACTGCTTTTGAGGGGGAGGCTTTACGTGGCATCAAGCTGACTAGTGATCTGGTCAATGCTAAATCTGGTAAAGTTGTTGCTGAGACTGGAACCAAGATGACACCTCGCCTCATTCGTGAGTTGGCAGAAAAAGGAATGAAGGAACAATTGGTTTCTAACGAAGATTTGATCGGTCGTTACATTTCAGATGATATGTTCAATGAGAGCACCGGCGAAATTTATGCTGAGGTTGGTGCTGAGGTCACAGAGGAGCTATTGGAGACCCTTGCAGAGGCCAGCTTTAATGAGATTGAAACCCTAGCTATCGATCATGTAAATGTTGGCCCTTATATTCGCAATACTTTGGCCGTTGATAAAAACACTTCACGTGAAGAAGCGCTAATCGACATATATCGTGTCATGCGTCCAGGTGAGCCTCCTACACTTGAAACTGCAGAAGCATTATTTAACAGCCTTTTCTTTGATCCGGAGCGCTATGACTTGTCCTCAGTTGGCCGTGTTAAAATGAATTCCCGCATGGGCTTCGAAACCGAGGATACAGTGCGCGTCCTTCGCAAAGAAGACATCATGTCAGTTGTGAAGACCCTGGTCGAATTGAAAGACGGCCGTGGGGATATCGATGATATTGATCACTTGGGCAACCGTCGTGTTCGCTCCGTTGGTGAATTGATGGAAAACCAATATCGTGTTGGTCTGCTGCGCATGGAGCGTGCAATTCGTGAACGGATGAGTTCTGTCGATATTGACACCGTTATGCCACACGACTTAATAAACGCCAAACCCGCAGCTGCTGCGGTCCGTGAATTTTTTGGATCTTCACAGCTATCGCAGTTTATGGACCAAACCAATCCGCTATCAGAAATTACTCACAAACGTCGCCTTTCTGCTCTTGGGCCAGGTGGGTTGACCCGTGAGCGTGCTGGCTTCGAAGTGAGAGATGTGCACCCAACTCACTACGGTCGAATTTGCCCCATTGAAACACCCGAAGGTCCAAATATCGGCTTGATTAACTCGCTCGCAACTTTTGCCCGGGTTAACAAATATGGCTTTATAGAAACCCCGTACCGCAAAGTTGAAAAGGGCAAGGCTAGTGGTGACATTCAATACATGTCAGCCATGGAGGAAGGTCGCTATACCATAGCTCAGGCGAACGAGGAGATCGATGCAAAGGGCAAGTTCGTCCAGGATTTAGTCAGTTGCCGGAAAGGTGGTGATTTCGTCATGGCGGTGCCTGAAACCATAGAGTTTATGGATGTTTCTCCAAAGCAACTTGTGTCTGTTGCGGCAGCACTTATTCCATTTCTTGAAAACGATGACGCTAACCGCGCATTGATGGGCTCTAATATGCAACGCCAAGCAGTGCCTTTGCTGCGTGCTGCAGCTCCACTGGTTGGTACTGGAATGGAAGCAAAAGTTGCAGAGGATTCTGGTGCCACGATCGTTGCAATGCGTTCTGGCGTGATTGACCAAATTGATGCAACACGAATTGTTGTTAGAGCCACTGAAGAAACATCTCACTCAGCGGCTGGTGTCGATATATATAATCTACTTAAATTCCAGCGTTCCAACCAGAATACTTTTTTGCACCAGCGCCCACTGGTCAAGGTGGGTGATTTAGTGCGAGCTGGTGATACCATTGCAGATGGACCGTCGACAGATTTTGGCGAGCTGGCGCTTGGACGTAATGTTCTCGTCGCATTCATGCCTTGGAACGGTTACAATTTTGAGGACTCAATCCTAATCTCGGAACGTATTGTTAAAGAAGATGTCTTTACTTCGATTCATATTGAAGAATTTGAAGTCATGGCTCGTGATACCAAGCTTGGTCAGGAAGAAATCACTCGGGACATCTCGAACGTTGGTGAAGAGTCGCTCAAGAATCTTGATGAAGCTGGCATTGTTTACATAGGTGCAGAAGTCAAACCAGGTGACATCCTTGTTGGCAAAGTGACGCCAAAGGGTGAAAGCCCAATGACGGCAGAAGAAAAACTGCTACGCGCCATCTTTGGAGAGAAAGCCTCGGACGTTCGGGACACATCTTTGAAACTTCCCCCTGGTGTCATCGGCACGGTGGTTGAGGTCCGTGTCTTTTCGCGTCGTGGTGTTGATAAGGATGAACGTGCATTGGCGATCGAGCGTTCTGAAATTGATCGCCTGGCAAAAGATCGTGATGATGAACGGGCTATTCTAGAGCGTAGCTTTCTTTCACGTCTGACGGCGCTTCTGCTTGGTAAAACGGTCGTAAGCGGCCCCGGTGGTTTGAAGTCTGGCGTCAAGATTACCCAGGATACTCTGGATGAATTCACAGCAGGTCAAAATGCTCAGATCGTCGTCTCTAATGACAAGGTTATGAAAGACGTCGAAGAGTTAAAAAGGCATTTTGAAGAGAGTATTGCTACCCTTCAGGCTCGTTTTGATAATAGGGTTGATAAATTGCAAAGTGGTGATGACTTGTCACCTGGTGTCATGAAGATGGTTAAAGTATTTATCGCAGTTAAGCGCAAACTACAACCGGGTGACAAGATGGCCGGTCGTCATGGCAACAAGGGTGTAATTTCTAGGATTGTTCCCCAGGAAGACATGCCCTATCTTGAAGACGGGCAACCCGTTGATATTGTTCTCAATCCATTAGGTGTGCCATCACGCATGAATGTTGGTCAGATTCTTGAAACTCATCTAGGTTGGGCTAGTGCCAAGTTGGGCGAACAGATTAGTGATTTGCTTGATGCTTTCGGCGAAAATGTTGACCATAAACAGCTGCGTGATCAGTTGAAAGATGTTTATGGCGAGAGGGAATACAAGGACAAGGTTGCCTCATTGAACGACGATGAACTTCTGGAGATGTCAAATAATCTTCGCTCCGGTGTGCCTATGGCGACCCCGGTGTTCGATGGCGCCCATGAGGTGGACATCAATGAAATGTTGACAAAGGCTGGTCTTGATACCTCGGGTCAGATGACTCTTATTGATGGCCGCACTGGAGAAGCTTTTGACCGTAAGGTGACAGTTGGTTACATCTACATGCTCAAACTGCACCACCTGGTTGATGACAAGATCCATGCCCGCTCGATTGGACCGTACTCTCTTGTTACTCAACAACCACTCGGTGGTAAGGCACAGTTTGGTGGTCAGCGCTTTGGTGAAATGGAAGTGTGGGCGCTTGAAGCATACGGTGCGTCATATACTTTGCAGGAAATGCTGACAGTTAAATCCGATGATGTTTCTGGCCGAACTAAAGTCTACGAATCTATAGTACGTGGTGACGACACCTTCGAAGCTGGTATCCCCGAGTCCTTCAACGTTTTGGTCAAGGAATTACATTCCCTTGGTCTTAACGTCGAATTGCATTAATTGCCCAATAAGGAGAATCGATATGAATGAATTGATGAAGGTTTTTGGGCAGGTCAGTGGCACCCAGCAATTTGACCTTATACGTATTTCGATTGCATCACCTGAACGTATTCGCTCGTGGTCATTTGGTGAGATAAAAAAGCCAGAAACTATTAACTATCGAACCTTCAAGCCTGAGAGAGATGGGCTATTTTGTGCCCGTATTTTTGGACCAACCAAGGATTATGAATGTTTGTGTGGCAAATATAAGCGCATGAAGTATAAGGGCATAACCTGTGAAAAATGTGGTGTTGAAGTAACTTTGCAAAAGGTTCGCCGTGAACGTATGGGGCATATAGAAATGGCCTCACCGGTTGCACATATCTGGTTTATGAAGTCACTTCCATCACGTATTGGTTTGTTGCTTGATATGACCTTGAAGGACCTTGAACGGGTTCTTTACTTTGAGAACTATGTGGTTGTAGAACCTGGCCTAACCCCACTACCTTTGCACGGGTTGCTCTCCGAAGATGCTTATCAGAATGCAGTGGATGAATACGGCAATGATGCTTTCAGTGTTGGCATTGGTGCAGAGGCTATTCGTAAAATGTTAGAAGCTCTTGAACTTGATGAAGAGTTAGTAACCTTGCGGGCTGATCTCAAAGAGACAAATTCAGAGGCCAAGCGCAAGAAATTCGTAAAGCGCCTAAAACTTGTTGAAGCTTTCATTGCCTCGGGTGCTCGTCCTGAGTGGATGATACTAGAAGTTATTCCAGTGATTCCTCCAGAACTTCGCCCGCTAGTGCCTCTAGACGGTGGTCGGTTTGCAACATCAGATCTGAATGATCTCTATCGCCGAGTTATCAACCGAAATAACCGCTTGAAGCGTTTGATGGAGCTTCGCGCGCCTGAGATTATTGTACGTAACGAAAAACGTATGTTGCAGGAATCTGTTGACGCCTTGTTCGATAACGGTCGTCGTGGCCGTGCTATTACGGGAGCCAACAAACGCCCGCTTAAATCACTGTCTGACATGCTCAAAGGTAAGCAGGGTCGTTTCCGTCAGAACCTGCTTGGCAAGCGCGTCGATTATTCAGGTCGTTCGGTGATCGTTGTTGGCCCTGAATTGATGCTTCATCAGTGTGGCCTTCCAAAGAAAATGGCGCTCGAGTTATTTAAGCCTTTCGTATACTCAAAGCTTGAGTTGTATGGCATGGCAACAACTATTAAAGCCGCCAAGCGCATGCTTGAAAAGGAACGCCCAGAAGTTTGGGATATTTTGGAAGAAGTCATTCGTGAGCATCCAGTATTGTTGAACCGTGCTCCGACCCTTCATCGTCTCGGCATTCAAGCTTTTGAGCCAGTGCTTATTGAAGGCAAGGCTATTCAGTTGCACCCCCTTGTTTGTGCCGCGTTTAACGCTGACTTTGATGGCGATCAAATGGCAGTTCACGTCCCCTTATCTCTGGAAGCTCAGCTTGAAGCACGCGTCTTGATGATGTCGACTAACAATATTCTTAGTCCATCTAATGGCAAGCCGATCATTGTTCCGTCACAGGATATTGTCCTTGGTCTGTATTACCTGACTATGATCCGTGATGGTGAGAAGGGCGAGGGAATGGCTTTTGTCAACGTTAGTGAAATTCAGCACGCCCTTGATGCAGGAGTCCTTTCCATCCATGCAAAAATCCAGTGCCGTTACGAAACGGTAGATGAAAAAAATAAACCGATTACTATTCGTGTTGAATCTACACCGGGACGAATGATTCTATCGGAAATACTTCCACGTAATCCAAGCGTTTCACTGGATTTGATCAACAAGTTATTGACAAAGAAAGAGGTCTCTACCGTTCTTGAACAGGTGTATCGTCATTGTGGTCAGAAAGAGACTGTCATCTTCGCTGACAAGATGATGGGGCTTGGCTTTGCAAATGCCTGCAATGCTGGAATTTCATTTGGTAAGGATGATCTCGTTATTCCAGATGCCAAGGTGCATCTGGTCACAGATACTGAGACAAAAGCCAAGGAATATGAGCAGCAATATCAAGATGGCTTGATTACTCAGGGAGAAAAATACAATAAAGTCGTCGATGCATGGTCCCATTGTACGGACCAAGTTGCCGACGCAATGATGAAACGTATTTCAACTCCTGAAGATCATGAACAAGTAAACGCGGTTTATATGATGGCTCACTCAGGTGCCCGTGGTTCGGCAGCTCAAATGAAGCAGCTTGCGGGCATGCGCGGCCTTATGGCTAAGCCATCTGGTGAAATCATTGAAACACCTATCATTTCTAATTTCAAAGAGGGTCTTTCTGTTCTTGAGTACTTCAACTCGACCCACGGTGCTCGTAAAGGCCTTGCCGATACTGCACTTAAGACAGCCAACTCAGGCTACCTAACACGCCGTCTTGTTGACGTTGCTCAAGATTGCATCATCGTTGAAGACGATTGCAAAACCAAAAACGGTCTAACGGTCCGTGCTGTCGTTGAAGGTGGTGAGGTTATTGCGCCCTTGTCCGAACAAATTCTTGGCCGCACAACAGCAGAGCAAGTCATTCATCCAGCTACAGGTCAAATATTGGCCAAAGTAAATGTAATGCTTGACGAAGATACATCTCTAGCCATTGAAGAGGCTGATGTTGAAACGGTTAAGGTTCGCTCAGTACTTACTTGTGAAGCACTGAAGGGAGCTTGTGCAGCCTGTTACGGTCGCGACCTATCTCGTAGCACACGGGTTAACCAGGGCGAGGCTGTTGGTGTGATTGCAGCACAATCCATTGGTGAGCCCGGCACACAGTTGACCATGCGAACATTTCACATTGGTGGCGCGGTTACCGGTGGCGGCGAGATTTCAAAGATTGAGGCTGCGGGTGATGCCACAATTCAACTTAAAAATTGCTCGACAGTTAAAAATAGCTCTGGCGGACTTGTTGTAATGAGCAGAAATGCCGAGCTGAATTTGATTGATAACAAGGGTCGTGAACGGGCTCGTCACCGTCTTCCATATGGCTCTAAGCTCTTGGTTAAAGATAAAGTCTCGGTGAAACGTGGTACTAAAATGGCTGAGTGGGATCCATATACATTACCAATCATTACTGAAAAGAATGGTACTGTAACTTACATGGACATGATCGAAGGCCTCTCCATAGATGAACGTGTTGATGATGCAACTGGAATTGCTTCTAAGGTAGTAATTGACTGGAAGTCCCAGCCCAAGGGTGCAGATCTAAAGCCGCGCATTACTTTGCGAAATAAAAAAGGCAATGTCGTGATGATCGACAAAGATATGGAGGCGCGTTACTTCATGTCAGTAGATGCTATTTTGTCAGTTGAGGCTGGACAGGAAGTACACGCGGGTGATGTGTTGGCACGTATTCCTAAGGAATCTGCAAAAACGCGTGACATTACTGGTGGTCTGCCTCGTGTAGCCGAACTTTTTGAAGCTCGCAAACCAAAAGATTTCGCAATTATTAGTGAAATTGAAGGTCGTGTGGAATTCGGCAAAGATTATAAAAATAAGCGTCGCATTGTTGTTGTTCCGGTCGATGACTCCTTGGAGCCGCATGAGTATCTTGTCCCAAAGGGAAAGCACATAAGTGTTCAGGAAGGCGATTACGTTGAGGTTGGTGATTCCTTAATGGATGGCAATCCTGTGCCCCACGACATCCTCCGAGTGCTGGGTGTTGAGGCTTTAGCTGAATATTTGATCAAAGAAGTTCAAGACGTTTATCGTCTGCAGGGTGTGAAAATCAATGATAAGCACATCGAAGTGATTGTCCGCCAAATGTTGCAAAAGATAGAAATTACAAGTGGGGGTGACACCACTTATTTGATTGGCGAACTGGCAGATCGTTTGGAATTTGAGGCAGAAAATATTAAAACCAAGAAGGCTGGTGGCAAACAGGCAGTTGGTGTTCCAGTACTCCAGGGAATTACAAAGGCTAGTTTGCAAACGAAGTCGTTTATTTCTGCAGCATCTTTCCAGGAGACTACCCGTGTGCTTACGGAAGCCGCAGTTTCTGGAAAAACTGACAGCCTTGTTGGTTTGAAAGAAAATGTCATTGTCGGACGCCTTATTCCAGCAGGCACAGGTACTGTGATGAATAACCTTAGAAAGGTTGCTTCTGATCGAGATGAGAAAATGGCTAAATTAGCGGCTAAGAATACGCCTGAAAAAATTGCACCAGAGGTAGCAGCAGAGGAAGCTCCAGCTGCTGTAGAAGGAGCCCAATAGCATTGGTCCTAGCTTGCAAGGTGATTATGTTTTAAGGAACAAAACAACAGTAGTTTTTAGGAAATTTATAATCAGGAGGCTTTTTTATCTGTGCTTTAAAAAACATTGTTGTAACAACGTTGACGCACCTTAAAAAAACACAGATTCTTTTGCTTGACTGCTAGAGAGCGCCTCACTATTGTGCGGCTTCCTCCGTGGGGTCTGGTGGTGAGCCATTCGGTTTAGACGCAGTCTTCTTGGATATGTAAAAAATTTAGTCTTTGGGTCCGTCAGGACAATAAATGTCTGGTGGCTGATTACTTTGTTCTCTCACATGAGAGAATAAAATGTGGCACGGTGTTACTGTCGTGTTTGTGTTATGAGGTGATGATTAAGAATGCCTACAGTTAACCAACTAGTTCGTAAGCCCCGCAAGGCCCCGTTCGTTCGCACTAAGGTTCCAGCACTTGAAGCCTGTCCGCAAAAGCGCGGTGTTTGCACTCGTGTTTACACAACAACACCGAAGAAGCCCAACTCAGCCTTACGTAAAGTCGCACGTGTACGCCTAACCAACGGTTTCGAAGTAACAAGTTATATTCCTGGTGAAGGCCACAATCTTCAAGAGCACTCAGTTGTTCTGCTACGAGGGGGTCGTGTGAAGGATCTGCCCGGTGTTCGCTATCACATAATTCGGGGAACTCTTGACACCCAGGGTGTTTCTGATCGTCGCCAGCGTCGTTCAAAGTACGGCACCAAGCGGCCCAAATAAGGATCTAAGTAATATGTCACGTCGCCATGCAGCTGTTAAACGCGAAATTCTTCCTGATCCAAAATTTGGTGACTTGGTAGTATCGAAATTTATGAACAATCTAATGCTTGATGGTAAAAAGTCAGTAGCAGAAAGAATTGTTTATGGAGCATTTGATATAATTCAGAAAAAGACCGGTGGTGATCCGTTGGCGGCTTTCCATGAGGCAATTGACAACGTAAAGCCCTCTGTTGAAGTTCGTTCTCGCCGTGTGGGTGGCGCCACTTATCAGGTTCCAGTTGAAGTTCGTAATGAACGAAGGCAAGCTTTGGCCATCCGCTGGCTCGTCTCTCTTTCACGCAAACGCTCGGAAAACACCATGACAGAGCGTCTTTCTGGGGAGCTTTTGGATGCATCGAACAACCGGGGTGCCGCTGTAAAGAAGCGCGAAGACACGCACAAGATGGCTGAGGCTAACAAAGCCTTCTCCCATTATCGCTGGTAAACGTGTTATAGGATTAAATTTAAATGGCACGTGAAACTCCCCTAGATCGCTATCGTAATATCGGCATTATGGCTCACATAGATGCTGGTAAGACTACTACGACTGAGAGAATTCTATACTACACAGGTATTTCTCACAAGATCGGCGAAGTCCATGATGGTAACGCTACTATGGATTGGATGGAGCAAGAGCAAGAACGAGGAATTACAATTACTTCAGCTGCCACAACCTGTTTTTGGAATGATCACCGCATTAATATTATTGATACCCCCGGCCATGTTGATTTCACTATTGAAGTTGAACGCTCCTTGCGCGTACTTGATGGTGCAGTAGCTGTTTTTGATAGTGTCGCTGGAGTTGAGCCACAGTCTGAAACCGTTTGGCGCCAGGCTGACAAATATGATGTGCCGCGCATGTGTTTCGTTAACAAGATGGATCGTACAGGTGCAAATTTTTACCGGTGTGTAGAGATGATGGTTGATCGCCTGGGCGCTAATCCTATGGTACTGCAATTGCCAATTGGTTCTGAATCTGAGTTTTCTGGTGTAATTGATCTGGTTAAGATGAAGGCAATTGTTTGGAAAGATGAAAATCTTGGTGCTGACTTCGAGGAACTTGAAATCCCTGCTGACCTTGAGGATGAGGCTGCCAAATACCGCGTCCAATTAGTAGAAACGGCAGTCGAAGTTGATGACGATGCCATGGAAGCATATCTGGATGGTAATGAGCCCAGCGAAGAGACACTAAAAAAGTGTATTCGTGTGGGTACTTTGGCAAACAAATTTGTCCCTGTCCTAACCGGTACGGCATTTAAGAACAAAGGGGTGCAGCCGCTTTTAGACGCAGTTGTCGACTTTATGCCTGCTCCTACTGATGTTACGGCAATCCAGGGCGTTAAGGCTGGTACTGATGAAACAATAGAGCGTCATAATTCGGACGACGAGCCTTTTTCGGCGTTAGCATTTAAAGTTATGAACGATCCATTCGTTGGCTCTCTTACTTTTGCTCGCGTTTATTCAGGTGTTCTTGAAACTGGCGGCTCTATCATGAATACGGTTAAGGATAAGAAAGAACGTGTTGGTCGTATGCTGCAGATGCACTCTAATTCTCGTGAAGACCTGAAAGAGGCACGTGCTGGGGATATTATTGCTCTAGCTGGCCTCAAGGACACTACAACAGGCGACACTCTTTGTTCTGTATCTGATCAGGTTATTTTGGAGCGTATGGAATTCCCTGACCCAGTTATTGAGGTTGCTGTTGAGCCCAAAACAAAAGAAGATCAGGAAAAGATGGGTGTTGCGCTTTCTCGTTTAGCCGCTGAAGATCCCTCATTTCGCGTATCTTCTAATATTGAAACAGGTCAAACCATCATCAAGGGTATGGGCGAGTTGCACTTGGAAATTCTTGTTGATCGTATGAAGCGAGAATTCAAGGTTGAAGCGAATGTAGGCGCGCCACAAGTGGCTTACAGAGAAACTATTTCTAAGCTTGCCGATATAGATTATACTCATAAAAAGCAAACAGGTGGCTCTGGTCAGTTTGCTCGTATCAAGATTAAATTCGAGCCTCTCGTACCAGATGAAGATACGCCAGCATCTGGCTTTGTTTTTGAAAGCAAGGTTGTTGGAGGTAACGTTCCCAAAGAATTTATACCCGGCGTTGAAAAGGGCTTAAACAGTGCCATGGAAGCGGGTGTAATAGCAGGGTTTCCAGTTATCAACGTAAAGGCTCAGCTCTATGATGGCGCATCTCATGATGTTGACTCCAGCGTTATGGCTTTTGAAATTGCTGCCCGTGCAGCTTTCCGCGATGGTATGCGTCAGGCTGGCCCAAAGCTTCTCGAGCCTGTAATGCGAGTTGAAGTAGTTACCCCTGAAGACTATATGGGGGACATTATTGGTGATCTGAACTCCCGTCGTGGTCAAGTAGGTGACATGGATCAACGCGGAAACGCTCGGGTAATTACGGCAACTGTTCCTCTGGCGAACATGTTTGGCTATGTCAACACATTGCGTTCCATGTCTCAAGGGCGTGCTCAATACACGATGCATTTTGACCAGTATGTGGAAGTCCCACAGCAGGTTGCAGAAGAAGTTCAGACAAAACTGGCTGGCTAAAGTCGGGTTAGATAATCGGAGTAGCGAATATGGCTAAAGAAAAATTTGAACGGACTAAACCACATTGCAACATTGGCACGATCGGTCATGTTGATCATGGTAAAACGACACTGACAGCAGCGATTAC
>Ga0209631_10004370_pt1 | contig 15655 bp, 13 predicted proteins | sample COG_08_FD_184752 | JGI IMG/M metagenome (GOLD analysis project Ga0209631, IMG submission 184752) | Pelagic Microbial community sample from North Sea - COGITO 998_met_08 (SPAdes) (version 2) | ecosystem: Environmental > Aquatic > Marine > Neritic zone/Coastal water | place: Helgoland, sampling...
GGCCTCCGGAGTCATGGGTCATGACGAAGTCTCCCAACCTCGCCACGCAACCACGATTTGACACTACCGCCCCCTTCTCCGACGTTCGCCTCATAGTCGCGTCCCGTCAGGAGATTCTCGATGCTGCGTTGGACATCCCTACCACTTGCCACTGTTCTCGCCGTCCTTGCTAGCGCCCAAGTCGTCGACGCACAGGACCTCGAACGTCCCGAAGGGTGGATGACCCGATTCGACGACCCGAGTGCCTCGGAAGCCGACCTCGAAATGTTCGTCGGGATGCCTCCCGGCTGGCACGTTACGTCAGGGCCAGCGGGGATCTTCTATCACCCTGACAATGACGCCTCAGGAGACTTTCGTCTGGAGTTGGAGGTCTTCCTCTTCGATCCGGGTCAGCGGCGGGAGGCATTCGGAGTCTTTCTCGGCGGCCGTGATCTCGAGGGTCCGAATCAGGAGTACACGTACTTTCTGCTACGGAACGGCGGACAGTATATCGTCAAGCGCCGCGAAGGCGCAGAAGCGCCGACGGTCCGGCCTTGGACGGGGCACACCTCGATTCTCTCGTATGCTGACCGCGGCGACGATGCCTCGGTGAAGAACGTCCTCGTGGTGGAGGCCGAAGGTGATCGAGTCCGCTTCTACGTGAACGGCGATCGGGTGGAGGAGCTATCACGTGGCGACGTCGAGGTTGACGGGCTCTTCGGATTCAGGGTGAACCATGGCCTGAACCTGCACATCGCGAAGCTTGAGATGACGCCGCTCGGATCCTAACGGCCCCCGGGCATTGGGGTTACGACCGTGATGTCATCCTCCGTTCCTTGGATGCCATCCAGCCCCATCGAGCCGACGGTGTAGTCACGCCGTCCGACCTCCAAAAAGTAGATGTTGCCCGAGGGACCCTCCTCGGAGCCGCTGAAGTTACGACTCAACCAGCCAACGAAGTTGATCGGAAGCGGTTCGGCTCGACCGAGGCGCGCGTTGAGCTGGCTCGCCATAGCCTCCAAACGACCCGGCACGATCCGCTCTCGGACTCCTCCCGAGTATCCCCCCCAATTAAGGTCCTTCAAGCTGTATCAGCAGCAGGAAAGCAGCCAGAAAACTCATTGGGCCACCAGAGCCGAGGCATCCGATGCTCGATCATGCGTTGTCCGTCTTGGAAGCTCGGGCACTCGCATGGCAAGTGCCGTGGCGATGTGAACGAAGGTTATTGCAACGATTCCGCCACCGCTCGAGCCGAGATCAGCTCAACGCGTCGTCCATCAGGAACGTCCCGACCTCGTCCAACCAGGCATGCGGCGCTTCGAGGTGCACGGTGTGCCCAGCGCCCCCGATGACAGCCAGGCGTCCATCGGACAGGTGTGGAGCCATCCTTTGAGCGGTGTGGACAAATTTCGTGTCCAGCGCGCCGACCACTATCAACACCGGGGAACGGACCTCACCGAGACGGTCCCAGAGTGATGGAAGCACTCCGGTGCCCAGCCCACGAAGCGCCGCCGCCAATCCAGCTGCCTGGTTCTCCAAGCGAAGACGGCGCAGGCGCTCCTGCGTTGCAACGGGCAGTGTTTGCTGAGATGCAAAGAGTGGAAGTGAGGTCCATGTCTCCACGAACGCCGCCACGCCGCCTCGCTCAATCCGTTCGGCGAGCTGCTCGTCGAGCGCCGTTCGTTCGGCTCGCATCGCCTGGTGCTCAAGACCCGGAGACGCGGACTCGAGCACGAGTCGGCGGACGCGGGCGCCAAGTGCAAGCGCTGCGTGAAGCGCGATGCGGCCTCCCATCGAATATCCGACGAGATCGAATCGATCAAGGTCAGCAGTCACCTCATCCACAGCGGCCAATGCATCCCTGAGCGTCACGCCCGGTCCCGAGACCTCGCCACGAGCTCCGTGTCCGGGCAGATCCACAACGAGCGGGTCTACCCCTGCCGACCGCAGCCCATGCATCACCGGGTCGCCCCAGGAACGAGATGACCCGGTGAATCCGTGGAGGAGGACCGCAGGAACCGCGGTCCGCGACGGTTCAGATCCGTTGATGATCCGCCCGCCAACTCTTCACCGCCATCTTGATGGCCTTGCGGTCCGTGAGCTCACCACCCTGAACACGCCGAACCAGGTCTTCGAGCTCATTGTCAGGGGCGAAACGCAGGCCGATCAGAATGCTCGTGGAGATCGACTCGATGTCCGCGTGCATCTCCGCCGGCAGCACGCGAGCCAAGCGCAAACGTTCCTCGAGCCGGATGACGCGGTCCTGAGCACCGAGAGCGAAGAGGCGGGCGAACAGGGTCGCGAAAATCACGCCTACGCCCAACACGGCGGTCATAAGCGTCGGAATCGAGAACGCGGTCACAGCCTGGTACAGGAAATAGACGGTCGGGATGAACACGAGGGGGAAGGTCACGTAGTGGTACATAGGCACCAGCTTGGCGTGACTTGCCGCGGATTGAGGCTGACTCATGGGAAGAACTCCAGTGAAGGGCGCAGGCATCAGCTACCGACGGCGTCACACTAGGGCACTCGGATTACCTTCGCACCTTCTGCGGAAGGAATGTCGCTTCCGGCAGGAGCCCTGAGCTCGTAGGCCGGATCCACGAACGTCGCGCGAACTCCACATCCCCCTGCATGGTTGCGACCCGGCTACCGGACCAGAAAACCCTTATTCAAGGGGTCATCGGGAGCGAGGAGGAACTCGTGGCGCCCCGTGATCCAGGCCCGACCCGCCACCTCCGACACGATCGCGGGCTTCTCCGCCGGGTCCGTCGTTCGCAGCACGATGCCATCGAAGCAGGTCCCCAGGATGCTCTCGATACGAATCGACTCACCGATATCGATCTCATCGCGAGCATAATGAATGGCGAGGCGCCCGCTCACCCCCGTTCCTGTGGGGCATCGGTCGATCTCACCGTTGGCAAAGACGCACACGTTCCGCGAGTGGTGTCCCTCCTCGTGAGCCGGACCAGTGAAGATGGTCCCGTAGACGAAACTCAGGTCGTCGTCTTCAGGGTGACTCGGCGGATCATAGTCCTGGACGGCGTGCTTGATGCGCTGACCGATGTCGACCAGACGATCGGCGTCTCCTGGCACGAGTCCGACCCCCAATTCAGCTGCATCCACATATGCATAATAGGCGCCCCCGAACGCGAGGTCGTACCGGATCGTCCCGACCCCGGCCACCTCGACGGTCGCATCGAGGCGTTCGGCGAACGACGGGACGTTTTCGAACCGCACACGATGCACTCGTCCGTCCGATGCCCGCTCCGCATACGCTCGGACGAACCCGGCGGGCGTATCGATACCGATAGACACCTCGTCATCGTTGGACTCGACGAGCCCACACTCCACCACGACTGTGGCTACACCGATGATCCCGTGCCCGCACATCGTGCTGAAGCCCTCGTTGTGCGTAAACAGAACGGAGAGATCGGCTTCGGAGGTTACGGCAGGCATGACGATGCACCCATACATGTCAGCATGACCGCGTGGCTCCCACATCAGGGCACGCCTGAGATCGTCGCGATGCTCTCGCGCCCAGCGGCGTCGCTCGAGCACGGTCGCTCCCTCAAGATCCGAGAAGCCGGAGAGAATCACACGGAGCGGTTCCCCTTCTGTATGTGCATCGATCGAATGCACCCGCGTCCAATCTTGGGGGGCAGCCCAGGAGCGGGCTCGATTCAACCATCCATCCACGGCATTTTCTCCTTGCTGCACAAGGCCTTCTTGGGGAAATTAAAGCTTCCTGGAAAAAGCCTTCGTATCAGAGCGGTATTCGATATGTCCAAGAGCATCAAGGACGTGGACACAAGTCCTGCCTCGCGTCGCGTAGACATGGGTGAACAAGAGGACACGTCCGCGCCCACCGCGCCCGGCGCGATGGAGTACGACTACACCAACTTCTACTTCGGGGCCGGATCGGACGCATTCGCCCTGCTCGAACCCTTTGACGACTGGTGGCGAGAGGTCAAGCCGTCCGGCTACTACCTGTATGAGCTGCCGCTGCACTCGGCTCCCAGTACACGGGTCGACGTCGAAGACACGAGAACCGGTGAGATTCGTCGCAATCTCGTGAACTTCGCTTCTTACAACTACCTCGGGCTTTCGTATCGCCCCGAGGTGAAGCAGGCTATCAAGGACGCCGTTGATCTGTATGGCGGGGGCTCGTCAGGCTCCCCGATTCTCAGCGGCACCACGGCTCTCCATCAGGCCTTTGCCGAGGAGGTCGCCGACTTCAAGGGCACCGAAGCCGCCATGATTTTCCCGACCGGCTACAGCGCCAACGTCGGGACGATCGCCGGACTGATGCGTTCGGGTGACCTGATCGTGGCCGATCAGTATGCGCATGCCAGCATCGTCGACGGGATGATCCTGTCAAAGGCGAAGTCTCGCTTCTTCAGACACAACCGTGCTGACGACCTCGATCGCAAGCTCAAGGGCTTCGATGGGAAGAAACTCGTCATCGTCGAGGGCGTCTACTCGATGGACGGCGACACACCGCCGCTCGGTGAGCTGGTCGAGGTCTGCAAGAAGCACGGTGCAAGGCTGATGATCGACGAAGCCCACTCGGCGTTCCTGTTCGGGGAGACCGGGAAGGGTGTGGCCGAGGACCAGGGCTACGACGACGACATCGACATCCACTTGGGGACCTTCTCGAAGAGCCTCGGGGGTCAGGGCGGCTACATTGCCGGACCGATGCAGCTCATCAACTACCTGCGCGGCTTCTCCCGCTCGCGCTTCTTCTCGTGCGCCCTGTCGCCTGTCGTCGTGGCTGGCCTCCGCAAGGCGCTCGAGCTCGCGCGCAACGAACCAGAGCTTCGCACGCAACTCTTCGAGAACGTCGCCCACATGCAAAAGCTCCTCGGGGAGGCACAGGTCCCAATGGGCGACTCGACCTCTCAGGTGATCCCCATCATGGTCCGCGACGACGCACGCGTGTTCCAGATGGGTGAGGAGATCTTCGAGGAGGGAGTCTTCATCAACCCGGTGAAGTACCCCGCAGTCGGGAAGCACAAGTCACGCTTCCGCATGTCGATCTCCGCAGCGCACACGAAAGAAGATCTGGAAGAGGGCGCTGCGAAGATCATCAAGGTCCTCAAGCGGTACGACGTATGTCCGTAGTTGGCAGCTACCGCTTCCATACGGGGGTAAGCGCCTTTTTCGACATGGCGACCGCAGATGCGCGGGCATTATTGCCCGGGCACCTGGAGCCCATCGAGGTAACCCATCAGCGAAGTGTCCTATCGGTTACTGCGTTCCTCTTCGACGATTCGGTCGTCGGGCCCTACACGGAGCTCATGTTTTCCGTGGTCGTGCCGCCGACGGTAGCACAGTGGGGAAAGCACGCGAAGGCCGGCTTTTTCCCGTTCCTCGCCGCCACCTCTTCCAAGGAAGCCCGTCGGATCAAAGCCGAGCGCTTCCACTTTCCGTACCACAAGGATTCGATCGATGCTCAGTTCATCGAAACCGACGACAGCGTGCGCATCAGGATCTTTGGCGGAGACGCTCCGATCGTGGACCTGAGCATCACGCCCGGTGCCTGGGAGACCACCACGCATCTCCTCCAGGGATTCATGATGAACGGGGACGAGCGACTCAGAACCCTACTGCAGATCAGCGGAGACTACACGGTGCACGAGAACGAGGAGGGGCGGATGACGCTTTTCCCTCATCCGATCGTGGCCGACGTGCTACGTCACGAGGTGTCACCGCAGCCATTCCGCGAACACTGGTTCAAGAACGGGACCGAGGTGTTCCACATGCTGGAGACAATCTGACCGCGGGCTTACCAGCAGCGCGTCACACGCCCCGTCGGCCCATTCGGTCGATGGGGCTTTCGCGTCAGAGGCCTGCGCTCGACAATGTCCGCATGCGTCGGAATCCAATGAAGATAATCCACGTCGCCTCCCGATTGATCGGGGCGGTCGAAAGGCCACGCACCAACCGAACGCGGGGATTTTAGCTCATGAGACACCGATGCCCGCTAAGGGGATGGATGCTAATGACGATGACGGCGTTCGCCATCGGAGCGCCGGGGGCAGCGGCGCAGGAGGCTGCAGATGTGAGGGGTCGATGGAGCGGTACACTCACCGCCGGTGCACAGCAGTTCGAGATCGTCTGGAACCTGCACATGGGAGACGACGGCAGCCTATCCGGCACGATGGACGTGCCCGCGCAGGGTGCTGCCGGCATCCCGCTCACCACAGTCCAACTCGAAGGGCGCACGTTGACTCTTACGTTCCCCGTCCCGGGAGGCGGCTCGTACGAGGGCACGCTGAGTGATGATGGCGAAGGGATCACCGGCACCTTCACGCAGGCTGGCCAGAACATCCCGATGGATCTCTCGCGAGGTGAGCCAGCACCCCCACCTGCCCGGCCGCAGGAGCCGAACGAGCCCTTCCCCTACGAGGCCACCGACGTCTCGTTCGCGAACAAGCAGGCCGGGGTCACGCTTGCAGGGACCTTGACCGTCCCGACCGGACCCGGCCCGTTCCCCGCCGCGGTCCTGGTAAGCGGGTCCGGCCCGCAGGACCGTGACGAGTCGCTCCTGGGGCACAGGCCGTTTCTAGTGCTCGCCGACCACCTCACGCGCAACGGGATCGCCGTGCTCCGCTACGACGATCGAGGAGTGGGAGCGTCCACAGGCGACTTCTCGGTCGCGACGTCCGAAGACTTCGTCGACGACGCGCTCGCCGCCATCCGACATCTCGCCGATGACGACCGCGTCGACCCCACCGCGATCGGGATCGTTGGTCACTCCGAGGGGGGACTCGTCGGTCCGCTCGCTGCCAGCCGCTCGGAGAGCGTTGACTACGTGGTCATGCTCGCCGGCCCCGGCGTGACCGGACTGGAGGTCCTGATCGAGCAGGGCAGGCTGATCAACGATGCAGCGGGGGTGCCGTCCGAGGTCTCGGACTTCAACGCCACGCTGCAGACCAGGCTGGCCTCCATCGCGTCCGACACTCCTCACCGGGACGAAGCCGCCGTACGCATGAACAAGTCGATCGACGAGCTTGCCGAGTCGACCTCTCCCCTCGTACGGGAGGTGATCGCGGGGCAGTTGAACGAGGAGGCGAAGGGACGGATGATCGAGCAGATGAATTCTCCGTGGTTCCGCTACTTCATGTCGTACGATCCCCGCCCTGCTCTCGAGCGGACCCGTGTGCCCGTGCTCGCCCTGTTTGGCGAAAAGGACCTCCAGGTGCCGCCCGAGCAGAGCTCGGAGGAAGTCCGTGCCGCCCTAACCCGGGGAGGAAACGGCGACGCGACCATCCAGATCATACCGGGCCTGAACCACCTCTTTCAGCAAGCCGAGACAGGATCTCCGACGGAGTATCAATTCATCGAAGAGACCTTCAACATCGTCGTGCTGGAGACCATTTCGACATGGATCGCAGCCCGCTTCGGGGCCAGTCATACGCAACAGGACGCCTGACCCAGGTGCGCGGTCAGCGGCCTCAGGGTCTCGTCTTCACGCTCTTCGGCGAGTATCTCCTCGAGCGCTCCGAGTCAGTCTGGGTCGGTAGCCTGATCGCACTGCTCAAGCCGTTTGGGCTGACCGAGGGTGGTGCACGCACAGTGCTCTCGCGTATGACCAAGAAAGGGTGGCTCTCGTCGGAGCGAAGCGGCCGGCGCTCGTTCTATGCGCTGACCGAGCGTGGACGGGCCCTGCTCCAGGAAGGCCAGGCGCGCATCTACCACCCGTCCTGGGACCGTGACTGGGACGGTCGATGGTTCCTGCTCGCCTATTCGATTCCACAGGCGGCGCGCAGTGTGCGAGACCGCCTTCGTGACCGGCTGGCATGGCTCGGATTCGGTTCGATCGGCAATGGACTCTGGATCTCCCCCCGAGACGTGGAAGCCGATGTCCGCGAACTCTCGGCGCATCTGGATCTGGGGAACCATCTCCTCTGCTTCCAGGCGAGTCCAGCGGGCGATCTGACGGACCAGGAGCTGGTCCAACGCTGCTGGGACCTCGACGCACTTCATCGCGGCTATGCCGACTTCGCGACTCGGTGGGCGGCGGCAGCCGACGACTATGAGGCGCACGTGCGCGTCGGCCATGAAGCGCAGAATCATGCGCGTGCGTTCGCACTCCGATTCGAACTGATCCACGAGTTTCGTCGCTTTCCGCTGGAGGATCCGTTCCTACCCCGCGTACTGCTGCCGACAAGCTGGGCCGGGGATGACGCAACCGCGGTATTCCGCGATCTCCACGACCGACTCATGGGACCAGCGAATCGCTGGGTGCACGATATCCTCGAAACGGCTTCAGCCGGAAAAGACGCCAACGCCCCCGCGCCTTGACCCTCCCGGCACCGGGGCTCGAGCATGCTCCAAGCAGCCTCCTCGACCTCGTGCCGGTCCGCGAATCACTTGTTCCCACGGAGTGAAAAGGAGCCCCCCACAGTCGCATCGAGTCCTTCTAAGAGGGTCTTGCCGACCTGAACGCCCCGGGTAGTCACACCCGGCGACGGCACGACCCGAGTTGTGCATGAGCCAGGCTGGTTGATGCGAGGACGTCTGCACCGACAAGAGCGAGGATGCGGCTGTTCGTAAACATACCTCTACCGGAGAACCTGAACGCCGTCGCCGCGGTCGACGCACGGTGACGAGTCGTGAGTTTCTCCCTCACCTTATCCCTCTAGGGTCCGAGTGTCGGTATGTGCACTCTACGTGCACAGGACGCAGGCCTTCTGTATTAGTGGCCGACAGCTACCACTCGGACGTAGTCCATCCTAATGTTCGCTCCATGACTCGACTCCTGAACGGCCGTATCCTCCTGGTGCTCACAACGGTCAGTGTCGCCTCGTGCGCCCCCGCAGATGCCAACCGCGCCTCCAGGTCGAATGCCGCGTTCTTGTCCATCGTCGCCGCGGAAGACGCTCGTCCGACCGGTGGACCAGCCCTCGTCCGGCTCCATATCCTTGCCGACTCGGATAGCCGGTTCATACGTGCCGCCGCGGTGCGCGCGCTCGGCCGACTGGAGAATCCCGATGTAGCCGACAGCCTCGAACGAGCGCTGTCGGATCCGGCACCCGAGGTCAGGGCCGAGGCCGCGAACGCACTCGCCCAAGCGTACTTCGGCGTGAGCGGCGGTGAAGCTTTAGGCCCGCTACTCGAGCGGGCGGAGGTTGAGCACGATCTGACGGCACGGGCTGCGCTTGCGTCTTCGATGGGGCGCCTCGTCCTCAACGCGGTGGATGCGGAGCGCGTCTCAGACGCATTGATCGAGATGAGCTACGCGCACGGGACAGACGCTCCCGGTGAACTCATGGAGGGCGTGGCGCTCGGAATCGATGCTCTCTCTCGATCGACGGGAGCTGACGTAGTCCATGGGCGCCTCGCACGCCGACTCGATGCACTCCGCCTCTACGCCGACGGTTCGGTCACTCGCCAGCATCAGGCCCGAGTACGGGCATTAGCGGTCAACGTCCTCGGGAGCGCAGGCCTTCTCGACCGCGAGCGCATGCGTATCGCGCTGCGCGACGAGAATGTCGTCGTCAAGACAGCCGGAGCACGCTGGATCGAGATGCTCCCACCGGACCAGCGGGGCGAAGCTCTGCGACAGGCGATGTTCAGTCGCTCCGTTCCGGCGCAAACCGAGGGACTCCGCTTCATCCTCAGCCAGCCACGAACGGCGCGCACGTGCGAATATCTCATCTCGGGTGCACAGGCACCTCCGCCTGACCTATTTGTACCAGTCGGACTCCGTGTGCTGTCGATAGATGGGCTCGCAAAGGCATGCCCAGACCTGATCGCACAGCGCGATGTCCTGTCGACGGTGGCGGCACCCGACCAGATCGACTCGATCGCATGGCAGCCAGCATCTCGTGCGCTGGTGGCCCTGGCCCAGATCGCCCCGGCGACCGTGGTCGACATCCTGCCCGGACACGTCGGCCATTCGAACCCGTTCGTGCGCACATACGCGGCCCAGGCAGCCTCGATCATCGGCGACCGCAGCGTACTGAGAATGCTCCTTACCGATCCGGCGTCGAACGTCCGGACCGAGGCGCTCCGCGGGCTGACCCGCCTCGATGGCAGAGCCGCCGACCGCGCAGCGATCGAGCAACTGACGATCGTTGACCCCCAACTCGTGATGACCGCCTCCGCGGCGCTCGCCGGCTCACCTGAACCGGATGCTGGCGCAGCCCTGGCCGATGCACTCGATCGCATGTCCGTGGAGCGGCGTGAGACGTTTCGGGACGCCCGGCGTGCTCTTCTCGACCGCCTTAAGGAGCTCGGTGGAAGCGAGCTTTCCGAACGACTGATTCCCTACTTGTCCGACTACGATCCGCTCGTCGCGCAGGATGTGGCCGGGGTTCTGGAAGCGTGGGAAGGGCGCCGCTACTTCCCCACGCCCATCCCACCGGAGTCCATCGCACTTCCCACGGTCGAGGACCTGGAGGAGATGGCGCGCAGCACGGTCGTCCTGCACATGCAGGGCGGCGGGGAGATTCACATGGCACTCCATCCTTATGAGGCGACGACCAACACGTGGCGCTTCTTCCAACAAGCCCGTGACGGGGACTTCAATGGCCTAACCTTCCACCGATGGGCCCCGAACTTCGTGATTCAGGGAGGAAGCCCGAACGCCAACGAGTACTACGGCGACGGACCGTTCAGTCGCGATGAGGTTGGGATGCATCATTGGCGCGGTAGCGTGGGCATTTCCACACGCGGTCACGATACCGGCGATGGACAGATCTTTGTGAACCTGCTCGACAACACTCGCCTGGATCACCAATACACGGTCATAGGGATGGTCACCGATGGCCTCGACGTCGTAGATGAGGTGAATGAAGGCGGAATGATCCAGCGCACCGAGGTGCGCCCGACACGCTGACCCCCTAGAATCGGCTCCGGTTCAGAGGGACACGAACGAAAAGGACACCCATGCAGCTGTACACGAAAATTCTGATCGGGCTCATCGCGGGCGCGGTCCTTGGTGCGGTCGCCAACCTCGGCGAAATCAGCCTCCTCCAGACAATCTTCAGCGAAATCGAGATTCTGGGGACGGCGTTCATCAACCTGATCACGATGATCGTGATTCCACTCGTCGTGGCCAGTCTTCTGGTCGGTACCGCCTCGCTGGGTGACCTGGCGAAACTCGGTCGCATCGGTGGCAAGACGCTCGCGTACTACATGCTCACCACGGCGGTCGCGGTTACGATCGGACTGGGGCTCGCGAATGTGCTCGCTCCCGGTGCCGGTGTAAGCGAGGAGACTCGGGTCGAGCTGACCGAGCGGTACGGTGGCGAGGCAGTCGAGCGTATGGACGTCGCGGAGAACGCGCCTAGCTGGCAGGAAACCTTCCTGCGCGTCATTCCCAGAAACCCGGTCCAGGCTGCAGCCAACATGGACCTGCTCCCCCTGATCTTCTTCACGATCTGCTTTGGGGCCGCGCTGACGGTGATCGCGCCGGAACGAAGGGACAGTGTCCTGACCTTCTTCCACGGGATCAATGACGCCTCCATGGTCCTGATCAACTGGATCATGGAGCTCGCTCCGTACGCCGTCTTCGTCCTGATCGGGTCGGTGGTCGCAAACTTCGGTTTCGATCTACTCCAAAGCCTGCTTGCCTACACCCTGGTAGTTGTGGCCGGGCTCATGATCCACGCGTTCGGGACGTACGGGCTCGCCGTCCGATTCCTGGCGGGCTTGAATCCCGCCAAGTTCTACCCCCGGATTGCTGCGGCTCCGCTGCTCGCGTTCTCCACCTCGTCATCGAATGCGACGCTCCCCCTCACGATCGAGACCGCCGAGGACAAAGTCGGCGTATCAAACGAGGTGGCCAGCTTCGTGCTGCCGCTCGGTGCGACAATCAACATGGACGGGACGGCCCTCTATCAGGCCGTGGCCGTCATGTTCATCGCGCAGATCTACGGGGTCGATCTGGCTCTCGCAGATCAGCTGGTCATCGTCCTGACGGCTACGCTCGCATCGGTCGGGGCCGCCGGTGTACCCTCCGCCGGGATCATCACCCTGATCATCGTCCTCAATTCGGTCGGGATGGGTCAACACGTGCAGGCAGGCATCGCGCTGATCCTGGGCGTGGACCGCATCCTCGACATGATCCGTACGGCCGTGAACGTGACGGGGGATATCACCTGCTCGGCTGTCATCGCCCGCAGTGAGGGTGAGCCGCTGACGCTCATGGAGGCGGTCGCGCCAGACGCCGTCTGACCCGGCAGGCACTTTCGTGTCTGCCAACCGAGTCGCACATTGACATTGTTGGTTCCCCACGCAGGAGGACTTATGGATCGTCGAGGCTTCGTCACCTCCGGAATGGCCGCAGGGCTGGCCGGATTCACCGCTTCCGGAGGCGCGCTCGGAGCGCTCCTTGATCGCGCGCCGGGCTTAGGACCGGGCAAGACACTGGCGAATGGCGACATCCGCCTGAGTTCGAATGAGAACCCGCTCGGTGTCTCCCCTGCAGCTCGGGAGGCGATCATCGAGGCGATCGGCGAATCGAACCGTTACGGCGGTCGCCGACAGGAACTCATCCAGGCGCTGTCGAACTATGTCGGCGTGCAGCCCGAAAACATCACGTTGGGCTTTGGCTCCACCGAAATTCTGCAGATCTGCACGCAGGCGTTCCAGGGTCCGAACACGCCGCTCATCGCTGCGGCGCCCACCTTCGAAGACGTCATGGACTATCAGGACACCATGCCGTTCGAGGTGCACACGGTCCCCCTCATGGCGGACCTGCAGCACGATGTGCAGCAGATGCGTGAGCTCTCGATGAAGCGGCCGTCGGTGGTCTACTTCTGTAACCCGAACAACCCGACGGGTACGATTACCGCCTCGGCAGATATCGACGCGTGGATCGCGGAAGCGCCAGAGACCACGACGTTCCTGATGGATGAGGCGTACCTCGAGTACGTGACGGACGATCGATACTGGGACAGCCTCAAGTGGATCGAGGAGAAGCCCAACGTTGTCGTGATCCGGACCTTCTCGAAGATCTTTGGTATGGCTGGTCTGCGCGTCGGGTATTCCGTGACGCACGAATCGACGACCGGCCGTCTGCAAGAGCACGCGGTACAAAACAGCCCGAACGTGCTGGCCGGTGCAGCGGCGATCGCATCACTCAAGGACGAAGGTATCGTCGAGCGTTCGATCACGGTCAACGAGGAAGCCAAGGCGATCGTGCACACCACGCTCGACGAACTCGGACTCGAGTACCTGCCGACGAACACCAACTTCATCATGCACAAGATCAGCGGTGATCTCGCGACCTACCGGAACCGTATGGCCGACAATGGCCTGCTGGTCGGTCGCAACTTCCCGCCGATGCTCGATCACAACCGCCTGTCGTTCGGTCTGCCGAACGAGATGGACCGGTGGGCATCGACGATCAAGGACTTCCGCACGAAGGGCTGGATCTAGTCTCGCGATCGATCCCAACAGGAACGCCCCGTCGCCGGTTCACCGGTGGCGGGGCTTCGTGTTTCCTGAATCGACGACCCAGGCGGTGATGCACTCATGAGGCACGAACTGGATCGGGGTCGAATCCTTCACCTCGTCGTGATCAACGCCTTCGTCGGTGGGATGGTAGGCATCGAACGAACAGTCCTGCCACTGCTTGCTGAGGTGGAATTCGGAATCGCCTCGAAGGCCGCGACGCTGGCGTTCATCGCCACCTTCGGCGCCACGAAGGCAGGGGTGAACTTCTTCGCGGGCACACTGGCCGAGCGCCTGGGTCGCAAGCGTCTCCTCATCGCTGGATGGGTGATCGGCATCCCGGTTCCGCTGATCCTGATCTGGGCCCCGTCCTGGTCATGGGTCCTGGCGGCCAATGTACTACTCGGCATGAACCAGGCGCTGACATGGTCCATGACAGTCGTCATGAAGGTCGACCTGGCGACGCCCAGGACATTCGGTCTCGTGATCGGCTTGAACGAGTTCGCCGGATACGCGGGCATGGCCATGATCGCGACATTGACCGGCGCACTGGCAACCATCTACGGCCTCCGTCCCGTGCCCCTAGCCCTGGGTGTGGTGCTTGCCCTGATTGGGCTCGCGCTCTCTCTGGCTGCAAGGGATACGAGTGACTCTATTGATCGGAAGGGTGACGCCCGACCCATCTCCATGGGCCAGGCGCTCGCACGGGGCACGTGGGCCGACCGTCGCCTGTCCGTAGCGAGCTTCGCCGGGCTCGCAACCAATCTCAAGGACGGCGCCTTGTGGGGCCTGCTGCCCCTCCTGCTGGCATCGAAAGGTCTCACCCTGGCGGAGGTGGGACTGGTCGTCGGAGCCTACCCGCTGGTGTGGGCCGGCAGCCAGCTCGTATTTGGGCCGCTCTCGGATCGCGTCGGACGATGGGGGCTCATTTGCGGTGGCCTGGCCATGCAGAGCGTCGGCGTTGCTGTCTTCGCCTTCGGCGGTTCTCTCCCGACGTACCTGGTAGCGGCCGTCGTGGTCGGCACGGGCACGGGCATGGTATACCCCGTCCTTCTGGCCTTCGTCTCCGACCACAGTGAAAGCACCTCTCGGGCTTCTGCCCTGGGAGTGTACCGGCTCTGGCGGGATTCAGGGTATGCGGTCGGCGCGCTTGGTGCCGGCTTCGCCGCGGATCGTGTCGGGTTTCCGGGCGCGCTGTCAGCAACCGCGGTGATGGTAGTTCTCGCATGCGGTGTCTTCGCGGTGGGTGGCCGTGGGCCGCATGATGCCGGCATGCCTCAGGACGGAGCTGCAGCGTAGTCAATAAGACTCAGCGCTCCCTGAGCCGGTCTTGTCATGCCGACCGGATCGAATCCTACGCGTGGTGCGCCATCAGCTCCCAGAGATCAGCGAGCTGAGTGGACACTTGCTCCATCGCCTGCTCTGCGATCCTGTCGAGCCGAAGTACAATGGCAGGACCCATCAGCCGCTGAAGAAACCTGGACGGGTGCGCGAGGTCCCAGTCCAGGAATGGCTGAGGTCCCTTGTCCATATTCTGGATGATGCGGATCACCAGATATGAGTCATCAAGTAGCCCCGGTAGTCCCTGGGTCATTTCAGGGATCAGGTCCATCGGCTGCACGTAGTATCGCTCGGCGTGCCGAAGCAGAGGATACACGACCGACGTCAGCCCTCGCTCGTCAGCCTCCTGCCGGGCTCGAGCCAGAAAGACCGGCACGGATTCAATCACCTCCAGTGCGACCTCGGCTGCCTCCGTCACCTCGGCCTTGTCGGAATCGGGGAGGGCCTTTGCGATGAAGAGCTCGAGTGAGTCCAGACCACCACGGGCTTTTGCGCTCTCGATGATCGCAAGAATGTCGGGAATACTGCCCTCGAGCAGTTTCGGATCAGCTAACTGCTCCTCCCTTGAGTCGGACATCTACTGCCCATCACCACGATAGACGACCACACCCCCAACGATCGTGGCAACGACCGCAGTCTCAGGAATACGCTCCTCATCTACGGTGAGGATGTCCTGCGAGAGCACGGTGATGTCGGCGAGCTTGCCGATCTCGAGGGTGCCCTTGATGTCCTCTTCGAACGCACCGTACGCCGCATTGATCGTGTACGAGCGAAGAGCCTCCATGCGGGTCATGCGCTGATCCGGGAAGAGCACACCCCCGTCAGCCATACGACGCGAAACGGTGGAATAGTAGCTCGCGATCGGATCGACGTTCTCGACCGGAGCGTCCGTGCCATTCATGACGATGACCCCAGAGTCCATCAG
>Ga0209631_10004382_pt1 | contig 15629 bp, 13 predicted proteins | sample COG_08_FD_184752 | JGI IMG/M metagenome (GOLD analysis project Ga0209631, IMG submission 184752) | Pelagic Microbial community sample from North Sea - COGITO 998_met_08 (SPAdes) (version 2) | ecosystem: Environmental > Aquatic > Marine > Neritic zone/Coastal water | place: Helgoland, sampling...
CTTCTTAGTTAAATGGATATAACAGATCCCTCCTAAGGATTAGTTGCAGGTTCGATTCCTGCAGAGGGCGCCATAAGAAAAAAACCCTCAAAAAAGAGGGTTTTTTTATAATAATGAGAAAAGTTTTTTATTATTAATCCTCGAAGTCACCTTGTGCAGTTTGATGAACGCCACCATATGCTGCTGAAGAGAAATGATTTGTTTTCACAACCCAGTCCATACCTTCTTTAACCCAAACAGATGTAACTCTTGTTCTGTAAGGGGCAACTCCTCCATTTCCATTAGGAACAACACCCTCAGCATAATACCTTGAGAAAACAACAGTATTAGATATCTTATGAGCCTCTGATCCAAAAACATTAATAACTCCTGCATTTCCTGGAGTATTTTTATTCCAATCATCAGCCGTTTCTGTTGCTATTGGTTTATGAAAACTTCCATCCGAGTTTGTGCCAAGAACCCCTGACTTTGAGGTCATTGCAACTACTGTATCAAAATCTTTCGCATTTCTTGCATCCCAATAAGCCTTAACATTTGCTATTACTTGTTTCTCTGCGCTGTGATGCCCATCAGCAAAAACAGGTGCAACTGAAGCAAGAAGTAAAATCCCTAATATATATTTTTTCATGATTAATTTTTTCCTAGATAATTTAATTACAAATTCACATTAACATGACATAAGGAATTCTTAAAAGATCTTTTAAGAAAATAGGATTAACTAGAAACTGGCTTCCATTTAGATCCATCTTTTGAGTCTAATATTTCAACGCCCATACCTGTAAGCTTTTGCCTAATTGAATCAGCTTCAGAATAATTTTTTAATGCCTTTGCTTCATCTCTTTGCTTCATCAATCCTTCAATCAAATCAATATCCATATGTGATGTATCTTTTGAAAACCAAGTTTCTGGATCTTGATGAAGAATTCCTAGCAATTGTCCTGATTTTTTTATTTTATTAATACAGCCTGCTTTTTGGCTATCTTCAAGCTTAGGATATTCTTTAACTAAAGAATTTAAAATTGATATTGCTTTTGGAGTATTTAAATCGTCTGACATAGCATCAAGCATCTCTTCATCAACCTTGTTGCTATTATCAGTTAATAGATCTTTACCTTCATGAAGTATCTTATACAGCTTATTTAGAAGCTTCTCAGCCTGGTGGATTATTTTTTCATTCCAATCAAGTCCTTGTCTGTAATGGGAAGAAATTAAAGCTAGTCTGAGAACTTCACCTTGATACTTATCAGTAAGTTCTTTCACTAACGTTATATTATTTAATGACTTTGACATTTTTTCACCATCCACTGTCACAAACCCATTATGCATCCAGTATTTAGCATAAGAGGTTGGGTCGTCTATCGAGGCTGATGCGCAACAACTTTGCGCAATTTCGTTTTCATGGTGAGGGAAAACCAGGTCTCTTCCGCCGCCATGAATATCAAATGGTAGACCAAGAGTTTTTTCAGACATGGCAGAACACTCTGTGTGCCAACCCGGTCTTCCAAATCCCCATGGAGAATCCCAGCCAGGCTGATCATTTGTGCTTGGCTTCCACAAAACAAAATCGGCAGCATCTTTTTTATAAGGTGCTATTTCTACCCTGCTACCAGCAATCTGCTCATCTCTATTTCTTTTAGATAAAGATCCATATTGCTCATAAGACAATACATGAAATAAAACATGCCCATCTTTTTCATAAGCATGCCCTTTATCTATAAGTGTTTCAATTAGCTCAATCATCTCATCTATGAACTCGGTAGCCTTTGGTTGATGATCAGGCTCATTCACTCCAAGAGTCTTCATATCAGAATTATAAATTTGAGTATATTTAGTTGTTATTTCATTTATAGGGAGGTTTTGCTCTCTTGCTGCAGCAATAATTTTGTCATCAATATCTGTAATATTTGAAACGTAAGTTACTTTAGGAAAAGTATGTCTCAACACCCTTACAAATGTATCAAATACAACTGCCATTCTTGCATTACCAATATGAGCAAAATTGTAAACAGTTGGGCCGCACGCATAAATCTTGATGTGCTTATCATCAAGAGGAATAAAATTTTCTTTTTTGCCTGAAAAGCTATTATGAATTTTTAAGTTATGCACAGGTAACTATTTATTTGTTTAAGTCTATTATACCTAATTCTCTTAGCTTATTTAACAACGGCAAAAGAGGCATGCCTCTAACGGTATAGGAAGATCCTATAACAGACTTAAATAAATTACATCCCAGTGATTCAAATTTATATGCACCCGCTGCATTAATAGGATTTTCTATATCTACATAGTTTTCAATTTCTGATTGCTTTAATTCATGCATAACCATTTCTGCATATTCACAATACTCCCAAAGGGATTGGCCTGATTTATACAAGCATATCCCACTATATTGAAAATGTGAGGTTCCGGATAATTTTAATAAATTACTGATTGCCTTTTCTCTTGTTCCTGGTTTATCAAAAACTTCATTGTTATAAATGCACATCTGATCGCCACCAATAACTATTGCCTCTGGGAAGTTTTGACTAACCTCTTTGGCTTTAGCACAAGCAAGGGCTATGACTTGCTGATCAAATGGCTGCCCTTCCATCTCTTCTTTAATAACAGATTCATCAACAGATGATGGTTTTACTGAAAAATCTAACCCAGCCTCAGTAAGCATAATTTTTCTACTTTCAGAACCTGATGCAAGAACAAGGTCCTTTTTGGGCATAATGATTGAGGGCATTAAAACATGCCTTTTATTAAAATTTCTTAGGAGAATTAATCAAATTCATAAATTCTGCTCTTGTTTCAGGCTTGTCTCTGAAAATTCCAAGCATTCTACTTGTGATAGTGCTTGATTCAGTTTTGTGAATTCCTCTTGTAGACATACATTGATGTCCAGCATCTATAACAACAGCAACACCCTTTGGCTCTAGAACCCTCTGAATAGTATCTGCAATTTGAGCAGTCATAGTTTCTTGGGTTTGCAATCTCTTACCAAATATATCAACTATTCTTGCAAGTTTGCTAATACCAACAACTCTTTTATTAGGAATATAACCAACATGGGCAATGCCAAGTATAGGTACCATATGGTGCTCACAATGTGACTCAACTCTTATATTTCGAACAATCACAGCATCATCATATCCTTCAACTTCTTCAAAAGTTTTCTCAAGCACCTGCTCTGGATCTTCTTCATATCCTGCAAAAAATTCTTTATATGCCCTAATCACTCTGTCAGGTGTTTCTATCAACCCTTCACGAGTAGGGTCGTCTCCAGCCCATTCTATTAATGTTTTAACTGCTTTTAATGCTTCATCTCTTGAAGGCTTTGTGGTCATGTGTATCTCCGATGATTGAGAATTCATTTTATATGAAAATTGAATAATGAATCAATAAAATTGAATATTTTAGGATAAATAAATAATAAAAATATTATCTTTTTTAAAAACTCAATGCATAATAAATAGAAAAAATTATTCTATGTCAATAAAAGCAATTATTAATCCAGTCACGCCATTCGCTCAAAATGCTCCAATAATATTTTGTACAGAAACTATGAAATGTGCATTTGTTGACCCTGGTGGAGATACAGAAAAGTTACTGAGCATTGCTATGGATAATAACCTTATACCTGAAAAAATATTTCTAACGCACGGACATGCTGATCATGCGGGCGCAGCTATGGAAATAGCAGAAATTTTAAATATAAAAATTGAAGGTCCTCACAAAGAAGATAAGTTTTTACTAGATTCTCTTCAAAGCCAAGGTGAAATGTTTGGCATTTCTGCAAGAAATTGCACTCCAGATAAATGGTTGAATGATGGAGACAAAGTTTATTTAGGCAATCAAGAGTTAGATGTAATATTTACACCAGGACATACTCCTGGCCATGTTGTTTTTTATAATGCCAAATCAAAACTCGCCCTCGTTGGTGATGTTATTTTTAATGGTTCAATTGGAAGAACAGATTTGCCAAGAGGAAATCATCAGGACCTTATTAATTCAATATCACAAAAGTTATGGAAACTAGGAAAAGACGTTGAGTTTGTTTGCGGGCATGGGCCAAATTCAACTTTTGGACAAGAGAGAATTTCAAATCCCTTTGTATCTGATTCTGCTCTTAGCTAAATTTATTTTTTAGAATATCTTCCACCTGAGAGCGTATTGGATAAAAGCTTCATTAAAAAAGAGGCATATTTGATTAAAAAAACTAAGAATTTATACCTTTTGCTTGGAATGCAATAGGATTTTGAGCTTAATGTTGCTTCTACAGCTTCAGCTGCAACATCTTTGGCGTTAAGCTTCATAAAAGCTGGAACTTTATCCATTGCATCTTGAACGCCGCTTGATGAATGAAACTCCGTAACCACATACCCAGGACAAACTGCAGTAGATGATATGCCTTTGTGTTTATAATTTACATTTAAAGCATCGCTAAACCTATTCATAAATGTTTTAAGTGGTCCATATAGAACCTGAATTGTTGATGGCGGAGTAAATGATGCGACTGAGGAGATAATCATAATTTTTCCAGATTTTTTCTCCAACATGTCAGGAATAAATGCTTTTGATAGAGCGATCACTGATGTGCTTAACACCCTGATGCTCTTTTCTTCATCTTCCATAGATGTCTTATGAAATTGGCTGGGTATACCGTAGCCAGCATTATTGACTAAAACCTCAACGCTGTAATCTTTTTCTTTACAAAAATTATATATATTTTGAGGAGTCTCAGGTAGAGCAAGGTCACCTGTTACGAAATCTACATTTACTTTATATTTTTCTTTTATTTCTTTTGTGTAAGCTATTAATCTCTCTTCTCTTCGGGCCGTAAGTATAATCCCGTATCCTTTTTCAGCTAATTTATAAGCAATTTCAAGGCCTATACCTGAGGATGCTCCTGTGATGAGTGCGTATGTATTTTTCATTAAACAATTCTAACATTTAAGTTTTTAATATAGAATTGATACCCCAGAATTAATTTAAGGAAATCACTATGAATAAAAAATACATTTATTTTGTTTTAGCATTTGTACTATCTACAAGCATTTCTTCAATTGCTGAAGAAACACCAAAAAGTACAGATGAAGCAAAGGCTACCCCAAAGACAACTGAAGTTGAGGATGTTGCTAAAGATGATGATAAAAAAGATAAGAAAGGAAAAAAAGAAAAGCCTGAAACAGTCGAGGAATTTATTGAGGAAGAAGAGCTTACTGAAATTAGTGGATTTTTAAATCTTCTCCATAATGCAGAAACTGATAAATACTATTTAGTACTTGAATCGTCTGAACTAAATAAAGAATTTATTTACTTCCCCTATATATTAAACGGTCCTCAAGCAGCAGGACAAGGTGGAGGAGCTATTGGAGATGGCTCAATTCTAGAGTTTAGAGAATTTAAAGATGGGCTCGGTTTGTATAAGAAAAATACTAAGTTTACTTTCGATGAAACAAAGAAGATTTCACAATCTAAGATTAAAAATATTATTGAAGCTTTTGTAGGGAAGTTTGAGGTTGAGATAAAAGAAGATGATAAATATCTCATAAGTGCGGACAGTATTTTCTTATCTGAAATGCTCACAGGAATAACTCCAAATATTCCAAAAGAATATATGGAATATTACGATTTAAATGTAGGAAAATTAGATAAAGGTAAAACCTATGTTGAGAAAGTTAAAAACTATACAAAAAATACAACTGTAGATACAAAATATAGCTTTTATAATCCAAGACCTAAACCAGCTTCAATCGATGCTGTTACTGACCCAAGGTATACATATGTATCGGTAAGACATCTTTTTGTTGAGATGCCAGATAGTAATTTTAAGCCTAGAGTTGCAGATCAAAGAATTGGTTACTTTTCTTCTAAAATCACTGATCTTTCAAGTTATAAATACGTAACAGCAGTTGATGTTATAAACCGATGGAGGCTTGAAAAGAAAAATCCAGAAGCGGAATTATCTGAGCCTGTAAAACCTATTGTTTACTGGGTAGAAAACTCCACTCCAGTGGAAATTAGACCTTTTGTAGTCAAAGGTATTGAGGCATGGAACGAAGCTTTCGAGAAAGCTGGATTTAAAAATGCTGTAGTTGCTAAGATACAACCAGATGATGCTGAATGGGATGCTGGTGATGTTGAATATAATGTTGTTAGATGGGCATCTACACCAGCTGCGCCCTATTCCGGTTATGGTCCAAGCATTGCCAACCCAAGAACAGGTGAAATGATTGCAGCTGATATCGTTCAGGAATTTGGAGCAATTAAGAGCGGGTACAGATTAAGAAAAATATGGGGTTATAGCGAAGACAATGACCCGTTAGAACAATGGATAGTTTCTTTAACCATGCATGAAGTAGGACATACTTTAGGACTTAGGCATAATTTCAAAGCAAGTTGGTTATATGATGCAGATGATATACATGACACATCTATAACTGGTAAAAATCACATAGGATCAGTTATGGATTATGACCCTATAAATATAGCTCCTGAGGGAGTGAGTCAAGGAAACTACTTCCCTTATGGCGCAGGTATTTATGACAAATGGGCTATCCAATTTGGATATACACCTGACCTTAGTCAGGAAGAAAGATCATTGCTTCTTGCACAATCTGTTATTGATGGAAATAAATTTGGAACAGATGGACAGGCAATGAGCTCTCCGGGTAGAAATATTGATCCTAGAGTTAAGCGCTATGATTTATCAAGTGATCCTGTGGCTTATGCCTCTCAAAGAATAGATACATTAGAAGCAAAAATTAAAGAGCTTCCATCAATATTTTTAGAAGAAGATGGGACAACAACAGAAATGACAGCTGCTTTTTATTCACTCAATCGTGAAAAAGGTAGGTTTATTGAGGGCGCTTCAAGAATTATTGGAGGTGTTTATTCAAATAGAGTTGTTAATAATCAAAACAGTGAGATGACTCCTTTTGAAGCTGTATCATATGATGATCAAAAAAAGACAATGAATTTAATTGTTAACAAGCTTCTTTCAAATGATGCTTTTGTATTTGATGAGAATATTGTAAAACTTCTTCAAAGAGAAAAAAGAGCTGCATATAGCCCACAAAGCAGTGGCAATGGTGATCCGCAACTTCACAGCATGGTTCTAAGAATGCAGGGAACTGTTCTAAGGCATGTTCTTCATCCAACGGTAATGATGAGATTGCTCGATAGCGCTCAGTATGGAAATACCTACTTACCTAATGAAGTCTTAACGGATCTTCATAATGGAATATTTGTTCAAAGAGAGATTCCTTCAACATTTAAAATGAATCTACAAACAAGCTATGTAGATGAGCTATTAAGTGCATTAGAGAGCGAGAAGTATGATGATATCTCTAAGGCAGCGATATTTAGCGCTGTTAATAAAATAAGAGTTTTTACTCGAAACTCTCCAAATAATGCATTGGTGAAAGATCATTACAAATACCTTTCATGGAAAATAGATAATTATCTAGAAGGTTAATTTTTTTCAGAATCAATTAATCGTTTCTTTTCAATAGCGCCTCCAGGGGCGCTATATCCTCCAATATCCCCATTAGTACAAATCACTCTATGGCATGGTCTTATAATTGGAGTTGGATTCTTTCCACATGCATTAGCGACTGCTCTTGATGCCTTGGGATTACCAATAGCGATTGCTATGTCTTTATATGTTCTGACTTCTCCGTATGGGATTTTGTCAATCTCATCCCAAACAAGCTTTTGGAATGCAGTTCCAATAGGTTTAGACAAATTGCTCAACAAATTTGATTAACTCTGCTTTATCAAGCTCTACTCTGACATATGCTGGAGCATCCATTGAAGAAATACATTCACATATCTTATCTGTTTCAATACCAAGGTTATGCAAGTATGTGATTAAATCTTTTTTTGCATCCATATTTTCATCAGATGAAACTAGTTTTTGTGAATAATAGTTTGATTTAAAAACAAGAATTGCTAAAGCTATCATTGCCTCTTCTTGACCGCCAGATTCTTCATACTCATCTACTGCATTTAAAATCCAATAATGAGGTTTGCCTATCTTAGCTTTGGCATCTTCTAGGTTTGGATAAAGTTTTGTATGAGATTTTTCTTTGAACCAGTTATCTTCATGTTCAATAATACAAACCTCTTTAAGGTTAAATAAATATTTTTTTAATTCTTCATCTTTTTGTATAAATGGATATTGCATAATTTTATTTTGAATATGTTTTAAAGGTTGTTCTAATTTTTTCTAAAGCCCAATCTATTTGCTCTTTTGTGATAATTAATGGAGGGGCAAATCTAATAACTGTTTCATGAGTTTCTTTTGCCAATATTCCTATTTCAAGAAGATCCAAGCAAATCTGTTTAGCTTTTACACTATCTTTATGAAGCTCTACTCCTATCCATAGACCCTTCCCCCTTACCTCTTTAATAATATTTGTATCAATAGCTCTTAATTGATTGGCTAGGTAATCTCCCATTACTCTACTATTTTCAATAAGATTGTCATCATATAAAAGATCTAAAGCTTTTGATGCCACTGCTGCTGCTAAAGGATTGCCGCCAAAGGTAGATCCATGAGAGCCTGGATTAAAATGATCCATAATCTCTCTGGAGCTCAAAAATGCTGATACTGGCAATAAACCCCCGCCTAGAGCCTTGCCCAAGATTAAGCCATCAGGTTGGATATTTTCATGCTCATATGCAAATAACTTTCCAGTTCTGCCAAGTCCAGACTGAATTTCATCAAGAATCAATAAGACATTATTTTGCGTACACACTTCTCGCAATTGTTTTAACCATCCCGCTCGAGGAGTAACAATGCCTCCTTCTCCCTGAATAGGTTCAACAAGAACTGCGCAGGTATTATCAGTGACTAATGATTCAATCGAATTAATTGATGTTTCACAAACTTTGGAGCATTCGCAATTTGATGAACAATATTCTGCTGTTTTAAATCCACCTGAGAATGGACCAAAACCTTTTTTATAATCAGGTTCTGAAGAGAAGCCTACTATGGTTGTAGTCCTTCCATGAAAGTTTCCATCAGCTACAATAATTTCAGCTTTATTTTCCTCTATGCCTTTTGTAAAGTAACCCCATCTTCTAGCAGCTTTGATTGCAGTTTCTACAGCCTCTGCTCCAGTATTCATTGGAAGAACTGAGGTAAATCCGCTTAAATTTGATAGTTTTTCTATATAGTCAGCCAAGGGCTCTGTATAGAATGCTCTAGAAGCAATTGCTAACTTTTTTGATTGATTAACTAAGGTTGATACAAGTTCTGGATGAGAGTGGCCATGGCTAACTGCCGAGTATGCAGACATCATATCCAAATATTTCTTATCATTAACATCCCATAAGTAAACACCATCTCCCTTTTTAAGAACTACAGGTAATGGTGAATAGTTTTGAGCACCATGTATTGCCTCTTTTTCAATATAATTGCTTTGTAAATCTTTACTCATAATAGTATTCTAACCGCATATAATCTTGAGGGTATAAAAAAATGAAAAATCAATCAACGAACCATCTTTTCATGATTGAACCTGAAGTTTTTCATAGCAATGATCAAACGCTTGCTTCAAATCATTACCAAAGTAAAAATGACGATTCCCTATCTCTTGAAGAAATAAAAGAACATGCGCTTATAGAATTTAATAAATTAAAATCAGAAATAGAAAAGAATGATCTTAAAGTTACCTCAATGAAAGGCATTAAAAATTGCCCTGATCATATTTTCCCAAATTGGTTTATAACATTTGATGATTCAACTTTTCAGCTTTTTAGCATGAAAGCTGAAAATAGAAGATTGGAAAAGACTCCAGAAATGATAGGTTTTTTAAAAGAACAATATGCTCTTAATGGTGACCTTTCATCTTATGAAGAAAAAAATATGTTTCTTGAAGCAACAAGCAGCATGGTCTTTGATAGGGTTAACAGAATTGTGTATGCAGGCCTATCACCAAGAACAAATAAAGAGCTTACAAAGAAATGGTGTGCTGATAATAATTATGAACTTGTTCTTTTTGAAACAGCAAGTCACCAAGGACCACCCATTTATCACACAGATGTCTTTATGTATGTTGGTCAAAAGGTTATAGGCATTTGTTTGGATGTGATACTTCCTGAGTATAGAGAAGTGGTTAGATCTAAAGTTGGTAAATATCACGATGTATTTGAAATTAGCAAGGATCAGATTTTAGATTTTTGTGGAAATGCGCTTGAAGCAAAGAACGTTCATGGTGAATATTTTCTTATTATGTCCTCTAGAGCTTTTAATGCTTATTCAGATGAACAAAAATTAACGCTTTCTAAATATTATAAAAAAATTATTCATAGTGATCTTGAGACTATCGAGAGATTTGGAGGCGGCTCAGCAAGATGCATGCTAAATGAGCTCTTTTAATAAAAAAAAGGGGTTAAATAACCCCTTTTTAATAATAAATTAGATTTAGCTTTCTGCTCCAACTGTTAATAGCTGCCAACTATTGTAAAGATCTGGAGAAGCGCAATTTGAAATCGTATCAAATTTTGCTTGCATAGCAGTTCCATTTTTTTCCCAATCAGAATTTCCAGCCTGCATTCCATCAAAAGTAGAATGAGCATTCATCCATAAAAAATCAGCTCCATCTTCATATTTTGGATAATAAACTCCAAAATAATATGGGCCAACATCATTTGAATTATCAAGGTATGAATTATATTCTACTACTGATGCCCTTAGGTCACTTGGACCATACCCTTCATTAAAATTACACTCAAGATATGCAGATGCGTAATACCCATCTTCAGCTTCAACGGTCCCAAAGGAGTCTGATGGTCTTGGTAAATAAAATTCCCATGGATATCTTCCTTCTCCATCACAAGACATAACAGATTCATATTTTTGAGCCCAGGCCATGAACTCAGCATTTTCTGTTGACCATGCTTTATTAGCAGCCTCTTCTGATGTCCACTCTAGTTCCCACCATCCATTATCAAATCTATGGTTATCGCCTGTTGGCGCATGAACGCCAGCCCATCTTAAATCCTCTGAATGATCTAGGTTCTTCCAGTCAGTAAGCATTTTTTGAGCATTCTCCATGCTATAGTCAGGCCCAGCATTGCATTCTAAAAATTCAATGTGATATGGACCTCTATGGATTGGTCCTTGATCACCTGAAGCCTCTGCTACTTCTTTGTTATCAGCACAGCTAACAACAAAAAATACAGAGCAAAGTGTTAATAGTTTAAATAATTTTTTATTCATTTTTTCTCTCCCGCGAGTTTATGTAGTTGTTTAATACTACTACTAGAAAATGGAAATTAAAATGGTTAGTTAATACAAAAATATAAATTAATTATATAAATTTAAAAGCTCTTTAATTCCTCCAAAGGGATAAAAATGAACTTTCTGTATATTCGTATTTTTATTTAGCGAGATTTTAGAAGCAAGTGCATTCAAAAAGATATTAGGGGAGTAATTTGTTAGAAGTTTGCCCACTCCCGAAATATTATCTTCTAATATTTTGATTGAGGGCCCTACTCCACAATCTATAGAGTATCTCATTAAGTTAGTTAATTTAGTTGGACCAGCAACTCCAATATGGATTGGTAAATTGATGCCATCTTTAATAAGTAAATTTTCCCAATCTAGAATCTTTTGCTCATCAAAACAAAACTGGGTTGTTAAGACAACTTTAGCATCTGTGATATCTGAAAAATTACTTTTTAGTCCCAATGAGTCTTTGAGATTAATTCTAGATGCTTCAATATCCCTATTGCCCTCAGGATGCCCTGCAAAATAAATACATTTAAAAGAGGAATCAAATAAACCGGTTTGAATGAGGTCAATTGATGATTCAAAATCTCCATAAATCTTATCGGTGCTACCGGCTATTAATAGAGCTTCAGATACACCTGATTCGTTCTTGTAAGCTTTAAGTAAATTTTCTAAAGACCTTTTATTTTCAATCTGTCTTGCTGCTATATGTGGGACGGGTATAAAACCTAAATCAGTTATTTTTTTTGCTGTATTTATGATTTCACTTGTTTGAAGGCCATCAATATGAGTAATATAAATATGGGTCTTATTGGGTAGTTTTTGTATTAGGTGAATATTTTTTTTGAAGACTTTAGGGGTGACTTCAACTGAAAAATCATCTAAAAAATCTTTAGTCAGTTCATTTAGCATGGAATATTATATAACCTGTTTAAATAAATTATACAAAAAATGGCGGAGAGTGAGGGATTCGAACCCTCGATACAGTTACCCATATACCTCCTTAGCAGGGAGGCGCTTTCGACCACTCAGCCAACTCTCCGAATTTGAGGATTATAATACAACTAGTAGCTTATATTAACTACTAGTTATACTTATATTTGAACCCATTCCTGAATGGGCATCACAAAAATAATACAGAGTTGAAGGAGTGCTAGATGTCACTGCAATTACAGTAGAGCCAGTTGATTTAGAAACTCCAGATGTATATTCGTTACCACCACCATGAGTGCCATTGGAAGTTGTAGAGAAGCTTAGCGGATGAGCGCTAGAATGAGTGAATGTATACGTAGTTCCTACATTGAGAGTTAAAGATTTCTTCTGAACACCATTTATTACATATACATTTCCTGAGCCATTTGCGTTTGCAGCAATGCTTACTGCAATTGTTTCTGTTGTATTTTGAGAACTACAACCGTTATAGGCGCTTCTAATATAGTCTTCTTCAGAAGAATTAATACCCAGTCTATAAATTGATTTTACCTTCACCCAATCTCTTAGATAAGTACAGTGATATGAAGAGTTGTTTGGCATCCAATCTGATGGATCCGAGCTTCCTTTTGCACTATTTGAGCTTCCTCCAACAGCAATTAGCTGCTCAGGAACATTTAGCGTATTTGCATAAATTGTTTTTCTTTCTCTAGACCATGCCCATGCTCCGCTTCTATGGCTCTCTGATAGTGGAATAAAGTGATCAATTTGAACCTCAGAGGCGCTAGAGAAATATGCATTATCATAAGGGTCATACCAACGACCTGTTGCAACACTACAATTAGTAGTTGATGTATAGCTTAGGCCTACTCCTGTGGATGAATCATGTTCGTCTATAAGAACTTCATGCCTATTGCTTTGACAATCATTATCCCAATCCTTCCATGTGTCGTAATCATTATCACGATCATAAGAAATGCCACCTGTTGACTCACCTTCAAGGCAAACATTAAACCCGATCAATGTATCTGTACATAATCTATCTACAAATACAGAGAGAATTAAGGAGTCAGACCCTAGCCCATCTGAAACATTTACAATAAGTGAAAATTCCTTTTTAGATGAATAACTAGGTGTATTAATAAAAGCCAAAACTCCGCTTGATGAAATTTCAAATGAAGATGCATCGGTGCCTGTTACAAAGTAATTTAGTGAATCACCTTCAGCATCATTACCGCTGAACGTTGCAACTAATTTTGTTCCCTCATCAACATAAACATAATTGGAAGGTTGTGTATAAACTTCTGATGGTGAAATTATTTCAGGCGCAGTATTTGAGGTATTAGAAATTGTAACTGAACCTCCCATTCCTGAATGATTGCCACAGAAATAATAAAATGTTGATGGCATTTCATCAGTAACCTCTAGTAGATAGTATGAACCAGCAGTTCCAGAAGTTCCAACCTGAGTTCCATAAACTGTCGTTGATGAGCTCTCTTCAGTAGTATCTCCAAAGCTTATAGGGTGTGAAGAGAGACTTGAGTCAGATGTATCGAATCTATATGTTTTTCCTCTTTCAAGAGTGAGACTTGGTTTGCTTTGACCATCAATTGTATAGCCTCCTGATATTCCATTTGGCACAGTTACAGTCTTGACTTCTTGGTTATGGAATCCAGCATCAGTAAAGTCGCCTTCATCTTTAACAACCCAATGACAGTTATCTGCATTGGTTCCAGCAGAAACAGACCAATCGGCTTCACCCACCTTGTCAGATTTTTTTATAAGGGTATGTCTTCTGGTTGCATTTTCAACTCCACATACCTCCCAACCAATTCCTATATCAGCAGGTCCATCTGTACCTACAGAATCCAATAAGACATCGCCTTTGAATAAACCAACAGCATCGTCACCGTTAAAGTGAACAGGGCTTTCGTAGTCTAGTTGTAGATCTGCCTGAGAAACAACATAATCATCAATATCACCATAGCTGCTATCCACACCTGTTATCAAATAAACATCTTTTGCTGCTAAAGTGCCTGTTAGCTCAAGAACCCTGCCGTCAGCAGTCTGACCAGAGCCCCAGCTGTCTGGCTGAGAGTTGGCAATTCCCTTTAGAGTATAGTCAGATAGATCTACAGCCTCAGTATTAGGATTATATATTTCAATATACTTTGTATTTCCATAAGGTGTTGTAGTTTCATTAGATGACTCAACATCAGCATATTCAGAAATATATAGCTCTGTGTCAGCTGGTGTAGTTCCGCCTCCGCCGCCTGAGCCGCCGCCTCCGCCGCCTGAGCCGCCGCCACCGCCGCCTCCAGATCCACCACCTGATCCGCCGCCACTACTTGAACCATTCCAAGTATGAGCGCCTAGGTCATCCCAATCATTTTGATCTTTTACAACCCAAGAGCAGTCATCTGAGTTAGACCCGGCTGACAACTCCCAATTGCCTGTTCCTTCTTTATCTTCTTTTTTGATTAAAGTATGTTCTTTAGTTCCTTCTGTCACTCCGCAAACATCCCAACCATCACCTGGATCGTCTCCAAAATCCCCAATAGTATCAATTACCTCAAAACTAGACTCATCTCCTTTGCCTAGCTGGTATGTATCATCACCATTTGATAGATACTGATTTGTTATATTACATTTATCTAAAATTACTTGTTCTGCTTGTGGATGACAAATTACATATAAAGATCTGTCATCAAGAGTGATATTTGCTTCAAAATACTCATTGTAATATACGGTGCCGCCATTAACTTTTGATCTAATCGCATAATCGTTTAGATTTACAGATGAGCCTGTAGCATTAAATATTTCAAGGTACTTATTATTTGAAGAGCCTTCTGCATACTCAGAAATAAATAAGTCAGTTGCGTTTGTAGAGTTAGAATTCTCATCTACATCAGTAACGGTCACAGTTACATCTTGTGTATCCGTATCCGTTCCATCGCTAGCAGTTACAGTTGCTGTATAAGTAGATTGAGTTTCATAGTCAGGTGCTGATGCAAAAGTAAGAACTCCTGCTGACGTTATTTCTAATTCAGAACCACTAACAGTAAAACTAATAGAATCTCCATCAGCATCTGTTGCAGTTACAGTTCCAATAGCAGTTTGATTTTCAGCTGCAGTAAATGAGTCTGATGAAGTAATAACTGGAGCGCTATTAGTATTTTCATCAACATCAGTAACAGATACTACAATCCCAACTGAACCAGTAGCCGAACCATCTGATGCAAGAACTGTAATAGAATAATTATTATCACCACTTGCACTTCCTGGATTCTCAAAGTCAGGAGCTGTATTAAAAGCTAAAACTCCTGTACCTGAACCTATAGAAACTGAAGAAGCATCATCTCCTGAAACAGAATATGTAAGAGTATCTCCGTCAGCATCTGTTGCTGTAACTGTTCCAATAGCAGTTGTATTTTCTGCAACTGCAATTGTCCCTACATTAGCAAATGTTGGT
>Ga0209631_10004383_pt1 | contig 15625 bp, 14 predicted proteins | sample COG_08_FD_184752 | JGI IMG/M metagenome (GOLD analysis project Ga0209631, IMG submission 184752) | Pelagic Microbial community sample from North Sea - COGITO 998_met_08 (SPAdes) (version 2) | ecosystem: Environmental > Aquatic > Marine > Neritic zone/Coastal water | place: Helgoland, sampling...
CCGCGCTATCAGTTGTGTTTACCGACTGTCCGCCTGGACCTCCTGCTCTAAAAACATCTATACGTAAATCCGAATCTTTAATTTGTATATCAACTTCTTCTACTTCTGGAAGCACAGCAACTGTTGCTGCTGAAGTATGAACTCTTCCCTGGGTTTCTGTTGTGGGTATTCTTTGAACGCGATGAACACCTGACTCATATTTTAAATAAGAGTAAATATTACTTCCGTTCACTGAAAATATTACTTCTTTAAAACCTCCTGCTTCACTTTTTGATATATTAATAATTTCTAACTTCCATTTTTTTTTTGTGCACACTTTTTCATACATTTTAAATAGATCTGCGCAAAATAATGACGCTTCTAGACCTCCGGTGCCCGCTCTAATTTCCACAATTGCATTCTTTTCATCGTCTTCGTCTCTTGGCAATAAAAATACTTTTAGTTTGTTTTCATAATCTTCTTTTTTTATTTTAATACGACTTAAGTCTTTTTCTGCCATTTCTTTTATTTCTTCATCATTACTTTTATCTTTAATAATATTTTCTAAATCTTTTACTTCCTGGTCAAAATTCACATATTCTTTTGCGATAGTGATTATCTCTCCTAAGTTAGAGTACTCTTTAGATTTTTGAGCAAACACTTTTGGATCCACGCTACCCGACGATAAATCTTTTTCGAGTTTATTGTGTTTTACGATTATATCTTGAACTTTTTCAATAGGTATCATTATTATTTAGTTATTTTTTCCCTCGCTTTTTCTTCAACAAGCTGGACGACTTTATTTATTATTTCCGCGCTTGCGACTTTAGCATGGGGAATACCAGATAAATAAAGAAGGTTATTGTCCTGTCCTCCTCCTGTTAAACCTATTTCTGTTTGTGCAGCTTCACCAGGTCCATTAACAACGCACCCAATAATTGACAATGTAATTGGGGTTTTAATATGTGATAATTTTTCTTCTAATTTTTTTACAGTTTCAATTACTGGAAACGCCTGGCGCGCACAAGAGGGGCATGAAACAATATTTACTCCTCTTGATCTAATCCCTAATGATTTTAAAATTTCATAACCTGCTTTTATTTCATCAACAGGATCTGAAGAAAGCGAAACTCTAATAGTGTCTCCTATTCCTTTCATTAATAACTGCCCTATTCCAATTGATGATTTTATGCTTCCTGTTAATAATCCTCCGGCTTCGGTTACACCGAGATGTAAAGGGTAGTCACAAATTGCTGATAATTTTTCATATGCTTTCACTGTTAAAAATACATCGGATGACTTGACGCTAATTTTAAAATTAAAAAAATCATTGTCTTCCAATATTTTTATATTATGCAATGCGCTTTCAACTAGCGCATCAGGGCACGGCTCTTTATACTTTTCAAGAAGTGTTTTATTTAAAGATCCGGCATTAACTCCAATTCTTATTGAGCAGTTATTGTCTTTAGCTGCTTTAATTACCTCTAAAATTCTTTCTTTTGAACCAATATTTCCAGGATTTATTCTTAAGCAGCTTGCACCCATCTTAGCAGCCTCGACAGCTCTTAAATAATGGAAATGTATGTCTGCAACTATTGGGGCTTTTACTTTCTTGACTATAAACTTAAGTGCTTTTGTTGACTCTTCGTCGGGACATGAAACTCTAACTATGTCAGCACCTGCTTCCTCTAGCGATTTAATTTGTTTAATAGTTTCCGTGATATTAGTTGTAAGAGTATTAGTCATTGACTGAACACTTATTTTAGATTTTCCTCCTACTAATACATTGCCAACCTTAATTTCTTTAGTTTTTTTTCTGTTTATTATTCTGTGAGGTCTAACTTCCATTTTTAATCTAAATCAAAAATTGTATGTAATTTTTTTATTGCTTTTAAAGTATCATCTTCATTGATAATTACTGATAATTTAATTTCTGATGTTGAAATAGCTAGAATATTAATTTTTTCATCAGCTAGCCCACGGAACATTCTATATGTTACGCCTGGTGTTGAAACCATGCCAGCGCCAACAATTGAAATTTTGGAGACTTTGTCATTATGACTCATTTTTTTATATTTAATTTTTTTATTATTTTTTAGTATTTCATTAGTCTTTAAAAAATCGTCTCTTTTAATCGTAAAAGTAATGTCTGTAGTTTTTTGATCTGATGAAATATTCTGAATAACCATATCAACATTCACCTGATTTTTGCTTAATGGCTCAAATATATCAGCAGCAATACCAGGTTTATCTTGAACGCCAATTAAAGTAATTTTTGCGTCATCTTTTGAATATGCCACCCCAGTAACACTTTTTGTGTAATCAATGCTTTCTTGGCTAAATATTTTTGTTCCTTGCCTATCAGTAAATGTAGATCGAACCTCTAGAGGAATTTTATACATCATAGCGGTTTGTACGGCTGATGATTGCATAACTTTAGCACCAACAGATGATAATTCCAGCATTTCATCATAAGAAATTTTATCTATTTTCTTCGCTACAGGAATTTTGTTTGGGTCTGTAGAAAAAACTCCATCTACATCGGTATATATTTCACACGAGTCTGCTTCAAATATCTTTGCTACAGCAACAGCGGTAGCATCTGAACCTCCTCTGCCTATCGTCGTTACATCACCTTTTTTAGAAATTCCTTGAAAACCAGGAATGATTGCTACACCTTTGTTTAATAAAAACTCGTTTATTCTAGTTACGTTCATGTTAATAATTCTTGCGTTTGAATGATCGCCTTCAGTCAAAATAGGTACCTGCCAATTTAACCATGACCTTGAATTGATCCCAATATCGTTTAAAGCTCCAGCCAACAATGCGCTGGTAACTTGTTCACCCGACGTTAAAAGTACATCAAGTTCTCTTCTAATAAAATTTTTAGAAATAGCTTTGGACTGTTCTAACAAATCATTAGTTTTACCAGACATAGCAGAAACTATTACTATTACTTCGTTGCCTGCTATATGTTCCTTTTTTACAATTTTCGCTACATGTAGGATTCTCTCAATAGTTCCTACAGAAGTTCCGCCAAATTTTAATACTTTTTTTGCCATTGCTAGATTTTAATATAATATAAACTGAACATAATTAAGTATAATTAGTTCATTAAAAATATATGAGTACAATAAATAAAGAGGAAATTCAAAAATTTTCAGAGTTAGCTGAAGAATGGTGGGATGTAAATGGCAAATTCAAACCTTTACACATGTTTAACCCTATTAGAATTGAGTATATTATAGAAGAATTATCAAAACATTTTAAAATAAACCAAAAAAAAGAAGATTTTCTTAAAAACTTAAAAATTCTTGATATTGGTTGTGGGGGTGGATTAATTAGTGAACCAATGGCTCGCTTAGGCGGTGAGGTGACAGGAATAGATGCTTCTGAAAAAAATATTAAAATTGCAGCACTGCATAGTAAAAATAATAATCTTAAAATTAATTATATGAATAAATCACCAGAACAAATGTTTGAGAAGGAAAAATTTGATGTAATACTAAATCTGGAAATTATTGAGCATGTAGATGACGTAAATTTATATCTAGAGTCCTGCCATAAATTATTAAAAGTAAATGGGTTAATGTTCACCGCAACACTTAATAGAACTCTGACTTCTTATATCAAGGCTATTGTAGGAGCTGAATATATTTTAAGATGGCTTCCAATAGGAACACATGATTGGAATAAATTCATAAAACCTGAAGAATTGCAAAAAAAATTAATTGACAAAAATTTTTCTATTAAGGACACAAAAGGATTAGAGTTTAATCTTTTAGCAAAAAAATGGAAAAAAACAGAAAATCTTTCTGTAAATTATATAATATGTTGTACAAAAAATTAATTGTCTTTACTTACCCAGGGTATGCTTAATAGATCAATTCCTTCTTCCCTTAATTCTTCTCTTTCCTCATAAGTGGTGGTTCCATAAATAGCTTTTTTAGATTTTTCGTCGTAATACACTTCTCTAACTTTTTTGCTAAATTGATCACCAACAAATTCAAAATTTTTTTCTATGTGTTTTCTAATTTTTAATAATTCATTTTTTGCGTTTGCAGGATTTTGATTTAAAAAATCAGTTTCTATTTCTTTTGCTTTTTTGCCTAATATCATAGGAGACATAATCATTTTTTCAATTTTTTTAGATAAGCAAAAAATACATTCTAATAATTTTTTATTTTTTAATTTCTCATATTCGTGAGAATCTAAAAACCAACTGCTAAATTCATGATTTTTTTCACATTTTAAATTATACTTTATCATCTAATTCCTATAATCAGCGTTAATATCAATATAATCGTGAGTAAAATCACACGTATAGCATTCAAAGGCATCACTACCAAGTTTCAAATTAATTTCAATTTTAATTGAGTCCCACGCCATATATTCTTTTAATTTTTCTTCATTATATGTTTCAGATATTTTTCCATTTTCTGCTACTATAAATTCTCCTATTTTAATTTTTAATTTTTTTATATCAATTATTTCTCCTGACTTACCTACACCCATTACAATTCTTCCCCAGTTAGGATCTTCCCCTGCAACAGCGGTTTTGACTAAAGGTGAATTTGCGACAGAGAAAGCGATGTTTTTAGCACTACTTAATGACTTGGCATTAATTACTTTAATTGTTAAAAATTTTTTTGCTCCTTCTCCATCCACAACAATTTGTTGGGCGAGATTTACACATAACCTTTTGAGTGCTAGCTCAAATTTTTGTATACTTTTGTCTACCAGAGACAAACTTTTACCAATTTTAATAGTTTTTGTAGAAAATAATGTAACCATATCATTAGTAGATTGATCGTTATCGACAGTTATTGCATTAAACGAATTTGATACTGCTCTTTTCAAAACTGCTTTTAAAAGTTTAGTATCAATATCTGCATTCGTAAATATAAATGAAAGCATTGTAGCTAAATTTGGCGCTATCATACCTGAACCTTTTGCAATTGCTGATATTTTTACAAGTTCGTCTCCAACAATAAATTCTTCATAAGCAACTTTTGGTTTTGTGTCAGTGGTCATTATAGCTGACGCAATTTTTAACCAGTATAACTTATTATGCTCCGCCTTTAATTTTTGAACTAAATCTGGCAGAACTTCTTTTATTTGTTCTGTTGGAAATTGTTCGCCAATTACACCTGTTGAGGCAAATATTAAATCTTTAGTTCTTACTGTTTCGGAAATACCTTCTTTGGATTTTGACTCTTTTATGGTTAAATTTTTTGCTAAATTTTTTGCTATAATATCTAAGCTTTCTTTTCCTTGTTTTCCAGTAAAAGTATTCGCGTTTTTAGTATTAACCAGTAAACCTTTTATAGATTTTTTTTGGGAACTTTCATTCCAATTTATAGTTTCTGAAACTATACTATTGCTTGTGGTTACGGATGCATAATTTGCTCCATTTTTGAAATAAAATAAGGCTAAATCATCTCTGCCATTTCCATATAAATCTGCTGATGTGGAGGACATTTCAAGCCCATCTATTTGTTTTAAATTTTGAAACTCTCCCATTTTAGACAGTTTTGTTTTATCATTTAAAAAATTTTTTATGTTTATCGTCATAATTACTATTTAATTTAGATTATAAATACATATATAGATGTATAATGAATATATTATCAAGGGCTTTAAATAAATTATTTAAAAGTTCTAATCAACAAGAATTGGATAAAATTCAAAATATAATTTTAGCCATTAATAGCAAGGAAAACGAAGTTAAATCACTTTCTGAAGCTAATATCAGGGAAAAAACATATAATTTTAAAAAGAATTTACAAAATCAATCATTAAAAATAGACGAAATTATTCCAGAAAGCTTTGCATTAGTTAGAGAGGCAGCGAAGAGAACTTTGGGAGAAAGACATTATGATGTCCAATTAGCAGGTGGATTAATATTACACGACGGGAAGATTGCTGAAATGAAAACAGGTGAAGGAAAAACTTTAGTATCCACACTTCCAGCATACTTAAACTCCTTAATGGGAAAAGGTGTACACATAGTTACCGTAAATGATTATTTGGCAGAAAGAGACTCTGCTTGGATGGGAAAAGTATTTAACTATCTGGGAGTTTCAACCGGCTGTATTACAAATAATATAGACGATATTGAAAGAAAAAAAAATTACGGTTGCGATATTACTTATGCAACTAATAATGAACTAGGATTTGATTATCTTCGAGATAATATGAAATATGAGTTAAGTGAGATGGTTCAAAGGACGCATAATTTCTGTATTGTTGATGAAGTAGATAGTATTCTAATTGATGAATCAAGAACACCATTAATAATTTCAGGTAAATTAGACGACAAGACTACACTTTACCTTACATCGAATAATTTTATTAAACATTTACAAAGAAACGACTATGAATTAGATGAAAAAAATAAAAATGCCATTTTAACTGATATGGGAATTGATAAAATTGAAAAATTAGCAATACAAAAAAAAATATTAAAAAATAACAACTTTTATGACCCAGCTAATTTAGATCTAGTCCATCATATCAATCAAGCATTAAAAGCAAATCTTCTTTTTAAGAGAGATACTGATTATATTTTACGAGATGGTAAAGTACAAATTATCGATGAGTTTACTGGAAGAGTTTTAGATGGAAGAAGGTTTTCTGATGGATTGCATCAGGCGATAGAAGCAAAAGAAAATGTCAAAGTTGAAGAAGAAAATCAAACTCTTGCATCAATAACCTATCAAAATTATTTTAGATTATATAAAAAATTAGCTGGAATGACTGGAACAGCTATGACTGAATCTGAAGAATTTCATGATATCTATAAATTAAATGTAGTCTCTGTACCCACAAATAGAAAAATGTTACGAAAAGATTTTAATGATCAAATTTTTAGAACAGAAAAAGAAAAATATAACGCTATAACAAACAAGATCATTGAGTGTAATAAAAAAGGACAACCGGTTTTAGTTGGAACGACAAGTATTGAAAAGTCAGAAAGAATTTCTACATTTTTAGAAAAAGAAAAAATAAAACATAATGTGCTTAATGCAAAACAACATGAAAAAGAAGCAAAAATTATTGCTGGGGCAGGAAAAGTTGGTGCGGTTACAATTGCTACAAATATGGCGGGTCGAGGAACTGATATTAAACTTGGTGGAAATAAAGATTTTATAGAAGATGGGAAAAAAGGTGACATTAATGAAATTAGAGAAAACGAGTCAAAAGTAAAAAATTTTGGGGGCTTATTTATAATAGGAACAGAACGACATGAAAGTAGAAGAATAGATAATCAACTTAGAGGGCGATCTGGTAGACAAGGAGATCCAGGTAGCACGATATTTTTTATAAGTTTACAAGATGAATTAATGAGAATTTTTGGGGGAGATTCTATTGATGGAATGCTTCAAAAATTAGGGCTTAAAGAAAATGAGTCTATTGATCACCCATGGATTAACAAAGCTATGGAGAGAGCTCAAAAGAAAGTTGAGAATAGGAATTTTGATATCAGAAAAACTTTAATTAAGTTTGATGATGTTATGAACGATCAAAGACAAGTCATATTTTCACAAAGATTAAAAATTTTAAAAGAAAATAATATTAATGAGATTTTAAAAGATTTTTTTGATGAAGTGCTTAAAGATTTAAATGAAACGAGGAAGAATTATCAAAAATCTAATGATAAAAAAAACTACCTGACGGAAGTAAAAGGTATTACTGGTAATGCTGTTAATGACTCTGAGCTTTTAGAATACGGAAAGCTGCTAGAAATTGAATTTTTTAATAAAATAAAACAATTATACTCAAATAAAAAGAAATCAAGAATTGAAATTTTAGGCGAAAGTCAAAATAATATTTTAGAAAAAAAAATATTCCTCCAAATAATAGATTTTTCTTGGAGGTCTCACTTGCAGTATTTAGAACAATTAAGACAAGTCATAGGTCTTAGACAGTATGGTCAAAAAGATCCTTTATCAGAATTTAAAAAAGAAGCGTTTGTACTATTTGAGGGTCTATTAGCAAAAATTAAAAATGATGTAATTAAATTCCTTTTTAATTTAAATATTATTATCTCCAATCAAGAGGAAGAAAAAATTACCGATAATACAAATACAAAAGAAGAAAAAAAAGTAGGTAGAAATGAAAAGTGTCCTTGTGGGTCTGGTAAAAAATTTAAACATTGTCACGGTCATATTTAATTATTAAATCCTTTTAAATGCACTTAGTGCTTTCGCTCTTGCCTCTTCGTGCTTTACCAATGGAAATGGATAATCTCTTCCTAGTTTAAAATATTTTTCATCTTTTAATTCCCATGGCTTATGTATAAATTTCTTAGAAATATTTTTTAATTCGGGAATCCATTTTTTTACATACTCACCTTCTTTATCAAATTTTTCTCCTTGAAGTATGGGGTTAAAAATTCTAAAATAAGGTGCAGCATCAGCACCACTTCCTGCAACCCATTGCCATCCTGCAACATTGCTTGCCTCACTGTAATCTAATAAACAATTTCTAAAATATTTTTCTCCCTCTTTCCAATTAATTAACAAATGTTTTACTAAGAATGATCCCACAATCATTCTTACTCTATTATGCATCCAACCAGTTGAATAAAGTTCTCTCATTCCTGCATCTACAATGGGATATCCGGTTATTCCTTTTTTCCAAGCTGATAAAAATTTAATATTTTTTTCCCAAGGAAATTTATCAAATTTTTTGGAATAATTATTTTTTAACATGTGTGGAAAATAATTTATTAATGTGTGATTAAATTCTCTCCACCCAATTTCGGCTAAAAATTTTGAAGTTCCAATTGATTTATTCTTAGCTTTCATACATTCACTCCAAATTGTTTCAACGTGTATCTGTCCAAATTTAATAAATGGAGATAATTTCGATGTTCCAATTATATTCGGAAAATTTCGACCATCAGAATAATTGTCAATTCTACTTTTAATAAAATTTTGTAATTTTTCTAAAGCACTTTCTTCACTAACAGCCCATATTCTCTCAAAATTTTTAAACCATTTTTTTTTTGGCAATATTTCTTTTGAGTCAATACAGTTTTTAAAAAAATTAATTTTTTTTAAGCATTTTCTTATTTTTTTTTCTTTAGCGGGAATTTTTTCGATATAAAATCTCTCTGCATTTCTCCAAAAAGGAGTGAATACTTTAAATGGAGTACCATCGTTTTTTTTTACTTCGGTTATTTCATTAAGAACATTTCCCTTACAAATTTTAAAGGGAATATTCTTAGTTGTTAAATTTTTTAAAAGATAATCGTCGAATTTTAAATAGTCTGGCTCATAAACTTTATTCCAATAAATTGAGAAGTTGTCTTTTTTAAATAAATTTTTAAAAAAAATCTTAAAAGTATCTGTCTCTATTATTTCGAGATTTATATTAAACTCATTTAATTTTTTTTTAAAATTATAAAGAGATTTGCTTAACCACCATTTTTGGGCTTCTTGATTATTATAAATTGATTTTTTGTATAAAAAAAATACTACGACCTTATCATGGTTTTTAGTGGCTTCTGCTAAACCATGATTTTTTAAGATTCTAAAATCATCTCTTAACCAAAACAATCCAATATTTTTACCCATAAGACTTTTATAATTAGCAGATATAGCTTTATATTTCGATGAGTTAATTTTTTTAATGGTGGCCTTGGTTTGAATCGCACAAACGACACATACCTTTTCAGGGTACTGCTCTACTACTGAGCTACAAGGCCAATATATTTTCTTAAGTAAAACAGAAACTTTTTATAGCAATTAGTTCTAACTTTCCACTCTCAATTAATAATTTTCTATTTAATAAATAATCATTGAGTTTTCTATCAAAATTACAAACTCTGCTTAATCCTGCATAATTTTTACTATTAAGATGCAACTTAATAATCCTTTTTATCAATTTTCTGGGGGGTTATATTTTTTTAAAAATCTTTTTTAGTAATAATAATTAGAGTGTTAATTCTAGATTTCTTCCTAGGGAAGGTTACATTAAGAAGCGCTGCAGTTTCATTATTTTTAAAAATTATATTTTTTTTATTTTTTATATTTTTAAATAAAAAATTATCAATATTTTTTTTTGGAAATTTTATATGAAAAGAATTAATATTCTCTTTAAGGTTTGAAGATTTAGATAAATCTTTATTTTCAGTAAATAAAATTAATTTAGAATAATGTATCCCTCGCAAATTTTCCAAAAAATATCCTTTTTTTGAAAATATTACTAAAACCTGATTATCTATTTTTTTTAATATCTCTTGGATGTTAATAATTTTAATGGATTTAAGTAATTTTTTTTTAGTTTGTAAATACTTCTTTAGCCAAAAAAGTGTATTTTTCCAATATTTAGATGTAGCAGTTTCGTCACTCAACATAATAAAATCAACTTTTTTTGAAATATAATAGTCTAAATTTAAGATATCGCTTTTAGAGGGTGTAGAACTATTTATTAAAGAATTTAAATTTTCTGTAGCAATAATAATTGGTTTAGCATAAAATTTGCAATCTTTGATGATGTCATCAACATAATCAGTAAGATTTTCATTGCCTACTTCGGCAGCCAAATCTCCTCTGTCTATCATAATTGCGTCACTTGCTTTGATAATTTCTTTTCTATTTTTATATCCTAGATAATTTTCAATTTTAGATATAAAAATTTTATTCTTATAAATATTTTTTAAGGTATTTATTATTTTTGAGTCTTGAACAAAACTTAAGCCAATGCAGTCGAATTTAAAATTTGAGATTTTTTTTATAAAATTAATATAAATTCTGGACTGATATTTATTATCATAGACGGAAAATGGAACATTTAAACCTTTTCTTGGATTAAGTTTAAAGGTTTCACAGCTTACGCCAATTAATTCATTATTTTTTAAACTTACAAATTTGAATAAAAAATTTCCATCCGATACTGAAAAATATTTAATTTTTTTTTTTAATAACTTTGGAAGAGGGTTTGAAATGGAAATTAAAGATTTAATTTTTTTTTTTGGTTTAAATTTAAATGTTATCTTTTCATCTTTTTTTATTTCAATAGCGCTAGTATTTAGTGTTCGTGGTTTTGCTCCAGGAATGTCTACCAAAATATATTTATCAGGATCTATTTTTTTTATTAAATTAATATTTTTTTTATGCCACGCAGATGTATTATGTGACATATTGAGTCTTGCGATTCCTGAATTTTTTAAAATAATTTTTATATTTTTGTTAGATGAAATAGGTCCAACTGTGCTTATTATTCTCGTCATTATTTTTTAATTTTAAATAAAATTTTTTGCATTTTACTATCAGCGTGTTTATAGAGTTTTTTTTTTGTCATCCACTCTCTAAACTCAGTTCCAGATATATTTTTTAGTTTTTTGTGAACGCAATTACCTTTAATCACATATTGATTACAATTACTACAGAAGAAGCCACCTTTAGAAATAAATGGTTTTATTTTAAATTTGTGTTTAAATTTTTTTACAATTTTTATTGCCGCTTCTTGTTTGTATAAATTCTCTGCTCCTGCATGATCTCTACCAACATAAAAATAATCGAAACCGAGCTCTTGGCGCATTAGTAAATGATGTACAGCCTCCCGTGGTCCTGCATAATGAAAATTTGTCCAAATTGGATCAAATTTAATTTTTTTAATTTTAAGCTTCATATAATTAAGTGCCCTAGAAATAAATAAATTAGAAAAGTCATTTTTCTTCTTTATTCCATATATAGGATTTAGATAAAGATATTCAAATTTTGTCAATATATGATTAAAAACAGCCTCATGTCCATAATGAGGCACGTTTCTTATTTGCATAGAACAAATTTTTTTATTTTTTAATTTAATTTTCTTTATTTTTTTTTTTAAATTAATTGTATTATCTACATAATTTAGAAATTTTTTTTTGTATTTTTTTTTTAATTTCACATTATGTGCAAATATATTCCCATATCTAAAAAATTTTTTAATTCCTATATAATTTGAATTATTAGTACCAAATATTTTTTTTCCAAATTCTTTTTTATTAATATTAAAATATATTGCATTTTTATAATCAAAATATTTAATTTTTTTTGGCAAACAAATCGGAAACCCGTAATAAATATTGTTATAAAATTTTTTTAATTGTGCTGGATTTAAAAAATTTTTTTGATTTTTAAATAATCCACATTTAAAATTTGCGTAAGAAATTAAATACTCCTGATCATCTTCCATAAATTATTTTTTTTAACTTTTTATAAAAACTGATTTTAGTGTCATTATTTTTAATTATAAATTCATTTTTTAACTCTGGAGTTTTTATATCTATTCCAATTACGTTTTTAGTCTTTTTATTGTAAATTTTTTTTCGGTTTTTAATTTTAGTAAATTCTCTGTGAATTTTAATTAATAAAATTTTTTCTTTTTTTAATTTTTTCTTTAAACTTTGACTCATGTATACAGTACTTAAAATTGGAAAAATATTTGATCCTTTTGATATTTTTGCTAAACCAAACATTCTCTTTATCTGAATTTTTCTATCTCTAAGGCTATATTTAAGATCAAAACTCACATATTTTCTTATTTTATCACCGTCAAAGATTAGTGCGTTTTTAATTTTTTTTTTTAAAAATTTACTTGCAATCGTTTTGCCAGAACCAGAAATACCGTATAGCCAAATTCCTTTATTTTTTTTTGTAATCATTTTTTTATTAAGCATGTTTAAGACATAATAATAAATTTGCAAAAAGATTTGTTAAGTGTATTTATACCATATTCTTTAATTATAAGAAAAATGTTAGATTTAATTAACTTTACCTCAATATTAATAATATTTCTATCCATCTTTCAGACTATCGTAGGTGTTGGCATATTAGTGCTTGGAACTCCAATTTTATTATTAATTGGTTTTGAAATGATTGAGGTGATGATGATTTTGCTTCCATTATCTATCATAAACAGTTTTATTAATATTTTATATTTAGCTTTTCGTAATAAAAAAATAAAAGTAGACAAACTATTGAGGAATTATTTTTTTCTTATTTGTTTCCCAGGCATTTTTTTTGGTCTTTTTTTTTTAAAACTTTTTAATAATTTTATAAATTTTAATTTATTAGTGAGTCTAGTTATATGGTTAATTTTATTTTTATCTTATTTACATAAAAGTAAAAATAATAAATTTCTTATTAAATTCAAAAAAAGTTTAATTTTTTTAACTGGTTTTGTGCACGGTGTAACCAACTCTGGTGGGTCTCTTTTGTCTATACTTATAATTGAGTCGTATAAAAAAAATATTGATTATATTAGATTTCAAATTATATATTTTTATTTTATTTTAGCTTTTTTTCAATATCTCTCTATTATTTTAATATTTGATTATGAGCTGTTATCTAAAATAAATTTAAATTATTTATATTGTCTGATTATAGGAATATTTTTTGGTAACCTTTTATCCAAAATAATTACAAGTAAGCAACTAAAAAACATTATATTTATATTGGCTTTTTTAAGTTCTTTATTTTTATTGTCTCAATCTTAAAATATTCAGTAAAAATTAAACTAATTTACTTTCCGGATACTTATCCAGTTTATTGTTGCTAAAATCTAAAGGTTATTCTTCCTTTTGTTAAATCGTAAGGAGTCATCTCAACCATTACATTGTCGCCAGTAAGAACTCTAATTCTATTTTTTCTCAATTTTCCAGCCGTATGCGCTAAAATTTCATGATTATTTTCTAATTTTACTCTGAACATTGCATTAGGAAGTAGCTCCGTAACTTTTCCTTTAAATTCTAATGTTTCTTGTTTTGTCAATTAGCTTTCCTTTTTCAATCTTATTTTAATCGAATTAGCATGACCTTCTAAATTTTCATGCTGGGCTAAATTTATAACTGATGGGCCTAATCTTTCAATACCTGTTTTTGAAATTTTTATTAATGAATGTCGCTTTAAAAAATCATTTACTGATAACCCTGAAGAAAATTTTGCAGCACCAGATGTAGGTAATACGTGATTAGGTCCTGCTATGTAATCTCCCATTGCTTCAGGAGAAAACTTACCAATAAAAATTGATCCTGCATTTTTTACCTTTTTTATGATTTCATTATTATTTTTCATATTAAGTTCTAAATGCTCAGGAGCAATTGTATTTATTATTTCTACTATATTTTTTTTACTACTCGTATAAATAGCTAAACCAAATTTTTTTAAACTCCTAGAGGCTATATTTTTTTTTGGCAGTTTATTTAATTGTTCTCCTAAATCCCTATTTACTGATTTAATTAAATTTTTATTATTAGTTATCAAAATTGATTGTGCTAGGATATCGTGTTCCGCCTGAGCTATTAAATCTGATGCAATCCAATTTGGATTTGCATGTTTATCTGCAACTATTGTCACTTCGGATGGCCCTGCGACCATATCAATACCGACATCACCAAATACTTCTTTTTTTGCATTGGCTACGTATATATTCCCGGGTCCAACAATCTTATTAACTTTTTGAAAAGATCGAGTGCCATAAGCAAATGCAGCTATTGAGTGAGCTCCACCCGTTCTATAAATTTTCTTTACGCCACATTTTTTTGCTGCATAAATTATTGCAGGATTAACCTTGGAACCTAAGGAAGGTGTAGTTAAATAAATATTTTTAACGCCTGCGACTATTGCAGGAATGCAATTCATTAAAACAGTGCTAGGATAACTTGCTGTTCCACCAGGAACGTAAACGCCAATTTTTTCAATTGGAGAATATTTATATGATAATTCATTTTTATATTTATCTTTAAAATTAAAAGTTGATATTTTTTGCTTACTATGAAATTTTTTTATTCTATTAAAAGCTAAGTCTATAGATTGCTTAATTTTTTTATTTGTTTTTTTCGCAATTTTATTTATTTCATTTTTAGAAAAAATAATTTTATTAGTTTTAGTTTTTACTTTAGAAAATTTTTTTTCATATTTTATAACTGCTTCATCTCCATTCTTTTTCACATTAAATATAATTTTTTTAATATCTGATGTTTTATTTTTTTGAATTGATTTTCTTTTACTTAAGATAGTCTCTAAATTACTTAATGATTTTTTTTTATTATAGTTTAAAAATTTTAACATTATAGAGTTTTATGTTTAGGTTTATTTTTTGTATCCCACGCCTCTCCTTGGTCGTCTAAAGTAACTTCAATTACCTCAGAAATAACCTTAATCATAGAGTCTCCTGCAAAAATTATTCTCATTTCATAGTTATTATCAGGCATTGAAATACTTTCAATAGCTAGAAAATCCAAAAATTTATCTTTTTTGGATTGATTTATATTTTTTGAGTGTACTTCCAAAACATTTTCAAACTTTAAAATAGTCCTGATTCTTTTATTTTTTCTAAATATACCTTTTTCAACATCTTCCCACATAAATCTGTTTAGTTGCATAAGCAAAATTTTATTTTTTTTTAAGTGTGCTATATCAGAAATACTTGCAATCGAGTCCTGTAAATGCGCTGAAACTACACTTAAATCTTCTTCTGTTTTTGCAATTAGTTTTAAGTTTTTAGCTTTCATTTCAAATTCTTTTAATTATGGCGTTACACTTTTTAAGTTTAGTTTCTAAAAATTCATATCCTCTATCCAGATGGTAAATCCGATTTATTATTGTTCTGTTTTCAGCTATTAATCCTGCTAAAACCAAACTTACAG
>Ga0209631_10004384_pt1 | contig 15620 bp, 7 predicted proteins | sample COG_08_FD_184752 | JGI IMG/M metagenome (GOLD analysis project Ga0209631, IMG submission 184752) | Pelagic Microbial community sample from North Sea - COGITO 998_met_08 (SPAdes) (version 2) | ecosystem: Environmental > Aquatic > Marine > Neritic zone/Coastal water | place: Helgoland, sampling...
CATCTATTGATATAGGTACAGCTGGTGCGTATATTCAAATTCAAGTTGCTTATGCAGTTCAAGGTTTATATTATTATTGTGTAAACCATTCTGGAATGGGTGGACGGGCGCTTACTCCTCATTACGAAACTACAATTACTGATGCTGGTAGTAATATAGTATTTGACTCAACAGACAGAGGGCCTAACATTGCACTTATGTTATTAAATGAAACTGGTGATGTCGGTGCAAATGATACAGACAATGTAATCTTAGAAGACGATAGTGGAGATATACATTTAGAAGAAACCATAGATGGTCTACTTTCAGATGTTGGTGACAACCTTTTAATTGATAGATATCACGAAAGAAATAATAGTCAGTTCTTACTTCTTGATGGAACAGATTCTTCTGGTGCAAATGATGGTGACAGAGTTGCAAATGAATCAAGTGGTCAAGGTAGTGTTATACTAAATGGAACAGATGCAGATAGTACAGATGCGATGGGGTCATTGTTATTATCAGATGAAACTGGTAATGGCCAACTTATTTTAAATGGCACAACTAATCTTTTTACAGATATTGATGGTCATATTATCAACGAAGACCCAATAGATTTCTCAAAACAAAACGTCACTATCACGGATTCTAGCGGAGCATCTGCTACAATTATGACTGCTGATATTGCAACGGCATCCTCTAGTGTAGCTACACAATCTACAGATATTGGTTCTTATACCAGTATCAATAGTAGGTTAGGACAAGACTTGGTTCGTGTTCAAGATTCTTATTATTATCAAGACTACTCATATGAGGTACAGATTGGTCAGTCCTTTGCAACATACATTAATGAACTCAAGAAAGCAGTTCATCCAGCCGGTTTCCAACCTTTCGGTAAGGTTACTCTTGCAACTCTAGTTTCTGCCGCTATACAAACTACTGGTGCTGGTCTGTCTGGTTACACAGGGGATACACAAACATTCTCTCCAATACTTGGTTCTGTTCTTGAAACAATCTTTAGTCAAGTTCTTCAAAGTAGATTACAAGTTCCTTCAACAACTACTGCTGATGGACAAGTTGCAATTGGAAGTCGTGATGATTCATTTATACTAGAAGATGGAAGTTTGCCAGGAGAAAATCTTGTTCTTGATGGAACAGATGGTTCATCAACTAATGCTGGGGATAATATATTAGATGAAGATGGGGAAGCATATGACCTTGAAGATGGATTCAATGCGGTAGGAGATTCAATACTATTTGAAGCAGAAGGTAAGACATCGACTGATGATATAACTTCTGGAACAGGTGATGGTGCTGGTCGTGTTATGTTAGAAACCTCTCACGCACCATCTGGTAATTCTGATCGTTCATTTGTAACTGAAAAGAAAATAAAGGTTATTTCTCAACCCGACAGACCTTTATATGAAAAGAATATTCTTCTTTATCTTGCAGACACACCATTTGGAACAACCAATGAAAACTGTGGAATTACCCTTGAGTCGGGAACTGGTAACTTAACAGACAGTTTAGTGTTGGATGGACAGTTACCTTTTGATGAAGATAATGGAGCTAATATCGTATTCAACGGAACTGATATATCAGGTTCAGATGCTGGTGATAATGTATTATTGAATGGTACAGATGCAAACGGAAATAATGATGGTGATAAGTTGATAAGTGAGTCTAGTATCTTCTCATTCCCACTAGGATTTAGAGTTGATGTGGGTGATAGGTTCTTGTTTGATACAGAACATAATGATGAAACTATTCCTCTATCAACCATATCTTCATTTACGTTTGATCAAATTCGTAGAGTAGACCAACTTGATTTAGACAATACTGATGATTCTTTAAACTGGGGCCATAATGATGGCGGTATCACTATGGAAGATTTTGGACAGATAATTTTAGATGGAACAGATGATTCTTCAACCAATGCTGGTTCTAAACTTGCACATGAAACTACAAAAAGAAACTACTTTACTTTAGAACAATCTGGTAATGTTATTGTAGAAGAATTTTCAACAAACTCAAATCTTGCAAGAATGGAATTAGGTGATGGTACTAATGAAGAATTAGGAAATATATTATTTGAAGATGCAATCAATCCACTAGAAGCTGCAAACATCAAATTAGAATATGATGATGAAGAAAGTGTAATTATTTTAGATGCAACAGATTCATCTGGTAGTGATGCTGGTGATAAAATAGACTTAGAAGAATCATTGAGACTGAGAAATGTAGATGTTGTTTTGTTAGAAACGCATAAAATAATTAGATCAAGAGGTCATATACCAGAGAGTAATTATACACTAAATAGTACGAGTGTTATTACAAAAGGTCATGTACAACAAGCTGAAATTACCGTCAGAAGTACAGGTGAAATTGCTCTAGAAGATGCAACAGACACAACAGATACTAACGCAGATTACTTGTTAGATGAAACGAATGGAAATAACATAGATTTAGAGGGTGCAACTGGTATAACCTACTAGAACAATTTGTATAAATAAGATAAAGGTGTAAAAATGTCGGCAATCATTACAGAAAAATTTAGACAACATAACGCAAATCAATTTGTTGAGTCGTTTACGGAAGCGGCCGCATCAACATATTATTTGTTTTTAGGGAAAGCAACTGCATTTTCTTCAACCACAACTGGTGGTACAGACAGTTCTCCCCCAACTCCAGCAGATAGTCCAGAGGACGAATATCGTGCATGGGATGCTATGTTAGGTGCAAAACTTATTACATCTTCAGATATTAAGTATGCAGCTCCTCGTAGAAACTGGGCAAACGGTACAGTCTATGATATGTATAGGCATGATTTATCATCATCAAATACTTCTACATCTGGTTCGTCAAATCTTTATGACTCTACATTTTATTTTATGACCTCTGATTATAAAGTTTATAAAGTACTTGACAATAATAGCGGGGCTGCATTTAGTGGTTCAGAACCATCATCAACTTCTACTTCACCTTTTGAAGCTGGTGGTTATGTTCTTAAATATATGTTTACAATTTCTACTTCAGATTTTGCAAAGTATGGAACAACAGATTTTATTCCAGTAACGACAGACTCAACAGTTTCAGCTGCAGCAACTGATGGTGGTATTGAAAGTCTTTCTGTCACTGCTGGTTCTGGTTATACAGACGGAACTTACTATACTGCTGTTTATGGAGATGGTACAAGTGCTGGAACATCTTCTGGTGCAATTGTAAGAATTACAATATCATCTGGTTCAATCGTTTCTTTCGGTTTGACTGCCGGTACTGATACAACAGTTCATGCGGCAGGAACAGGATATACATTCGGTTATGTTAATCTTGGTTCTGATTATATATTCTCTGACTCCAGTTTATCATCATCAACAACAATCGGTGGTGGTTCTGGTGGTGCAATTGAAGTTATTACTAGTCCAGATGATGGCCATGGTGCAAACGCAGTTACAGAACTTGGGGCCCACTATGTGATGGCCGCAGTAACACTTACACAAGCAGAAGGTGATGACTTTACAACTGGAAACGATTTTCGTTCAGTAGGTTTAGTTGTAGACCCTACAAATTTTGGAACATCAACCGTAGCAAGTGCAACAACTCGTAGACAAACTTATGTTACAAAGTTAGATACAAGTAGTGGAACATTTCAAGCAGATGAAGTGATCACGCAAGCAACAACTGGTGCAGTTGGTAAAGTTGTAGAATGGGATAGTACTTTAAGTCTCCTATATTATCAACAGGAAAGTTACAAAGGATTTGGAACAAATGCAACCACAGGAAACTATGTTGCATTTAGTAGTACAAATGAGATAACTGGTTCAACTTCTGCTGCAACTGGAACTACAGCTGGAACTACAGAAACAGTAACACTTGCAAACAGCAATACACTCACTCTGACTTCTGGATATGCTAATCCAGAACTACAAGCAGATAGTGGTGATATTATTTACTTGGAAAATAGAAAACCTATACAACGTGCTTCTGATCAAACAGAAGACATTAAAATTATTATTGAATTTTAGGGATAAAAAATGGCACAACTTACTAATCTAAACGTATCACCATACTATGATGATTTTGATCCAAATGACAATTTTAATAGAGTTTTATTTCGTCCTGGCTTTGCAGTTCAGGCAAGAGAGTTAACCACTTTACAGTCTATTCTTCAAGACCAGATTGAACAACAGGGTAAACATATGTTCAAAGAGGGAACTGTTGTTATTCCTGGCCAGGTTTCTCTTTCTCAATACTATACAAATATTCAGTTGGAAACCACTTTTGGTGGAGAAGATATTGTTGCAAGTCAATATTATAATGCAACTAATCCAGTTATTATAACTGGTTCTACTTCTGGTATACAAGCAAGAGTTATTGGTTATGCAGACGCAACAAGTACAACACAACCAATTCTTTATATACAATATCTTGGATCGGGTAGTGATGGTGTGTCAGATACATTTTTTGATGCAGAAACTATTACTGCTAATACCACAATTACACACACTACAAGTTATGCTTCTGGTGTTGCATCTTTAACAACATTTGATACTAATGCTGCACAAATTGGTTCTGCGATAAAAATAGAATCTGGTGTTTATTTTATTCGTGGTCAATTTGTAAGATGTGCAGAAGAAACTTTAGTTTTAAGTAACAGTTCTACAACAGAAAATGCTCGTGTAGGTTTTAATATTACTGAGACTTTGGTAACACCAGAAAATGATGCAACACTTACAGACAATGCAACTGGTTCAACCAATTATGCAGCTAAAGGCGCACATAGATTACAAATATCTCTTAACCTTATCAAACTTCCTTTAGGGTCAGCTGATGATACTTCTTTTGTTGAACTTATGCAAATTGTAAACGGTACAATGGCTCAGGTCGTAAGAAACACAGAGTATTCTGTTTTGGGTGATACGCTTGCACGAAGAACATTTGATGAGTCGGGTGATTATACAGTAAGGCCTTTCCAATTTGACTTACGAGAAGCTATTGATAATGATTATCAGGGTGTTACAAATATAGGTGTTTATGGTGCTGGTGGAAGTAGAACTGATGAACGTGGCGTTTTTCTGGGAAGTCCTAGAACTGACGAAAATAGAAATGCAGATGAAAGTTTACTTGCACTTCAAGTGTCGCCAGGCAAAGCATATGTTAAAGGTTATGAAATTGAAAAAATTGCCAACTCATATCTAGATATCAAAAAAGCTAGAGATTTTAATACAGTTAATGCTGGTATTGCAACTTTTGAAATTGGTAACTTTGTTAATATTACTAATGCTTATCAACTTCCAGACATTACTGCTGTATCTGGTGAAACAACTGCATACAAAACAGTACAATTATTTGACAAAGAAACTGTAACAAGAGGTTCTGCTTCTGGAACACAAATTGGTGTTGCAAGATGTCGTTCAATAGAACATTCTTCTGGAACTCAAGGTGATACGACTGCAACACTGAAGATGTATCTTTTTGATATTAGACCATTTACATTTATAACTTTAAGTGATACACCAAGTCCAACTTTACTTGCAACTCACACTAACGGTGGAGTGCAAATCAAAGGTGCAACTTCTGGCGCAATTGGATTTGTTCATAGTTCTTTAACTTCTGGAACAACACTAGTCTTAACAACTGTGATTGGAAATTTTGTTGCAGGAGAAAAACTTATCGCATCTGATTCTGCTGAAACTGGTGGACTAATAGAAAATGCTGCTAATACAGATATTACAATTGCTGCTGGAACTGGCAGCATTGTATCAAAAAGATTCTCTGATGTTCGTTCATTCTTTATGGATGATGCTGATGGTGATCAGGACTTTACTGCTGATGCAGTTCTAGAATCTACAGGAGTAAGTGGTGCAATTGCATTTGATGGAACAGATGCAGCTGGTGCTGATGCTGGTGGTAATCTTCTTTTAGACACAGTAGCTGACACTGGTAGTGAATTAGTATTAGAAGACATTAAAGTTGCAAGATTAAAATCTCCAGAAAAAAATGCAGCATTATTTAAATTACCAAAAGCAACTATTAAAACTTTATTGACAGAAACAAATGCTGGTGCAAGTGATACTCAATTTACAATACGAAAAAACTTTGTTGGAACAACAAACTCTTCTGGTGTGGTTACGTTTTCTGCTGGAACCAATGAAACATTTTCTGCGTTTTCTGCAACAGATTATCAATTGTCTGTTCTTACTGCTGGTGATGGAACAGCTGTAGCTGGAGATCATATACTATTAAACTCTACTAAAGTTACTACAACTGGAACTTCAACTTTAACAATTACAGACGATGCCCTTCTTGGTGATGGTGCAAAGGTTAAACTTTATGCAACAATATTAAAAACAAGTGTTACATCAAAGGCAAAAACTACAAATCTTTCTAAACAACTTAAAGTTCTTGCAACTGATGCTGATGGTGCATATGGAACTAGATCAACTGACAAAGATATTTCTTTTGGACGAGCAGATGTTTATAAATTACAGGCTGTGTTTGACTCAGAAGATACAAGCACTGATGCAGTTGCACCAGAATTTACTGTAAGTAATATTGTTGGAACTTTCCTTAGAGGTGAAAAAATAACTGGTGGAACATCAGGTGCAATTGGAAGAATTATTACTACAACTTCTCCTATACAATATACTCTAACAGCGGGATTTGGTGCAACGGAATTTAGTGCAGCAGAAACTATTACTGGTGCATCTAGTGGTGCAACAGCGACTGTAGGAACACTCACAGCAGGGTCTAAAGTTATAACTAGTAGTTTCGTACTAGATACTGGCCAGAGAGATAACTTTTATGATATTGCAAGACTTGTAAAAAAATCATCAGCATCTACTCCGATAGGTAGACTTCTTGTAGTATATGATTATCTTTCTCATGGTACTGGAGATGCATTTACAGTAGATTCTTATTCTGCTAATGCTGGACAAATGGAATATGATAATATTCCAACTTACACCGCATCAAGAGTTGATCCAGACGAACCAGAACCAACAGGAATATTTCCTCTAAGAGATTGTTTTGATTTTAGACCAGCAGTAGAAGATATTGCTGGAACTTCAAGTACAGTTTCTGCTGTTGATACTGTTACAGGAAATTCATTTGATTTCTTTTCAAGACAGTTTGATGGTGCAGGAGCCTCGACAGTTAATACTCCAAAACCATCAAGTAATTTACAAGCAGATTTTGAATATTATCTTCCTAAAATAGTTAGTGTATTTTTAATAGTTAATGGTAGATTTAGAGTTATTGAAGGTGTATCAGCTGAAACTCCAAGGCCTCCAAAAGATTTAGAGGGTGCAATGAAACTTGCACAAGTAGATTTACCAGCATATACTTTTTCTCCAAAAGATGCTACAGTAACAAGATTTAAAACTCAAAGATTTACTATGCGTGATATTGGTAGACTTAAAGATAGACTTGAAACTGTCGAATCTCTTACTGCACTTTCTCTTTTAGAAAGAGATGCAGAGTCATTTGAAATTCAAGACCAAAACGGACTCAATCGTTTTAAGTCTGGTTTTGTTGTTGATAATTTTTCTGGACATAGAGTTGGGGATGCTGCAAATAAAGATTATAGGATTGCAGTAGATCAAGAAAACAATGAACTACGACCAAAGTGTGTTTTAAGAAGTGTAGATTTGATTGAAAATGTAACAACAGATTCAGCCAGAACTGCTGCTGGATATCAAAAAACTGGTGATTTACTTACACTTCCATATACAACGCCTTTACTATATTATAATCCATACGCAACTAGACTTGAAAATGTTCAACCATACTTGGTATCTCAATGGATTGGTAAAATAACATTAACACCAGCTGGTGATGAATGGTTTGAAACTGAAGTTGCACCAGATTTAATTATTAATGTTGATGGTAACTATGATACTGTTTTAGCAAATAATCGAAATTCTATTGGAACTGTCTGGAACGCTTGGGAAACACAATGGTCTGGTGTAATTAATACTAGCGTATCTATCGGGGTTGGCACCGGCAATGCGTTTAGTCGTGTCGAAAGAACTACTACAACAACCAGAACTGACCTTGCAAGAACTGGTCTTAAAACTTCAATCGTAGAACAAATTGATGAAGAATCACAAGGTTCTAGAGTTATATCAAGAGCATTAATACCTTTTGTTAGACCAAGAACTATTACTTTTTCTGGTCATGGATTTTTACCTAGAACTAGATTATATGTATTTTTTGATAACAAAGATGTAAATGCATATGTAACACCATTATCAAGCACATATACAACAGATACAACTATTGTTGCTGGTAGTCCTTTAATTTCTACTGCAACTGGTAAAATTGAAGGAACTTTTGCAATACCAGATTATAAGTTTCCCGGCCAAACTTCTGCACCAAAATTTAGAACTGGTGAAGTTGAATTTAGAATGACTTCTAGTGCTGGAAATCTACGTGCTGGTTTTGCTGGAGTTGTAAAACAACCATCCACTGCTGGAACTGCAATTTATTTTGCAAAAGGTATTCTTGAAACAGAACAAGAAACAATTATTGCAACAAGAAATGCTATAATAACTACAACATCTGTGTCAGGAACTACATCTAATACATCAGTAAGTTCGGTTGATAGATTATTTCAAATACCGCCGCCTGATAATGGTCAGCAAGGCGGCGGCCGAAATGCTGGCGATGACCGTGATGACGATGGTGGTGCAGATGGTGGTGGAGGTGATCCGTTAGCACAAACATTTATGATTGGGGAAGATACTGGAATATTCCTTCCTAAAATAGATTTATTCTTTGGTCAAAAAGATGAAAATCTTCCATGTTGGATAGAAGTACGAAATGTTATTAATGGATATCCCGGCCCAAAAGTTTTACCTTTTGGTAGAAAAGTTTTAGAACCATCTGAAGTTAATGTTTCAGATGATGGTTCTGTTGCAACCACATTTACTTTTGATTCTCCAATATACTTACAGGGTGGCACAGAATATTGTGTGGTGGTACAAACTAATAGTTTAGAATATTTGTTATGGATTTCACAATTAGGTGAGGTTGATGCTGGAGATACAAGTAGAGTTGTTTCTAAACAACCACATCTTGGAGTTTTATTCAAATCACAAAATAATACAACTTGGAACGCTGTACAAGCAGAAGATATGAAGTTTAATTTATATAAATGTGCGTTCCAGAGAGCGCCTGGAACAGTAACTTTGACTAATGATAATATTGGTACAGCAATAACAGCAGAAGATGGAAGTACAACTAGGTATGGTAAAAGACTTAAATCCAATCCTTTAAAACTTACAAATAGTTCAACTGTTATGCAAATACAACATCTAGAACATGGTATGTATTCTACTAGTAATAATATAACAATTACTGGTGCATCATCTGGAGTATCAACTACATTAAATGGTGCGATTACTGCTACTGGAACTAGTATAGTTTTAACTTCTGCAACTGGGTTTGTTGCTAGTAATTTACAAGTATCTTCAACAGATCAAATGTTTATTAAGATTGACAATGAAATTATCAGAGGAACATTATCTGGTACTACATTTACTTCCAATGCTAGAGGTCACGATAGCACAACCGCAGCTGCACACACAAATGGTGCAACTATTGAATTGTACCAATTAGCAGAAACACCTCTTACAGAAATAAACAAGACACATACAGCAATTGCAAATATAGATATGGATAGTTATACTGTTGCACTTACGACTGCTCCAACAATTTCTGGTGCATCAGCCACAGTAGAAGTTGGTGGTACATCAGTATATGTTTCAGAAAATTATAGATTTGAAACATTCAAAACTCAAATTTCAGCATTGGAATTGCCATTAACAGCCATTAGTGCTTCTATTAGGTCTACAAGTGGAACAAGTCCTAGTGGTTCTGAAACTTCTTTTATTACTGAAACAACATCAACTCCATTTTCATTAAATGAAAACTTTGATTTAGATACTTCACGAATAGTTTGTTCTTCAATAAACGAAGCTAATGAATTGTCTGGTGGTAAATCGTTGTTTGTGCCACTAGTATTGACAACAGAAGAGGAAAATATATCACCAGTAATTGACCTTGATAGATTATCAATGATTGCAGTTGCAAATCAGTTAAATAAAGTAGATAGTTCTTCTGATGTATATGCAGACTATAATGCATCAACTGAACCAGAGGGTGACAATAATGCTGCAATTTATATTACTAAAAAGGTTGCATTAGAAAATCCTGCTACTGCATTAAAAATATTCTTTGCTGGTAATGTTCTTGGAACTTCTGATATAGAAGTGTTGTTTAAAATATTAAGATCGGATGATTCTTCTGACTTTGACGATTTAGGATACGAGTTCTTTAATACAGATGGTTCTCCAGATAATGCTGCAGCAACATCACTTTCAAGAACAGACTTCCAACAATATCTTTATACCGCTGGTGTTAAGGATGATGGTATTGGTGATTCACTTCCAGAGTTTATTCAGTTTGCAATTAAAATTGTGATGAAAGGAACTAACGCAGCTCAACCACCAAGAATAAAAGACCTACGGGCAATTGCATTGGCGACATAAATGACAGAGTTTGTTAAAGTAGAAGGAAATAACGATTTGGCTAGAGACACACACTCTAGTGCAATTATTAATCGCAACCGTAGTGCATATGAAATTGCAAAACGTAGAGCTAAAGAGGCACAAAAACAAAGAGATGAAATTCGTGGTGCAACAAGAGAAATAAATACTCTCAAATGTGAAATGCACGAAATTAAATCTATGTTAAAAACTTTATTGGATAGAAACTAATGGCAATTACAGCAGAACAGGTAGAATCATCAAACACCCTAGAACAGTTTAGGCAGGAGTTTAACAGTTTACAATCAGATGTTTCTGGATTGGAAGCTGGTACTATTGCGTTTACTACTGTTCAAACGACAAACACCAACACAACCACTATAAATATTTTAGAAGATGGGTCTTTAATATTTGAAGGTGCAACAGATGATGGATTTGAAACAACACTTACTGTTGTAGACCCGACAGCTGATAGAACATTAAGTCTTCCAAATGAATCTGGAACTTTATTTACATCTGAAACTACATCAAATGCACTTATTACTAGTCAGACTAGTATTACTTCTGGTGATATTGTTTCTGGTTCTGATGAATTATTAATCAGTGATGCAAGTGCATCTACATTTAAAAGAGTTACAGTTGATAATCTAATCAGTTCTGCTGGTGGTTTAACATCTGTTGCAGCTGACAGTTCACCTCAACTTGGTGCTGACTTAGATGTAAATGGCAACGATATTGTTTCAGTATCTAACGGTAATATTGCCTTACTACCAAATGGTTCTGGTGTTGTAAATATAGATGGTAATGGTTCATCTGGTGGTGTAACAATATCAGACGGTTCTATTGATATTAGAACAGGCACAGGTAGTATTGCACAAATGAGATTTTTCTGTGAAAGTTCTAATGCACACGCACAAACACTAAAAGCACAACCACACTCTGCTAGTAGTAGTTCAACACTAACATTACCAGCTGCAACTGGTACTTTGATTGGTACAGGTGACACAGGAACATTACCTCTTGCTGCAATCGACATTGATGGTGGTACAGATATTGGAGAAGCACTAGTTGATGCCGATTTACTTATCGTAGATAATGGTGCTGGTGGTACAAACAGAAAAGTTGCCATGTCAAGAATTGCAACCTATGTAGGTGCAGCTGCTGGTGGATTTGCAATTGCAAATCTAGACATTGATGGTGGTTCAGATATTGGTGCAGATTTAACAACCAGTGATTTAATAATTGTGGATGATGGTGCTGGTGGAACAAACAGAAAAGCCACACTTGCAAGACTACTTACTTTAACAGACGGTAATGCAACTGCTCTTGCGATTGCATTGGGTTAGTATAAATAAAGAAAAGATAAAGGATTAAAACATGGCAAACACCTTCAAAACAGTTACATTTGCGGCAGAACCTGCTTCAGCTGAAACTCCTTATGTGATATATACTGCCGCAAGTAGTACAACCACTATTGTTCTTGGTTTGATGTTGACAAATATTGATACTTCACAGAGAACAGCAACTCTTAGATTAGTTAGTGATACTGCAAACAGGGCAGTAACAAACAACACCGCAAACGGAACTGCAATATTATTGAACGCTGCCCCAATACCAGCAAATTCTACTTTAGAATTACTTGCTGGTAATAAAGTTGTATTAGAAACTACAGATCAACTTACGATAGATTGTGATGTTGCTGATAAACTAAGTGGTGCTTTAAGTATCATGGAGATAACATAATATGCCGTATCTAGGAGTCGCACCAGCTGGTACTTTTGGTACTAGTGCAAAAGATAGATTTAGTGGAGATGGTTCTACGACTGCATTTACTATGACTCAGTCACCGGGCAGTGTCAATAAGATTGATGTTTTTGTTGACAATGTTCGACAAGAACCAACTGAAGCTTATACTGTTGGTGGTACTACTCTTACTTTTACCGCTGCTCCTGATTCTGGAACAAACAATATATATGTTGTTCATAGAACTGAAACACAGTCACTTATTCCACCAGATGATATTGTATTGTCACCTTCTTCAATAGATGCAACTGGCAATATTGATAGCGATGGTGATATCTTTGGTGCAACTTTAAATGCAGACGGTGATACTTCTGCTGGTGACAATGCTGCAATAGGTTTTACTGCGGCAGAAGGACTGATACTTACAGGACAGGGTTCAACATCAGATGTAACAATTAAAAATGATGCTGATGCAACTGTAGCAAGTATTGCAACTGGTACAACTATTTTTACATTGAGTGATGACGCATTTGTTACTGGTCGTTCATCAGGTACAGTAACTACAGATAATGATGGCAACTTTGATTTATCTGTTAGTAATAACTTTATTTGTACACCATCTGGTGACTTTACTTTAACTTTTAGTAATCCTGCTGCTGGTCAATCAGGAAACGTATCTTTGATAAACTCAGGTGGACACACCGTTTCTGCTCATGCGTCTGTGGCAATTAATGCTACAATTCTCGCCGCTTTAGCAACAGCAGGAACATATCATTTAGCATATTATTGCAGTGCCGCTAGTGGAAATAATACAATTTTAGTTTCTGCTTCATCAGCATTGACATAAAGGATTGATATGACTATTATACAAAATGCAGGTGCTGGTAGGGGATCGTTTGGATTTTATAATGATACGGTTAATCAGTCATTGCGGTTTGAAGATGGCGATAACGCATATTTAAACAAAACTCTGAGTGCGTCTAATGGTACAATTTTTACCTTTTCCTGTTGGGTAAAACTTGGCAATCTTGGCATCAATAGATGTCTTTTACAAGGCTATGAAGACTCCAACAATTTTACTCAGATACTTTTATATAGTGACAACGTAGTAGGTGTATATTCTGCTACAAGTGGCGCTGCACGACTTTACGCCAAGACAACAGCACTACAACGTGACACAGGTGCTTGGTACAATATTGTTGTAAAATTCAACGGAACATCATCTTCTGAAGAATTTAAAATATATGTAAACGGAGTGAATCAAGCATTAACAACAACTACTGCTTTGGCGGCTCACCAAAGTTTAATTGGTAATAGTAATGCACATTACATAGGTAATAATTTTAATCAGTCTTTAGATATGGATGGCTATATGGCAGAGGTTAATTTTATTGACGGAACGGCCTTAGATGCCGACAGCTTTGGCGAAACAAAAGACGGCATCTGGATACCAAAAAATACCAGCAGTCTGACATTCGGAACCAATGGATTTAGACTTCAATTTGACCAAACTGGTACTGGCACAGCATCAACATCCACGATAGGTGCTGATATATCTGGAAATAATAATCATTTTACATCTAACAATTTAGTATCAACAGATTCTAATATGCCTGACTGTCCAGAAAATAACTTTGCTACGCTTAATCTTTTGTATAGTTCAATTTCAGCGTCTTACCCGACACCTGTGCTTTCTGAGGGAAATTTAGCAGCTTCAACAAATAGTGGTAGTAATTGGAAAACCGTGCCTACAACTATGTATATGTCTACTGGCAAATGGTATTCAGAAGTTTTGGTAACATACACAGATGCTGTTGATTCATTTATTGGCTTTGCTAGTAGCGAATTTAATGGGCAGGCTTACGCACCGACTGAAACAGCTTTTGGGTATCAATTCCACCCCGCACTGGGGATAAGGCACAATTCATCCCAACTTTCCGCCCAAACATTTACTCAAGACGATATTATTGGTCTTGCATTGAACATGGATGACAATGAAATAAAGTTTTATAAAAATGGCTCACTTCTTTATACAGCCACCAGTGTCGCTGCTGGTTCTTGGAGCGTTGCTTTAACCTTACTTTACACAAAAACACTTTATGCCAACTTCGGTCAAGACAGCAGTTTTGCTGGCAACGAAACAGCACAAGGCAACACAGATGGCAATGGCATAGGTGATTTCTACTATGCGCCACCGTCTGGCTTCCTTGCGCTTTGTTCATCCAACCTTCCAGAACTAACTATAGGGCCCGACCAAACAACTCAAGCTGACGATAATTTTAACACAGTGCTGTGGACAGGCAATGGCAGCGATGGACGCAGCATTACAGGCGTGGGCTTTGACCCAGACTTTGTTTGGATAAGAAGTAGAAACTTAGCAACAAGCCATCTACTAAATGACACAATTCGTGGTGCAAACAAAACTTTGTTTTCAGAAGGAACCAATGCTGAAACCGCAGATAATGGTGGGGGCTACCTAAGTGCCTTTGTAACTGATGGGTTCTCTGTTACCTCTGGTGGGTCAGGCGATGATGCAGTCAATGATAGTTCTGATACCTATGTCGCTTGGAACTGGCTGGCAGGAACAGCGTTCAGCAACTCTGCTGGTGCAAATGGCGCAACAATAGCATCGTCAGGTCAGGTCAATACAACGGCTGGGTTTTCAATAGTGTCGTGGGTGTTAGGTTCAACAGATAACGGCACGATTGGTCATTCTTTAGGCGTTGCCCCTGATGTAATTATTGTAAAGAACAGGGATGCAGTAGCGCAATGGCTTGTTTATCACTCAGGAAACACAGCTTCACCAGAAACAGATTATCTTGCTTTGGAGGCAACGCAAGCAACTATTGACGATGTGAGGGCGTGGAATGACACAGCACCAACATCTTCAGTATTTACTATCGGCGATGTGTCTTGGTGGGGCGGGTCAACAGATAATATGATAGCCTACTGTTTCCACAATGTTGAAGGCTACTCAAAATTCGGTACTTATGAAGGAAATGGAAATAACGATGGCACGTTTGTTTACACAGGATTCAGGCCTGCTTTCTTGCTAGTGAAATCAGTAGATTCAACAAGTGACTGGTTGCTAGTTGACGATAAACGTATTGGGTACAATCCTGAAAATGAATACATAGAAGTAAATAATGCAAATGCTGAAGGCACTGTAAATATGTATGATTTAGTGTCTAACGGCTTTAAAAACAGAGACAGAACAGCCGACCCCAATGTCGCTGAAACGTACCTTTATATCGCCTTTGCTGACCAGCCATTCAAATTTGCTAATGCCCGATAATAGGAGAAAATAAAATGCCATGGAAATACAATGGGAAAACCCTAAAAGTAGGA
>Ga0209631_10004388_pt1 | contig 15614 bp, 5 predicted proteins | sample COG_08_FD_184752 | JGI IMG/M metagenome (GOLD analysis project Ga0209631, IMG submission 184752) | Pelagic Microbial community sample from North Sea - COGITO 998_met_08 (SPAdes) (version 2) | ecosystem: Environmental > Aquatic > Marine > Neritic zone/Coastal water | place: Helgoland, sampling...
TCGTCATCACCTTCGTGCTGCTCAGGGCGCGATTCGTGAGCGGGTCCTTGGCCCCGTTGCGCTCAAAGTGCGACAAGATGGCGCTCCGCTCGTACGTTTGCCCAGATTCGACCGCCATCACCGGATCGCGGAACATGGTTCGCGTGATGGGGCACATGAGCACCTCGGGCTCGGCGTCGAGATCTGCGTCGGAGGCGGGCATATCACGCGTGTGGGCGCCTCGACGCGCGGCCCTTTGTGGGATCCAGCAGATAAATTTTGGACGATATTTTCCGAGAGTCGACTCGAACGTTGCCGGCGCGTCACTGATCGAACCGTCGGAGCCGCATCGCCGACCCATCGGACCGTATCGCGCGGGCCGTTTCTAGCGCGGATCGGCCGCGGGGGTGATGGTGGCGAGTCACGTGCTTCGCGCGCTCGCGCGGCGACCCGTCGCGGGTAGCGCGGCGCTCGCCGGTACGTCCCTAGCGGCTGGGGCGGTCGCGAACCCGGACCATGACGGCGTGCACTTCGTCAACAGGTTCACCGAGGCGTCCCGGGCGTTCCTCCCGATGTATTTCGTGGATTACCTAGGTCACGTGCGTCGATGCGTGGGGAAGCGAGATGACGAGGAGCACATGTGGAAGAGCCGCCAGATCATGTGGTCCGGGGTAGCCACACGGCTGCGGGAGCTCTGCAAGAAGAACGGGGGGATCTACGTCAAGGCGGGTCAGCACATCTGCGTCCAGCCGGTGTCGCCCCAGCCCTTCCAGACCATCCTCCGGACCCTCATGGACAGCGCGGGGGTCCGTCCGTTCGAAGAGGACCGCGCCACCTTCCTCGAGGACCTCGGCGTGGACATCGAGGACGCCTTCGCCCACATAGATCCCACCCCGGTGGCGAGCGCCAGCCTGGCTCAAGTCTATAAGGCGACAACACACGGAGGCGAGACCGTCGCGGTCAAGATCCAGCAGAGGCCCGTCGCGCGGTTCCTCGCCATCGACCTCGCCACGATCGACGCGTACTACGGCCTGCTCTCCTCGCTCATCCCCGGCCTGCGCTTCCAGTGGCTGGCCAACGAGACGAGGCGGCACATGGCGGAGGAGCTCGATTTTCGCGAAGAGGCGAAAAACGCCGATCGAGCGCGGGCCCTGATGGCCAAAGATTTCGACGACATGACCGAACTGCACGTCCCTCGCGTCCACGATACGCTCAGCGGTGCACGCGTGCTGACGCAGGAGTGGTGCGACGGCGTACGCATCGACGACCGCGAGGGCCTTCGCGTCCGCGGGATCGATAAGACGAAGCTCGCGATTTTGGTCAACGAGATCTTCGGGCGGATGACGTTCGTGCACGGGTACACGCACTGCGATCCGCACCCGGGGAACATACTCGTGGATTCCAACGGGCGGGTCGTGCTCCTGGACCACGGCGTGTACCGGTCCCTCGACGACGACACGAGGCGCACGTGGTGTAAGTTGTGGCGGGGGTTGATCGCCGGGGACGAGCGCGAGATGCGCGCGGCGGTGAACGACCTCGGCGTGGATCCCGATTTGACGGATTTTTTCCGAATCGTGCTCGCGCTGGTGCCCGCGAGGGTGGTGGAGGACGTCCACGGCACACGCACGAGCGCGGTGATCTCGTCGACGCGTGATCTCGGCGACGACGAGGATGATCTCGGCGCCCGAGCGAACGGGAGTAGCAACAATCTGGCCGGGTTCTCGACCGGCGTGGACAAGCTCTCCAGTTTCGGCAAGCGCGAGGTGATGCGCGACGTGCTCGGGGTGAAGGTTGAGCGCCAGACGGAGCTCTTCGAGACCTTACCCAGGGACCTGCTGATGATCCTCAAGGCTAACAACCTTCTGAGGTACGTCAACGAGCAGCTGGATTCGCCCGTGAACAGGTTCCGGTCCATCGTGGCGTCCGCGGAGGAAGGTCTCGCGGTGACTCACGCCGCGGGCGCGGAGGGCATACTGGAGCGACGCGCGCGTGAACGTAACGGCGGGCGCTGGGGTGAGTCCTCGTCGGCGGCCAGATGGAGCTACGGCGCCCAGGTGGGCGCCGCGCTGCTGCCGCTGAGGCTGGCGATGATGAAGGGGAAAATCGGATTCGGGATGTGGAGGAAGGCGAAGGAGGAGGCGGCGGCGGCGGCGCAGGCGATGAAGGGCGCCGCGGTGGGAGCGGGCGCGGCGAAGGCGACGGGTGCGCCGGGAGGCGGCCCGGCTCTGGCGTAGATGAGTACACATCGTTGAATAACATGAACAACGTTCTAGTCTAATTTAAAGTTCGTCCTTTGCCTCCGCCGTCGCGGGTTTGTCCTTGTCGTCCAGGTACCCGTATGGGTAATCGTCCGCCTCTGTGGGCGACGAGAACTCCGTGTCCAGCTCGTGCGTCGGCCCGAGCAACGTCGGGGACTCGCCAAACTCCGTGGCGTGAAAACTCTTGATGATCCATTTCGTCATCTCAGCTACGTTAAACGCGGAACCCTCGGCGAGACCGGTCACCACCCCTTTCGGCGTGACGTCGCACGACCCGCCCAGCTCGAGCTCATCCGCGGCCGCCTTGACCTCGACGCAGTGCTTCACGAGTCCACCGAGTAGCTCGTGCGTGTCCGTCACCCCAGGCTGTTGCCTCCACGCGGAGTACAACACCCGAGTCGGCCACCCCGGCGCCGTCGACAAAATCTCATCCGTCAGCGGCTGCCCCGGGACGGCTTCCACTCCGTCCTGGTTCGTGGCTCCCATCGCGCGTGTCGTCTCCTCATTCGCCGCCGTCGTGTCCTCCTCCGTGGGCTCCGTCGCCCCGGCGCCGTGTACGTTACCCGTCACGCCGTCGGTCATGCCGGATATCTCGTTGGAGTAGTCGCCGGGTCCCGGCTTCTCCACCGCGTTGGCCTCGTCGCGCTGACTCGCCATCACCTCTCGTTCGCGTTCAGTGGGCTGGTACCCCCGCCCCGCTCGCTTCGCCTGCTCGTCCCAGTACCCGCCAGGCCGCGTTGCACCCCCGGACGGCTCGTACGCGGGGCCTTGGTCGCTGTAGAAGCGCCTGTACGCGTCGAGCCAACAGTCCGGAGCCCGGCCCGGAGATAGCGACAGAGCGGATCGGATTACATCGCATCGGGACCGATGCGGCCACGACTGGTACGTGACGTCGGTGACGAGCTCTGGGGCGACGACGCAGAGAAAGTCGGCGAGGACCGCGTCGGCGTAGTGCTCCATCTGCGCCGCGACGTCGCCGCCGTTGTACATCGGGAAGCGAATCATTCGCAGCACCATCGTTCGGTTGAGTTGTCGGCCCAATTTACTCGAGTGCGATTTGCTCACCTCGTACACGTCGTCGTCGTCGAGGCCGCAGTCGGTCAGGGGCGAGTGCCACTTACGCCAATCGTCGTCCGTGATCCACGGACCTCGGAAGAACATCGCGTTGCGCATCACGCCGAACATCTCGAACGCCAAAACGTAGTTGCGCTCGCTCGAGTCCACTTCATGCTTCGCCCTCGCGAGCTTGTCGCCGTTCCTGAATGGGGCCGGGAGCTTCTTGGGCCGGCCGCGCTCGTCCACCACGTGCCGTCTGCCGTCCGGCGCGAGGTCCCTGGTCTCCATGGGATGCGGCCTGGCGTATACGGTGCTGTTGATTCCCACGCATTCGCACCTGTAGTCGCTGTACAGCACGTCGGGGTCGCACACGTACGCGATCCTCGACGCGTTGTAGGGCGAATTCAGAAACTTGCCAACCAAGGAGTTGCACAGCGCGACCGCGGTGGCGTTGTCTCCCTCGCACCCGCCGACGGATTCGTGCGCCGTCGCGCGCGTCGGGACATCGAAGAGGCACGCCGCGATGATGAGGTACCACGCGATGAGAACCGGGGGCGCTCTCATGCCCCCCATCGCCGGGAGCGCCCGCCCCGTTGTGAGGCTGAACTCTTCAAATCTCGAGGCAAAAAGGTCGATTTCCTCATCGCTATCCGAAGATCTTCCCGCGACGTATCTTCTGTCTCCTCCTTCCGCCGCGTCGACGCCACAGTCCACGGGCGCGTTGTAGCGACCCTCGGAAGCTTCGACCGTTAAGTCACGCTTCCTGAAGGTCCTACAAAGCGATTCGGATCGCCGTCATGGCGCGCAATCCCGCGCTCGCCGCGCGCGACGTCGCTTTCCTCGGCCATCACGTCCGATGTCTCAAGATAACGAGACGACGGCCGATTGATGCGCATCGCGCTCCAACCGACTCGACCACTCGAACGACGACGGCGATCATGGACCCCAACGCGTTCCCGTCTCCGCCCGGAACGGCGGAGCGGCAACAGCCGGCCACGAACACCGGTCCGCAGAAGCGCGTGCGCGACAGCCTCGGCGTCGCGGGCAACAACGACAGGACCTGGCAGGATAGGCTCGGCGGACTGAGAGAGGCGCGTCGGGGCGGGCGAGGCGGCAGGGGCGGGCGGGGCGGGCCCCGACGGGTCATCAAGCGAACAGTGACGAAACCGCCCTCGGAGGCGGCGATGCCAAAACCCAAACCCACCGTCGCGGGCGAACGCGAATGGGCCAGGCTGGAGACCAAGCGCGCGCAGGCCGACGCGGCCAAGCGACGCGGCGCCAATGGCACCAACGGCGCAGTCAACCAATCCAACCAAATCCATGCTGACGCGCCGTGGCAGAAAGAGGCGACGATGTCCTACTCCTTCTTTCAACAGTCCAAGGTTCGATACCCCGCCGCGTCACTCGCGGACCATCACGCCTCCCAGGCGACGTACGAAGACTCCGAGCTCGACAAGACGGCGATACAAGTCAACGTGCACACCCTCGCGGAAGCCGCCGGGATCGACCCGGGTACTTTAAACGGCGGCGACACGCGATCCTTCGCCGCGCTCGCCGAGGCGGCGCACCGGCTTCAGCGCCAGCACTCGCCGGAGGACCTCCGGCGCATCGTGGGGCGGATCATGCGCACGCAGGTCACCGGCGGGATGCCCCCGATGGCCACCGGCATCGCGCAGATGCTTCTTCCCGGAGTGGTGCTAAGAGAGACAACCGGAGCGGTGGCGTCTGAGATGGCGGAATGGATGTTCGGCCCGACGACGCGTGAGACGATGGCGGGTCCGAACGGGACGGACGTGACGGTGGTGAACGTGAAGAAGTGTAGGTACCTCGAGGCGAGTGGATGCGCGGGGGTGTGCGTGAACATGTGCAAGCTACCGGCGCAGGACGTGATGCGCGAAGAATTCGGCGTCGGGCTGTACATGGCGCCCAACTTTGACGATTGCAGCTGCAGGATGTACTTTGGGCAGGAGCCGCTGCCGGAGCAGATCGATCCGGCGCTGAGTAAAGGGTGTTTGTCGAGGTGCGGCGTCGCGGCGATGAACACGCCGCCGCCGCCGCCGCCCGCGCCGGAGTTGCCGGTGGGTGTGGACGGATGGCCAGAGGCGACGGCGTGGACGGAGGACGCCGCGGGTGCAAATTTGGTCCCAGCTCGAATCGAAAAGTGCCCCGAGCTTCCAAAGAAGGCCAGGGTCATCTGATAACAATACGTGTAAAACAAAGTACGTGAAAGCCTTTGATACACGACGCCAACTACTAGGTGACGAGCGTGCGCTGGAACGAGTCGAAGTCGAGCGACGCGCTCCACGCCAACAGGTCCTCCTCGTCCGAAGGGCCCTCTTCGTCGTCGTCGTTATCGACGAGCCCGAAGACTTTACGCCGCCGGTCCCTCGCGCGTCTCTTCATCTCCGCCGCCCGTTCCTCCACGCTCGGTACCTTGCGCGACATGCGCACGGTGTACGTCTCCATGATCTCCGCGTTGCTCGGCTTTTTCACGGCGCAGTCCGCTGCGATGGATCGGAGGAAGCCGTTGTCGTCCTCCACCGGTCTCCACGGATTTCGCGTGTCCTCGTCCTCGCGCGAACGACGACGCCGACGTCGCCCGACGTCCACCACCGGCCCGTGCGTGCACACCCTGTACACCAACACCGCGTCGTCGCCGTCACCACCGTTCGCGATCAACGCGAGCCGAACGTGTGTCTGCGCGGCGATGTCCGAGGTCATCGCCGCGTCGTTCGGCGCGCCGGAGTGACGTAACATCGTCGACGGATGGAGCACGCGGGACCACGCTCGAGCCAGGTTTCGCAGTGCGCGGTAGCGTGCGCGCGGGACGTGGCGGCGCCACGCGCGGGCGATGCGTGTCGCCGCGGCGTCGCGCGCGGCGCGGAGACGGGCGATAGCCTGCGTACGTGCGGAGACGGAGGGGAGGAGGGACGTGTGAGTTCTCGTGTTCTCGTTACGGACTCGCGTTGGAGGAGTTTGGACGACGAACCGACGCGGGTGATTGGCGCGCACCAGGCATCGAGCGCGCCACCGTCGGTAATTAGCCTGGATGATACGCGCCGCGCGTCGATGTCGGAGGTACCGGCGGCGTCCCGCCCAGCCTCGCCACCTCGATTGGACCAAGGTCGCGGCGAAGTGCCACCAGCCGTGGCGCTTGGACTCGTCGGGCTTTCCATCGGGCGAGAGGAGGACGGATGTGGAGTGTGGGTGCTGTGGACCGCGTCGGGAGGCGTGTGGGCGGGGACGCGGGGGTGGACGATCGACACGGGGGTTCGAGTGGGACGTCTCGTGCATCGCGCACGCGCCCGCCGCGCGCCTGGTCCACTGGCGCGCCGAAGGAGGACGCACCCCCACCCCAGTCTCTTTCCTCATATATAAACGAGGCATACATGATCGCCTCGTATATTTGCATTATCCGTGCATCGAAACCTCACTCGCGCCACCAAGAAGACGGGCTCCCCTCCTCGTCTGCCCCATTAGAAGCGCGCGACCGCTAGGTATCGGCGCAGGAGGTCCCCAGGAGGCAACGGGACTCTTCTGCGATCGTCCGTGCGTGCGCGCCCCTGTGATTTCCCCGGCAGTGGCGGGGTCGAGAGGGAACCTTGGAGGATTTTCTCTCACTCATCATCCCTGTGCTGATCGTTTAGAGAGCGAGGGAAGATGTCCGCGTCGGGAGGCGTTAGGCCCGGAGCGCTGACCTCCAGGTGAGCGCATACACGCCACGACCCGATGATTCAATCGAACGCGTCGTCTTTCGCCGCGACAGCGCCGTCGTCGACCCGTCGACGCGCGCGCAGCAGCGCGAAAACCTCGTTTCCCGCCCAGATTACGAATTTAACCGCATCGCTGAGCACCCGCCCTCCTTACCCCCGACAGCACCCAATTCGCGGCGCACGCCAAGAAGCTTGAGACCACCAAGGATGTCAAGGAACGGCTTCAGCTCGCCGTCGAGGTGCGCGACGCCATCGAGGTGGTCAACTCGTCGTCCGAATACCCGAAGTTCATCGCCGCCTTCATGCCCGCGCTCACGGCTGTGCTGGAGACGACGCCCGCTCAGCTGTCCGATGGACCCGAGCACAAGCTTCGCAACACGACGCTGGAGGTGCTGAACCGCATGCCGCACACGGAGGCGCTCAGGCCCTTCGACAAGCAGGTGCTCAAGCTCGCGATGGACGCCCTCAAGGCGGAGAATGAGGAAAACGCGCTCGTCTGCCTGCGCATAATCTTCGACCTGCACAGGAACTTCCGACCGAACCTCGAGTCCGAGGTGGCGCCGTTCCTCGAGTTCGTCTGCGAGGTGTACAAGAACATCGGGGACACCGTCAAGGAGGTGTTCGGCGACGAGGGCGGCGCCAAGCCCGCGAAGGAGGCGCCCGCGGCGGTGGCCACGCCGTCGACCAAATCGTTCAAAGTGATGACGGAGTGTCCGTTGATCGTCATGCTGCTGTTCCAGCTGTACAGCCGCCTGATCCCGCCCAACATCCAGACGCTGCTCCCGCTCATGGTCCAGACGATCGGGCTTAAGGGTCCGAGCCCGGACGACGTCCCGGCGCACCTTCGCGCGGCATTCGGAGTTTTGAAGGGTTCGCAGGTGAAGATGGTGTCGTTCGTGACGTACCTGCTCAGGGGTTACGCCGAGGCGATCCAGCCGCACCAGGAGGCCATCTCGCAGTCCATCGTGGACTTGCTTCGATCGTGCCCTGATAACGTGGCGACGCGCAAGGAGCTGCTCGTGGCGACCCGCCACGTCCTCTCGGCGCAGGACTTCCGGAGAGGGTTCTACACGCATCTGGACGCCCTTCTCGACGAGGATGTTCTCATCGGCACCGGCCGCGCGTGCTACGACGCCTTACGCCCGCTCGCGTACTCTTTCCTCGCCGAGCTCGTGCACCACATGCGCCTGGAACTGACACTTCCGCAGATTCGAAGAACCGTCTACGTCTTCAGCCGAAACGTCCAGGACAACTCGCTCCCGCTGTCCATACAGATGACCTGCGTTCGCTTAATGCACCACCTCGTGGAGAGCATCTTCCGCAGACGGAACGACCCGGCGCAAGCCCAGGAAGCGCGCGCGAACCTGATTCGCATCCTGGACACCACAGTGTCCAAGTTCCGCACGGTCCGGCCCCAGGTGAAGACGCTGCTGGACAACGCGAAGTCGGCGGAGTCCGCGGAGGCTCGAGCGGTGAAAAAGGCGAAAGAGGCGGCGGACGCCGAGGACGACGCCGCGCTCGGCATCGTCGTCGCGCCCAACCCGACCCAGGCCGCCCCGAAGGAGTCGTCCAAGCCGCCGGCTGAGAAGGAAGAGGAGAAGAAGGAAACCGGCAAGAAGGCGACGCCGAGCAAAGGCAAGGGCCGCGGCCGAAGATCCGCGAAGGACGACGACGACGACAAGAAGGAATCCGACGCCCAGAAGAAGGATGCCGAGAAGAAGGATGCCAAGGACGATTCCGACGAGGATAAGCCCATCGTCGCGTACGGCGGCGGCGAGTGCACACCGTCCGAAGCCATCAAGCGCCTCGCGGACACCAAGGCGCTGGTCAAGACGCTCGTCATCGGCATGAAGACGCTTTTGTGGTCCGTGACAAACTTTTTCGGTCAGCAGTCGCAGCAGATGCAGATGGGCGCCGCGCCCCAGCCCGTGAAGGGGTTTCGGGAAGGCGAGCTACGCCGCGCGTCCGGCTTCGTCGCCAACGGCGTCCGGTGCCTCGCGCTGTTCCAGGGCACCGAATGCGCCGAGATGTGCACGCACTTCGCCGAGGCTCTCGCGGTTCTCGACCCGCGAAATTTCGTCGACGTCATCTGCCTCCGAATCGATAACCTCCTCGGCGGAGGCGAGCCGTACGAACTCGCGCCCATGGTCCAGCTCCCGCACCTGCTCCTGCAGTCCAGCGCGCTGGGCAGGAGCTTCGCGGATGCCCTGGCCACGCACTTGGTACGGGACAGGCTCGGCGCTCTCGCCGAACCGGCGTCGCCGCAGTCGCAACTCGTGCTCAAGCTCTTCTCGCTTCTCATGCACGCCGTGTCCAAGTACTCCTCGTGCGAAGCGGTGCTCTCGCCGCACGTCGTGGCACTCGTGGAGTCGTGCCTCAAGGCGATGAAGGAGGTTGACGATCCGAGCGCGTACGTGAGGCTGCTCAGGTACCTGTTTCGAGCCCTGGCGCAGGCCAAGTTTGATTTGCTGTACCGCGAGGTGGTTCCCGTGCTGCAACCGTGCTTGGACACGCTGCTGACGATGCTGCACGGCCCGGACACGCACGAGCTCAACGACACGGTGGTGGAGCTGTGCCTGACGTTACCGGCGCGGCTTTCCTCCATCCTGCCGCACCTCCCTCGGCTGGCGCATCCGCTGCTGAGGGCGCTCAAATCCACGAGCTCGGAGCTCCAGCTGCTCGGTCTGCGAACGCTGGAGTTCTGGGTCGATTCGCTAAACCCCGACTTTCTGGACCCGTGCATCGCGGAGGTTGAGCCGCAGCTCATGCTGGCGCTGTGGGCGCTGCTCAAGCCCCAGCAGAGCGGCGCGCCTTTCGGGGCCAAGGCGCTCCAGATGCTCGGAAAGTTGGGCGGCCGATCGCGGTGTTTCCTTCGCGAGCCCCTCGAGCTCGAGGCGAAGCAGAACCCCGAGCACGGCCTCCGCCTGATCCTCACGTTCAAGCCCGAGACTTCTTTCTTGGTCCCCCTGGACCGGTGCATCCAGCTGATGCGAACCATCCTGCAGGCGCCGCCGGTTCCCAACCTCAAGGGTGCCGAGGCGCTCGTGGAGCACCGCAGGCAGGCGCTCGCGTTTCTCCGAACGTGCCTCGCGTCCGTGCTCAACCTCGGCGCGGGTTTGGCCAAGACCGCCGCGGGCGAGGACGAGATGAAACGTGCGCTGGAAGGTGTCGTCTCCGGCTGGTTCACCAAGATTGAGGAAATCGACGAAACCGACGACGAGGCGGACTCACCCGACAAGGGCAAGGACGACAAGGGCAAGGATGACAAGAAGGAAGACGACGCGGACGCGGACAAGGACAAGGACGAGGCCAAGGAGGGTGAAGAACCCGCGGACGGCGAGAAGGCCAAGCCCAAGCCCAAGGCTCGGCTCGGGAACAAGACGAAGACGCAGCTCGAGGCGGAGCGCGCCGTGTTCCGCCAGCTCCTCGTCGCCGTCGTCGCCGCCGAGGCGGACCCGACGCTGAAGAAAGCCAACGACGGGTTCGTCGACGCCGTCGCGGAACACTTCGCGATGCTCTTCGTGTCCGGCGCGGCTCCCTTGCAGCCCGGCGGCAGCGGCCGCTCCGGCGCCGCCGTCGCCAAGGAACGCGCCCTCGCCAAGAAGGCGCGCCTCGCCATCAAGGAGAAGGAGGCTGAGGAAGAGACAGACAAGAAGGCGAAGAAGCCGCCGCCTCGGTCCCCGCGAGGCAAACGCGGCAAGGCGGCGGCGGCCAAGAAGAAGGATGCGAAGGAGGAAGCCGCCAGCGACAAGGAGGACGAGGAGATGGCCGACGCGGACAAGGAGGATGACGACCGCGAGCTCTCCGCGGCTAAGCGCGCTAAGAAGGCGGCGGCGTCACTTCGCCAGCTGGACGCCACCCTCTTCCTCGACGCGCTCATGGACGCCCTCGAGAGCGGCAAGAAGCCGCACATGAAAGCGGCGCTCCACGCGGTGAAGACCTTCATCGACGGCGTGATGACCTTGGCCTGCGACCCGGCGGTCGTCGGCGTCTCCGAGGAGGAGGCGGAACAGGCCAAGGACGTCGTCGCCGCCGCGAAGGAGGCTATCGAGCGCGAGGAGGAGGAGGAGAAGACGCGCAAGGAAAACGCCAAGAAGGGGATCAAGCCCGACGCCGAGAAGGACGCCGACTTTGACAAGATGGACGTCGACAAGCCCGAGGTGAAGGAGGAGGACGGCGTCAAGAAGGAGGACGAATCCAAGGAGAGCGACGCCAAGGCTGGCAAGAAGGGCGGGAAGAAGGGCGCCAAGGATGACGACGACGACGACAAGAAGGAGGAGGGCGGGGACAAAGACGACAAGAAGGACGGCGACGACGAGAAGGAGGAGAAAAAGTCGGAGCAAAAGCCGGATCCCGCCAAGGCATCCGCCGCCGCCGCGCTCGTCGTCCCGATCCCACCCGCGCTCAGCGCGCTCGTCGCCGAGCTGCTCCCGCGGCTCATGCACGCGTGCTTCCAGAAGAGCTGGCAGGCGACAGTCGGCGGCGTCGCCGGCATCGACGCGCTCACCCGCGTCCTCCCAATCTCCGCGCTTCGAGCCAACCTGCCGAAGATTCTGCAAGCGCTGCTCAGCGCGCTTCAGTCCCTCCCGCCGCACGCCGTCCAGGAGGTTCGCACCGCCACGCGCGTGTTCCACCGCGTGTTGGAGGCTGCGACGCCCGAGGACGTGGACATCCGAGGCGAGGACGCGCCGCCCGGAGTCGAAGCAGCCGTCGCCGTCCTCTCCGAAGAGCTCTTCTCCACCACCTCGTCCACCACGGTTCGACCCGTGGTTGAAGCCGCGGTGATGGGCCTCAGTAAACGCAGCGGCCTGGACGTGAACGAGGTGCTGGACGTGAAACCCGCGCACGCGCAGGCGCTGCTCAGCAGGCCGCTCCGGTCCAAGCACGTCGACGTGCAGACGCAGGTTGTACACATCGTCAACTTTTGCCTCTCCGCCAGGCCGGCGCCGCTCATGAGCGTCAACGCGCAAACCGTCGGGCTGCTCCAAGAAGCGCTGGTCGTCGCCGAGAACGACGATCCGAACGCGTTCAAGGGTGGCCCGGGTACCGCGGATTCGGCGCACGCGTTGCGAGCCGCGTGTATCCGCCTGATGTGCAGCGCCATGGCGCACCCCGAGCTCAAGACGCCGCCGTCCGGCCAGGAACAACTGGCGCAGCTCCGCCAACGGATAATCACGATGTTTTTCAAGTCCCTCACGTCCCGCAACGCGGAGGTGGTGGAGATCGCCAAGCAAGGCTTGAAGCGCGTGATTCAGCAGCAGTCGCTGTCCAAAGAACTCCTTCAGTCGTCGCTACGACCGATCCTGGTGAACCTGGCGCACTACAAGAACCTCACCATGCCGCTGCTCGTGGGACTGGAGAGGCTCTTGGAGCTCTTGAGCAACTGGTTCAACCCGACGCTCGGCGAGAAACTGTTGGAGCACCTGCGACGGTGGCTGGAGCCCGAGCAGAAGGTGGCGCCCGGGGGGCAGCAGCAACCGAGGCCCGCGCCGAAAGACTTCAAGATCGCCGCCGCGATGATCAACCTCTTCCACCTCCTGCCGCCAGCCGCGGGTAAGTTCCTGGAGCAGCTCGTGGACATGACCGTGCACCTCGAGCTGGCGCTCCCTCAGAACGGAGTGCACTCCGAGGTCAACTCGCTCTACCGCAAACCCCTCTGCAGGTTCCTCAACAGGTACGCCCCGCAGGCGGTGGACTTCTTCCTCGCCAGACTACCGCAAGGGCGCTTCTTCTTCCGCTTCCTCGACATGATCCGAATGGAAAAGGAGGGCGAGAACATCCGCGAGGAGCTCGCGAAATCAGCTTCCAAAATCGCCGCCGCCGCGTTCACCTGGCCGCATCCCAGCGCGAACGACCCGGAGGCGGCGGCGGCGGCCTCCGAGGGGCTGAGCGGCGTCGGCGGCGGCAGCGACCTCAACGCGTACAACGGCCTCAAGCTCATCGCCGTGTTGGCGAAGCGCATGCCGGATTGGCTGTCATCGCAGCCGGAGCTGGTGAAGGCGCTGTGGGCGCGGTGGGGCTCCGACGCCCGCGCCGCGAGGCTCAAGAACGAGGAGATGCTCGCGCTCCCCGAGCTGCTCGAGTCCAAGCGGCTGGTCAAGTGCTTCCTCAACGTCGCCGCGCACGACCGCACCCAGGTGGGCTACCTCTTCGACATCCTCACCATCTTCTCCGCGAGGTCGCGGGTGGATTACACCTTCGTCGAGGAGTTTTACAAGGAGGAGGTTGCCAAGAAGTGGACCCCCGAGGAGCGACACGCGGTCATCGTCCACTTCCTGGACTGCTTCAAGGAACGGTCGATGGAGGTTCCCGAGCTCGTCAACGCCCTCAAGCTCATCGTGCTGCCCGTGCTCGAGCACACGCTCAAGGACGTGGCCACCGACGCGGACAAGATGGAGGAGGCGAAGAAGGTTGTCACCGAGGATGTCGTTCACACCGTCGTCATGGACTTGCTCGAAACCGCCGACGACGAGAGCTCACCCGCGCACGCGGACCCACTGCGAATCCAGCTGCTTCGCATGGGCACCTTGCTCATCCGCAACCTCCCCGACGAGCTCGTGCGACACCGCAAGGAGCTCATCAAGTTTGGCTGGAACCACCTAAAGTCCGAGGACGTGGGTAGTAAGCAGTGGGCGTTCGTCAACGTGTGCCACTTTTTGGAGGCGTACCAGGCTCCCGAGAAGATCGTCCTCCAGGTGTTCGTCGCCTTGCTCCGCGCGTGCCAGCCCGAGGCGAAGGAACTCGTGCGACAGGCGCTCGGCGCGCTGGTCCCCGCGCTGCCCAAGCGCCTGCCCCAGGGTGACCACAAGTACCCCATCTGGATCCGCTACACCAAGAAGATCCTCGTCGAGGAAGGCCACTCGATGCCCGCGCTGATTCACGTGTGGAACCTGATCCACACGCAGGAGTCGCTGTTCTTCCCGTCCAGGGCGCAGTTCGTGCCGCAGATGGTCAACTCGCTCTCAAGGCTCGGCCTGCCCTCGTCGTCACCCACGGAAAACAGGGTCCTCTCCATCAAGCTGGTGGAGCTGATCCTGCGGTGGGAAGGGCGACGCAAGCAACTCAAGGCGGAACTCGCCGAGAAGGGTGAGGGCGACGAGGACGACGAGGAAGAGGAGGACGAGGCGCAGCCCAAGAAGTCCCCGAGGGCTGGATCCAAGCGCGGCCGCGACGCGGACACCCGATCCTCCAAGCGAACCAAGGGTGCCGACGGCAAATCAGCCGCCAAGGATGACGACGACGAAGACGAAGAGGAGGAGGAGGAGGCGCCGAAGAAGCGATCGACGCGCGGGAGCAAAAAGGAGGAGGAAATCCTCCCGGGTTCCGCGGAGAAGGGCGACGCCGACATGGCCGACGTCGAGGACATCGACATCGGCGACGATAAGTCCGACAAGGACAAGGCGGCGCCCGCGCCCGCCGCGGACGTCGACGACTTCACCCCGACGCCCGCGATGGAGGAGATCCTCGTCAACTTCCTCGTGCGCATGTCGTTTCTCACCGGCGAAGCCAAGGACAAGGAGCTGATCCAGCTTCATCAACGCGCGGTGACCTTACTGAAGAAGTCGCTGCGCATGTGGCCCCACGTCAACATCAAGTTTGCCTTCATCGAGAAGCTCCTGGCGTCCGCCACGAACGGCAAGGAGGACGCGACGAGGACGCTCCCGACCGGCCTCGGCGTCTTCAACATCGCGCTCGAGTGCGGCGTCACCAGATTCGTCTCTGGCAACGCGCCGCAGCTCGCCCAGATGCTCGAGCCGTGCTTCAACTCGCAGCGCAAGTCCACGCACGACGCCCTCGCAAAGGCGTTGAGCCGGGCGATGTTCCCCGTCGATAAACCCGTCAAGGAGAGCGCCGTCGAGGACGAACCCGGCACGCCCGTGCCCCCCGCCGAGGTCAAGCTGCTTCAGCAAAAGCTGGACGAGCTCTGCGCCAAGCACGTCGCGGCGGCGATCACGGGCAACCCCGCGCTGCCAAACGTGCAGGCGCCCAACGCGTCACTCGCGTGCGTGCTCACGTGCATCGCCGCGCTCGCCGAACGCCAGCGACGCATCGTGGACCGCTACCTGCCCCACCTGATCAAGCTCCTATCGAGGCTCACGCACGAGCTCAACGCCGCCTCCGCCGCGGGCGCCGTGCCGCAGCAGCAACCGAACAGGCCGCTGCCAGGTCAGTCACCCGCGGTTCCCGTCCCGGACTACGGCTCCGTCGCGCACTGCATGGCGGCGTGCGTCCGGCTCATCGCGTCGCGGGTCATCCCCGCGGGGGGCGAGCACAAGCAGCTCTTCCTGCGCATGCTCCTGCAGTTGATCAACGACCAGGCGACGCACGGCGCGGTTCTGATGGCGACGCTCGACGCGTTGAAGGGCTGGGCGGAGGATGCCGTCGCGGGCGCGCCCCCCGGCGCGGTGGGCGCCGCCGCGGCGATCCCCGCGGGCCTTCCCGCCAAGCCCGAGCCCGCCGCCCAAGTCGACGACAAGGAGAAGGGCGAGGATGACGACGAGGAGAAGACCACTCCGACGCCCAAGGGGGGCAAGACGGGCCCGATGGGCGCCAAGCTCAAACCCGGCGATAAGAAGGATGTCGAGGAGGAAAAGGACAAGGATGCCAC
>Ga0209631_10004390_pt1 | contig 15608 bp, 10 predicted proteins | sample COG_08_FD_184752 | JGI IMG/M metagenome (GOLD analysis project Ga0209631, IMG submission 184752) | Pelagic Microbial community sample from North Sea - COGITO 998_met_08 (SPAdes) (version 2) | ecosystem: Environmental > Aquatic > Marine > Neritic zone/Coastal water | place: Helgoland, sampling...
AATTCAAATAGGAGCAACGCTTGTGAAGATTACCCCTTTGAGCGCGGTCGGTGCAGAAGTCACCGAGGTGGATGTGACAGTCCTAACCGCTGTGCAGGATGCGCAACTCAAAGCCGCTTTTGCGCAACATGGACTCTTGATTTTTAGAGACCAGGATTTGACAGAGGCCGACCATATCGGCCTTGCCGAGCGCTGGGGCCAGATTAATACCAATCGATTTTTTAAAGCCCATGCGGATTACCCACAAATCGCGCTGGTTGATAAAACCCCGGATCAAATTCAGAACATCGGCGGTGATTGGCATACCGATCACTCCTATGATCAGGTTCCAGCCCTCGGCTCGATCTTGGTCGCGCAAGTGCTGCCGGAAACCGGCGGAGATACGTGGTTTGCCAGCATGTACCGCGCCTTTGATCAATTATCCGAGGGTTTGAAAACGTTACTGCTGACTTTGAACGCCGTGCATTCCGCCAAGCATGTGTTTGGCAACCAGTCTGAGTATATGCAAGCCAATGTTAGCCAGAAAAGAATGCATCGGCCGGATCTGGCCGATGCCTTGCCGGACCCCATTCATCCTGTTGTGGTCAGGCATCCTTTGAGCGGTCGCCCAGTGTTGTATGTAAACCCGGGTTTTACAATCCGGTTTGACGGTTGGACCCAAGAAGAGTCGGAGCCCCTATTAAACTACCTTTATCAATCGGCGGTGGTCGACGACCAGGTCGAAGTGGTGGACTGGCGACCCGGGACCATCGCGTTTTGGGACAACCGAGCGACTTGGCATTTTGCCCAGAACGACTATCCAGGACAGGCTCGGAGCATGCATCGAATCACGATTGAGGGTGAGGCGCTGCAGGCGCATCAGTCAGGGCAAGGGTGTTAACAGGATGCTGTTTCCGGTTGGTAAGGCTCGGTCAGAATCCGGGGCAGAGAGGGCGATGAGGCCTAATGACTCGCGTCTTTCGATCAAACAGGGCAGGTCAAACGTCATTTAAAGGCGGATGTTTCCAGACTAGGCCCTGATTATGGTTGAACAAAGTCGATGAAGTAATTTATTTTAAGGCGGTTTTCCCTTAGAGTTAGGCCTCTTTTTTTTCAAGGGGCGCGACGTGGCCAATTATTTCAATTCTCTGTCTTTGCGAGCGCAATTGGCGCAATTGGGTCAATGCGAGTTCATGAACGCGTCCGAGTTCGAAGACGGCGTTGATTATCTGCGTGGCAAAAAGATCGTGGTGGTCGGTTGTGGCTCTCAAGGCTTGAATCAAGGCTTAAATCTCCGCGATAGCGGCCTTGATGTGGCCTACACCTTGCGGCAATCCGCGATTGATGAAAAGCGACAGTCTTTTTTGAATGCAGAAGGCAATGGCTTTCGAGTTGGCAATTACCAGGAGATGATCCCAACGGCCGATTTGGTGTTGAACTTGACGCCGGACAAGCAACACAGTTCCGTGGTTGCCGATATTGAGCCTTTGATGAAAGCCAATGCCTGTTTGGCGTATTCTCACGGCTTTAATATTGTTGAAGAAGGTCAAAAGATACGACCCGATTTAACGGTTGTTATGGTGGCGCCGAAGTGTCCTGGCACCGAGGTTCGCGAAGAATATAAGCGCGGTTTTGGTGTGCCCACCTTAATCGCGGTCCATGCTGACAATGACCCCCATGGGGAAGGCCTGGCCATTGCTAAGGCCTATGCTGCCGGCACTGGTGGCCATCGTGCGGGCGTCTTGATGAGCTCTTTTGTTGCCGAAGTGAAATCAGATCTTATGGGCGAGCAGACGATTCTCTGCGGCATGCTGCAAACCGGCTCGCTGCTCTGCTTCGATAAGATGGTGGATAAAGGTATTGAGCCCGGCTATGCGTCGAAGTTGGTTCAGTATGGCTGGGAGACGATTACTGAGGCGCTCAAGCATGGTGGCATTACCAACATGATGGACCGGCTTTCCAATCCCGCCAAGTTGCGTGCTTTTGATCTCTCTGAAGAGATGAAGCAGATCATGCGTCCTTTGTATGAAAAACACATGGATGACATTATGACCGGCAACTTTAGCGGCGGCATGATGGCTGATTGGCAAGATGACGATGCAAAACTGTTAGGCTGGCGCCATGAAACCAGTCAGAGCGCGTTTGAAACCACCGCAGTCACCGAGGCAGAGATTTTAGAGCAAACCTATTTTGATCAAGGTATTTTAATGGTCGCGATGGTCAAGGCGGGGGTTGAGCTCGCGTTTGAGACCATGACCGCGGCCGGTATTAAAGCAGAATCAGCTTATTACGAAAGTTTGCATGAGGTTCCGTTGATCGCCAATACCATTGCGCGGAAAAAACTTTTTGAGATGAACAGCACGATCTCAGATACGGCCGAGTATGGCTGTTATTTATACAACCACGCGTGTTTGCCATTGCTTGCCGAATTTATGACCGACCTTGAGACCGATGTGATCGGTCGGGGCTTAGGCCTGAATGACGTGGGTGTGGACAACCAGGTGTTGATTGCGGTGAACTTCGAGATTCGAAGTCATCCCGTGGAAGCCATCGGTCAAACGCTTCGGGGTTATATGACGGCGATGAAAGCCATCGTTTAAAGGGTTAATTGTGGCGGATTGCTCCAGCTGGACGAGGCCTGAATGAGCCAGCTTGTGACGCTCGATCAAGCGACGGTTACTGTTTCTGAAACGAGGACCTTCGGGCCAATCAGCTGGCAAATTGAAAGCGGCCAGAAATGGTTTATCGCGGGCCGCAATGGCTCAGGCAAGTCGGTCTTATTGGAGCTCATTGAAAGGGGTGGTCGGGTACTGACAGGCGCCGCCTCCGGGATTCCGCAAGATGTGGTTGTGGTGTCAGACGCCGCGCATCTGGCGCTCATAGATCGTGAGCGGCACCAATATGATGGCCCGGATGATAAATTGAAAGGCACGTCGGTTGCTGACCTGCTCACTGAGCTCAAACCAGTCGATACTGTTTTGACCGAGCTGATTCGCCGCTTCCAACTCCAGCCTTTATTGCGTCAGCGGTTTCGTCAGCTCTCAACGGGTGAAACCAAAAAAGTACTCTTTGTTCGAGCGTTGGCTTCCGAGTGTTCAATGCTCATGCTAGATGAGCCCTTGGCCGGCCTAGATGCTGCCAGTCAGGCGGTGGCGTTGGGTAGCTTGGCTGATTTCGTGGGCGACAAAACGGTACTTCTAGTGCTCAACGATTGGGCGGCATTACCCGACTGGGTGGATCATGTTGCGTACTTATCTGATTCTCGCTTGGCGTACCAGGGCCCCATGAAGCCGGCGGCGGCAAGATCATGGCTTCATCAGATGGTGGTTTTAACCAATGATGCGCAGGCTTTGCCAACCCCCTTGCCCAGTTCTGTGCCAGCGCTTTCCGCTGAGCAAGCACTGGTTGAGATGCGCAATGTCTGCGTCCGATTTGAGGATCGGCAACTCTTTGATGGGCTCAACTGGCGGATTGATCCAGGCGTCCACTGGCAAGTCTCTGGCGCGAATGGTTCCGGTAAGACCACCTTGCTCAGTCTGATCACAGGCGACAGTCCGCATTGCTATACCAATGATTTGACCGTGTTTGGTTTCAAGCGCGGTAGTGGTGAGAGTATTTGGCAGATTAAGCAGTACATTGGTTATGTGTCCTCTGCCTTGCATTTGGCCTATCGCGTGAGCGGCACGGTTGAGAGCGTCATTATTTCCGGTTTTTTTGATAGCGTTGGCGTGTACCAGCGGCCGACGGCGCCGCAAAAATCGGCGGCGTCGGCATGGCTCGCGCTAATCGGTTTAACCCAAGCACGGCAGCAACCGTTTGCCCAACAAAGTTATGGCAATCAGCGGTTGGTTTTGATTGCGCGCGCGCTGGTCAAGCAACCTGCGCTGCTGATACTTGATGAACCCTGCTTGGGGCTGGATGCCTTTAATCGAGGACTCGTGCTGGCCTTGATCGAAAAATTGATTCAAGGCAATCAAACGACCGTCCTGTATGTCAGTCATGATCATCGAGACCAGTTGCCCAGTATCGAGAACACCCTGCGCCTTTAACCCTCATGACGTTGTACCCAGGCGCTTCGATGCAATCGGCGAGCGCAATCTGCAGGTTTTCAAAATACTTAGCCGGGGTTTTTCCCGCGCCTGCGCCACCAGCCTTCCTGGGCATTGCTCAAATCGAGTATCTGCGCCTCAGCCTCTAAAAAGGATTCAAAGTCAGCATCAGCGCCCTGGTTTACGCCCGTATTGCTGTACAGAGCGGCCATGCTGAATCGGCCATTACCGGCTTGAAAAATCTTTCCGGTTGGCGCGTCTTCGCGGCACATGTATAAAACGGCCGGGGTGACCAGGTGAGGGGCTCTCTCTGGATCGGGCTGTTCCAGGTTTTCGTCGCGGCCGGGTATGGTGTTGGTGAGCCGCGTCGCGGCCGCTGGGGCCAGCGTATTGATTCGGATGTTGTGGGAGGCGCCCTCAAGTGCCAAGACATTCATCAATCCCACCATACCCATTTTTGCAGCACCATAATTACTTTGACCGAAGTTACCAAAAATACCCGAGGTTGAACTGGTGAGCACGATCCGGCCGTAGTGCTTCTCATAGAGGATCGGCCAGGCCGCATGGGTTACGTAAGCGGTACCGTTTAAATGAACGTTGATGACGATATCCCAGTCATCTAAGGTCATATTTTTGAAAGACTTGTCGCGTAAAATCCCGGCGTTGTTGATCAAAATGTCGAGTGTGCCGTATTCGGCTATCGCATCATCGATGATGCTCTGGGCCCCAGTGCGATCGGCAACGGACGCTTTGTTGGCGATCGCAATGCCGCCCAAGGCTCTAATTTCTGCAACGACTTGGTCTGCCATGTCGCTTTGTCCAGCACCGTCGGCGGTGCCGCCGAGATCATTGATAACCAGGCGCGCACCCCGTCGGGCAAATTCAAGGGCGTGGGCGCGACCCAACCCACCACCGGCGCCGGTCACGACAACTACCTTATCTTTAAAGTCATCCATCTTTGGTCTCCTCGTTTTGTTGAAACGTTAAGGTTGGTTGAACGCCCTGGCGCGCGGGGCATCCGGTTTAAGTGGCGGTCAGCACTTTCTGGAGGACGTAATCGTCGACAAAAAACCCATCGCCGATCGGCGCAAGGATCGATTGATGATGGCTGTAGCCCGCGCGGCGATAGGCGGCAATGGCGCGGACATTGTGTTTGTTAACATTTAATAAGAGCAGGCTTGCCCCGCCTTCGGTTGCTGCGCGTTCTGTTTCCTGCAGCAAACGCTGCCCGTAGCCTTTGCGATGGTGTTGGGTCTCAAGGTAGAGCTTGTCGAGTTTAACAACCGATGGATTCAGGGTGTGGAACGCCGCAAAGCCGATGGCCTGCCCGTTTTCTTTGAGGATTAGGAAGTTTGTACCGGTTGCTCGGTCCTTTTCTAATTGATCAAGGCTATAATCTGCCGCCAGCATGAATTCGATTTGCGGTCTGGAGATGATCCCAAGGTAGTAATCCCGCCAGATCGAGTGCGCAAGGTCACTGATCTGAGATAACTGCGGCAGGTCGGCAAGTTCAATGGTCGTGGTCATCGCTTTAGAATAGCCAAGGAATAGGTTGAGTACCATGCAGGATTCACCCAGCGTCGAAACCCTCGCTGAAACACAGTTTGATGTCGTGATCATTGGCGGTGGTATCACCGGTGCGGGTATTTTTCGGCAAGCAGGTCTTCAAGGATTAAAAGCGTTATTGGTGGAAGCCAAGGATTTCGCCAGCGGCACATCGAGTCGATCGACGAAGCTCATTCATGGCGGAATTCGATATCTTCAAAATGGTGAGTGGGCGCTGGTTCGAGAAGGCGCTCGTGAGCGGCAGCGGGTGCTAAAGCTCGCGCCCCATCTTGCTGAACCGATCGATTTGCTACTCCTTGCACCGAATTGGTATACCTTTTTGAAATATTGGATCGGGGTCCGTCTGTACGAATTTCTGGGACAGGTGCGGCGTGACGACCGACACCGCCTAGTTTGGGGTAAAGCGCTTGAAGCGGTGGAGCCTTCCCTGGACCGCAATCGATATCCTTATGGCATCCTGTATCGAGAATATTTAACCGATGATGCCCGGCTGGTCCTGGCAAATGTTCGGGCAGGGTGCGCGTTGGGCGGCGTTGCTTTGAACTATAGTCCGGTCGAGGGTTTGCTCGAAGACGCCGGTCGGGTTGCCGGCGTTAGGATCCGACATCGCGGTTCAGAGAACTCGATTGCGGTTAAAGCGGCCTGTGTCGTGAATGCGGCGGGCCCTTGGGTGCCGGATGTTTTAGCAATGGATGAGCCTGCACTGAAGTCGTTGGTCCTGAGTAAGGGCGTCCATGTGGTCCTGGCGCGATCAGATCTAATGATCAATCAATGCTGCCTTTTGGTTGCGGATGACGGCCGGCCTGTGTTCGCGATTCCAGCCGATGAGATTGTTTATGTCGGGACGACCGACACGATCTATGAGGGATCGGATTTGACCTGGCCCCCGGTCCTGAATCATGAAGTGCAGTACCTACTTGCAGTGGTGAATGCGCATTTTAAATTAGACCTTCAGTCGGCCCAGGTGCTCAGTAGTTGGGCGGGTCTTCGTCCGTTAATTGCGCAATCAGGTAAGAAAACGACAGAGATTTCTCGTAAAGATGAAGTGTGGGTGAGCCCAAAAGGTTTGGTTACGATTGCTGGTGGAAAATTGACCGGTTATCTGAAAATGGCCGAGGTGGTTCTTGAGCAGGTCGTTCAGCAGAATCCAGTCTTTCGTGATCGGATCCCTTCCGCCTTGAATTGGTTTCCTGGGGCCAGTCAGCCTGAGCCGCCCGAGGGTTTGCTCACGTCGCTGCTCGATTCTGAAAATATCGATGCACAAATTCTAGCGCGCTTGGTTCGTCGTTATGGCGATGAAGCGCAAGCAGTACTCGCAAGGGGTCGTGAATTGATCGCCCCGGGTGCAAAAATGATTCTGGGCCAGGTCCACTGGGCGGTCGCGCAAGAATATGCGCAGACCTTGGAGGACGTTGTGTACCGTCGGTTGCGCACGCCGCTGTACGAGCCTAGTTTGAGCGGGCGTGGGCTTGAGCGGATCAGTGAACTGATGGCGGAGATGTTGGGTTGGGATGAGTCCGAACGGTTGCACCAACTTGACCAGACGCGCAGGCTCTTAGCGGCGGATCAGCATTTTTTGGACAACACCTAGTCGGCTAAGATGCCAAGGTCACCCTTGTAGCTGCCGATCCATTAGAGGCTTATATCGAAAGGGTCCAGGGAACGGGCTCTGTCGATAGCAGCTGAAGCTGCTTGCGCAACTGATAGTTGAGCTGAGGTGTCTCGCGCCTTGTTGTTTCGAAATCGTCTCGGCGGATGACCAATAGTTTGACCAAAGTTTCAGCGATCGCCTCGCCCAGGATCGCTTCCTGAAAGGGCTGCCAGCCCAGCGTTTCGCTGGATGTCATTACGGGGTTATCCCCACCCAAGTCGCCGTCAACTTTGAAGTAGAGGTGATCTTTGTCAAAGGTGATCCTCGCCCCCAATGGATATTCAACGAGCTCAGAAATCGCGCTGATTTGCTCGTTGACGGTGGCGTTTAACGTTTTGAAGAAAGCAAGATTCTTGATGATGGGACGCAGCTGCCATCGTTTCGTCAATTGTGCTCGCAGCTTTGGGTCATTCGATAACGCGGTAAAGGTATCTTCAGAGAATTGGCACACCGTTACGGGCGTTAACGCAACAATCGAGGCGTTTCGTGCACCGAGATCGGTGAGCGCTGCCATTTCGCCCACTAAGTCTCCCGCCTGAAGGGTGGCGACGGTCTTAATGTCATGCCCGTCGTGATGAACCACCGAGCAGTAACCCGTTAGGATCAGATACACATACCCCTTAGATTCTTGGCCCTGAACGAGGACAACATCATCTTGATTGTAATTCTTGATGGCGGCATTCGTGACCAAGCTTCGAAGCCAGCGGTTTGGCCCGGCATCCCCAATCCAAATTTTTAAATAGTGGTGAATGAGGGCTGCATATAACGAAAGATCCCCGTCGATTAATGTGTAGCGTTTGCCCGCGCTTGCAACCGAAAACGTCGCTGCAAATTCAGTCGGCAGTTCATCAATATGCACAAAGACAATGCGCTCGGCGGGTGATGTTGTGAACTCTGCAGGATCGCCATGGAGCGGCCCTGCGCCGCCATCGGCAATCAGCAGGTCAAACCGGGTTTCATACAGCGCTTTTAGCGGCTCGAGCGTCTCTGAACGGACAATGCCGGCATGGTGCAAAGATTGAACCTTTTGCAGGGCATGATTATCGCCCACGACGCAAATCTGGTTCGTCTGCTGACCGTTGCGAACGGTGAAGGTCGCGCCGATGGTCGGGATACTGTGAACGGTGTGATGGGCTTTGATGATCAAGCCGAAGTGATTAATGGGGTGGTCGGGATCAATCGAAATATGGCGAAAATGCTCTCGTATGACGGCCTCTTGCCAGCCTAAGCCTAGGGCAAGCTTCTCGATCGCCATTTCAAAAATTTCGGTTGATGTAATGATGTCTATAACGCGCGCGGCTTGCATCAGCGGGAAGAGGGCGCAGTGATCGTCATGAATGTGGGTTAAAAAGCAGGCTGAAATTTGGTTTTTTGAGATTCCTCTCGCGAGCAAATGCTCATCGAGAAAAGGAATGGCGTCGATCAAGAGATATTCACCATTGTGGCAGAGCGCAAGTCCGGTGCACGGCTCGTTTGGGGAAAAGCCGGAGGCCCCACCCAAGACTTCCAATGAGAATTTAGCCAGGCCCGCAGAATGGTAGTCTTTTTGGGTTGGATAGCTGGGCCGAATCAAGGTGTCTTCGCCGAGATCGAGATCTTGGCTGTCGCGACCATCCGAAAAACGATATTGATCAAACCCAGTGTGCTCGATCAAAAGATCCCCAACCTGGACTTGATTGTCAGTAAAGGCATAGGTCGTGAAGAAGTCATCGACCGATAAGATGGTTTGATTCGGGCTCCGTAAGGCCGCATCGTCAGAGATGCCAAGCCACTCTTGTGCGAGCAGGGGGTCGCTGCCCCAGTGTTTAAATTGATCTGGATCAGGGCCAAGCAACGTGATCTTCATAAGTCGTTTAGCTTGTTTGATCGCTTGGGCATCGCCGATGAGCAGTAGTTTCTCACCACTTGCGTAACCGCCAAGATTGAATAAGAAATGGTAGAGCAAAAATTCGACATGATTCATGAGCGAGCCGTCGCGCTCTCGGGTATCGATCAGCATCACACCATCAAAATGTTCGTGCCCGGAAAGCTTCAAACCTTTAAGTACTTCCGGCGGCTGTCCAACTAAAAGTGCGTGCCCTGCCGCCTGAACCAGACGACTCCCACTGGCAGGTTTGATGATGTCAATATGGGGCATAGTCGGCCTCTTTGTTGGGCGCGGACCGATAAAGGCTGAAGTCGGATAACACGCTTGTGAGGGCATTTTGCGCGCCCACGTCGAGATAGACAACCTGTAAAAGCGCGATCATTCTTGAATGAAAAAACAACTTTTCGGAGGGATTCGACGATGCTGTGTGGACCGGCTTATAATGCGGGTCAATCAATTGATCGAGCGACTTTATGAATCAGCCTGTTAGTTTGGATCCGCAAGAAAAGCGCTTGTTCGTTGATAATCTTCAGCGCTTTTTAAAGGAGGAGGTCGCGCCGCACTACGATGACTGGGAAAAGGCGGGGATTTGGCCTAGAGCGCTTTGGCGGCGTTTCGGTGAGCAAGGCTTCTTGTGTGTGGACGTGCCTGAGGCCTATGGCGGGTATGGCGTCTCGTTTGAACTCAGCTGCTTGGTGGTTGATGAGGTTTCGAAATTCGGATTTGGCGCGCTTGCGAGCGGTCTATCAGTCCATTCAGATATTGTTGCCCCTTATATTTTGAACCTTGGTAGCGAGGCTCAGAAAGAAAAATATTTGCCGGGCATGGTCTCGGGCGAAATTGTTGGTGCGATCGGCATGACCGAGCCGAGCGCAGGCAGTGATCTGCAGCGGATCAAAACGCATGCTGCTCGCGACGGTGATCAGTTCAAGATTAATGGTCAAAAAACGTTCATTACCAATGGCCAACATTGCGATCTCATTGTGTTGGCAACGAAAACAGATCCAAACCAAGGCGCGAAAGGCATGACCTTGTTCACGGTCGACTGCGCGTCAACGGGATTCAATCGTGGTCGAAATCTAGACAAGATGGGGCTCCACAGCGGGGATACCTCAGAGCTATTTTTTGATGACTTGATTGTAACCACAGCGGATATTCTGGGTGGCGAAGGCCAAGGTTTTGTCAATATGATGAAAGAGCTGCCTCGGGAACGATTGATTCTAGGGGTTGGCTGCGTCGGCGCGGCCCAAGGGGCTTTTGATTTGACGGTTGCGTACATCACCGAGCGTCAGGCATTCGGACAAGCGGTCTCGGGTTTTCAAAATTCTCGCTACAAGTTGGCTGAAATGAAAACGGATATCGAGCTCTGTCGAGCCATGGCTGAAAAGTACACGGCACAATTTATTGCAGGCGAACTCACGAGCGCTGAAGCCTCGATGCTGAAACTGGCGGCAAGTGAAATGCAGGGACGCGTTGCAGACCAGTGCGTTCAACTGTTTGGCGGGTATGGTTACATGACAGAATACCCAATATCTCGGGCCTATTTGGATGCCAGAATTCAAAGAATCTATGGTGGCACTAGCGAGATTATGAAAGAGTTAATATCAAGAAGCATCGTGAGTTGAGCGCAAGGTTGAGTGTAAAGCGCACGGCATGATGAAGGTTGAAACAAGGCTCAGTTGAGCTGATTTCAAAAATTAGGAGCGCGTTGCATGAATGTGAATATTGGATCTTTCCTTACCCGCCGAGCGGACATTAGCCCGGATCGAGAGGCCTATGTCGATGCTGCGAGCGGCACCAGACTGACCTTCTCCGAACTGAATGTGCGGTCCAATCGGCTCAGCCATCAGCTTCGATTTTTGGGCGTGGGGCACGGTGATCGGGTCGCACTGTGTTTGATGAATAGTGTTGAGTTTATCGAGGCGTTTATCGCTGTCGCAAAGATTGGCGGGGTTGTTGTGCCGCTGAATTGGCGCCTTGTGGCGGATGAGCTTGAGTTCATTATCAAGGACAGCGGCGCCGAAACGTTGATTTATGGACAAGAATTTCAAACCATTATAGGAGACTTGCAGGGGCGCGGTGAAAAGACCGATGTCCGGCATTGGCTGGAAGTTGCCGGTGCCGAGCCGTGTTTGGACTTTGCAACCGACTATGCTGCTTTGTGCGCGCAGGGCGATGTGTCGGAACCTGAGGTGACCGCTAGTGGCGATGACCTTTTATACATTATGTATACCTCCGGAACGACTGGACTGCCCAAAGGGGTGGTGCACTCGCATACGACGTCATTTTGGGCGCTTTTGACCTTCGAGGCCAGCTGCGACTTGCGCGATGGCGATCGGTATTTGGTGGCGCTACCCTTATTCCATGTTGGCGCGCTAACGCCGGTTGCTTTGAATATTTATCGGGGTGTGACCAGTGTTGTGATGCGTGAGTTCGATCCATTGTCTGCTTGGAAGTTGATTCAAGACGAGGCGATCGGTGTGTCACTGTTGGTGCCTGCGATGCTTAATTTTATGATTCAGATCCCGCGTGACCAGTTTAAATTCGATCACCTGAGGTGGATCCAAAGTGGCGCATCGCCCCTTCCCGTCAGCTTGATTGAACAATATTCAAAATTGGGGATTGAAATCCATCAGATTTACGGCCTCACGGAAACCTGCGGGCCTGCCTGCGTGATTAGTGCCGAGAATGCACTGCAAAAGATTGGTTCAACTGGGAAAGCTTTTTTTCATACGGAAGTGCGCGTGGTCGATGATGCGGGCTCTGACTGTGATCCAGGCGTGCAGGGGGAAGTGTGGGTGAAGGGCGGGCACATTATGCTTGAGTATTGGCATCGGCCTGAGGCGACAGCCGACACGATTACCCAAGATGGTTGGCTGCGGACCGGCGATGTGGCGTCCATTGATGAAGCGGGCTTTGTCTACATCCAGGATCGGATCAAAGATATGATCATCTCAGGGGGCGAAAACGTTTATCCCGCTGAAATCGAAAACGTGATTTTAAGTCATAGTGACGTGGTTGAAGTGGCGGTGATTGGCCAGCCCAGTCAGAAGTGGGGCGAAAGCCCTTTTGCGATAGTTGTGCCCACGTCAAAGGCGGTTTCAGCCGAGGCCATTCTGGATTTTTGCGATGGAAAACTCGCGCGCTTTAAATTGCCAAAAGGGGTTGCCTTTACAGATGTGATCCCAAGAAATGCGAATGGCAAAGTGCTCAAACGCGTGTTGCGCGAATCCTACCCTGGCCCTGCTCCGCAGTAGCGGGCGGGTCTGAATGCGTCAGGGGTCAGGGTGTTGGCGGTTGACGCGCGCGGGTCTCGCGCGCAATCCAAAGATCGATTAATAAACCGCTGTTGCAACGAGATTAATGATTTGATTACAGGGCGCTTGGCGTACTATCTTTAGACGGCCAGGTTGATGCATCCGCTGGCTCGAAGGAAACCAGAGGTGAATATGAACCGAGCTGTTTTTGTCTTAGCGTTGCTGATCACCCTGCCCAGCCACGCATTGCAGGTGTCGGTGAGTCCGACGGAAACCTTAGAAATTGCCGAACGCTCGGCGGTTGTGAAAATCGATGGCAAGTTGGACGAGGCGGTTTGGGCAAGCCTCGATCAGTACGATGAATTTGTGGTGATCGAGCCGGACACCCTGGTTAAGCCCGCCCATGCAACGTGGGTGAGTTTGTTCTATAACCAGCTTGGTCTGTATGTGGGCGTTCAAGTTGAGCAACCGCCGGAGACTCGTATTGCGCGTTTGTCCAGCCGAGACAATCGTCAAATCAAACGAGACAGCGTGGGCATGGTACTGGATACCTCTGGCGAGGGGCGTTACGGTTATTGGTTTGGTATCAATTTGGGTGACGCGCAAATGGATGGCACCTTGTTGCCAGAAAAACAGTTTACCAGCGATTGGGACGGGGCTTGGGAGGGCGCGACCAGTGAAACGCAAACCGGGTGGACGGCGGAGATGTTCATCCCTTGGGGCGTGGTGTCGATGCCCAAGCAGGCCGGTGCGCGGCGCATTGGGCTGTATATGGAGCGTTTCGTTGCCTATAAAGATGAGCGCTGGAGTTGGCCGGCGCTACCAGACACGGTGCCGCAGTTTATCTCCGCCTTGCAATCGGTCTCGGTGAAGGACGTCCAGCCAAAGCAGCAATATAGTATTTTTCCATCAGCATCCGTTACCCAAGATCAAATTGACGGCAAGACAAACTATCGCGCCGGGGCCGATTTTTTCTGGCGGCCCTCCACCAATTTGCAATTAACCGCGACGATTAATCCAGACTTTGGGGTTGCGGAATCAGATGACGTGGTCATCAATTTGTCCGCAACCGAGACGTTCTTTCCAGAGAAGCGCCTGTTTTTTCTTGAGGGACAAGACGTGTTTACGGCCTCCCCTCGAGCCGACACGCGGGGGGCCGGTGTCGGTAACCGGGGCGCGCCTTACACGTTAGTGAATACGCGGCGGATAGGCGGCAAGCCGGTTTTGCCGGTGTTGGGTGCGGGTGAATCGGCCCGAACTAAGGATCAGATCCAGCCGAATGATTTGCTCGGGGCGGTTAAGGTCACCGGTCAAAATGGGCAAATTCGATATGGCGTACTGGCGGCGTTCGAGGACGACCCCGAATTTCTGGTTCAGGGCGCGCAAGGCGCGCGTCGGGTCGTGGGCTCTGGCAGTGAATATGGCGTTGCACGGATACTGTTTGAAGATCAGCCCGGCGGCGCTTATAAATCAGTCGGCGCATTGTCGACGATGGTCTTGAACGAAGCAGGCGATGCGCTGGTTCAGAGTCTTGATGGGCATTACCTCGGTGAAAACGGAAAGTTTAAAGTCGATGCTCAGGTGTTTACGTCCGACAAGGACGGCGTTGATCGTGGGTTTGGCGGGTTTGTGGACTTTGAATATGCCTTTCGGCAGGGTGTGACCCAGCGGTTGGGGATCGAATACTTTGATGATGCGGTTGATGTCAGTGATCTTGGTTTTTTGCAGCGCAACGATAATTTTCGGATTCGCCAGGCGCACACGCGAACGCGCTCTGATCTGAGTTGGGCTCGATCCAACCAGCTCGATATTCGAGGTTTTGTCCAAAAGAATTCTGAAGATCTTTTTACCCAGGGCGGTCTGTTTGTCTCGAACCAAAGTGTGCTGAATAATTTGTCGCAAGTTGTGTTTCGATTAGATCTGTTGGCAGCAAGCTATGACGATTTGAATAGTTTTGGCAACGGCGCCTATCGGGTCGAGGCGCGCCAAATGGCGAGCATTGGTTGGGCATCAAATCGCTCAAAGCCGTTGAGTTTTGGCGGGAAGTTGGGGTATCAAGGCGAGGAACTGGGCGGCGATAGCGCCGTTTATAGCTTGTATGCAACGTGGCGGCCAGATGATCGCTTGGTGCTCGACTTGATGTTTAATTACTTAGATCGATCGGGTTGGCTACTCCACAGTCGTGATCGAACGATGGGTACGTTCGATGCCGAGCAATGGGCGCCGGGCATTGGCGTGGAGTATTTTATTAGCGCGAAACAGCAACTCAAGTTCGTGGTGCAGTGGGTTGGGGTGAAAGCGCGCGCGCGAGACGCTTATGGCATTCTAGATGCGCCTGGTCACCTCCAGCGGCGCTCTGACCTGGATGCGAGCGTGCCCGATTTCGCGGTCTCTCAGGTCAGCCTGCAGGGGCGATACCGCTGGGAGATTGCGCCCTTGAGTGATCTGTTCGTGGTGTATACCCGTCAATCGAACCAGTCAGGCTTATTGCTTCAGCGAGATTTTCAAACCATCTTTTCAGACAGTTATCAGCAGCCGGTGACCGACGCCTTTGTGGTCAAACTCAGATATCGGTTTGGCTCCTAAGGTTGGGGCGCCTCGCGGCCAGTAAGGCGCTCAGCTTCAATTTTTTCGATCAGGTAGTCTGCAACTTCCAGCATGCGGCTTGGGCCAACGTCAACCGTACTGCTGATGCGATAGCGACCTTGAACGACCAATTGCGGCACGGAGGTGATACGTGCTTGCCGAGACAGTCGATCCGCTAAGCTGACTTTCGCTTTAACCGCGTCTGACTCGATCTGAATGAGGTAGCGATCCAGCTCAATATCAGAATTACTGGCGACAAAATCCGCAAGGTCCTCAGGATTATTGAGTTTTCGCCCCAAGTCGTGAATCGCTCTAAAGGTGCCTTGATGGAGCGCGACCGGGGCATCAAGGTCTTGTAGCGCATAATAATGCGCGCCCAATAATCGCCATTGATCGGATCCGATGAGTGGGGTCTGGGTCAGCCGAACTTGATCGCCTTTGTCAGAAGCCCAATCTTGCAGGTCAGCGTCAAATCGATAGCAGAAGATACAGCCGTAGGAAAAGAACTCCATGACCTCGATGGCATCGCCTCGAATGCGTCGGGGTTTATCCAGTTCGACGTAGTGGATGCCCGCAATGAAATCACCCTGAGCGCCCTCATCGGTAACCGTCTCAAGGGTTAGGTAGGCGATAAGCGCCAAGATCGTGACAAC
>Ga0209631_10004391_pt1 | contig 15608 bp, 18 predicted proteins | sample COG_08_FD_184752 | JGI IMG/M metagenome (GOLD analysis project Ga0209631, IMG submission 184752) | Pelagic Microbial community sample from North Sea - COGITO 998_met_08 (SPAdes) (version 2) | ecosystem: Environmental > Aquatic > Marine > Neritic zone/Coastal water | place: Helgoland, sampling...
AATACTCTCTTGTAACGGAAGAGATAACTTTAAAAACTGATTAGCATCTACAAACTCATAGTCATAATCATCAGAATCGGTTATGTCTATGCTATAGTCTCTTAACATGTCTCTCGCAACAATAAGACCGCTAAAACATTTAATATTTTGGTTATCAGATAACTTTATTTTAATCATTTAGTTTTTTTAATTAATAGACCAAAATCAAAAAAGTAGAGATAATCTATGTTAGTTCCCATGTAACAATTTATAGCATGCTCAGGTGTTTCTACTATAGGTTCTCTATCATTAAAACTTGTGTTTAAGACGATAGGTACTCCAGATGTTTTAAACCATTTGCTAATAAATCCATGATACCATTTATTATCTTTTTCCGAAACAGTTTGTAGTCTAGCAGTACCATCAAAATGAATAACTGCTGGAACTTTATCTTTTTTATCTTCTTTAAATTTTAAACAGAAAGACATATATGGACTATCTACATCTTTATCAAACCAATTTTTAACTTCTTCTCTTAATATAGATGGAGCAAATGGTCTATACCATTGTCTATGTTTCACTCTTTCATTAATCTTATCTTTCATGCTAGGACTTCTAGGATCTGCCAAAATACTTCTATTACCCAAAGCTCTTCTACCTGATTCTGAACCGCCACCGAATACTGATATTATATTTTGCTCATCTAATAACTCTACCACTCTATCATCATCACATTGTTCTACAATTATTTGGTCTTTATATTTTTCTAAAGCCTCATCAACTTTATCTTTTCCATATGTTTCACCTAAATAAGTTGGGCTGTTATCACTCCATACAACTCTTGGTTTATCTAACTCTTGATGATATACATATTGAGCAGCACCTAAGCATAACCCAGCATCGTATGGCACCGGTGGGGTGTAAATACTATCAATATCAAACCAATCATATATTTTTGTAACACCAACACAATTTAATGAAACACCACCTGATAAACATAGGTTCTTTGAATTATATTTATCTAATCCTGTTTGAACAAGGTCTTTCATAGTATCTTCTGTCCATTGTTGTAAACCAGCAGCGATATCAAATTTTAATTGTTCAACTTCTTTATCACCCATACCACTTAAAGTAGTTTCATCTAAAAATTTATATAAATGGTCTACAAAAAAGTAACCAGGAGCACTTTTACCATGCTGTTTCTCCATCCAATCTATCCAATTTCTAAACTTTTGTCTATCACCCATAGCAGCTTGTGCCATAACACTACCAGCTTGATGACCATATGGGTATCCTGTATTTAAACCGAATATATCCTTTGTAAATCTTGACCAAACATTCCCAATATTTAATTCTTGTTGTGGTATGATTGCTATAGGTTCTATTTTATTTCCAACACCCTTCCAAATAGTATTACAAGTTGATTGACCATCTAATTCTATTCCACCACCATCCATTGTTATAATAAGTGCTTCATCGTGATTACTTGAAAAGAAAGCATTAGCAGCATGTGCTTGGTGATGACCAACTCCATAAATTTCATGATTAAAATCATCACTAACTTTTACACACCGTTTACTTCCATTCTGAAAACTATCTAGTGGGGAACAAGTTACCCAATAATCTATATCATCTTGATTTTTATAAACTTTTTTAAATAACTCAAAAGAATCACCTTTTGGTTCTTTTTCTCTAGTATACCGTTCAAGTTCAGCATGTATAGTTGGTACGCCATTTTCTAGTACACAAAAAGACGAATCGTGTCCATTCCAAAGTCCTGCTATTTTCATTTGTTACTCCTGTTAATATTATCTTTTATCATCCCTAAAATTCTTTCAGAATGAATTGTTGTATTACTATTATAAGTCCAATCAATAAGTTTAGGGTGATTTAATACTCCGTTAATCATATTCAGTAAAGCATCAGTATTATCTGTGATATGTGTAAAATCTATACCAGCAACTTCATGATATTTTTTATCTGTCACACCATACTCAAATGTTATATTATTTATCCTTGGCCAATCAATATCAAGCTGACCATTTAAAATTGGATATAACATATACAAATGATGCCAAGTTAATCTATTAAGATAGTTTTCACTTTTTAGTGTATTCCAAACAACCTTTAGTTTTTTTTCTTTATCAATCACACTATGTAACTCTTTTAATTGTGTTCTATAACGAAATACATCATCAACATATAACTTTACATTATATTTTTCTGCCAATTTATATAATTTTATAGCTTGTCCAACATTACAAGTAAATGGTTTTTCACAAAACACATTCTTACCATGTTCTAAACAAGTTTTAGTTATTCGATAATGTGTATTATCTGGCGTTACTACAAAAACCCAATCAACAGAATCTAATTTATCCACATAAGTATCTTTACTTCTACATATAAACTTTACATCTGATATTAATTTTAGTTTGGAGTGTATTATTTTACCCCAATAACCATAACCAATTAATCCTACATTTATCATAACATTTTTGCCAACTCTAAACCTATCTTGTGACAGGTTGTTACTTTACCAGATAATATGGTGATAACATTATTATTATTATTATCAATAAATATATCCGAAAGTCTCGAATCATCATTATTTTTTGGTAAAGCTCTAATAGTTCTCCAATACCCATCTGGTTCTACCTCTGATAAAAATGGAAAATACTTTTCCGACTCCTTATAAATAATATCAATATCAAAATCACCACCATCAAAATTGTTTTCATCAGATTCACTCAATACCGAATACTTTGGATTATATAGTAAAAATCTATTCTCTTCTCTACCTTTAGGCATTACACTACAAAAAGGACCATCCATAATAGTTAAACCAAATGGATCGCTTTTCATTTTAAAAATAGGTATCACTACATCTTGAAATTTTAAATTTAATGTAGAGACACCCAATTCCTTATTAATAGAATTAACATTAGCATAGGAAGTATTTATTACATAATCATACCCATCCGAGGTTTGAAATGGCGAATTTAATCTCAAATCTAATCTTGATATTTTATTTAAGACCAATCTTTTCAAAGTTACATAATCATAAATTCCTTCATAAACTTTTATTGAAGATGATATTAATTTTTTATCAACTAAATTGTCAGGAGGAAAATTATCGTATTCATGATTTATTTTTAACTTTTCACAAAATTCTATATATTCTACCGAAGTGACATTACTATCCTCCTTTGCAACCATATAGTAGTTTGGGAATCCAGACACCATCGATTCAATATAATGTTTAGTAAAATATTTCAAACCATCTAAACTTTGTTTTGCAGTATCCAAACTTCTTGGATAATGATAACCAAAATGCACTCTATTGTGATTTAATTTAGAAGCATTCATCATAATATCAGAGTCTTTTTCTACTATTGTAACTTGATGGCCAACTTTATTTAATTCATACCCTATAGTACAACCAAATAAACCAGCACCAATTATTAATATTTTACTCATTAACTATACCATCTAAATTGCTAAAAATATAATACCATCTTTCACATAACTTATTATAATCATATTCTTGTAAATATTTATCTCTCATGTTTTCAACAATTGAATAATCGTAATTATTAATGTTATGTTCTAATACTTCATATAAATCTGAACAATCGTAACTGAACGGTATATATGTTTTGTTTTCCTCCCAAACATTTGAACCGAAATCATATCTTGACATATTCTCTTTACATATTGTAGTTCCTAATTGTACTGCCTCACCATCACCTTGTCTAATTTCTCCCATACCAAATGGTGAAATAGAAATTTTTGAATTATATAGTATTTGCATATACTCTTGAAATGGTTTTCTGCCATGAACAACATTATACTTTTGTGATAATTTCTCTACAACTTTCAGTATTTTTGTTCTGTGAGATTTGTATAAAAGGTGAGTAGTGACTCCATGTGCGGGTGTTGGTGTATCACTTCCTGCACCAAATATAGCACAAATATCAATTGTTTTACTTTTATTTATGTTCAAGTATTGTTTATGAGATGGTATATTAGACATCATATTCCATCCAGTTAATTTAATTCTATCCCAAACATCTAATGGTATATCATATCCCACATCCATTTTACTACCTGAACCGAAAAACCATTTATTAAATGCCTTTGGCTTATGATAATCAACTCTATTTTTAAGCAATTGATTCTTAAACAAATATATTGCCTTACTTTGGGTGAAAACATCATAGGATGTCATCAATGAATGTGAGTCAGAACCATCGAATAAAAAATAATCACCTGTAATATTTGATAATTTTTCCAATCCCCAATCTATACCATCTCTCATAAGTAAATCATGATTCATAAAATCTGACATTCCTATGAACAGATAGTCATAATCATCAGAATCGGTTATCTCTATGCTATAGTCTCTAAGCGTATTTCTAATAAATTGAAATGGGCGAAATGTGGATTCATTTCTTCCATTGGTAGGATTAAGTATTTTAATTTTTATCATACAATTCTATAATTTGATCTCTTATTATATCAAAACTATAATAAGCATTTAATTTTTTCCAAGCATAATTTATAACTTCAAATCGTTTGTCAATATCTTCTAAATATTCTACAAATTTATCTTCAAGTATTTTGTAATCACATGTAGCAGTTTCAGGATACAAAAGAAAATGTGACTCATTCATTCCACCCATGTTAATTGAACCAACATTTGCTACTTGAATCGTTTGGTGTCCTGGATGATTCATTACGGGATCTAAGTTAAAATGAAACATACTAGAACTCCAAAGTTTTATAAAATCTGTTTGATTCATATAATCAAACCTTTGATTTTCTTTAAGAGGTTTAAACTTAGCTGGAATTTTATATTTTTTACTTAGATAGGACACAAACTCATAAGTTCTACCTCTACGATGCATTGGATTTGGTAAATAACCATAGAGAGATTCTTCCTTCTCGTCTGTATAAAATAAATCATAATAAGGATTTATATTTATAGGGCATGATATAAAATTAAATTTTCTTTCTGTATTATTTTCTATTTCTTTCCATTCATTTAGTTCTTTCATAGTAGATATACCATGCGCTGACATAGTATCACATTCTTTAAAAAATTTCATCCAATTATCATACCTAACTTCTCTATTATGTACTGATAATTCTTGTTCTTTAGCCCAACCTACTATTTTAGCATTTGGGTATTTTTTTCTCAACCTATCAACCGAATAGAGATGTTTTGTTTCATTATCCAAACCCGCTCGTTCACAACCATAAAGTATTATATCCAAATCGTAATCAGGAAAATCTAAATCTTCCTTAACCCATTCTATTAAATTTAAAAAACACCCATCACCAAATAAAAATGGAAAATTCCAACTTGATATAGTTAAACTTGGATTAATAGATCGATTATGGGCATATGGTTTATGTTTAATAAAATCATAACCAACTCCATCTTTTACATAAAATGAATTTTGAGCACAGGAGTCTACTACATAAGCTAATTTCATATTATTTCCTATATTTTTGAATATCGTTTTTAACCATAATATCAATCATGCCTTCAAATGATGTTTTAGGTTTCCACCCCAACTTTGATTTAGCTTTATCAGCATTACCAGCTAAGTAAAATACATCAGCAGGCCTCATATACCTTGGATCTTGAACAACATATTTTGACCAATCATCTACACCAATACTTTTAAAGGATTTGTCTAAAAAATCACCCAATGTATGAAATTTACCAGTAGCTACTATATAATCATCAGGTTCATCTTGCTGTAACATTCTCCACATACATTCAACATAGTCAGGAGCATATCCCCAATCTCGTTTTACATCCAAGTTACCTAACTTTATAGTGTCTTTCAACCCCAAATGTATCTTAGCAACACCATCTGTGATCTTACGAGTTACAAATTCTACACCTCGGCGCTCTGATTCATGATTGAACAGAATACCGCAACAATTAAACATATCATAAGACTCTCTATAATTTATAGTAATCCAATGAGCATATAATTTTGCTACACCATAGGGTGACCTTGGATAAAACAAAGTATTTTCATTGGCATAGTTTTCCATCCTACCAAACATTTCAGATGTTGATGCCTGATAATATTTGATATCTTTATGATGATACATATAATTATATTCTCTAATAGCCTCTAACATTCTTAGAGCACCAAGACCTGTAACATCGCCAGATTGTTCTGGTGTATTCCAACTCTCACCCACGAATGATTGTGATGCTAAATTATAAACCTCATCAGGATCAGATTGTTTTATACATCTTAACAATGAATTTTGATCTGTTAAATCACCATTGAGAAATGTTACTCTACCTTCTAAGTGTTTAGTATTTGTTCTATTTGGTGTAGAGCATCTTCTCTCTATACCATATACTTCATATCCTTTTTCTAACAAAAAGTCTGCTAAAAAAGAACCATCCTGTCCACTAATTCCAGTTATTAATGCTTTTTTCATCATATCTCCAATATTTGTTGTAAATCGTTATACTCTTTAAATTTTCCATTACCAGTCGCAAGAGTCTGTATATTTTCTTTTGACATTTTTAAAAACTTTTGAAAATTATTATTCTTTTTATTCAGAAAAGAATGTGGATTATCTTCATCCTTAACATACATTCTCTTTTGTGGATGTCTCCTAGCGTGAACATGTAATATATTTTGACATACAAACTGTAAATAGTTTTGCCCTAATAACTTCTGAGACATTATAGATAAGCCCTCATCGTCATTATATAACATACATGGTGGTATGTTTACACCAAACTTAATTAAGTCCGTTGATAATACCAAACAAGCTCCACTTATTTTTGGGTTAGTTATATATGAAAAATCAAAATCTTCGGCTCTATCATTTATTTTATTCATCTCTTCTATAGATAATTGTGATTTAGCTTGATTAGTATATAGATGTCCGTTATCATCATCTATAAACTTAACATCTCGATAATCAACATGAACTAATGGATCCCAACTAGCATCCCACATTTTTCTATCTGAAAAACTCAGTAGATATTTATGTATTCCTTGTTCATCCGTGTAGTTAGCCAATGTTTCTATCACTTGAAATGCTTCTCTTGGAAAGAAACTGTCGGTTTCACCCCACATTACATAATCTACTTTCTTACAATAGTTGTAATTCAAATCTCTTCTATAATCAGTATGAAAATAAAATTCATCTTCTTTATCTTTTACTTCATAGTTAACCCAAAATCCCATTTGTTCTAATGTAGCAACACCTTTTTTAAATTTTATATACAACTCATGTTTCTTAATCATGTTGGTATCAACTTTTTCAAAGTGTTGTAGCATATTAAAACACAAATCAATAGTTACATTCTCTTTATTCTCTACGGTTTCTAATAAATTCACCATTCCGTTTATGAAATCATTATACATTTCGATTTCAAACCACATTACATGAGTTCCTATTACATACCTTCTGGTCAATTTAGTCATAATATATAGCCAATTTCGTTTTCAAAATCCGTTTCTAAATATTTGTAAGGTCTGTCAATATATTCCGATACCCTTTTCATCAATTCACTTTCTTCATCTCTATTTATATCATCAAAGATAATTGGAACATCAGTATTAAATTTATCAATGTGTTTATAAAAACCACCTCGTCCCCAACCATGTGAAAAACCACCTGGTCCATCAACTAAAATTAAATCATAACTATTTGGTAAATTTGAAAACAAATCGTCTGGATGATACCAAGCTTTATCGTTTAAAAAACCATTGGGTTTTGTATAAGTTTCATCATATGATTTACTTCTACAATTTATATAGGTTGTATATTTTGAATACCTATCAAACCATTCGGGTTGATTTTCAACGGAATATAAATTATAAATTTTACCCAAACCTACAGTTGAACCTGGACCACTTCCTAATTCCAATATAGTTTTACCATTATCCAATATACTTTCTATAAATTCAACAGCAGCTTTATTTATTGAAACACCACCGTATTCTATATATTCATCTTCAGTTCTTAAAATGTATTCCATGTATTACCTCTCACTAGTTCCACTTGGTTGTTCATGTGTCATCAGTATATCAGTTAAACAACAACACATCATATCTCTTTGTGTTAAACCCGATTGTTCAAGTTTATCTATACCTATCATACCAGGACCAGAACCTATGGTTTCACCAACCGCTTGTTTATACACCTCCCGTTCAAACAAACCAGCAGCTGCAAATTGCCAGTAAGGAGACTCCGATGAATGAAACAACCACAAGTTTTTACCCCTCTTAGAATTTTTATGCCAATGCTCTTCAGCATATTTCCAAACTCTTGTCAACATCAAATGCCCACAATTATTTTCTTTATATTCATCAAATATTTCAGAAAATTTATCACGAGTAAGTTCATCAGAAAATTGATAATCTTCACATAGATATAGAATATAAGGTGAATCTGTTATTGAAAAAAAATCTAAAATAGGTGCACCCCAATCACGATTTAAATCTTGTTGAAAATGTAAGTTCTCTATATACTTTTCATATAAAGAACGGACTTCATCAGCATAGATATCAGTATCGTAATTGATTATAACTGGATATGGATTAATAACATCAGCCCAAACAGGTAAAACTTTTTTTAACAAGTTTAATCTAAATTCCTTAGTACATATAAAATTTTGAAATAAACTAATTTCATGGCCAGTAAATTTATTCATAATATTTTCTCCAATGCTCAATCATATCATCCATCAAGGTTTCAAATGTATATTTTGGCTTCCATCCAAGAGTTTTTCTAATCTTAGTAGAATCACCCTTTAGATACTTTAGTTCTTCAGCTCTCATATATTTTGGATTTTGTGTTACATAATCTTTATAATTTAAATCCAATTTATCAAAAACATATTTACACATATCACGAACTGAATTTGTAACTCCAGTAGCACAGACAAAATCGTCTGCTACATTATGATTTATAATCATGTGCATAGCCTTAACATAATCCTTTGAATGTCCCCAATCACGATAAGCATCCATGTTACCTAAAACTAATTTATCTTGCATTCCCAATTTAATTCTAACAGCTGCCTTGACAACCTTATTGGTAACAAAATTAGCACCTCGTCTTGGAGATTCGTGATTAAATAAAATACCATTAGCACCAAATAAACCATAAGCATGTCGATAATGTTTAACCATATTATACCCAAACACCTTTGTACAACCGTAAGTGCTTGTCGGCTCCATCTTTGTAGTTTCTCTCTGATAACCATCCTCATCTACAGTACGACCAAACATCTCTGAAGAAGATGCTTGATAAAATCTAGCAGTAGGACAGTTATTTCTCCAACCTTCTAGCATATTTAATAAACCAAGAGCATTTGTTTGTACAGTAAATTGTGGAATATCAAAGCTAATCCTAACATGACTTTGAGCAGCTATATTGTATATTTCATTAGGTTGTATAACTTTAATCATTCTCTCTAATGAACTTACATCTAATAAATCTCCATACTCTAAATTTAAATCAGATTCAATATGATCTATTCTATTGTGTTGATTTTCTGGAGTAGAATTTCTTCTTACTATTCCATATACATCATAGTCTTTTTCTAATAATAATTCAGCAAGATAACTACCATCTTGTCCAGCAATACCCGTTATAAAAGCTTTTCTTTTCATTTAAATATCTCCATTTTAGTTAAATCTGGCCAATCTTCAACTACCCATTGTCTCGGTTTGATTTTAATGGCGCTTGGTAATTTATCAAGTCCTAGTTGAGCTGTTTCGGGAGTCATATAATAATGATACCCTATTGTATCTATATTTTGTTCTCTCCAAGGCACATCAGGTTCTCTACCATCATAAGACATTTTTTTTAGTTTATTATAAGCGTTTTTATTATCTGTTAATATCATACCACCCCTACCAAGACTCAAATGTTTTTGAAATTGAAAACTTAAGCACATAAATGTGTTTGGTATATAACTATTTTCTTTCCAAAGAACAGCAGCATCATAAACTCCTGTATTACCTATTTCATAGTAATCTTCCCAATTTTCATCCTTCCACACTAATGGTATATTAAGTTTATTAGAAAGAAATGGTATAGATATATAAGTCCTCTTTGGTATAATTAATTCATCCACATCAAGATATCGTAAGCACAACTCAATGCCATGTGTGCAACTATCTATAGCAATACCGTAACTTGCTCCAAAATATTGTGAAACATCTGTTTCAAAATCACCTACTGATGTCCAACTCATAAAGTAGTATTCCTTAATAATATATTTCCAAAATTACCCATAAAATTATAAACACCTAATTCCTTAAAATTAGGCAAAATATCTTTTATATCTTCTGTAGTGTAACAATTCTCATAAAGTTTTTTATTGCCGACACCGTTAAACTCTATATAAAGGTAATGAACACTATTACTTATGGTTTCTAACCCACCTGATAAAAACTCTTCTTCACCACCATTTACATCTACCCACATTATATCAATCAAATCAATATTTTTACCTAACATCCATGTATCTAATTTAGTTGACTTAACTTTACTCAACTCAAACTGAACATCAGGAAATACATTTAAATGATTATCTGGTTTTTTAACTGAACCAGAAGCACTCCATGTCTTTTCATAATCATACCTCGTATGTCTACGAGTTTCACTTTCACTTTGATAAAACTCTATCTCACCATTGACATCAGATAAAGCAGTTTGTATTAGATTAATTTTCGCACTACCGACATGTTTTTTGAATATATCAACAGACCTTTTATCAGCCTCAAAGGCATATATTTTTGGTTTATCAAATATATTTAAAAAATCTAAACAATCATTTCCATCAAAAGTTCCAACATCAAATATTGTTGGATTCTCTTTATCTATTTTATCTCTAAAATAACTTTTATCTATATCTTTTTCTGTATTATAACTCATCTAAAAACACCTTATCTAATTTCTGTCCCTTATATGGTCCTGTTTTGTATTCATAAACTAATGTATCATGTTCTAATATTAAGTAATTATGACCACCACCTAGTGTTATGGAACAATCACCAACATTAAGCACAGGCTTACCTAATAACTCACCATCCGTGTCATAGAAATGACATTCAACACTACCCTTTATAACAACCCAAGATTCTTGTGCAATTACTTCCTTCTCACCCGATTTCCAAATGTGTTGATGAGGTCTGAATGTATGTCCCTTCTCCATGTTCATAGAAGATAATTGAATGAATGAATCATCACCAACTATATCCCTTCTATGCCCATCTTCTATTGTGTAAAACTCATCAACCTTGTGTATAATATGCAATAGTTTATTTGGTTCTACTTTTGAATATAAAAATTTCATCTTAAATCTCCCAACAATCTGGATGTTTGTTTAAATCTTGTCCGAAAAAGTTTTCAGGATTATGTTTTTGACTTGTTTTTGTATGATTTGGGTTTTCATCCAAATAGTGTTTAATCCTATTTAAATCTTCAATATCAAAGAATTGCCAGTCGTTGCCAGCAGTACTCCTTCTGTGTTTTATAAAGCTACCTCTACCCTCAGATGCGGTTATGTCTTTACCGTCAATTAAAGGCTCATTGTTATCCCATTGACAATGGTGATTTGCTTTCCAACCCAAACCAACATGGATGTCTACGGTTTTCATAACTTCTATCCAATATCTATCATCTAAAACATTAGGAGATAATCTATTATTTAATTCATAAAATTTTCTAGGTACTATTCTTGGATAACCATCTTGCCAATCAAATGTAAACAAATAGATTTGATCCTTTCCTTCATTAACAAGAGTATCCCACCCATCATATCTGTCATTATCTAATAAAATCATATCATCTGTCCATATTAAAAGATATTCGCCAGTAGACATAAAACACATCTCATCATAGTATCTATTTAAAAGAACATATCCATGCCGTTTACCAACGATAAACCTCATAGATATACTATGTTTCTTAGAAAAGGTTTCTATAACTTTAAAATCTGAATTGCCCCATTTAAAATCAGCTGATTTATCAATAGTATTTGTAGGTTCTACTTGATAGTATTTCATACACTCACTTAAAGCATAATCATCGTCTTCATCAAATCTAAATATTAATTCTAAATTTGATATATCATGTGCTTGATTTATAACCGAATCCACCCCTCGATATAAAACATCTGTTCTTTGTCTAGTTGGTATTAAAACTGATATTTTCATAAATCTAACTCTTCTTGTGTTTTTTTCATCATATGATTTCTTAAATCATCTGGTATACCATTGAAATGATAAATCCAACCAAGTTTAGTAAAAGTCAACTCATCATCTAAAATCTCAAATCTATTCATATCTTGCATATTCCACTCGTAGTCAAGTTGTTTATACTCAATCTTTTCTTGCTTAACAAAAAAATTTAATATAGGTTGATCCGTTCCAACTTGATATGTTTCTTGTAATTTAACTATATTTTCTCTATTAGTCAAGTAAAAATTTATTATTTTTTCATAAAATTTTTTATGTTTTTTGTTACATAATATTACACCCGAATTAAAATATTCAAAATAAGGTACATTAATATCAGGAAACATGTGTTTTTTATAATTTTCTATACTTCTACACATCCAATCATAACTACCGTAACTACGCACAACACAAAATTTATCATCCGTTAGCTTAAAAATATCAGGAGCATCAGGATGTATTATTGTATCAGCATCAACAATTAAAACTTGATTATAATCAACACCACTACTATCCAGCAATTGAAATACAAATAGTTTATGCCAATTAGCGTTCATATAATCCTCTGGATATATACGATTTGTTAAAACGAACAATTCACAATCATTAATATCACACCAATATTTCCAACTTTTAACGGAGTAGTTGTAAGGCTTATCCCTTCCTGGTTTTTTATCTTCTGATAAATTAACTATAAAAACTATATTTTTACTCATATTTATGTTTTACCGAATCCCACACCTGTTTCATCAAATCATTTCTCAAAGTTCTATCAAATCCACTAAAAGCCCAAATATACCCATATTTTATAAAGTAAGGAGTTTTATCTTCATTTAATTGCCAGTTATATTTAAACCAATCAAATCTGTTCAAGTGAGTTAACAAATATGGAGCTGGTAATGAATCTACTTTAATATTTTTAATTTGAAGTAAATAGTTATAAGGCGTTTGATCTGTTCCTCTATGTACAGTTTTTTGTAATTCTAATATCTTTTGATTATTTTCGTAGTAAAAATCCTTTAATTCCAATAAAAACTTTTCATGATCTTTATCAAAAATTTGAAAACCGGTGCTTATGTATTTTGTTGTATCAAATTTGTAATTATTAAATAATTTCTTATATCCTTGAACAGCTTGATAAAGCCATTTTAAATTTTCTAATGATCTAAAAGCGGTTATCTTGCCATTAGTTAAATTAAAAAAGTTAGGGGTATCCCATCTAACTATGTTATGACCATCAATTACAGCTATTTTATTATATTGTATATTGGATTGGTTTAATTGATTAAATACATCAAACCACCTAGTCCAAGTAACTCTATGTTTACCTGTATCGGATTCTGATGATTCTTTGTATTCATAAAATATAACATTATTTTTATCACACCAATATTTCCATGATAATTTTGATATTTCTAAGTACTCAAATTGACCATGTTTTTTAAGCATCAAATCACTTTTACTTTTAACACCTATCCAAAATAAAACATTTTTTTTCACAGTAACTCCGTTGGGAAAGATTTTGTTTCACTATTAAAACTATTAACCATTTCTTTTGTTTTCTCATCGATGACACTTTTAAAATTATCATAGTTATCTAGACCTTTTTTTGTCCAAGAAAATGGATGTGTTAGTAATTGTAATTTATCAACTTCATCAACATTCAAATTCAATGGGTAACCATATTTCCAATTATTATTTGAATCAGCAATATACTTAACTCTTAATTTTTTTGGTTGTATTTTATCATAATAGTGAAAATATTTATCGTCATATGCATTTATATACCCATTAATTTTAATATATTCCCTCAACTGATATGGTTTTGGTCTATGAAATGAAAACCTATCCACATTAAGATTAGTGTACTTAGATAAAGTTTCTATATCTTCTACTACAAAAGATTCTAATGAATTTTGAGAATTAAATTGAGAAGTATTTATATGTGCTCCAATATGATGTCCTAAGTTACTGATTTTTTTTATGATATTAATATTTTCTCCCGATAAAGAGTTATAACAATTATTTCTAATCTGAAAAAAGTAAGACGATTTAATCCCAAGCTCCTTGTCTATCTTAGCAATATCTAAAGCTCTATGAGGTGAAAACTCTACATCATGCCGTACAATAGCAAAAGAATTAGTATTATCAGTAACATCAGAATAGTCTATAATTTGATAGTTATCTTTGATAAAATTTAAAATTGTTTTGTATTCTTTAAAAGAAAATTTGTTCATACCAAAACCTCTGTATAATATCTTATCATCTTAGAATATAATGGTTTATTTATATTTAATTTTTTATTAGAAATTAAATCTAATCCATATTTTAATATATTACAATTAGCACCTTTTGTTAATATTATAGATCCTGCTACTCTAGGATTGATTTCATAAATATATGGTATTCCATCATCAGTTAAAAATAACTGTAAGTTTACTATCCAATCCAAATTCATTGATTTAATTATTTTATTTACATAATCGATTACATTGATGTTCATATCAACTTCACTTTTAAGTGATATACCTTCTTTAGAGTTTAATCTTTTAAAAGGTATGGTAACTAATGGATTTCCTTTATCAGCTAATGAATATATAGAATAATCTTGACCATATAACCTTTTCATCATAACAATATCAGATAAGTTATTATTTTTAACGATAATTTTTTTGTATTCGTCTGAATTCATTTTAGGCGAATTATTTAATTTATCAAATATATTTTGATTATCATTTACATATTTTTTTTCTAATATTTTAAATCCTCTACTGCCAGATGATATTCTTGGCTTGACTACAACTTCATTATGTTTATCTATAAAATAATCAAAATCCCTTTTCGTTTTAGGAATACAATAATCAGGACATTTTATTTTCAATGATGACAATTTTTTTAACATTGAGCCCTTATCATTAGCTATTAGTAAGTCATCTAAATTAGTTCCTGGTATTAACACTCCCAAGTCATTAAATTCTTTCTCATGTTTTTTTAATGGTATAAGACTATTTTGTGTTGAAGTACATAATATAACATCAACCTCTTCTATTTTACATATATTTTTGACAAAATTAATATAACTTTTGTTATTTGTTTTAGGTGCTTGATGAAAAGTATCAACTAAAAACCTACCTGGATTTTCCAAATCTATATCTATTCCTACTATTTTATTAACATAATCTATATCCCTTAACATGGATATCAAATTAGGTCCAATAGCCATACTACCACAAACTGCTAAAAGTATGTTCATATACTTATACCCTCTTGATTGTACCACTTTTCATTATTGATAGCTCTATCGTCTATGAATAAATCATAAGCTGGTTTACCTAATTTTAATTCATGATATTTAACACCCCAATCGTTTACTTGTTTTTC
>Ga0209631_10004399_pt1 | contig 15594 bp, 13 predicted proteins | sample COG_08_FD_184752 | JGI IMG/M metagenome (GOLD analysis project Ga0209631, IMG submission 184752) | Pelagic Microbial community sample from North Sea - COGITO 998_met_08 (SPAdes) (version 2) | ecosystem: Environmental > Aquatic > Marine > Neritic zone/Coastal water | place: Helgoland, sampling...
AAAATAGAATTTAAGTATATCGCGGGGTGGAGCAGTCTGGTAGCTCGTCAGGCTCATAACCTGAAGGTCGGCGGTTCAAATCCGTCCCCCGCAACCAAAAAAAGTTAGGTATCAATAAAACCAATTTTACTATTTTGATTTTGCAAAACGGTTTTTCTAATTTTTTCAAATTTTTGAAGTGCAGCAGAAATAGTCATATCCATATCATAATACGCATAATCTGCTAAGCGACCTCCAAAAAATATGTTGGGAACTGTTTTGGAAAAATTTTTATATTTTCTAAATGCTTCCTTACTCCTCTTATCATTTATTGGATAATATGGTTCATTGTCATTATAAATGGGATATTCCTCAATAATTAATGTAGATTTATTTCTAACTTTTCTTTCAGGGTGAAGATGTATGGGCTCATGAATTCTAGTATACTTATAATTTAGATCAGCATAGTTCATAACAGCTGTACCTTGGTAATCTGGAGTTTTTTTGATTGAATGTCTAAAGTTCAAAGATCTCCATCCTAACTTACCAAATTTATAATCAAAAAATTTGTCTATTGGTCCAGTATAAATTGTTGAATATTTAGGTCTAAAATTTTTAAAATTTTTGAAGTAATCGCAATTTAGTATAGTTTTAATTCTTCTTGAAGATAATAATTTTTGAAATATTTCTGTATATCCACTTTCGGGTATCCCTTGCCAATTACAATGATTAAAATAATCTTCATTATAATTAAATCTTACAGGCAAACGATTAAAGGTTGAGGATGGTAAATTTTTAGGATTTATTCCCCATTGTTTAAAAGTGTAGTTTTTAATAAAAGCATTATAAAGTTTTCTACCAATACTAGATATTGCTTTTTCCTCAAAATTATCTGGTTTAAAAATATTTTCTTTTTGAGCTAATGTCTTTATAAATTTTTTTGCCTCAAAGGGATTAAAGTTTTTCTTAAACAAAGAATTAATTGTCTCTAAATTTATTGGCATTTGGTAAACATGATTTTTATGTTTAGTTAAAACTTGGTGTCTATAATTATTAAGCTTCATAAATGGATTTAAATAATCCATTACTTTTTGATTAGATGTGTGAAAAATATGCGTTCCATATTTATGATATTCAATATTAGTTTTTTTACATAGTTCACTGAAACAATTTCCCCCAATATGTGAACGTTTATCAATAATTAAAACTTTTTTTTTTAAAATTTTACTTATACGTTCAGCCAAAACAGATCCATAAAACCCTGTTCCAACAATCAAAAAATCAAATTTCATATAATCTTTTTAAAACTTATAATTTCAATAAAAACTTTAAACATAAATTTAATTAAGTTAAATTTTACTATCCAGACCATACCAGTCAATCGTTCTTTATGGGAAACGACTACAGATTTTATTTTTTTATCTTTTGCTGCCTTAATTGAAATAAGGATATTTGGTGCTAGAGATTTAGAGCTTATAAACTTTAAGTTTTTTTTTAAAAACTCACCACCAATTAATCTGTAGGGAATATTTACATCGGGTACAAGCTTCCTAAATATAATCAAATTCAAAATTTTAAGTATTCTAGTGATAATCAATCTATGAAATGAGTCATACCTTTTTTTACGAAAACCTAAGATTAATGAATTCTCATCTCTTAATAGCCATAATTTATTAAAATCTTTTGAAAAGAATTGATCATCACTATCAACTTGAAAAATAAAATTAAATTTCTTTTTTAACGCTATTTTATAACCGGTATATACAGATGGTCCATGACCAGAATTTTTTTTATTTGTAACCATTAATCTATTATTTTTTTTACTTATTTTGTTTAGAATTTTAAGGGAATTATCTGAAGATCCATCATTAATTACAATTATAAAACCATCAAATTTTTTTGCTACAAAAAGCCAATCATTAATAACTTTTTCAATTATATCCTGTTCATTAAATACAGGTATTATTATTGCTAAATTATTTTTATTAGTAGACATTTCTTTTTTTGATATTCATTTTTTTTAAATAATTTTGCCATTTAATCTCATCATTTAAAATTTTTTTCAAATTAGATTTTCTCGGCTGCCATGAAAGAATATTTTTTGCTTTTTTGATGGAGCATACTAATTTTGATTTATCACCAAACCTTTTTTTAATGAAAGTATATTTAATATTTTTTTTTAAAATAATTTCTAAAGTTTTAATAATTTGTAGAATTGAATAACCATTTCCAGAACCTAAATTTATCAAATTAAATCTTATATCAATTTTTTTTTTTATAGATTTTATAATTGCAGAACATAAATCATTTATGTGAACATAATCTCTGACACAAGTCTTATCGGTAGTTTTATAATTATTTCCGTAAATTTTAACTACTTTATCATTTAGAGCTTTGTTTACTAAAATGGGAATAAAATGTGTTTCTGGGTTATGTAGTTCTCCGATTTTATTATTAATATCTGCTGAGCATACATTAAAGAATCTAAAAATATAAATATTAGTCTTTTTATTTTTAAAAAATTCTTTTATTTGATTTTCATTATGAAACTTAGTTTTTGCATAAATATTATTTGGATTAGTTTTGTTTTTTTCAAATAAAATTTTAGTAGAATTTCTGTATACTGAAGCTGTACTAGAAAATACAAATTTTTTTAATTCTATATTTCTCAAAGATTCTAATAAATTTTGAGTTCCTATAATATTGTTATTTTTATATGATTTTTTTTTAGTCAAAACGTTATCTAGTGTAGACTCCGCAGCAAGATGAATTACTATGTTTGGTCTTAACACTTCAATATATTTTTTTAATTTTTTTTTATCTAAAAGATTTATTTGTTTTACTTTAAATTTCTTGTATTTTGGTTTTTGTTTATCAATACCAAAAATATTTTTTTTTATCTTAGCTCCCAGAATAGAGCCAATGTAGCCAGAACTTCCTGTAATTAAAATTTTTTCTTTATGCACTTAATAATTAGAATTTTAAATAAATTTATACTACTATTAGATTTTATGAAAATATTAAAAACTTACTCATCTACTTATTACATATTATATACAATTTTTATACTATTTCTTTCTCACACAGTATTTTATCTTAAAAATATAAATGAATTTCTTACTTTTTTACTTGTAATATTAATCCTAGCAACTTTTTATTTAAAGGAAATATCATTTCCAAAATTTAATTTTGAAATAAGAATTAAAAATTTTAAATTAAGTAATTTTCTTATAATATTAACTATTATTTTTCCATCAGTTTATTTTTTAAGTAATGTTTCTTTTGGAGATTTTAATTGGGGTGGTGATCATAGAGATTTTGTTTTAGCTTCTTTAGCCAATAATGAATTTTGGTTGTCTCCTATCACTTCTGATAGAAACACTATTGAGAATTTTGACCTAAAAAATATTATTTTTTCTTTTTATAAGATTAGAATTTTTTTATTATTGGCAATATTTAGCTTAACTGTTTATCTATATAAAAAAAAATATGGGAATTTAGCAAATATTTTACTATTAATTATTTTTTATTTTTGGTCATCGATCGATATAATTAATGTTGAAAAAGATCCAAGAGGTTCTTTTTTTATATCTTTACCATTTAACTCTTTATTTTATCTATTGAAATTAAACTTGATGGATGCAATTCGATTTACAAATTTTTGTTCAATAATTTTTTGGTTATTAATTCTTAGGCCAATAATTATTGGAGAATACCCAAATTTAAGAATTTTACCGTTTGCCTTAGCAATTTATTGGAACCCTCAGATGATTTATATTGCAAATGGTGGTTTTACTGAACCATGGTCAATTATTTTTTTAATTACTGCTATAGAACTTGTCATTAAAAAAAAATATGATTTTGCACCTCAGGCAATTATTTTGCTTGGGATTGGCACATGCTTCAAGGCCCCAATAGCCCTACTAATACCTTGTTTTTTCGTATATGGCAAACCTTGGATTAAAGATAACAAAAGACGTTTAACACATTTTTTTACACTATTCTCATCCATCATACCAATTTATTTTTTTACAAAATTGCGAGATTTAAATAATTGGGACTTTCAACCCTTAAAGTTAAAAAATTATGGATTTTCCCATATAAACACCGACTATCTAGATCTAGCATATATTAGTCTTGAAAATTATATGTATATTTTAATTGTTTTCTTTATTTGTTTTTTTATTTTTTTTAAAAATTTTTTAAAAAATAAATGGGAAAGTAGTTTTTTTTTATTAACTTCATTTTTTATATTTTGTATTTATTTTTTTAATGACCTCCAGCATATGCATCAACATGTATTATGGTTTCGTTATTTTATGTGGTCATACATAATGCTTTTTAGCTTTATATTAATAAAATCTATAAATATTAAAAAAAAATATTTTTTATTAATGATTTTTTTAATAAGTTTTACCTACTCTTTTGAATTGATCAAATTATTAAAAATTAATAAGAGCAATTTATACGAAATGAATTTTTTTTCATTTGGTACTGTACCTCTTTTTCTTGGATTAGACCCACTAATCAAAGACAATAAAGAAATTTTAGAAGAGAAAAAAATAAATAAAGTATTTTTAAGTAGATCAACACAAATAATTTATAGAATACCCAAATATCTCTATACAGATATTGAAGTTGATACAACTGCTCCATCTGAAATTATATGTGAATGTAGTAAAGAAAAACCTGCTATAATCAATTTTTTTCCTAAAGGAAGAAGAGGTGTAAACTTACACTACAGAATAGGTATGCCAATGGAACCTGAGGGCTGGAATGAACTATATGGAGATAACTTAGAATTTTCAAAAAATGATTGTCTTAAAAACATGAAAAATAGTTGTTCCATTTTAAAGGTTTTAAAAGAAAAAGATCAAAAAATAATTGCTGCACTAGGTATAAAATAAGAAATTTTTCTAAATTAACCAAATATATATAAAAAGTTTGACTTTATAGCTAAGATGCTTAATCGTTTTATTTTAAAAAATTATTTCAATAAATGAAAATAAATAAAGTTAACTTGCCATCTAATAAAAAGTTTGGAGCTTTTTTTATCTTAATATTTCTTGTAGGGTCTATTTATTTTTACATAAAAGATGAAAAGATAGCGTTATATTTTTTTAGCTGTTTGTCTTTAATTTTATTAATCATAACTTTTACAAAATCAGAGATGCTACTACCCTTAAATAAATTATGGATGAAATTTGGTTTGATGCTTGGAATGATTATGGGCCCTATCATACTTGGAGTTATTTTCTTTGTAATATTTATGCCAATTGGAATTTTATTTCGATTAATTGGACGTGACGAGCTTTGTTTAAATTTTAAAAACAAACCATCTTATTGGCAAATAAGAGAAGCCTCAATGCGTAAAGAACCTTTCAGAAATCAATTTTAGAATGACTTAGAGAATGGAATTTATTAGGGAACTTTGGTACTTTCTTCGAGAGCGTAAAAAACTTTGGCTAGCGCCAATTATTATCATTATGCTTGTTTTTGGTGGTTTAATTATTCTTGCTCAAGGATCTGTTGTGGCACCCTTTATTTATACTTTATTTTAAATAAACACGGTATGTATGTATTAGGAATATCTGCTTTTTATCACGATAGTGCAGCATGTTTAATAAAAGATGGTGAGATTATAGCTGCAGTACAAGAAGAGCGTTTTTCACGAAAGAAGCACGATGCTTCTTTTCCGCATTATGCAATTAGATATTGTCTTAAGGAAGCTAAAATATCTTCTAATGAAATTAATAATGTAGTGTTTTATGAAAAACCATTTGTTAAATTTGAGCGTTTACTCGAAACCTATTTAGCTTTTGCGCCAAAAGGATTTTCTAGTTTCTACAAGGCGATACCGGTTTGGATTAAAGATAAACTTTTTCAAAAATCTGCACTTATTAAAGAGCTTAACACTACATTGGGTAATGGTGTTAACTGGAAAGAACGTCTACTGTTTTCAGAACATCACTTATCTCATGCAGCAAGTGCTTTTTATCCTTCACCATTTGAAAGCGCAGCAGTACTTACAATGGATGGTGTTGGAGAATGGACAACCACATCATTAGCATTAGGAAATGGTAATAGCTTAAAAGTTATAAAAGAGATTAAGTTTCCACATTCTCTCGGACTTCTTTATTCAGCATTTACGTATTATATAGGGTTTAAAGTCAACTCTGGAGAATATAAAGTAATGGGTTTAGCCCCATACGGAAAGCCAATTTATACAGATTTAATTAAAGAAAAACTTATTTCGGTTGCAGAGGATGGAAGTTTTCAACTTAATATGAGCTACTTTGATTATGCTTCTGGATTAACAATGACCAATAAAAAGTTTAATAAATTATTTGGTGGTCCTCCACGAACATCTGAAACAGAAATAAATCAACATGATATGGATATTGCTGCTTCGGTTCAGAAAGTGACAGAAGATATTGTTATTAAAATAGCAAAAGGAATAGCTAATGAAACTAAAGAACGCAATCTGTGTTTGGCTGGTGGAGTAGCACTAAATTGTGTGGCTAATGGAATTTTGTTACGTGAAAAGATCTTTGATAATATATGGATTCAGCCGGCTGCAGGCGATGCTGGTGGTGCCTTGGGTGCAGCTCTTTCAGCTTGGCACATTCATCATAATAGTGCTCGAAAAGTATCAGCTAAAAGTGATTTAATGAAAGGGTCTTACCTAGGACCAGAATTTTCAGATAAAGAGATTGAGTCAGAACTTTTAGCCTGTGGCGCTAGCTTCAAAAAACTTTCAGAAATTGAATTAGTAGATCAAGTAGCATCAGCATTAGTAGATAAAAAAGCTGTTGGTTGGATGCAAGGACGTATGGAATTTGGACCTAGAGCACTTGGTGGACGAAGTATACTTGCTGATCCTAGATCTCCAACTATGCAAAAACAACTTAATCTTAAAGTTAAATACCGTGAAAGTTTTCGCCCATTTGCACCAAGTGTTCTGAGTGAAAATATTTCTGAATGGTTTGAGCACGAAATAGATAGTCCTTATATGATGTTGGTTGCTTATATAAAAAAAGATAAAAGAATTAAAACTAAGGAGTCTGAAAATCTTTTATTTGGTATTGATAAGCTTAACGTCCTTCGCTCTTCTGTTCCTGCTATTACTCATGTAGATTACTCTTCACGCATCCAATCTGTTCATAAAAATACTAATCCTCAATATCATAATCTAATTTCAAAATTTAAGGAGAAAACTGGGTGTCCAATTTTAGTTAACACGTCATTTAATGTACGTGGTGAGCCAATTATTTGTTCACCAACAGATGCTTTTAAGTGCTTTATGGGTACTGATCTAGACCTACTAGCAGTAGGAAACTATTTGCTTCTAAAAAAAGAACAAGATGAGTCGCTAAAAGAGAATTATAAAAAACATTATGATCTAGATTAATAAAATAACTTTAAAAGTAACTTTTAATATTTAATGTTAGATATATAAACAATTTAATAAATAATGAAAAAAAAAATATTAATAATTGGTGGATGTGGTTATGTAGGATCAAGATTAGTTAGTTTTTTTGATAAAAAATATTATTCAATAAAAATATTAGATAACGAAATATATGGAGATCCAATTAAAATTAATAACTATAAAAATGACTTTAAAGACATCAATATAAATCAATTAAAAAAATATGAGTTTATTATTTTTTTAGCAGCACATTCATCTGTAAAATCTTGTAATGAGGACATAAATGGAGCAATAAATAATAATATTATAAATACAAAGAAATTAATTGATAAAATAAAAAAAATCCCAAAGATAAAATTTATATTTGCAAGTTCTGCAGCAATTTATAATGGTAGTTTTAAACCTGCAAAAGAGGAAAATAAAATTAATTTTACACCAAACCAGCTCTATGATATTTCCAAATTTTATATGGAAAACTACATAAGAAAACACTTAAAAAAATATTTTATTCTTAGATTTAGTACTGTTTCTGGTTGCTCACCTAATCAAAATAAGGATTTGATTGTAAATAAGATGTATTTTGACTCAATTAATAGTCATAAAATAACTGTCGTTAATCCAAATACAAAAAAATCTTTATTATTCATAGATGATCTTTGTAGAGCAATAATTAAAATTGTGGCAATTAAAAAGAAAAAAATGTTCGGAGTTTATAATTTGTCTAGTTTAAATTTAACGATAGGCCAGATTGCGAAAAAAATTTCAAATTTTCACAAATCAAAAATAATAATAAAAAAAGGTGTAACAAATTACAGCTTCTATACATCTAATAAAAAATTTTCTAAAAATTTTAATTTTAAATTTACGAGCAATATAAAATGTATGATTGAAAGTTTTAATTTATGACTTGCGTAGCCTGTAAAAATCCTATTTTTCATAGAATTTATGATTTTGGTTTAATTCCTTTGGTAAATAATTTTACTAAAAATATTAAAAATGCAAAAAAAAAATATAGATTAGATATAGTATATTGTAACAAATGTTATCTAGTTCAAATTAAAAAAAATGTAAATCCAAAAATTCTTTTTGAAAATTATAAACATATTTCTTCTGGATCAAAAGTTAATGTAGAACATTTAAAATCAATTAGTAAACTAGGTTTAAATTTAAAAAATTCTAGCATTCTTGAAATAGGATCAAATGACAACTCTTTGCTAAAAAATTTCAATAATAATAGCAAAATTTTATGTGGCGTAGATCCTTCAATTAAAAAAAATTTAAAAGGGGACAATATACATTTATATAGAGAATTTTTTAATTTTAAACTATCAGCTAAACTTAAAAAAAAATTTAACAGCTTTAATTTTATATTTGCTGTTAATGTTATTCCCCATGTTAAAAATCTTGAAAATGTTATTAAAGGGGTAAGCAATTTATTGAGTAAAAAAGGTTTTTTTATAATGGAAGGTGTTTATCTTCTAAATAATATTCAAAAAGGATATTTTGACACCTTCTACCACGAACATGTTAGTACTTTTAGCTTATTTTCATTAAATAAATTATTAAGAAAATATGGTTTAAAAATTGTAACGACAAAACTTTTGCAGACTCAAGGGGGCTCTATTAGAGTTTTTATAACTCATATTAATAATGATTATAAAATTTCATCGAATACTAAAGTTTTATTTAAAAAAGAATTAAACCTAGGTTTAAATAAAAAAATTTATTATGAAAAATTAAAGAATGTTTTATATAAAAAAATTAAAAATTTAAAATTCAAAATTGATAAAACAATTTCAAAAATTAAACTAAAAAATAAAAAAATTATTGCTTTAGGTGCGCCTGCAAGAGGAGTTGTAATCACCAATGTGTTAGATCTGACTAAATTTATCGATCACTATATTGATGATAGTACTACAAAACTAAATACTTTTTTTCCAGGTACAAATGTAAAAGTAATAAATTGGAAAAATCAAAATATATCAGACTGCCAATATTTTATTTTGCTATCTTGGAATTATGAAAAGGAAATAATCAAAAAACTTTTAAAATATAAAAAAAATGATTTTTATTTGATAAAAATATTTCCTAAATTTGAAATTAAACACTTTAAAAAAAATTAAATTGAAACTAGTTGCTTTTATCTTATCTAATAACTCTTATGAAAGCATTGAATATACTGTAAATAAAATACCAAGTATCATTAACGATTTTTTTATTAGTGAAGACTCGGAAGATAAAAATATTTTAAAAATTGCAAAAAAAAATAATTATAATTTGATTTATAATAATAATTTAAAAGGGTATGGTTCTAATGTTAAAAATTCATTAAAGTATGCTTTTAACGAACTTAAAGCTGACTACGCAATAGAAGTACATGGAGACCATGCACAATTTGACCCTAGCGCAACTTATGATGCAGTAAAATATTTAAAAGAAGATTGTGATTTTATTTCAGGCTCAAGATTTTTGAAATTTAGAGAAAATATGAAATATGGATATCCAATAGAAAGAATGGTGCCAAACTTTTTTATTAGTAGTATTGAGAGAATAATTCTAAAGATTCCCCTATCTGATTTTCATCAAGGATTTAAAATTTATAGTAGAAATTTTTTTAAAAAAATGAGATTAAATGATATGTCAGATGATTTTTTGTTTAACTTTGAAACAATATTACTTGCAAAAAAACTAAATTTAAAAATTGCAGAAGTACCAGTAGTAGCAAACTACAATCTACCTCATACTTCACATAAATTGTTTGGAAAAAACTCTGCTTTTTCTTATCAAATTAAAACTTTTAAATTAATATATAAATACTTAAAAAAAAGTGAAATATAATAAAAATTTCAACTATTTTATTTTAACTACATATATTTATAAAATCAAAATTCCAAATGATACATATTATAATTATTTAATAATTTAATTTCATGAAAAAAATTCTTATCCAAATATCAATAATTATTATAGGATTTTTGATATTAGATTTTTTATTTGGAAATTTATTTTTTAAAAGTCATTTTAAAAATGTGGTTTATGAAAAAAATAATAAATATCTTTATAGTTTTAAAAAAAACTTAAATATCAAAAATTATAATTATGGATCTAAGAACTATAATTTATGCACAAATAATTTAGGTGCAATTGATGATTGTAAAAACGAAATCATAAATACAAATAAAATTGATTACGTTTTTATAGGTGACTCTTTTGTAGAAGGTCTTGGTATTCAATCTAAAAAAACTTTTTTTGGTCTTTTAAAAAGTAAATACCCCGATAAACAGTTTTTAAATTTTGGCGTATCTGGCTACTCATCTTCAATTTATTATAATAAACTTAAATATTTTTATAATCACGGATTTATTTTTTCAGAAATTTATATTTTTTTAGATACATCTGATATTTTTGATGAAATTTACAGATATCAATCAGACCCTGAGGATAGGGTATCATATCATTTTACAAATGATCAAATTAATAATTTATTAGGTGACAAAAAAAGATTATTAAAAAATATTCATGGTAAATTTCCAGGAACTTTTTTTTTGATTGGTTCTATAATTAATTTACTTCCAGACTTTATTTTTTTTGAAAATTATTTTTTTGACTTAATGGTAAATCATAGTTATGGGGAGTGGCTATATGGCCAAAACAATTTATATTCAGAGAAAGATATATCCAATTCACTAAGAAAAAACTCTCATTATTTGGAAAAAATAATTAAAATGGCTAATAAGAATAATTCAAAAATTACATTTGTTTTATATCCTTGGCCTGGTCATTTACATAAAGAAAAATTTGATAATAAATATAATCAATATTGGACAAGGTTCTTAAAAACTAAAAATGTTGATTTAATTAATTTAAATCATAATTTCTTTGATTTGTTAAAGAAAAATAGCTCAAGAGAAGTAATCTTAAAATATTTTATCAAAGGTGATGTTCATTTTAATACTCAAGGCCATAAATATATATTTGAAATTATTGATAAAAGTTTTTCTAGAATTACAAAATAAATATATAATTTTTATTAAATATCTTTCAATTATTATTATTAAAGAATAAAACTAGAATACAATAAAAATCACCAGATAAAGCTTTAAATTTAATAAATTAAATGTAAAAGCTAATAATTAAATAATTATGGTAAAAATTTTTAACAATTCAGATCATCAAATTAGTAATATCTACAAAAATTGTATTGTAGATGGCGATATACATATTCTAAAAAAATCAAACTCTTTAAATGAAATTATTAATTATTCTAAGAGTATAATTTATAAACATTTTAATGGCTTCCAAGATGTACAAAGAGCGCAAGAAAAAATAGATGTAAAAGATTATGTTGAAATTATTACGAAAATAAAAAATGATTTTACAAATTCTATAGAAACAGATCAATTAATGGCATCTATGCTCCAAAAATTGAACTTACAAAATGAAGATATATTCTTTGATAAACCCAAAATAAGAATTGTTACATATAATAAATATTTAGAGTCTGGAGCTGGATATGTTTTTAAACCTCACCGAGACCCTTGGTATGCTGGTCCAATATCTCAATTGAATTTTTGGTTTCCAATTTTTGATATAGATCTTAATTCGACATTTGCAATTTATCCAAATTACTGGAGAAAAAAAATTTTAAACTCTTCAGAGAACTTTGATTATGATATTTGGAAAGAAAAATTTAGATATACAGCTAACAAACATATTAAAACTGATACAAGAAATCATCCATTGGCACTAGAAGATATAGATAAAAGTAATGAATACAAAATTGATTGTAATGCAGGTGACCTTGTAGTGTTTTCAGGATGTCATCTACATGGAACTATACCCAATATTTCAAATAAAACTCGATTTAGTATAGATTTTAGAATTATATCAAAAGATCTGTTTGAAAAAAATATTGGTATAAATATTGATTCTAAATCAACAGGCTCTACGATAAGTGATTTTAAAAATTCCTTGAACCTTAAAAATTATTCATTATCAAATATCAAATAAATATTTGTCTCAAAAATAATAGCAATTAACTTGTTATATTTGTTAAATTCACAGTAAGTTAATCAAAGTTTATATTTTTTTAAAATCAATTCTATAGAAATTGGAAATAGCATTAATAAAGGTAATATTATTGGAAATCGATATCTCCAGTCATAATCAATTAATATAAATGAATGAAAAGCTGCCACAGATATAGACAAAACTATTATAAATAAAAATGTTTTATCTTTAGCATCTGAATTTCCTCCAAAAAATAACCATATAAATATTGATAGTAATACTAAAAATATTTGAAAAATATTTAAAATATTGTGACTTATCGAAAAAGTAGCTGCATACGGATTAAAAAAATATACCAATCTCATAAAATACAGATACACAAAGTCTTTAAAATTACTGGGAGCATGCAACCAGGTATCTGGACGATCATGAATTATCATGCCAACTTTTGCCATACTAATTGGATATAAAGATTTAGGAAGCCACTCTAGTTGTGTAGTTTCGATATATTGAAACTTAATGATGTAATATAAAACACCAAATATTAAGGGCACAGTAATAAATATAATTAATACTAATGATAAAATAATTTTGGGTTTTAAAAAAATTTGATATCTTGAAAATATAATAAAAAAAGTGACTGCAAAAATTATAGAAATTGAAGATGGTCTTGTCATAAGAATTAAAAATAATATTAAAAAAATCACTAAATAATTAAACTTATTATCGATAAGTGATTTAGTTATAAAATAAGTAATTAAAATAGCCAAAAATGCATAATTCATATCCGAGAGTATATATCTTGGCCATGTCAACACATCAACTGATATAAGAATTAAAGGTAGGGTTATAAAAATTAAAAATGATCTTATGCCAATATTCAAAAGTGTTTTAACAAAAATAATTATAGAGAAAAATAAAAATATCAAATTTAATAATAAAAAGGCGTATTGCCACTTATCAAGAAATATAATTTTACACAGCGCAATTAAAGATATGGGAATTGTAAAAAAAAAAGATGTTATGTTTTTAGGACTGACTTTGTCACTAAAAAAAAATTCATATAAATTAAAATTTAATTCAATCAAATCGTCTGCAAATTTTGAAAATTTGTATGAGTCTGGGGACATGTAAAAACCATAATTTAAATGATAATAGGAAATAATAATAAAAAAAGGTATGATCGAAAAATATAAATACTTTTCTTTCAAATTAAATATTATTAAAAAAAATTCCCTCATATGGATTTCTTAAATATCTCTAATTAATTTTATTTTACTAACTAACGTATGGTATAACAAATATTAAGTATATTTTGAGCACAATACAATAAATAATTAGATAAAATAAATTTTTTAAATATAACTAAATTTTAAAATTTGATTTTTTACTGTCATCAAGAAAACCTTTAACCGTTTCTTTGGTAAGCTGATCAAACGTTTTTCCAAATTTTTCAATTTTTTCAATTATTGATGGTGGTATTGTAATAATATGACAACCTAATTGTTTTGCCTGTAAATAATTGTAAGGTTCTCTCACACTAGCCCATAATATTTCAACGTTTTTAAATTTCTTAGCTAATTTAATACTTTTAACAAATTCAGGTATTGGGTCTTTACCTGCATCTCCTGCTCTACCTGCAAAAATTGATATTATCACTTTTGTTTTTTTATTGATAATTTTTAAAATTTGTTCAGTTTGTTTTGATGAATAAACTGCTGTGATATTTAATTTAATATTTTTTTTATTAAGAACTTCAATCACTTTGTTAGTAAATTTATTTTGAGAGTTGACCACTGGTACTTTTACATAAACATTTTTTCCCCAAGTATTGATCTCTATACCTTGCTCAATCATAGATTTTTGATCATCTGTAAATACTTCAAGGGAAATAGGTTTTTTTTTACATATTTTTAATATTTTTTTTGAATAAGATTTATAATCTTTTGCCCCCGCTTTTCGCATTAAGCTTGGATTAGTCGTGAAACCTTTTACAATTTTTTTTTTATTAAATTTCTTTATTATGGACAAATCCGCAATATCACAAAAAATTTTTGTAGTCATTTGATCTATAAATTTTTTGTAATATCTTCTGTCATTTTTTTTGCATCAGCAAATAACATTAAAGTATTTTCTTTATAAAATAAGTCATTATCAATTCCAGCATATCCTGGTGACAAACTTCGTTTGACAAATAGAACAGATTTACATTTTTCAACATCTAATACTGGCATTCCATATATTGGGCTTTGTGGATCAGTTTTTGCTACCGGATTTGTTACATCATTTGCACCTATTACAAAAGCTACATCAGCATTTGCAAAATCATTATTAATCTCCTCTAATTCAAACACTTCATCATAAGGAACATTTGCTTCTGCAAGCAACACATTCATGTGACCTGGCATTCGTCCTGCAACAGGGTGTATTGCATAAGAGACTTTTATGTCGTTTTTTTTTAATGTATCCACCATTTCTCTTAAAGCATGTTGTGCTTGTGCAACAGCCATTCCATAGCCTGGTACAATTATAACTGATGAGGCATTCTTCATTAAAAAAGCAGCATCATCTGCATTTCCACTTTTAACTGGTCTTTGTTCTTTATTTTGTGTTGATGAAGATTGTTCAGTTGCACCAAAGCCTCCTAAAATAACATTAAAAAATGATCTATTCATTCCTTTACACATTATATAAGATAATATTGCTCCCGATGATCCAACCAATGCTCCTGTAATTATTAATGCTGTATTTTCCAAAGTAAAACCAATTCCAGCAGCAGCCCAACCTGAATATGAGTTCAGCATTGAAATCACAACTGGCATATCTGCACCACCAATCGGAATTATTAATAAAAAACCAATTAAAAATGAAACAGCTAATAATATCCAAAATAAATTAGAAGATTGAGTGGAACAAAGTAGATAAGTTAATACTATTATTGAAATTAAAATCAAAGCATTTAACGGGTGTTGCCCTTTAAAAGTTATAGGAGAACCTGACATTATTCCTTGAAGCTTTAAAAAAGCAATAATTGAACCTGAAAAAGTTATTGCACCAACTGCTGCACCAATTGACATTTCAATTAAGCTTCCAAGTTTAATGTTACCTGAAGATCCTAAATTAAAAGCTTCTGGATTTAAAAAAGCAGCTATTGCAACAAATACTGCTGCAAG
>Ga0209631_10004408_pt1 | contig 15582 bp, 15 predicted proteins | sample COG_08_FD_184752 | JGI IMG/M metagenome (GOLD analysis project Ga0209631, IMG submission 184752) | Pelagic Microbial community sample from North Sea - COGITO 998_met_08 (SPAdes) (version 2) | ecosystem: Environmental > Aquatic > Marine > Neritic zone/Coastal water | place: Helgoland, sampling...
CAGTCGACGCATCAGTACACCTGGCTTATATTTTGCGCGCTGGCTGAGGAGAGGCCGATGCGATTAAGCGCCAAAGATTAATTGGACCCGTTCTTTTTTTTAGCGGGGCTGACTGCATCTTTTCTCAACCGACCCCAGCCACCGCCCCCCGGCGTTCGTACCGTCAGGACGTCCCTCGCTTCGACATTCAACTGAATTTTATCCGGCAGCAAACGACCATTGAGCGTATTGTGTCCAGTCGAGCCAGCAGCGCCACCTGCCAGTCCCCAGGGCGGCGACTGCCTGCGCTCGGTAATGAGTGTAACTTCCGCGCGCTCGAGAAACCGATAACTTCGAATCAGGCCCGCTCCTCCCGCGTGTAAACCTTCACCGCCCGAATCCGAGCGGATCGCATAGTCGATGATTTCAACCGGATAATTTGATTCCAGCACCTCAATTGGCGTGTTGAGCGTATTGGTCATGTGACTTTGCACAGCGTCAATCCCGGGCCCGAGCTTGCTCGCGCCAACCCCACCTCCGAGGGTTTCATAATAGTCCCAGTGACCCGCTCGCCCCATCGCTATATTATTCATCGTGCCTTGACTGGCCGCGGGGATCTCATTGGGCAAGGCACTGGCAAGTGCACCCAACATACAATCGACAATCCGCATTGAGGTCTCTACGTTGCCGGCGGCAGTCGCCGCAGGCCGCTCGGCGTTAACAAGGCAGCCAGGCTCTGCGTGTAGGGAAATGGGGCTGAAAGTCCCAGCGCAGGCCGGCGTATTTTCTGGCAACAAACACCGCATTGCATAATAAACACCGGCTGCAGTGACGGAAATTGGGCAATTAATATTGCCAGACACTGCTGCACTGGTACCCGTGAAATCAACGCTGACATTGCCCTTTGACACTGTAATTTCAACACGTATTTTAATGGCCGCTGCGCCTAAACCATCGCTGTCCATGACATCTTCAAAACCATAAACCCCCTCGGGAATTCGTGCGATCCCAGATTGCGCCATGGTTCGGCCGTAATCATTTAATTGTTGGATTGCGACCAAAAACCCATCACCTGAAAATTCTTTGATCAAAGGTTCAAGACGATCAATACCCACGCGGTTGGCACTCGACTGGGCAGCGAGATCAGCGGCAGTGCCCGCACCTAGTTCCGCTTTTAACCAGGTCACCATGGCTTGAACCGGCCGACCCTCATCTCGCATTAAGGCCGGCGAAATGATACATCCTTCTTCCTCTATGGAGGATGAAATGGGCATTGATCCTGGGGTCTGGGATCCGATTTGAGCATGATGGGCTCGATTGACCACGAAGCCCATTAGCCGGCCCTCGAGAAAAAAAGGCCTCACTAAGGTCACATCCGGCAGATGGGTGCCGCCCAAAAACGGATCGTTAAAAATAAGTTCGTCTCCCGGACGCCAAACGCGAGACTGGGCGATATCGCGCATCGCAAAGGCCATGCTGCCAAGATGAACCGGTACATGGGCGGCCTGAGCAAACATGCCACCTTTCTCATCAAATAACGCGCAGGAAAAATCGAGTCGATCTTTAATATTGGGAGAAAAGGCAGCGGACCTGAGGACCATTCCCATTTCATCGCAGATGCCGGCACACCGAGAGACAAAGACCGCAAGTTCAACTGGGTTTAAAGGCACTGTCATATCCGGACTTTAGTGATCTGCCAATCTGGTTTATCATCGCGTGCTCGACTTAGTGATGTCAGCACACCCTTGAGGACTCTCTCATGAACCCAGCCGTTATGCCAACTTATGGACGCACAGATGTACAGTTTGTTCGCGGCGAAGGTGCCTGGCTCATCGATCACCGGGGTGAGCGCTATCTCGACGGGCTATCCGGGCTTGGGGTCGTCGCTTTGGGACACGCCAATCCAGCGGTTGCCCAAGCTCTATCCGAGCAAAGCCAACAACTTCTGCACACCTCAAACCTTTACCGCATTCCTGGCCAAGAACACCTGGCGGAACGCTTGGCAAGACTTTCGGGCATGGACAATATGTTCTTCGGAAACTCCGGTGCCGAAGCCTGCGAGTGCGCGATTAAAATTGCTCGCATGTTTGGTCATCAAAAAGGATTTTCTGACCCAACGATCATTGTCATGGACTCCGCCTTTCACGGTAGAACCATGGCCACACTCACGGCGACAGGCAATCGAAAAGTCCACGCCGGTTTTGAGCCTTTGGTATCAGGTTTCTTGAGGGTCCCGTTTAACGATGTTGACTCCATCGAAAAAATCGCCGCCACGACGAATCAGGTCACGGCTATTTTCGTCGAACCAATCCAGGGTGAAGGCGGGATACAAGTTCCAGATGAGGATTATTTACCCCGACTTCGAGGGATCTGCGATGCCAATGACTGGTTGCTGATTATTGATGAAGTGCAATCGGGCAACGCTCGAACGGGTCAGTATTTTTGCTATCAACACAGCGGCATTCTTCCTGACCTTGTCACGACCGCAAAGGGTTTGGGCAACGGCGTTCCCATCGGCGTCTGTATGGCGAGAGGCGCTGCGGCGCACCTCTTTAAGCCCGGCAACCACGGCTCAACGTTTGGCGGCAATCCCCTGTCTTGCGCAGCTGCCAATGCTGTCCTTGATGAATTCGAACGACTCAACATCATCGATCACGCCGCTCAAATGGGTGACTATCTCCTGCAACAATTCAGAACCCGTTTAGCCGGAGAGAATGCGGTGAAAGATATTCGCGGCAAGGGCTTAATGCTCGGCATCGAACTGAACGCGCCCTGCACCGAGCTCGTTCAACGCGCATTCGAGCGACATCTGTTAATCAACGTCACGGCAGATACAGTCATTCGGATGCTACCGCCTTTGATCATTAATCAAGAAGAGGCCGATCAGCTGTGTGAGACCCTCTGTGATCTCATTCGCGGCCTCTAACCCGAGCAACCGCGTCTAACCAGCCGGAGTAACGGTTATCGGCCACATCGCTGGAGATCTGGCGCTCAAAACAATGATCCAGCCGCCAACTCTTTGATAACCCTTCGAGGGAATCAAAAAGCCCTACTCTCAAGCCCGCAAGATAGGCCGCCCCGAGCGCCGTGGTTTCAGTGACTTCAGGCCGATCAACCGCGATGCCGAGCAGGTCTGCAAGGTTTTGAGCCACCCAGTTGTTTTCGATCATGCCCCCATCCACCCGAACTCGCTCAGGCTGAACCCCGTCGCTCGCCATCGCCAAAAGTAGATCTCTGGATTGATAAGCCACCGATTCGAGAGTCGCGGTGATCACGTCGGCCACCCCTGAGTCCCGGGTCAACCCTAAAATTCCGCCTCGGGCCTCTGCATCCCAGTAGGGCGCGCCAAGCCCCGTGAACGCCGGGACAACATAGACGCCATGACTGTCTGGATTATCTGCGGCAATCGCCTCTGTCTCACTCGCATGTTCGATCAGCTTCATGGAATCTCTGAGCCACTGAACAGCGGCTCCGGCAATAAAGATCGAGCCTTCCAGCCCGAAACACACCTCACCGTTTAATCGATAGGCGACCGTGGTCAGTAACCGATTGTTGGATCGAACAGGCTCAGCCCCGGTATTCAAGATCATAAAGCAACCCGTCCCGTAGGTGCTCTTCATCATCCCCACTTCGAAACAGCATTGACCAAAAAGCGCGGCTTGTTGATCACCCGCAACACCCGTGATCGGAATCCCAGCATCAATCTCAGCAATGGCAGTCACCCCAAAATCATCGCTGCAGTCCATCACTTCGGGCAACATGGCTTTTGGGATATTCAGTAGGGACAAAATGTCCGAATCCCACTGCTGATCGATGATGTTAAACAGCATCGTCCGGGCAGCATTGGTCGCATCGGTCCGGTGGCAGACTCCACCGGTGAGTCGCCACAACAAGAAACTATCAATCGTTCCAAAACAAAGATCGCCCGCCTCGGCCCGGGTCTGACCTGAGTCAATGTGATCTAAAATCCACCGAACCTTGGTTGCCGAAAAATAGGGATCAAGCAACAATCCCGTTTTTTCGGTAATCATTGGCTCATGCTGATTCTCTTTCAGGGTTTGGCACAGCCCGCTGGTTCGACGGTCTTGCCAAACGATTGCGTTATACACCGGCTCACCCGTAGCGCGGTCCCACACCAATGTGGTCTCGCGCTGATTCGTAATCCCAATGGCTTGTATTTGCGACGCAGTTAATCCTGCGGCTTGGAGCGCTCGATCAATCACTGTCAATACGGAACGCCAGATCTCTTCTGGGTCGTGTTCAACCCAACCGTCTTCCGGAAAATATTGCTCGAATTCTTGCTGGCCGACGCCCACTACGGCTCCCGAAGTGTCAAAAACAATAGCTCGGGAGCTTGTCGTGCCTTGGTCAATCGCAAGAATAAAATCTGACATGTGAGGATCTCTGCATGAAGGGCGATCAAAGATTATGGATTAATCACTCTAAATTACAACGAACCGAGGGGTGGCATCGCTTTATCCTGACAGCTCCTCGTTTTAAATTGAAAGCATGGCACAGTCTCTCAAAAATCGATCTTGGTCATCGCACCGCAAGGCAGGCGAACCTACGCCCGCCCCTGCTTAAAGATGCCTCCATGCTCGAGCCCCTTTAAACTCTGACAGCGCGCAAACGACTCAGAGATGAATCCCCGCATAAAGCCAAGGTAGGTTCAGGTCAATTTCAGAGAGATCATTGAGATCAATGATGAAAGGAAAAGCATCTTTCTGCGGTTGTTTCTGCCACTACATTCAAGGCACAATGACTGTCCATTCGCACCATGAAAAAACTGGAGACCCCTTATGCGTGACGTAGTAATCGTAGATAGTGTTCGCACAGGCTTAGCTAAGTCATTCCGCGGCTCGTTTAACCTCACTCGACCCGATGACCTGGTTGCCCACTGTATCGATGCCCTGCTAGACCGCAACAGCTCCATTGATCCTGCCGAAGTTGAAGACGTCATCGTTGGCGCAGCGAGTCAAACCGGCGAGCAAGGCGGGAACATCGCACGCCTTGCGGTCATATTGTCTCGTCTTCCAGTAACCGTCGCCGGCAGCACGATCTCTAGAGCCTGCTCCTCTGGATTAAACTCCATTGCCTTCGCTGCCAATCAAATCGCCAGCGGCTGTTCAGAAATCATGATCGCCGGCGGCGTCGAATCGATTTCCGCGGGCACTCGCCAGACCCCGGGTAAGTCAGATATCCATCCCACGATTCGTGAGAAAGCACCGGATATCTTCATGGCGATGGGTAACACAGCCGAAGTTGTCGCTCGCCGTTATAGTGTTTCGCGAGAGTACCAAGACGAATTTGCGCTCGAAAGCCAAAAGAGAACGGCTGCCGCACAGCAAGCGGGGCTGTTTGATGATGAAATCGTCCCAATGAATGTGAAATGGCAAAAAGTCATCAACAAAGAAACAAAAGAGACTGAGATCGTCGATGGCGTTTGTGTTGGTGACGAGTGTAATCGCCCCGAGACAACCCTTGAGGGCCTAGCAAAGCTGCCACCCGCTTTTGAAGAAGATGGTACGGTTACAGCCGGGAACGCATCTCAGCTTTCTGACGGTGCGTCAATGACGCTGGTTATGAGCGCCGAGAGAGCCGCTCAACTCGGTCTTGAGCCTATGGCATACTTTAGAGGCTGGACCGTCGCAGGCTGTGAGCCCGATGAAATGGGTATCGGTCCCGTATTTGCAGTTCCTAAGTTACTTAAAGCTAACGGTCTTAGAACCGAAGACATCGACTTGGTGGAACTCAACGAAGCTTTCGCTTCGCAGTGTCTCTACAGTCGCGATGCGCTGGGATTTGATCCAGAGATCTACAACGTCAATGGCGGCTCGATCTCAATCGGTCACCCTTTCGGAATGACTGGGTCACGCCTCACAGGGCACATTGTTCGAGAACTCAAGCGCCGAGAAAAGAAGTACGGCATTGTCAGTATGTGCATTGGTGGTGGTATGGGTGCTGCGGGCCTCTTTGAAGCCTGCTAAGAGCGCAACCAAGAAGCTGTCGAATGACGGTTTCAACGAAAGAAGGAGCCTCCAAGGCTCCTTTTTTTTGCAGCTCAATTTTTTGTTGCTCACAAATGGGACTCGAAAACGGCGAAGCGCTTCGCCTGATCCCAGATTCAACGCCATTCAGCGGGTCTCGGCGTCCCTGGGCTTTGATCTAGCCCCTCTGCAATCTTGCCTTTTCCTCCCTGCCCATCTTTTAATTCCGAACGCCCTAAGTTCTGAGCACGCTGTTTAAAGTCCACGCTGTTCAAGCTCGGACGGGTTCTAATGATTTGCTTTTGAGTTAGACGGACTTTAACTGAGTGCGTTGAGATCAGGCCCAACGGGCCAGGATTGCACTCAAACTGTCCATGAAAGCTTGGGGCTGATCAAGAAAGAGATGATGCTGGGCATCTGCAAGCGCTTCGACCTCTAGCGCGTCATTTAAGGACTTCATATGGGCAGCGCTTTTTTCTGAAAACGAGGCACTGTCGGCACCATAGATCAGTGCGAGCGGTCCTGTAATCGCCTTAAAATCATCTTCTAAGTCGCCGGTTGCGGTCATTCGCGCATTCAGCTCATCGTCAAACTTCCAAACAAAACCATCGTCAATCCGATCGATCGAATGCCGCGCAATATGCGCTACGAGAAATTCATTTTCGCAAGTTTGTGGAGGCTGCAGCCGGAACCGTGATCGAGCGATTTCAAGATCGGGGTAGACCTTTGGCTTAGACCATCGCTCTGGCCCTTTGGGAGTTTCATCATCGGGATGTTTAATTCCGGAGTCCAAAAGGATCAATCCCTTGAACCGGGACCTAAACCGCGCCAATGCTCGGATGGCCATCATGCCACCAAAGCTATGTGCGACAACAATCGTGTCGGGCCCGAGACCGGCAGCATCGGCCACCGCACAGATCTCCGAGGCATAAAGGTCGGCAGAATACTCATCCCGGTGGTCACTATCGCCCATTCCGCTCAGGTCTGGAGCAATCACATGGTGGTCAACGGCATATCGAGGCGCGATAAAGTCCCACCAATGCGCATGAGCGTTATGGCCATGGATCATCATCAAGCCGGGAGCGCCTTGATGGCCCCACCGCAAATAATTCAGTTCGATCTCATCGAGCATCACCGATGCAGATTCAGGGGTCTGATCCACTGCAGTCCAAAACCACTCAGGCGCATCTGCCATCTAATTCTCCTTAAGGTCGAATCAAGACCTACAACGTGCTGTACCGCCTTAGGTGAAAGTCGGTATTACCATATAACGTCTCGATCGCCGTCAAACGCTTAAAGTAATGCCCAATATTCAGCTCGTTGGTCATTCCCATACCGCCATGAAGCTGCACTGCATTTTGACCAACAAACGTTCCACCCTTACCGACTTGGACCTTTAACGCCGACAGCGCTTTGCTGGCTGCGTTATTGTAGCCCTCGGACAAGCGCATGGCCGCCATATACGCCAGCGACTTGGTCTGCTCATGTTCAATAAACATATCCACCATACGATGCTGGAGTACTTGGAACTTGCCAATGGGTTGTCCAAACTGCTCTCGCGCTTTGCAGTACTCCACGGTGTCTTTATAGAGCACTTCCATCGCGCCGACTGCCTCAGCCCCGGTTCCCATCATGCCTTGATCCAAGGCAAATTGTAGCAGCGCTAGACCTTCGCCCTCAGCACCAATCATTGCCGAGGCCTCCACTTCAACGTTGGTCAGTGTGAGTTCAGAGGCTCTAAAGCCATCGATGGTTGGGTAATTTCTTCGGTGCACCCCCTCGGCATTTGCATCGATTGCAAATATCGTGATTCCACTCGAGTCTTTTTGATCCCCCGACGTTCGCGCCGGCACCAGGATCACCTCTGCGGAAGGCCCGCCTAGGACAACGCCCTTGAACCCCGTTAGACTGAAGCCATCGCCTGAACGGGTAGCCGTCGTCTTGACATCCTGTAGGTTGAAGCGGGCCTGGGGCTCAACAAAGGCCAAGGTGAGCAATAAATCTCCAGCAATCAACGGTTCTAGCCATTGCTGCTTTTGTTCTGCTGTACCGCCTTTCGCAATCAGACCACCTGCTTGCAGTACCGCCGTGATGTAGGGTTCGACGACGAGTCCCTTTCCAAACTCTTCAAGCAAAATCATGGTTTCAACCGCCGTGCCACCAAACCCTCCGTCTTCCTCTGAGAAAGGCAGTCCCAGCCAACCCATCTCGGCAAAATGTGACCAATGTTCACGACTGAAACCTTCATCGCTCGCGACAATCTTCTGGCGTGCATCAAAACCGTATGCATTTTGAATAAATCTTTGAACGCTGTCTTGCAGCATGCTTTGTTCGCTGGAAAAGGAAAAGTCCATGGTGATCTCCGTATACTAAGCGGCAGCCGGGTTGGGCAACACCCCCTCGGCCGAAAGGCCTCATTATCGCTTGTGATGACTGAATTCATCAAGGTAGGATGACGTAAAATCGAAAAGGATGTTCACATGACCGAAGCCATCGTCGCCCAAAATGCCCCGTACCCCGTTGAAGTCGAGGCCGGAAAATCTTACTTTTGGTGCGCTTGCGGTAAAAGTGCCAGTCAGCCTTTTTGCGATGGGTCCCATCAAGGCACAGACATCCTCCCGCAGAAGTTCACTGCAGATGAAGCAAAAAAAATCTATTTTTGCGGCTGCAAAAAAACCGCCAATTCACCGATGTGTGATGGCTCTCATAACGCTTGATCTTATGGCTTAGGCCCTCAAATAACCGCCAGCGCCAGTTCAAAACTGGCGCCGCCAAAATCTTCAGCCTGATCAATGGTCAATGCGCCGTCATAACGTGCAGCGATTTCGATGACCACGGCAAGACCAATGCCCTGCCCTTGCGCTTGAGTATCTAACCTAAAGCCCCGAGCAAGCACTTGGTCTCGCATCGCCTCCGCAATGCCCGGACCGTCATCTTCCACTTGTAGGATCAGTTGGCCCCCTCGCCGGCGTAGCGCGACCCGAACCCTGGTCTCACAGTACTTGAAAGCATTGTCGAGCAGATTGCCCCACATTTGCTGCAAATCACGCGCATCTGCAAAACACTCGTCTGCCTCAAAATTGATTTCAAGCTGTACGTTTTTCGTGACGTAGACCTTTTGCAGGGCCTCGATCAAACCGCTCAGTAATCCTTGTGATTGAGTCTTCGCCTTAACAAGTGGCGAACTTGCGATCACCGCACGCTCAAGTTGATAGGCCACCAGTTGATCCATTTGCTCGACCTGCCTGTCAATTTCTTTGGCCCCTGCCCAAGTGACGCTTTCATCTTTCGAGACAGAAAGGCTATTACGAATGATGGAAAGGGGGGTTTTTAAGCTGTGCGCCAGATCAGCCAAGGTCAAGCGATACCGCTCGCGTTGGGCCTGCTCTTGATCCACCAACCGGTTGAGCGTCTGGGCCAGGGGCTTGAGCTCATCGGGATAATCACCGGACAGGGACTGGGATCGCCCCTGGGCGATCGCGTCAATGTCCCTAGTAAAAATAGCGATGGGCTTCAGTCCCCAGCGCATCACCAAAAATTGCAAGAGAATCAACACCAGCACGATGGCCACAAGCCAACTCCAAAGCCGGGCGCGAAACCCAACAACTTCGGCTGCTAGTAAGCTGTCCTGCTCGAATACAACAAAATCAAATTCTTCGAGTAGCGCCTCAGACTCCCATTGGACGCGATAAGCCAAAAAAAGCAAGTTATCCGACGCGCCCTGAAGCGAGCCGAATTTCGCCTCTCCGCGCTCACCTGCTTTGAGGATTTCACTGAACCATGCTGATGACAAATTCTGATCCAGGGCAGATTGACTCCGCCATATTTCACGCCGCTGATCATCCAAGATCACAGCGTAATGCCCGGAGCCTAACTGATTCATCAAAGGATCTGCCAGTTCGATGGGCAGAATCAAACCCATCTCTGAATCTTCCGTCACCGATAGCAGGCCATAAATTTGCTGCATCAATCGAGCCTCTACCGCCGCTCGCGCGCTGCTGGAAAAGGCCTCTTCAAGGACAAATCCCATCATCCCTAGAAACGCAACCAGGCAGACCGTCGCAGAGGTCAAGAGTCGTCCTCGGAGAGACGTCCAAGGTTTCATTCGATCTGTTCGACCTCGACTAAGCGATAGCCGTGGCCCCGGAGGGTTTCAATCGATAGGGCCTCGGTCGTTTGCTTCAGCTTGCGCCGCAGACGTCCGACAAATACCTCGATCACGTTACTGTCTCGATCAATATCCTGCTGGTAAAGATGGTCCATCAACTCGGCTTTAGAAATGACCTGGCCGCTTCGATAGAGCAACGCGTGAAGCAGATTATATTCGTAGCGCGTCAGGTCAAGCCGCTGAGCAGCGACTCGGGCTTCCTTGGCGCGCACATCAATGGTCAAGGGTCCCAGTTCGAGCGTGGTTTGAAGTCCCCCGCCGGCTCGACGAGCAAGCGCTCCAAGCCGCGCGACCAGCTCCTCAATATGAAAGGGTTTGACCAAGTAATCATCCGCCCCGGCGGAAAGACCAGCCACCTTGTCATGCCAGTCAGCACGAGCCGTCAAAATCAGAATCGGCTGATCGAGTCCAGCCTCACGAAGACCTTGCACAACTTCTATTCCGGGTAACCCAGGCAATCCCAAATCAATCACTGCCAGGTCGAAAAGCTGATTGATCCCGAAATCAAGAGCCGCTGCTCCTTCTTCGAAGGCCTCCACCACAAAATCCCGGGCGGATAAAAGGTCAATGAGCTGGCCCCTAAGTTTTGGGTCATCTTCTGCGAGCAGTACACGTTGCACCTTGCACCCTCCTAATCAGATAGATCCCCGGTTTGAGCATCGACATACACGAACTTGACGACGCCTTGCTCTGACAAAGTTTTAACGCGATAGGCAGGACCTTGACGGCCAGAAACGATTCGAAGTCCAAGAACCCTGCGCGCGGCGTACTCCGCCTTGACCAAACGTGCTGCAGCGATATGGTCGATTCGAAACGCTCGCTGGTTACGAGGTGATTTTAAGAAGGCTTTGCGTTCTAAACCCGCCCCCTCGGGAGCACCCCGTGGTCGAGGCCCTTCACTGCGACCCGGCGCAGCGGCAGCATCAACCCCGGCGAGCAACATTACCCCAAGCAAGCACCATTTCATCATGTTCTACAGCACCTTTATCCTTCATCTTCCGGTAGCCGCCTAAGTTCACCAACACCCACATGCCTTAGACGACCGGGACGTGCGACACGCGTAACTTTATATGCTGGCCTGGATCTGAGTGCATCCGTACCTGATGCACTACACCATTATACTCATACTCAACATCGTAACCGAGCAAACGCTCTTCATGGCGCACCGTCTTCACGGTTTCACACCGTTGTCTAGATTCATAATCATGGCCATGACGTCGGTTTTTTGCAATTGCATTACCCAGCGTCGCGCCCAAGACCGAGCCCACGACCGCGCCGACCTGCTTGTTGCGTTTTTTGTGGCCTACTGCGTGCCCAAGTGCTCCGCCTACGACACCCCCAACAACCAAACCGACGCCGTGATCCTTACGATAAGAGACTGGAACTTGCTCGACCCAGCAAGAACGCTCAGGCGTTTGCACAGCGACGGACTCAAAGACCGCTCGGCTACTGATCACTTCAGCTTCTTCAAACATCACACCGCCGGCATGGCTTGCGGCCGCCGCGGCCATCAAGCTTAGGCAAAAAGAACCAATCAATATCGTTTTCATAGGAACCTCTCCGATTAAGTTGTTCCTAACTTAGCGAAAACCCGATGAACCCAACCTGAACCAAAACCACAGGCTAATCCCCGCTGCACATCGGAGTGCTTCAGCACCGAAAACAGTCAACACAAAAATGCTCAACCGAAAAATCCGGCGCCGGTACAAGACCCTGCCCGGGATCATCGATTTAATCGTGAGGCCGCCGATCTAAAAGTGCCTGGCTCGGTTAAACCACGACACAGTTCCAGGGAATGCATGGGAGTCAATCTCAAAAGAATGGGCGCCAACCTTGACTTAAAACAGGGCTCTTCATCCGCTGACTTGCATTCGCTTCACTCCCACCGAGCACGCCGCACCCATCGCAGCTAGCGACGGATCGTTGGCGCCTTTACCCTGCATCCCTAGCGCAGTTTAGCGTCGTCAATACCGTGATCACGGTTCAGCGCGACCACCAGGTTCGCAGTACTCGGTAGGTCCTCGATCATCCATTGCGTGATGCGCTGGTAGTGCTGCATAAAGGCGTCTATTTGGTCCGGGTCCATGGCCTGTGGCCCCTGATTGAAGCGTTGCTCTTGCTCTACCCGCCAGCGATGAATCGATTCGAATTCAGGTGCCTGCAAAAAGACCAAAAAATCCACATCAAAAAGTGCTTGATACCCCTGGCCAGCCAAATTCAAATTCACTGTCCGGCGCCAGACCCCGGCATCATCTTGCTCAGCCTCCAGCGCATTAATAGGCAGGGCCAGTCGCTCCTCTGGTTCGGGTCGAGCACCGAAACACCAGCCTTCAAGAATCACAAGGTCAACACCAGCCGGCAGAGTTCTTGAGCCCACACGATCATCACGCCCTTTGTCAAAAACCGGCACGTCTGCCGAGTACCCCTGCAACAACCGATCGATCACCTCGCGCATCCAAACGACATCGTGGGTTCCAGGAACGCCTCGAACCAAGAACAGCGGATGCCGCTGTTTGGCCATCTCCTCTCGAGCAGCACGGGTCTGATAAAAATCATCCAAAGACAACACTTCAGCGCGCAGTCCCCTGGCCTGAGTCAGCAGATCCGCCAAGCATCTCGCCAAGGTCGACTTGCCGCTGCCCTGACTACCGGCTATACCAATGGTTTTAAGGCCCTGCTGTTCAATTTGTCGGACTAGCCTGAGCAACAAGTCTGGGTATTTTTCATCTTTAATGCCATCGGCAAGCAGTCGTTCTTCGATCCAGACATCTAGCGCGCTATCCATGATCAAGGCCTGACAGAGCGGGCGGCGCCTCATAATCGCGAAAGGGGGGTAGCGCCGAGCGTAGCCGCGGACCATAAAACTTCGTCCGAAGGCGATCATCCAACAGCGTCACAACGCCTTGATCGGATTCTGTCCGAAGCAATCGCCCTGCAGCTTGGGTCAGCCGCAAAGCAGCATTGGGGAGCATAAAGTCAGTAAAAGAATTACCGCCTGAGGCCTCGATCCATTCTTGTTGGGTTGCCCCAACCGGGTCATCTGGAACGCTGAAGGGAATCTTGGCAATGATCACCTGCAGACAATAATCACCCGGTAAGTCAACGCCTTCAGCGAACGAAGCCAACCCCAACAGGTAGCTTTGCTCGCCCGCATCAATCCGCTCACGGTGCTTACGCAGCATTTCCGCTTTGCTGTCCTCACCCTGAAGCAGACAGAGATCACGCAATTGCGTCGACAAACCATCAACCACCGCAAAAAACTGCCGCCAAGACGTGAACAACACCAGCCCACTTTGGAATTCGACCAACAACTGGGGAATCAGGCGGGACAATTCCTCGGTATGCGCGGCAGCATCCGTCGGACTGGCGGACATTCGAGGAATTCTCAGTTGTCCTTGGGCGGAATAGTCAAAGGGGCTGGGCACCACCACTCCCACAACATCCTCGGGTAACCCCAAGGACTCCGTTAGCATTGAAAAATCTCTCCCCACCGCGAGGGTTGCAGAAGTTAAGACCGCACCGGCGCACTGAGACCACAGCTTTTCATACAACAGCGTATCGACTCGAATCGGGGTGCAATGAACCAACAGCTCATCCGGGGTGAAATCAAGCCAGCGTGCGCTGGGTCCTTGCTGCTCATCAGCCGCACCAAACAGCCGCCAGAGATTGGCTGCAGATCCCAATCGCCCTACAAACGTTCCGAACACAGTCACCAAACTTTCAAGGACGACCCGCTGGGCAGCATCCGCTCCCGGGATCGCTTGCTCAAGGGTCTGTCGAGCGCTCTGCATCATTTGCTCGATACGCTCGGTTAATCCGGCAAGGTTTAAGCATTCCGCAGCCAGTGCAGCATCAATTTCACCGCCAACAAATCGGTGTTGAAAGGCATCCCCCTGAGCGGTTGCCTCATCTTCAAAGCCACGCAGCAAAAGAACCACCTGATCGAAAGTTTGCAGGCCGTTCGCGGCGGCAGCCGGTAATTTTGTTTGAACCGCAAGCTCACTCACCAATTCATCCAAGCTGGCGTCGATCAATCGGCTTTTTGTTTGCTCGTAGCAGTCTTCTAGCTGGGCTAAAACCTCTCGATGGGAGGTCGAAGCTAAAAACCCTGCCCATTGCCCTCGCGCTTTATCTGCCAAATGATGCGCTTCATCAATCACATAGAGGGTTTCCTCCGGGGCTGGTAAAATCTGGCTCTCATCGGAGGCCAGATCAGCCAACAATAAATCGTGATTGGTCACGATCACGTCTACCTCATCCAATCGTTCTCGCGCTGCAAAAAAGGGACACTGACTGAAGAAACTGCATTGACGATTGGTGCATTGTTGGCGATCGGTACTCACCCCTCGCCAGGTTCGATCATCCACCGCAAACGCTAGACTGTCTCGGTCCCCGTCCCAACGGCCTGCTCCGAATGTTTCCAGCATCGACTGAAGCTGTCCTAGATCTTCTGGCCGGGACGCCGCCAACTCATCAGGGAAAAAATCGGTCATCGCAGTGGTTTGATCGGAGCCTTGCAGTTGCGCATCAAGCTTAGAAACACAAAGATATCGCCGGCGCCCTTTGGCAAGCGCAAAGGAAAATTCAATGCCCGCGTGCTTCTGGATCTCCCCAAGATCTCGTAAAACCAACTGTTCCTGCAGAGCAACCGTTGCCGTCGAAATCACCAGGGTTTTGCCCTGGGCGGCTGCCACTGCAAATCCCGTCAGCGCATAGGCAACAGTTTTTCCTGTGCCGGTGCCCGCTTCAACGAGCGCGATCGGGCTCTGCTCGAACGCATCAGGGTCGACGGCTAACCGTCGTGCCAGCTCTGCAATCATTAATCGCTGACCATATCGGGCTCGAAATTGCGTCGAAGACAAAAAGGAGGAATAGTACGTTTGTAGACTTTCGCGAAGAGATTGATCAATCATAGACCCGTCGACTCGGCAGATAAGGCCCTGTTAGGACAGAGTGTAGCAAAGAGGGAAACGCGTTATGCAGCAATTGGGCAACATCCATCAAATCAAAGCCATTGTCATCGTCGTGATGATACTCGGTATGAACCCTACCGTGAATGCGAGTAAAGCCTTGCCCCTCGACAAATTACAGATGCCCGAGGGTTTCACAATTTCAATCTTTGCTGAAGTCGATAACCCCAGACAGCTGGCCATCGACAACGCCGGCGTCGTCTATGCAGGCAGCCGGCGGGGCGGGAAAGTGCACGCCATTGCTGATCTGGATGGGGATGGTATTGCCGATGTGGTCAAGGTCGTCGCAAAGGGGCTGAGCATGCCTTCGGGCATCGCCATTCGCGACAATCAGCTCTATGTTGCTGCCGTCAATTCAATTTTAAGATCGGAGCCCTTGGGGGATATCCTCAAGAAGACGCCAACCTTCACCACCATTTATCAGGGATTCCCAAAGGATCGCCATCACGGCTGGAAGTTTATCGACTTTGGCCCGGAT
>Ga0209631_10004409_pt1 | contig 15580 bp, 14 predicted proteins | sample COG_08_FD_184752 | JGI IMG/M metagenome (GOLD analysis project Ga0209631, IMG submission 184752) | Pelagic Microbial community sample from North Sea - COGITO 998_met_08 (SPAdes) (version 2) | ecosystem: Environmental > Aquatic > Marine > Neritic zone/Coastal water | place: Helgoland, sampling...
ACTGTCGACAAGTTTCAACTTGGGTCAATAAATCAGCCAAAAGCCGGTCGTTCTGGATTAAGTCGTTCGCATCGGTGTTTAGATCCTGCGCAGCACCAATTCCGGGCGCAGGATGAAAGCCAGTATCCCGCCTGACCCATTGCGTAATCCCCATTTCCTGAAGATAGCGGCTTCGGGTATCCATCTGATTGTTTGCCTACACCGTCGCGCCACTTTGCGGATTCATTCTTTTTTGACCGCTCTGAAGCTTGTTAAGGCCGTTGACATACGCCTTTACCGAGGCGACGACAATATCCGTATCTGCACCCTGACCGTTAACAATCCGATCCTCCTCTTGTAGTCGAACGCTGACCTCGCCCTGGGAATCAGAGCCTGCTGTGATCGCATTCACTGAATATAGAAGTAGAGTTCGGTCACCGGGGACAATCATCTCAACCGCTTTAAACGCGGCATCCACGAGCCCATCACCTGTCGCATGGGCCTGCAGAGATTTACCCGAAGATTCAATCGTGAGATCGGCTGTTGGAATTGCGCCCGTTTCTGAAAATATTTTTAAACTGACATACTTAAGTGATTCGACCCCGCTCCCAAAATCGCCCTCTCCCGCAAGCACTTGAAGGTCGTCGTCGAAAATTTCATGCTTTTTGTCCGCAAGCTCTTTAAATCGTTCGAACGCGTCACTCAAATCAGCATCATTTTCAAACTCAATGTTTAGAGCTAACATTCGCTCCCGAAACGCGTTTCGTCCCGAATGCTTGCCCAACACTATTTGGTTCGCGGCCCAACCCACATCCTCCGCACGCATGATCTCATAGGTGTCGCGCTGTTTCAGGACGCCGTCCTGATGAATTCCAGCCTCATGGGCAAAAGCATTTGCGCCGACAATAGCTTTGTTCGGTTGTACTGGGAACCCTGTAATACTGGAGACTAGACGACTGGCTGTTAAAATTTGCGTTGAATCGAGACGGGTGTCGCATGTAAAGACATCCTGACGAGTTCTGACCGCCATCACAATCTCCTCAAGTGACGCGTTTCCTGCACGCTCGCCTAGTCCGTTGATCGTGCACTCGACCTGGCGCGCACCGCTTTGAACCGCAGCCAATGAATTCGCAACTGCAACCCCGAGGTCGTTATGACAGTGAACTGAAAAAACGGCCTGATCGGCATTAGGTATTCGGTCTCGCAATCGCGCAAACATTTCGCCAAATTGGTTGGGCATCGTATAACCCACCGTATCCGGTATATTGATCGTTCGCGCGCCGGCCGCGATCACGGCCTCAAATACCCGGCACAGAAAATCTTCATCCGACCGTCCTGCATCCTCCGCTGAAAACTCAACATCGTCAACGAGATTGCGAGCCTGGGTCACAGCAGAAACCGCCCTCTCAAGCACTTCATCCGGACTCATGCGGAGTTTTGCCTTCATATGAATCGGTGAAGTCGCAATAAAGGTGTGAATTCTTCCCGCATTTGCACCCTTAATTGCCTCTCCAGCCCGCGCCACATCAGACGGGTTTGCTCTTGCAAGGCCACAAATTCGACTCTCGGCGATCTCAGCGGACACCATCTCAACCGCTTCAAAATCACCTACGCTAGCCGCTGGAAAACCGGCCTCAATTACATCAACGCGAAGTTTTTCAAGTTGACGAGCAATGCGGATTTTTTCCTGGGCAGTCATGGAGGCGCCAGGACTTTGCTCGCCGTCGCGAAGCGTTGTATCAAAAATTATTAAATGATCAGACATTATTTATCCCCTAATGCGCAACAACTATAGCTAAAGCAACAGATTCGAATTTGAATCAGCCGCCATATTTTTTGAGAAGTTATTTTTTAGGAAAGAGATAGCGCCGGCAGGCGCAGCAGCGCCAGGACCAACAGGGCGAATAGCCGCGACGGGGTTGCATCCAAATCTGACGTTCGGAAAGCCATTTGATTGCGCGAGATCATGGTACCAGTATACCGTTATCGTCACTTTCCGGCAAAACCACTTTAATCTAATCCCGCCCGTCGGTCGCCTCACCATTCGAAGCGGGATCTTTGCCCGTTGCGGCGTTTTCAACCTCGCGAGTCAGCGGTTTAAATGCATTGATTCCTTTTTTTCGAAGCAACGCCCATTCCACCGGGCCCGACAACGCATAGGCCAGAAAAATAATAAATACAACGAGCGGAGGGTCGAAGGAGATCAAAACGAATACAAGGACAAGCCCCAATACAAAAATAAACGGCACGCGGTGCTTGAGATCCAAATCTTTAAAGCTCCGATACGGAAGGCTTGTCACCATCGCAAACGACAGCGCGGCCATCACAAACATCGCAATCCCACGAAAAACCGGGTCAGCGAGCATATAGGTGTTTGCAGTCCAAATCGACGCGGCAACCAAGACCGCTGCTGCAGGACAAGGGAGGCCTTGGAAGTAACGCTTGCTCGGTGAGTCCATCGTATTAAAACGTGCCAAGCGTAACGCCGTCGTTGCAACATATAAAAAGGCGACCAGCCACCCACTCTTCCCAAGCGCCTGCAAACCCCATTCAAAAAGGATAAGCGCAGGCGCGAGCCCAAACGAAACAAGATCAACAAGCGAATCATATTCTTTTCCGAAATCGCTCACGGTATTGGTCAGACGGGCGACCCTACCGTCAAGGGTATCAAGGATCGCGGCGACGATTATCGCGACTGCTGCATTTTCGAAATTTCCGACCGTTGCCTGTACGATGGCGTAGAACGCCGCGAAAAGACTCGCAGTTGTAAAAAGATTCGGGAGTATATAAACCCCTTTCGGAGGCCGATCAGAATCCCCAGCGCCCGTGATATTTTTAGGCTGAGTCAACCGATACCTCCTGAGAAGTCAGTTGGGCAATGATGTCGCTTCCCGAAAGCACCCACTTTCCAAGCTTCGCGACGATCTTTGCGTCTTCGGGTACATAAATATCCACTCGCGAGCCAAAACGTATAAATCCATAACGCTGGCCCGCAACAACGGTTTCACCCGGTTTCACGTAGGTCAGGATTCGGCGAGCGACCCACCCGGCGATTTGCACGCTACTGACTTGAATACCCTCGGGTGTCGTAATCTGAATCCCACAACGTTCATTCTCTGAAGAGGCCTTCGCTAAGGACGCATTAAAGAATCGCCCTCGGGTATGCTTGATATCCGTGACTTTCCCGGCGATGGGGATCCGATTGGAGTGGACCGAAAAAATATTCATAAAAACACTGATACGGACGCAGGCATCCCCGGAAAAAGGATCCTTATCAGGTTGAATACTGACTATTTTGCCATGGGCAGGGGAGACAATCAGATGATCGCCTTTCGGAACGTTCCGCGGCGGATCTCGGAAAAACTGCACCACTAGCAATACCAGTATCCAGAAAGGGGCCGCCAACCACCAACCGCCGAACCATTGGACCACGAGCGCCAGGATCAAAAAGCCAGAAATGCGGCTCCATCCTTCTCGCGCGATGATCGGTGTACTCACCTCGGTTGGACAATCAGCATGATCAGTGGGGAAGAAACGTTTAATTCTTCTCTTTATCTACAAGTTTTCCCTTTTGGATCCACGGCATCATTCCACGCAAACGTTCGCCAACCTCTTCGATCTGATGATCTCGACCTGACTGACGAAGAGACTCGAACCGCTTGCCGCCCGAACGACTCTCTTTTATCCATTCTTGAGCAAATTCTCCCGATTGGATCTCGCCTAATATCTTCTTCATCTCCGCCTTGACCTCAGGTGTGATCACACGTGGGCCTCGGGTCACATCTCCGTATTCCGCGGTATTTGAAATGGAATATCTCATATTGGCAATACCTCCTTCATAAATGAGGTCTACGATCAACTTGGTCTCATGCAAGCACTCAAAGTAAGCCATCTCCGGCGCGTATCCGGCCTCAACCAGTGTTTCAAACCCTGCCTGAATTAACGACGTCATCCCCCCGCATAAAACGGATTGTTCGCCAAAGAGGTCCGTTTCGGTTTCCTCCTTATAGGTCGTCTCAATCACACCTGCCCGACCGCCGCCGATCGCGCTCGCGTACGAAAGTGCGATCTCGCGCGCACTCGAACTCGCGTCTTGCTCTATCGCGATTAGGCACGGTACGCCTCCCCCTTCGACGTAAGTCGAACGGACGAGATGCCCTGGCCCTTTCGGCGCGATCATAATGACATCAATCTCAGCACCCGGTTTTACAAATCCAAAATGCACGTTGAACCCATGCGCAAATGCCAATGCGGCGCCTGGCTTGAGATGAGGCGCAACCTCTGCATCATAAAGATCGCCTGCTAATTCGTCCGGTACGAGCATCATGACAACGTCAGCGGATGCGGTTGCCGCTGAGACCGTGTCTACGCGCAGGCCTGAATTGACTGCCTTCACACGGGAGCTCGAATCCTCCCGCAACCCAACAACCACGTCGACTCCGCTGTCTCTTAGGTTATTCGCATGGGCGTGGCCCTGGGACCCGTATCCAATTACCGCAACGGTTTTGTTCGAAATGATGCTCAGGTCCGCATCTTTGTCGTAATAGACTTTCATTTTTAGTTCCTTAATTGAAAATCGATCGGCGGCAATAGTAACCGCCGAGGTTAGATCTTTAACGCCCGCTCCCCGCGGGCAATTCCGGACACTCCGGAGCGAACAACTTCGACGATCCCGGACGACGGCATCGTGTCCAGAAATGCATTGAGTTTATCGCCAGGACCGGTCAACTCAATCGTATAAGTTTCTCCATCAACATCAATAATGCGACCGCGAAAAATATCGACAAGACGCTTGATCTCTTCACGATCGGGCCCGGTCGCGATTACTTTTAGTAATAGCAGTTCGCGCTCTATGTGTCGCCCCTCGCTCAAATCGAGTAATCGCACAACGTCGATTAACTTGTTAAGCTGTTTAGTGATCTGCTCAATGATCTGCTCAGAGCCATGGGTCACGATTGTCATTCGGGATAATGAATCGTCTTCGGTCGGCGCAACCGTAAGCGACTCGATATTGTATCCCCGAGCAGAAAAAAGCCCCGCAATTCGAGATAGCGCGCCAGGCTCATTTTCAACCAAAATAGAAATAATTCGACGCATGATAATTATGCCAATTCGCGTTCGAGCGGCTTGGCACCACTGTCTGACGGTTTCAAGACCATTTCATTATGTCCTGCACCTGCTGAAATCATGGGATAGACGTTCTCGCTCTGATCCGTAATGAAATCGAGAAAAACTAACTGATCCTTTCGCGCGAAAGCGTCCCGTAACGCCGCTTCAACATCACCCGGCTTGTCGATTTGAATTCCCGTGTGACCAAAACTGGAAGCAAGCTCTACAAAGTCAGGTAAGGAATCCATATACGAATGGGAATAACGGCTGTCGTAAAAAAACTCCTGCCACTGCCGAACCATTCCCATATATCGGTTATTCAAATTTATGACTTTAATGGGCAAGCCATACTGCTTGCAGGTCGATAATTCTTGAATACACATCATAATACTCGCCTCCCCAGTAACGCAGGCGACTGCCGATTCAGGGTGCGCCAACTGGACGCCCATTGCGGATGGCAACCCAAATCCCATCGTGCCAAGACCCCCTGAGTTAATCCATCTTCGAGGCTTGTTGAATCCATAATATTGCGCGGCCCACATCTGATGCTGTCCCACGTCAGAAGTCACATAGGCATCTCCCAGCGTGACTTCGTGAAGCTTCTGCACCACAAACTGGGGTTTAATCAACTCATCACTGGAGTCGTATCTCAAGGAATCTTTTCCTTTCCACTCCTGGATTTGAGACCACCATGCGGTTAACGCATCGTTGTCAGGGCTTGTTCCACTCGAGCCAATTGCCTCCAACAGTTGATCCAAAACCGTCGTTGCATCACCCACAATTGGGACCTCAACGCGCACATTCTTACCGATGGATGCGGGATCAATGTCAATATGAATAATCTTCGCATGTGGCGAGAATTTAGCGAGATCGCCGGTTACCCGGTCATCAAATCGTACGCCCACTGCCAACATGACATCAGACTCGTACATGGCCATATTGGCTTCATAAGTCCCATGCATTCCCAGCATGCCGAGAAAACGCGGATGGTCCGATGGTAGCCCGCCCAAACCCATCAACGTATTCGTGCACGGATAGTCAAGCTTGTCGACAAGCGCAGTCAGCTGACGAGCAGCATCCGAGAGCACAATGCCGCCCCCGGTATATATTATCGGGCGTTTCGCCCCTAACAATAAATGTGCCGCGCGGTTAATCTGTTTCGAATGCCCTCGACTCACCGGCGCATACGAACGCATCCGAATTTCCTTCGGATAGGAATATTCGGTTTTGAGCGCAGTGACGTCTTTTGGAATATCCACGACCACTGGGCCCGGACGACCCGTATTCGCGATATAAAAAGCCTTTTTAATCGTTGTTGCCAGATCTTTTACATCGCGAACCAAAAAATTATGTTTTACGCAAGGTCGCGTAATGCCAACAGTATCCACTTCCTGAAATGCATCATCTCCGATGAGGTGAGTCGGGACTTGGCCTGCGAGCACGACCATGGGAATGGAGTCCATGTAAGCCGTCGCTATTCCAGTAATCGTGTTGGTTACGCCAGGTCCGGAGGTCACAAGCACCACGCCTGGTTTACCAGTCGCGCGAGCATAACCATCTGCCGCATGCGTAGCGGCCTGCTCGTGGCGAACTAAAATGTGACGAACATCTTCCTGGCTGTAAAACGCATCGTAAATATGTAACGCTGCGCCTCCAGGGTATCCGAACACAAGATCTACGCCTTCATCTTTAAGGCTTCGAACAACAATCTCAGCGCCGGTCAGCTCCATTAGCGAACCTCAATAAAATTAGGTAAGAAAAGTCTTAGGAAAAAAGAGAAATCCAGATGCGTAAGTATAAACAGTACAAGGGTGACCTGTAAATTCAACGCCGACGCCATTCACAGGTCCCGTCTGGCCGATCCTCGATCAGAACATTCAACGCCTCAAGCTCCCCGCGAATCGCATCGGCTCGATCAAAATCACGAGACAGCCGCGCCGCTTGCCGTTGCTGTATCAAAGACTCAATGAGGCTCGATTCTCCCTCAGCGCCCGAGGGATGATTCGATCCAGAAATTCCGAGGAAAACTGTAGGGTTGAGATAAAGCAGGCCCAAAATATCAGCCAGGCGCTTCAATTCGACGCCGTAAGCTGCCGCTAATGAACGTTTCCCCTGGTCAATCGCTCGATTGATCTCTTTTGCAATATCGAACAGCACGGCAATTGCCGAGGGAGTATTAAAGTCGTCGTCTAGCGCCCGATCAAATGTCAGAGCAAACTGATCATTAACGGGTGGCGTAGTTGGTAAATCGCCAGTCGTAGACTTTTGCAGCGCTGAGTACAGTCGCTCTAGCCCCGCGCGAGCCTGATCAAGACCGCCATCAGAGAAATTAAGCGGGCTCCGATAATGACTGAGGAGCATCAGAAATCTAACCACTTCACCTGCTCTTTCCGGATTTTGATCATTTTTGAGTATCTCCCGGATGGTAAAAAAATTACCTAATGATTTCGACATCTTTTCATGATCGATCTGAACGAAGCCGTTATGCATCCAAACATTGACAAACTTTTTCCCTGTCGCGCCCTCCGTCTGAGCGATCTCGTTTTCGTGATGTGGAAAACGCAAATCCATTCCACCACCATGAATATCAAAACTATCGCCCAAACATGCGGTAGACATCGCGGAACACTCAATATGCCATCCCGGTCGTCCATCACCCCACGGAGACGGCCAAGCCGGTTCCCCAGCTTTTGCCACTTTCCAGAGGACAAAATCGAGGGGGTCATCCTTTGCGACATCCTTATCAACTCGTGCACCGGATAACAATTCATCAATCGAACGGCCAGAGAGCAAGCCGTACCCGGGAAACTGTCGAACCCGGAAGAAAACGTCACCGTTTTTCCCTTGATAAGCAAGGTCTCGCGATTGGAGCGTTTCAATCATCGAGATAATTTCTGTAATGTGTCCGGTTGCTCTAGGCTCCTCGTCAGGCGGAATCACGTTCAGTGCTGTCTCGTCCTCATGCATCGCGGAAATAAATCTTTCGGTCAGGACGTCAAATGGCTCGCCTATTTCAGTCGCTCGCGCAATGATCTTATCGTCGATATCTGTGATATTTCTAATATATTTAACATCGAACCCCTTGGCTCTCAGAACCCGCACGACCATATCGAAAACAACAAGGACGCGAGCGTGACCAATATGACAAAAATCATACACAGTCATTCCACACACATATATGCCGACTTTACCGGGCTCTTTGGGTGCAAAAAGCTCTTTATCTCGGCTTAAACTATTGTAAATTTGAATAGACATAAAAATGGCCACGCGAAGCGGTAGCGAATGTTACCGAAATGACTGAGCTAATCCAAATTTTTCTCTAATTACTGTCTGGCCTAACTGAACCAAAAACGAACACTGCATGATTTATCTGATATCCGATCTTCATCTCAGCGCGACTGAAACCGACATTTTTTACCGTTTCGAGCAGTTCACCGCTCGACTGGTTTCGGGAGATCAACTCTATATCTTGGGAGATCTTTTTGAATACTGGCTAGGAGACGACGCGGTCTTTTTTTTAGATCACGAGAATACTTTCAACCTTCTGCGGATATTGACCGAAAGGCAGGTCAAAATCTTCTTTATGGCGGGTAACCGCGATTTTTTAGTGGGTGAAACGTTTTCCGAAGAATGTGGAGTGACCTTACTCACCGAAGAGCATATTTTAGAAATCGACTCTAGAAAAGTACTATTAATGCACGGCGACAGCCTCTGCACTGACGACATCCCCCACCAAAATTTTCGCGCAATGGTGTTGGATGATGCATGGCAAAAAGGTTTTTTAAGCAAAAGCATTGCCGAACGTGATCAGTTAGCGCGGTTGGCCAGGTATCGCAGTGATGACACGAAAACTGACAAATCGATGGAAATCATGGACGTCACTGACGCTGCGGTATCCGCTGTCGTGACAAAACACTCGGTCCGCTTACTCATCCACGGACACACCCACCGCCCGGCAATTCACTCGATCAATTGCCAGTTACCGAACTGCCATCGTATTGTTTTGGGAGACTGGGCGTCCGGCGAAAGTTGGATCACGCTAACAAAAGATGAAATCTTGCTTCACCATCACGGAAAAACAGATCAACTCATTCTCTAGTGGTAAGAGTTGATCTCAGCAAAATCGAGGGTTTCCGAAGATTTCCGTTTAACATCATCGCCGCGTTCACCAGCGTTCTGGCTCAAAAATTTTTCAGTCACATCACCCGTGACATATTGGCCGTCGAAACACGAGGCATCTACCGTATGGATTTTTGAGTTTCCTTCCCGAACCGCCGAAATCAAATCTCCCAAACGCTGGAAAATAAGGCGGTCAGCCCCAATAAACTCGCAGATCTCGTCTTCCGTTCGGCCATTAGCGACGAGCTCAGAAGGTGCGGGCATATCAATCCCATAAACATTCGCATAACGAACCGGCGGTGCTGCTGATGCGAAATACACTTTCTTTGCGCCGGCTTCCCGCGCCATCTGAATGATCTGTTTGGACGTGGTGCCTCGAACAATAGAATCGTCAACGAGGAGTACATTCTTTCCTCGAAATTCAAGGTCAATCGCGTTTAGCTTTTGCCTAACTGATTTCTGCCGTTCCGCCTGACCTGGCATAATGAAGGTCCGACCGATGTAGCGATTCTTGATAAACCCTTCTCGGTACTTAAGCCCCATCAAATTGGCAAGCTGCAGCGCAGAGGTTCGACTGGTATCGGGAATGGGGATGACAACATCCACATCGTGATCATTCCATTCGCTTAGTATCTGTTCGGCGAGTTTCTCGCCCATCCGCAGTCGACTCTTATAGACCGCAACCTCGTCGATAATTGAATCCGGGCGGGCAAGATAGACGTACTCAAAAAGACAGGGCGTTAACCGGGTATTAGGCGCACAAATTCGACGCTCGATCTGTCCATCGGTTGAAATAAAAACGCCTTCGCCCGGCGCGATATCTCCGATCAGTTGGTAGTTAAGCAAGTCCATTGCGACACTCTCAGAAGCAACCATGACAGACTGGCCCTGTTCGTCAGATCGCGTCCCGATCACGAGTGGGCGAATCCCACATGGATCTCGAAAGGCGACCAGTCCATATCCAACTATCATCGCCACTACCGCATAGGCCCCTTTACATCGCTGATGCAATCGGGCTACCGCGTCAAAAATATCATCCGCCTGGAGTATGCCGCCCTTCTCTCGCGCGGAAACCATCAACTCATGGGCAAACACATTGAGCAGCACTTCTGAATCAGAGCCTGTATTGAGTTGACGAAGATCTCCTTGGAACAGTTCCTGACTCAACGCTTCTGCGTTAATTAAATTACCGTTATGCCCTAACGCGACCCCGAATGGGGAGTTCACATAAAAAGGTTGGGCTTCCGAGCGATTCTCCCCTCCCGCGGTGGGATAGCGGGCGTGACCAATTCCCATATGCCCTCGTAGCTGAAGCATGTGACGCGCTGCGAATACATCTCGCACGAGGCCACTGTCTTTTCTTAAAAAGACTCTCCCCTCCTCACACGTCATTATGCCCGCGGCGTCTTGGCCTCGATGTTGAACGACTGTTAAGGCGTCATAGATTTCTTGATTAACCGGCGCATGTCCAACAACTCCAACGATTCCACACATATTAGCGAGCTCCGATGATGGCTTCGATTAAATTGGGATTAAAGGTCCTGATCGATTTCGCTTTCATCAACGCTGATCGAAACAGCGTCCTTAGAAAGAGAATCACTAACCTTCAGCGAAAAACTATTTACCAAAGGATTAAAGTAGGGAATGAACTGCGATCGAACATACCAATCCTGTTCTGGGATAGCGGTTAGTCGGAACGCTATCAACAAGACCGTGATAACAGCGGCCCCTCGCGCGACTCCAAAAATTCCGCCAAAAAATCGGTCTGCAAGACTCAAGCCCGCTTTTTTAAAAACTCGGTTAAGAAGACTGCTCAACAGCGTCAGCGCGATCAAAACCCCGGCAAAAACAACGACCGAACCCATCACCGCTGAAAGTGTTGGATTTTTTATCACAGAATTAAAAGAATCGCCCAACATCAGGCCGTATTGATAAGAAAGCCAGGCCGCTAATATCCAAGAGACGAGCGATAATACTTCCCTAATGAGTCCGCGGACGATTCCCAGAATCAACGAAGACAATATCAAAAGCCCGAAAGCAAGATCCGCCGGCGACATCGCTGTCAACTGATTAAACATTTCCATATTGGGTCCTGTAAAAAACCAAAAGGCTTAACCCTCTTGTGGAGTCACAACCGTCGGCTCACCTGTTATCAGAATCGCCTTGCCACTCTCTCGTTCTGCGGCTTCTTTCGTTTCAAATGGTCCTAATAACAGTCGCCAGCCTGGCTTCTCCCCGATAAGAATCTTTTCACGCCTCGCGGGCATATTATTTTCTGCTAGCCGGGTTTCAAGCATTTCTAAATTCGCCTCGTCTTGGAATGCACCAACTTGCACGAGCCAGCCGGATTTGACTAGAACAACGCCTTTATCCGTGTCTACTGTCTGAGGGGGAGCGCTAGGTTCACCGGGGGACTCGAGTGCTTGTTGCTCCATTGTCGTCGCGGAAACTTCCCTTTCTGAGGCTTGATCGCCCATGCCGTCTGCATCCGCAGTCTGCTTCGCCGCCGACTCAGCGACGCTGTTTACATCGGGGACAAGTTCGCCGCCCTTGATAGTTGAAACAAATTGATCCGCAGGTCCAAAGCCTGGATCTTTTGCCGGGAGTTGGCGCGGCAGGTGATCCCCACCCCCTAACAACCACGGCAGAACAAGTATTGGCAAGACCAAAAGGATAAAAGCTCCCATCAGCCGATGCTTAAGATTTACAGGAGAATTGCCGGACTCATCCATTAAGAAAAAATTCTCTTGGCGTGCGCTGCCAGTATATCACCGACCAAATAAAATGAACCAAAGGCGACTATCCGGTCTCCCGGTTGCGATGCTTCCAATGCCTGGCGAAAAACCATCGCAGCATTCTTTTGGTCCGCGGTCTCAGCCACTTTAAACGCTGAAAATTTACCCTTGAGCTCCTGAATCGATATGGCGCGTGGCTCGTTGAGCTCGGCAAGGAACCATTCATCAATTTGATCGTCTATGAGCCCAATGCACTGTTCAATATCCTTATCACCGAGCATTGCGAAGACGCCGCGGGTTTTCCCGTTTACGGATTCTCGCGCCAGTTCGCGTGCGAGGCCTTCGATTGCCTGAATATTGTGGCCCACATCCAGCCACAGACTCACCTCTCCTTCGACATGCTGTCGTCGCCCTGGTGTAACTGCAGCCAGCAACGCATCGAGATCTTTGACCTTAATCGGCAGCGTGTCCTGCAGCGCATAGACCGATGCAAGGGCGCCTGATAAGTTTCTCGCCCTAATTAAGCTGCCGCTCGCGATCTGGACCTCCTCGGGGAGTCCGACTCCAAATGTCGCATCGCCAAAATGACGCCAAGCCCAAACATTCTGGCCCGACGGCCTTACTTCGAAGTTTTTATGATGTTGTTGCGCCTCGCACTGGAGAATAGCCAAGCGGCTGATAACACTAGACGGCGGATCCGGATCGGCTACCACTACTTTACCGCGATATCTAAAAATACCGGCCTTTTCGGCACCAATTTTCTCGCGCGTACTCCCCAGCCAAGCCTGATGATCGATATCGATCGTGCAAAGAATTGCGAGGTCCGGATTAAGCAGGTTAACCGCGTCAAGTCGCCCGCCCATTCCGACCTCCAAAATCGCAACATCGATTCTCAGGTGCGAAAATATATAGAAGGCAGCTAGGGTTCCAAACTCAAAATAAGTCAATGGAATATTCCCTCGCGCATTGTCCACAGCCGAGAACGCTTCGCATAATAGTTCGGGATTGACATCCAGCCCTGAAAGGCGAATCCGCTCACAGTAACTGATCAAGTGGGGTGAGGTGTAGCAGCCAACTTTATACCCTGCCGAACGATAGGCGGCTTCAACCATCGAAACCGTTGTTCCTTTGCCATTGGTGCCCCCAACGGTAATGACGACTTTCGGCGTTTTGAGTTTCAACAGGTGAAGGACGCGACGCGGGCGATCCAAACTAAGGTCGATTGTCCGAAAATGAATTGACTCGATATAAGAGAGCCAGTTCTCGAGGCCTGCTGAAGTTCCTGACTCCATTAAAATAAAACAACGATCTCAGTTATTAAATAATTTGATCAGGAATTAGAAGCTCGGTATCAACTTCACGTACAGGACCAAATCCCATGGTTTCAGCGGCCTCGGCGATAACCTCGCGGAGCTCTCCACGACTGACCACCATATCGATCGCACCGTGCTCGAGCAAAAACTCTGAACGTTGAAACCCTTCCGGTAATTTTTCTCGTACAGTTTGCTCAATCACGCGGGGGCCGGCGAACCCAATGAGCGCATTGGGTTCTGCAATAATCAAATCACCGAGCATCGCGAGACTCGCGGACACGCCGCCCATCGTTGGATCGGTCAAAATAGAAATATAAGGAATACCGTGGGCTGAGAGTTTATTCAGTGCTGAAGTCGTCTTCGCCATCTGCATTAATGAGAACAATCCTTCCTGCATTCGGGCGCCACCACTCGCAGAGAAACAAACCATCGGGTTCTGGCGCGCAAACGCATCATCAGCCGCTCGAACGAATTTCTCGCCCACCACTGACCCCATAGATCCGCCCATAAATCGAAACTCAAACGCGACCGCGGTAAAGGGGGCGCCATGAACCGAGCCCCGGCCTGCTACCAATGCCTCTTTTTCTTCAGACTCCTTTACCGCTTCGGACAATCGCTCTCGATATCGACGAGAATCTTTAAAGCCGAGAACATCGACGGCTTTCAGGTCAGCGCCGATCTCGTCGAACTGACCGTCATCAAAGAACGCGGCTAATCTTGCCCTGGCGGTAAGGCGCATATGGTGACCACACTTGGGACAAACCTGAATGCTGCGGTCTAGATCAGCCCCATAAAGCACTGAACTGCAGTCAGAGCATTGCCGCCACAGCCCCTGGGGAACACCACGACGAGTCGCCGCTGAAGCGACATCTTTTATTTTCGGTGGAATTAAACGATCAAACCAACTCATTAATGACTCTTCCTTTCCGCCACATGATCGTGGCTAATACGATCCCATTCCCGAACCGCACGACAGAACGCCATTATTTTTTGAATATCCTTTACGCCCGGTTTTTTTTCCACGCCGGAGCTCGTATCAACACCCCATGCGTTCGAGACTGACAACGCCGTCCCAACGTTTTCAGCGGTCAAGCCCCCAGCCAAAATAATAGGGGACGCTAGGTTAGCGCGGGCTCGGCTCCATTCAAAGGTCTCTCCCGTCCCACCGTGAGCATTCGGATTAAAGGTATCCAGCAAAAATGCACCCGCTTTCGGATGAGTCAACGACTCCATTTCAGGATCAATTCGATCTGACATTCTCATTGCCTTAATATAGGGTTTTCCAAATCCTTCGCAAAATGCCGCACTCTCGTTGCCGTGAAACTGAAGAATACTTAAAGGTACTCGATCCAGCACCGCGTGAACTTCTTCCTCTGGTGGATCAACAAATACACCCACGAGATCAACCAACGGTGGTATTTTTTCGGCAATCCCAGTCGCTTGCTGAATACTAACGAATCTTGAACTTCTTTTATAGAACATAAGTCCTATGCCGTCAGCGCCGGCGTCAACGACAAAGCCAGCATCTTCAGGGCGAGTAATTCCGCAAATTTTAATTCGAGTGCGCACCCCTCTATTGTAACGCGTCGGCCGAAATCACTTACCAAAACTTACAGGCAGGTGGGGCTAGCGGGATATTGAAATGAGCGGGATAGCGTACCTCCGATAGATAAAGGCCATCGGCAGACGCTGTGACGCCACCCTGTCTTCGATCGCGACTATCCAACACTTTTTTTGCCCAGGATGTCGGTGCTTGTCCCGATCCGATTGCAATCAATACGCCTGCAATATTACGAACCATGTGATGCAGAAAGCCATCGGCGTCAATATCAATCCAAATCCAATCCCCGCGTCGGTTGATTGAAATTTTTTGAACATCACGGACGGGTTGATGAGACTGGCAACGCACCGATCGATAGGCAGAGAAATCGTGGCAGCCTACAAGATCGTCTGCGGCTGTGGCCATCAGATTCTCATCAAGATCCAGGTAGGTCCAAGTTACTTTTTGAGAAAGGATCGCCGGGCTCACCTTCCGAGAGAAGATAATGTAGCGATAGGTTCGCCCGACCACACTAAATCGGGCATGGAAGTCTAAAGGCACCAATCTCGCCCACGTCACCGCAACACTAGACGGCAGATTGGAATTCACACCTTTTACCCATGAATTGATCTGACGACTTACTTGGGTATCAAAATGGACCACTTGGCCCGTCGCATGAACACCCGTGTCGGTTCTGCCTGCGGTCGTTGTCCGCACCGGATGATTTGCAACCGCGCTAATTGCGGTTTCTAAAGTCTGTTGGACCGTCGCTACCCCTTTTTGAA
>Ga0209631_10004413_pt1 | contig 15574 bp, 16 predicted proteins | sample COG_08_FD_184752 | JGI IMG/M metagenome (GOLD analysis project Ga0209631, IMG submission 184752) | Pelagic Microbial community sample from North Sea - COGITO 998_met_08 (SPAdes) (version 2) | ecosystem: Environmental > Aquatic > Marine > Neritic zone/Coastal water | place: Helgoland, sampling...
GAACTCGAGAACGTTCCCTTTGAATTCATCCGCGGTCATCAACACCGTCTTTCTGTCCGCTTTAAAGTACTTGAACAGCTCGTCCACGGCCGGGTACTCCGAGCCGTACCCGGTCACCACACGTAGCTTCCACCCGGTGTCCCGCTCCAGTGTCCTGAGCGATTCCGACAGCTGTGCGGCTTCCTCCTTGTCGAACGTCTTTGCGTAGTCGAGCAGGACATCGCCGCTTCGACGCGGGACCTTGGAGTCGCGTCCCGGGCCGTTCGTATCGTCGGTCGTCTGAGCCACGACTTCGGTGGGTGGTGATGTCGTCGTCTCTGTCTCCGGTGCGAACGTCTCGGCGAGGGCGGGGGTGGGCGCGAGGGTGAGCACGAGCGCCGCGAGCGTCGCTGCCGCGCCGTTGTGATGATGAATGTTCCGCATGGATGATGTATGGACGCATTGGACCCTCGTGGGCGCGTGCGACCGTCGATGGGTGGCGCTCGCGGGCTTGGAGACGCGCGCGATGCTCTGACACGCGTGCGGTGCCGCCACCAGCGCGCGCTGGGTCGTCAACACCGTCGCCATCATGGTGTGCGAGGGCCACTGTGGAGAACGATGCCAACTGGCACAAATTGGCTTCGATACCGAGCCTCCCCTCAGAACTTCAAGAAAGGATCTTCACCTCGAGACGCGTCACCGCAAACACCGAGCGCGGGGAGGCGTCCGTCGCATCCAGCCGCCAGCGCGCGACCGAGAGGGACTCGAGGGCGTTCGGGTCGCCTCGAGCTTCAGCGGAGGCCGTCGTCGCTAAAGCGGGAGTGTGCGCGCGACAACGCCGTCCTCCAGACACAGCTCTAACCGGCGCCCTTCAACCGGCGCGCTTTAGTTAGTGCTAGAACCGGGAGAGGGCGAGGCAGGTGGGCGCCATGAGCACACCCGCGCGCAAGCGTCTCATGCGAGACTTCAAGAGGTTGCAGAAGGACCCGCCCGCGGGCATCAGCGGCACTCCCACGGAGGCCAACATCATGGTACGCGCCCACACCCGCCTGGACCGCAGTAGGGCTGACTCGTCAGATCTCTGAGCCGCGCCCCCCCACAAACGAGACGCGTTTCGACCCCATCCCGCGCCGCGCTTCCCCATTCATCTCCCGCCTGACGTGTCATCCCCCCCCGTTCCACCCACGTAACACAGCTGTGGCAGGCGGTCATCTTCGGCCCCGAGGACACCCCGTGGGAGGGCGGCACGTTCAAGCTCAACCTGACATTTTCCGAAGATTACCCCAACAAGGCGCCCGTGGTCAAGTTCGAGAGCAAGATGTTCCACCCGAACATATACAACGACGGAGGGATCTGCCTGGACATCCTACAGAACCAGTGGTCGCCGATCTACGACGTGAGCGCCATACTGACGTCCATACAGAGCCTGCTGTGTGACCCCAATCCGAACTCCCCGGCCAACTCTGAGGCGGCGAGGCTATACAGCGAGTGCAAGCGGGAGTACAACAAGAAGGTGCAGGAGGTGGTGGAGCGGTCGTGGACCGAGGCGTGACGATTCGTTGGGTGATTTGTTGTTGGTGTTAGGGTGGTGACAGCACGTGGTGTGATTGGACGCGACGGTACGAGACTTTAGTGTGACGGGGTGAGCGCGTGACGGGAGGGAGGGACGATATAATTTTAGTGCAAAGGTATTGATGCATCTACGAATATTCTACTAGCGTTCTACATGGGCGGCGGCGCGAACTGCGGGGGCAGCGCGCCCGGCGGAGGAGGCGGCGGCGGCGGCAGGTTGCTCGCCGGCACCGCGTATCCCCCCGTCCCGCCGTATCCCCCCGCCTGCGCGTACCCCCCCGTGCCTCCAACCGGTGCCCTGTTTGCATCCGGCCCGGGTCCGTTTTTGAAGTACACCTGCAGCGTGTACACCTTCTTGTCCGGCTCCCAGTGCGAAAAGTACTTGTTCTCGCCCCTCTTGTCAATCTCGGCGTTGGGTACCTTGAACGAGATCACCTCGTACGGTTCCGCCGCGAACATGACGTACTGGTACTTCTTATCCCACGCCTCAACCTTTTGTTCGTACGAGCTCATAAACCGGTGCCTCGGCTTGGCGCCTTCTTCAATCTCCGGATAGTCCACCTGGAACAGCAACGATCGTTGCTTGGTGTCGTGGTCGAACTGCTTAGTGACGCGGTACCCCGGCCGGCCGATCTTGACCGTCTTACGCGGCGCGGGCCTCGCCTTCTTGTTACCGCCCTGGAGTAAAGCCCCCGGGTTCTCGGCGGCTTCACGGGCGGCTCGCTTTGCTAGGTTCTGCTGATGCCGCTTACCTTGCGTGTGCGCCAGGTAGTTGCCCTCGTTGCCGTGGATCGTGAGGCACAGCTTGCACTCGTAGCTGTAAAGGGGGTTTTGTTGGGTACGAGGGTCAGTGCGAGTACGTACTAGTGGTGGCGGGGCTAACCCTAAACGAATGAATGGATTGGATGGCTGAAACGATGATGTCATGATGAGCGGTCGTACCTTCCGAGGTGGTTTCGCATGAAGTACGGGTCCTTCGCGAGGTCGATGGTCTCCAGCGCCAACCTCCGGAGCCTCTCCCTGCGATCGATGGCCTCGTGCTGCGTGGAACAAACGTGATCAGTGAAGGGTCAGTGAAGGGTCGATCGGGGGTGACTTGTTGGGCGGCACTGACGATTTATTTGAGCGATTGCGATGGGTGGGAATCGGTGTCGCGTGTGTGGGTCTCACCTGCGCGGACGCGACGCCGGCGCCGCCGATCTTGCTCCCGTGCTCGCGGGCATCCATGAACGACATGTTGGGCGACTGTTTTTACCGTCAACCCTCCGTCCAAACGCGCCACTCCTTTCACTCCGCGAAGGGAAAGTGTGAGAAGACAATTTGCCGAGGGGGCGAGTTTTTTCGCGAGAAGAAGTCGGGCGATTTTTTCCCGAGCTGCCGAGGGCACTTTTCTCGCTTGACGGTGAATCAGGGTTTGCTCTGGTAGGAATCTGGACCAATCAGAACGCGGCATCTCCATTTATCCGAGTAATAAACCCCCAACCCTTTGGCACCCAATGGTCACCCAATCAGCCTCTGGATCATCCAGTTAGGATCCGCGCCGCCCTCAAACGGCCGCCGGTCGCAGACTCTTTAGCTCCACACGCAGACGATGAGCACCACCGTCTCGGCAATCGCCGCGTCGGCGCGTGTCGCGCCCGGCGCCGACCGATCGCCCCGCGCGACCACCGCCCGGGCGGCGATGACCAATTCGCCAAAGGCTCGATCGACCCCGGCGGGTCTTCCGGTCTCGCTGCATCGCTCGATGGGAAGCCTCCGCCTCGGATCCGGCAGCTCCACCCGCGGCATCTCCGTGCTGGCGCAGGCCAAGAAGGGTAAGAAGAAGAGCGCCCCCGAGCCAGCGCCCACGCCCACGGACGAGGACGACGACTTCCTCGACGACGAGGACTACGGCGATCAAGACGACGATTTCCTCGCCGCCGGCGCCGACGAAACCGACGCCGATCTCGACGCCGAGGGCGAGGCCACCGACACGCAAGGCGACGCGTCCGAGCTCATGCCCGCATCGGAGTCAGACGCCGAGGAGGGCGTCCTCTCCACCGCCGTCGGCTACGTCCAGAACGCGGTGGCGAACCCGGCTGTGAGGAACCTGGGGATCCTAGGCGGCGTCGTCCTCGCGGGGTCGTTCGCGCTGAGCGTGTACAACGTGTACATGCGCTACAACAGCTCGCGGTCCAAGCGCAAGCGCCAGGTGAACAAGAACGTCGTCGTGGTCGAACGGCTCCGCGATTTCTTCCCGGAGAACCGCGACTCGCTGACCAAGGGGCACATCCGCGGCCTCCAGGGCAAAACCGGGTTCAAGCCCGAGGAGATCTTCCGCAAGTACATGAGGTACAAGCTCAACGAGGAGGCGTTCAACGTCGACTTCGTGGCGGACGTGCTGGCGCTGAAGCGCGCGTGCGACCTCGACGGCGACGCGATGAAGAGCGTGCTGATGGAGACTGGCGAGCGCATGGTGAAGAAGTACGGTATACTCATGCGCGACGTCTCCGACATGGGCGCCGCGGGCGTGCAGCGGAAAGTGGACGGGTGTTCCATGTTCGCCAAGGTGATGTACCTCGCGGACCTCGACGAGTTCATCCCGTCCTCGGAAGGTAAGGCTTGCCAGCAGCGGCTGAAGGAGGTTTTCGGTGCGACGGATGAGGATTTCGAGAAGCTTCGAATCTCGGCGCTCGGCGCGGAGAAGGCTGACATCGACGTGCTCGAGGCGATGATCACGGAGAAGTCGGCCGGGGACGCCGCGGGCGGTGACGAAGGAGGTGATACGCAGGGCGGCGAGGGCGGCGAGCCTCCCGTCGCGGCGTGAAGGAGAGAGCGTTCGTCGAGTGAACACACGGAAGAGCGTCGTGAGGAGAGATGAGGTAAAAATTTAATCAATTCCACCGAAAGGAGCCTAAACCGAACCCGTCCCTCTATATAGTCATACACCCCTCAGAACCAAAAGTTGAGCGAGAACGAAGGGGTCAAGGACCGCACGTGGTGCCACCATCCCTTCGGTATGAACAGCGAATCGTCCGGCGACAACACGCAGACGAAACACTTCCCCTGCGCTTCGGCGAATTTTGGAAACTTTTCCAGATCCGGCGCCTCCGCGTCGATCGGCGAGAACTTATTGCTCGCCCCGTTCCCGCCACGTGTCTCGTCAACGTGGAAGCACGCGTCGCCAACCTCCGGCGGCCACAGCCTGACGAGCTTGTGCCCGCCCACCTGGCACAGCACGTTATCCGCCTCGTCCGTGTGCAGGTGCGTCACCGTCCCGAAAGTTCCTGTACACAAAACACTTACCCGTCAGTCTAATCGCCCATACGAAAACTAAAATAAACGCACCTAGCCACGCGTTAGCCGCGGCGAGTCGGCCCATGCACTGCGGCGGAACCGTGAAGTGCGTCTGCAACTCTGGGCACTGGTGCAACAGCGAATGCTGCGACACGTACCCGACGTGTTCGCCTTTCGCACCGGACATCCGCGCGGGTGTATCGAGGCTTTCGTCCGCGGTCGACAGAAACTCGTCGATGAACTCGCTCAATAACATCCACCGCGTACGATGAGCGTTTACTCCGTCCGCGTGTCGTTTACCAACCTCCACCGGCACGCACGTCTCCCCGTGCGTGTCTTTAAGCCACTGAAGGTCGCAGAACTGCCTCAACGCGGTCCACCCGTGTTTCGTGCCGATACCCTCGATGACCACCGGTGTCGACCTCGAGATGCATTCGTTGAAAAAAACGGCGGGACCGCAATCCTCCGCCTGCACCCTTCGAACCTCCGTTGTTGGGTTAACCTTCGCGTTGCACATCTCGTACACGTTCCGGCCCATGTACTTGGCCGGTTTGGGCATCAGCGCCCACGGTTTGATTCCCGGGTGGAGCTTGGACTTTGTAGAGCGGCGGAACTGCACGGCGGCGGTGGCCGCGGCGCGATGGATGGTTCCCACCCACGCGTGCACAGCTGTGTCGGCACCCCCCTCGGCACCCTTTGTATCGTCCGGGTTTGCGGTGTGCGTCGCCGCCTCGGATAGGAGCACGGCGGCCTCGATGCCCTCGGACGGGCCGACATCCATCGCGTCAAGGCACTTGATCCCTCGCGCGATGAGGATGCATCGGTTAAGGATCCCCGCGTCGGCGGTCGATTCCTGGAGCGCCTCGACCGCGGCGGCGATGACCTCGGACGCGGCTTCGTCGTGCTCGTGCGATGACGCTGATGCGCACGTACCGAGCGCATCGCGCAGCCGCGCGTACCCTCGCCCATCGCACCGCGACGCCAGGGCCGGTACCGTGTCCAGGAGCGCGCGTCTCACGGCGGTTCGGTCGAAGGGCGAATCATCGGACGACCCCCATGCGAAGCGCGCGGACGCGAAGAAGGGATGCGCGGACGCGCGTGGGTCCGCGTTCGTCTGTCTGGACGCATCAGGCTTCGCCGCGGTGCCGCCGTCGCCGCCGAACAACCCCCACGCGTCGTCGCCGCCGGTCCCCGAAGGAAGCGCGGAGGTCGTGCCGACACGTCCGCTCAGCATCTTGTGTCAATGGCAAAAAACTGACAACGCAAGTTTGGTATTCGTAGGGTTGCTCTCCTCGTCACACTCCAGGGCTCGCGGTGGCGGGTGCGTCGGCGCCGGGATGTCGTCGTCGTTCGGGTACGAGGCAAGTCGGGAGATCATCGCCGACGACGACCTCCCGGTGGACATTCACCACCGAAAGTTCGCGCAGTGGCTCGTGGACCGGCGCAAGGCTCCCAAGGATTGGCACGACAAGCTGCGAGCCATCTTACTCAAGGTGGACGCGCTCGCGAGGAACCTGCCGGCGACCCTGACGCGATGCACCGGCGAGTGCGTGCCCGACCCGCACATCCTCGCGCCGTCCGACGGTGTGGAACCCGTGCGATGGGACTACTACCGCGCGAGGCTGGTGCGCGACAAGATCATCGCGGGCGCGTCGACCGTCAAAGATGCGACGAACGATGATGCCGAGGGTGCCCTCTCGGGTGCCTTCTCGGGTGCCGACACAGCTGTGCACGACGCCGGAGGGAAAGAAACGACGGAGACCCGTACGCGGGGGCTGTTCGGGCGGCTCGCGGGCAAAGCGCGGGAGTGGGACGACATCGTGCGGATGTACGAGCGCGACAACATCCACCTCGCCGAGGCGCAGATGACGATGAACCAACTCGTCGACTACGACATCCCGCACCACAAGTCACACGCGCAACGACGAGGCAAGCAGCTGGCCGACCTAGAACGCCGGGAATCGGAACACAGACGCGCCGCCGTCGTCGCGGCGGAACGGTTCATCGCGACGTGCACAGACGTCGGCGTGTCACCGCTCGACGCGAAATGTGCCGGGGGCGAAGGATTCGCGAAAGCGTTGGATCGTCAATTGTCGGATCGGTTAGATTCGATCTTCGCGGAGTGCGCGGCGGCGGCGCGAACGGATGCGGTGGGCGAGGCGATGGAACACTACGCGCAATGGACGCGATGGGCGCACGGCATCGACGCCGCGGGCATCGACGGCGGGTTGCTACCGTCGCTCGCGTGCATCCGAGGGTATGAAGACGGTGATCTCCTCCTGAGCGACGATGACGAGGATGATATCGCGGAGATCGCGGTCGTCGGCGTGCCCGTCGCGGGCGGTGACGATGATGACGATGAGCTCGAGGGGTTCCCGGGCGCGTCCGGTAAAGAAGCGGCGGCGGCGGTCCCGGTAGGTGACGCGCCGAAGGAGGGCGGGATCGATTGGGACATTGGAGCCCAGTCGACGCCGACGGAGGGTGGTGAGTCACCGGGTGGTGAGTCACCGGGCGGACCGGTGAGTATCGATTGGAACATCGGCGACGTGGTCGTCGAACGCGTCGGCGGGGGCGAATCAATAACCGCCGTTCCGATCGCGTCCACCTCTTCCTCTCCCGACTCGGAACAACTACGCGAAGGGGAAATAAAACGCCAGCCTCGACTCTTCCACGCGAAGCTCGCGAGGCAAGCCTTCCGCGCCGCCTTCGTGGACGACCTACTGGAACTCCGCGCGTTCCTGTCGCAGCGGTCCGCGGACGTGCGGCACAAGGAGTGCGCCGCGCTGCTCGCGTCGGCTCCGGCGTCAATCGCCGCGTATCAATCGTGCGACGCGTTGACCAAGTTAGCGGAACTCGTCTGGCGTCCCGTCGCGGTGCTGCGGGAACCGAGCGCGTTGCGTTCGTTGATGATTCGCACGAGCGGTCGGTACAAGTCACGGTTGGCGATGGACCTGGAGCACAAGGCGGGAGGGGAGGGCCGGTCGTTGAAGATGCGAACGGACGCGGAGGCGAAGAAGGCGGAGTGCCGGTTGGAACTCGCGAGGTGTAACGCTCGTTTGGACGAGTGTCGGCGGGCGTTGCGGGAGGTGAAGGTTTCGATCGAGTGCGCGGTTTCCAAGATGTTCAAGGGCCGGCGGGTGAACGTCATGGGCGAGATTGGCAACGCCATCGAGAAGTAGAGCGTAGCGGCGTAGAGGTTCGACTATGTAAGGCCTTGGAGCAAACTTGTTCGAAGAGTGATGAAGTGGATTTTGCGACGACTGTCAGATTTGCGAGCCGCGACATACGGAGCTGCGCGTTCGACGGCGCACCGACGCGGCCATGTCTTCCTCTCTCGTCCGCCGCGCGCGTGACGTCGCCACCAAGTTCGCATCCCGCGCGGGATCCGCCGGTTCCCTCCGCGGCGTCGTACCGGGCACGCGCGCGTCCCCGCTACACTCCGCGTCGGCACCCTATCCGCCAATCTTCGCGACCCGGGCGTTCGCGTCGCAGACCAGCCCGGCGTCTCCCTCATCGCCCGGTTTGTTCGAGATGCGCACGTACGTCATGAACCCGGAGTGGCGCGAGGCGTACCTCCACGTCGCGCAACGCGCCCTCGGTCCCACCGGCGTCCTTCGCAAGTTCCACCGCGGCTTCCTCGGCTCCTGGGTCACAAACATCGGGGGCGATCTCAACGAGGTTGTCAGCCTGTACCACTACGCGGACTACGACGAGCGCGAGGACACGCGCCGGCGCATGAGCCGCGACAGCGAGTGGGGCGGGTTCGACATCGAAACCCGGCCGATGATCCGCTCGCACAAGAGCGAGATATTCCTCCCGGCGACCAAGGCGCTCGAATCCGCGGGCATTCCCGACGCGCTCGAGCACATGAAAAAGATGGCTGACACGTCCCGGGTCGGAACCCGCGACCCCGGGGTTTACGAACTGCGAACCTACCAACTCGAGCTCGGGTACAACCCGATCCCGAAACTGATGGAGCACATGTCGGCTGGGTTACCGAGCAAACTCAAGTCGGACACCGCGGGGCTGGGTGAGCTGGCGTGGATGGGGTACAGCGACGTGGGCAAGTTGAACCAGTTCGTGGAGCTGTGGAGGTACCCCAGTTTCCAGGATCACATCAAGGTGAGGGAGGCGGCGAGGGGCGCGGGTGAGTGGAGGGAGTGCATCGGGAAGATCGCTCCGATGGTGCAGATGTTCGACACGCGGCTCGTGAAGCCCGCGACGTTCTCGCCAATGCAGTGAGTCGAATGGGACTAGATAAAGTACTTGTAGTCCACAAGCAATGGAGGAGAACCCGCAGCTACCTACCTAGAGCTCGTCGGATTTGTAATGAGCCTTCCTGGCCTCGAACCCGTCCGGCGGCGACATCTCCACCCCCTCGCGCCTCTTAGTCCCGCCCGCCGCCCCGTCACCAAAGTCCGTCCGCAGCTCGAACGGCACGTTCCCCTTGAGCCTCCGTTCCGCGGCGACTCGCAACGCGTTCAGGGCTTCGATCACCAAAAGTTTCTCCCGCAGCCTGCACCGCACAGCCTCCCGCGTTTCACCTACGACCGCCAGCGTCGCGCGCACAGATGTGTCGGCACCCTCGGCACCCTCGACGTCTTCCTCCTCGCGAAGTCCACGTCGCAGGATAGCCTCGTCCTCGGCGTCGGACGTCGGGTACGAGTCGAGAATCGCGGCGGCTGTCTCGTATAGACTCGCCAACGCAGCCGCCTCCGAGTCCTCGCTCACCATCTTCGCGAACACAGCCTCGGGTTTATCTTTCTTCTTCTTCTTCTTCTGTCCCGTGTATCGCGCCGCCAGTTCGCTGATCTCGGCGTCCGTCGCGGTGGCCACGCGGAGGGCGCACATGAGCTCGCGCGTCGGTCCGTTCGCGTCAAAGGCTGGAAACAAAAAACACCGTCAGTTTAATTGCCCATACGGAAATAAAAATAAACTCACCGTACTCGGCTGCATCGCCGCACCCGTGAATCATCTCCTTCCTATGCGCGTTTACCCTCACGTCCCCGTCGTCGTCGTCGAGCAGCGATTTCATCGGGAGCGACAGCGGTAGCCGGTCGTGTGCGTTGCGTCCGGGTCCCACGGTTCCGAACCGCGCCAACGCCTCGGCGTCCGTCATCCGCCCGCGAGTCGTCGACTTACGTTCGTCATCACCGAAATCGAGGTACTTGGCCGGAGCTCGGTTGCACGTCAGCTCCGTCCCCGGCGCACCGCCCGCCGCCTTGACCACGAACGTGAGCGTGCCGCCGTCGCGCTCGTGGACCGTCACGCACGGCTCCGTGCCCCGTGGGTCGTGCGGCATGAGGTGCGCGATCGGCACGAGCGCCGCGGCGAGTGATGAAGTTTTTCCAGTTTTTCCATCGGAGGCGTATTCGTTTCTCGTGAACAAGCCGTCGACGCCGATCGATGCCGCCGGGAATCGCACCGACGACGCGTGGACCATCGCCAACGCTTCCTCGAACACCCGCGGGTTGAAGTGAGGGCCGGGCGGAAATTCTTTCGGGTGCCTGCGCACGCACAGGGATTCAACCGCGAGCCACGCGCGGGTGTAATCGTCGCGCCATTTAGACAGCGAGTCGCCCGCGCGCGTCTCTCGCAGCGCGGCGTCGGCGTCGGATCCCCGCGGCATCTTACCCACGCGCGCGCCCCACGGCGGATGCGCGTACATCGCGTCCACGAACGCGGCGTGCGGTGACGCGTCGCCCATCGATCGTTCCCGCAGGAGCATCGTCGCGAGCGCCCACTCCGGGTCGAGGGACGCGAGTCTATTGAGGACGGGCCCCGCCGCTTCGGACGGCGCGGTCATGACCGCGTCGGCCGGGATCCTGAAGACCTCCGCGCCGTTCGTGACGTCCGCATCCTTGGCGTACATCGCCCTGCTCCCGTACCTGGCGTCGGTGAGCCCGGAGTCGTCGGCATCGCCTGGCGCGACGAACGAGTACACGCCGACGCCGACGAACGCACCGCCCTTGGCCGAGATCCATCTCATGAGGCTAACATCGGTCTTCGTCGGGAACCCGCCGGGCCCGCTCGTGGACGCCGGGTCCTCTCCCGGGTTCGGCGCGCGCGCGGGAGATGGAGCCGCGGCATCGTCCACATCGGCGAGTGAAGACGACGCCAGAAGCGCCAGCGTCGCGAGCACCACCGCGGCGCGCATGACGGCTCTGATCAGATCGATATTATAACTTTGGGCACCAGAAGGCGAGCCGCGATGTTGGATGGTGGGCTTTGGCGGTCCCTCGACGTCTGTCCCTCGACGCTGCGGTCTGTGACTCAAGAAAAACGGCCGGGAAAAAAATCTAGAACGAATCTAAGAAAAACATAACGTTATCATTCGAACGATCGACCACAACACCGAAGCGCCCGCGCGTCGTCCTACCACCACGTGATCACAGCAAACATGGCCATCACCGCCGAGAAGGCCTGCAAGGCTTCGCAAATCATGAACCTCCTCTTCGCCATCGGTGCGAGACCCGTCGGCATTGCGTCCCAAAGTCCCGGCGATGCGTCCTGAATTTGTTGCGCGCCCAGTTTTAGAAACACGATCGATCGAATGAACGTTCAGCTCACCGGCCTCCCCCCTCCCCCGAACCCATGGACAGGGATGATGTTCTTCCCGACCAAGATGATGGAGGGCTACAAGGCCGGTACCTTCAAGGGTGACGGAAACACCCTCTTTCTGTTCGCCATGGGCATCTTCGGCCTGAGCATCATGGGCAACATGGTCATGAACGCCACGATGCGTCTCCCGTCCGCTTCCAAGAAGGCGCAGGGCGTTCAGTGCCTCGCCAACTGCGTCTACTGGTGCCTGTTCCTCCTGAGCGACGGGTACCTCGCGCTCTCCGGTTCCATGCCCAAGGCTTTCTCCGGCGATGCCCTCCCCCAGATCTACGGCAACCTCTGCATCTTCGCGGCGCTCGCCGCCGTGCAGTTCATGGGATGGAAATCCGCCGGCTCGCCCGTGCCCGACACCTCCAGCATCGTCCCTTCCGGCGCCCTCAAGACCCCCCTCATCGCCAACTTCATCAACCTCGGCTTCTTCGGCATCGGATGCAAGTTCTTCACCGCGCCCTTCATGGACATGTACATCCCCGGCGTCGTCGCCGGCATCAACAAGGCGTCCCCCGACGCCATGGAAGCAATCTACCTGATCATGGGCAACGCCGGCATGTGCATGTGCATGAACATCGCCACCGCGCTCATGGTCTGCGCGGCGGAGCCCGGTAACGCTGACACCAACTACCGCATCCAGCGCGCGTTCATCTATACCAACATGTTGTACCTCGGCATGTTGAGCCGCGAGAACGTCGTCGCCGCGGCTACCGGATGGCCTCAGCCCATGTACCTCACGACCGTCGTGCAGTCCTTCGCCGTGTGCTTCTTCAGCGCGTCCGCGCTCGGAGCTTACCCGATCAAGGTCACCAAGTCCGCGTGAGTGAATCAAGTCCTACTCGCTTTTTGTGATGTCACGAAAGCGCACGAGCGGTCCGCGAGTGGACCGCGAGTGCACACGCAAATCCGTTGTTATTTTTCGTCAGTCTTCACGATCAACTCTCATCGCCGCCACGTCAGAAAGGTTCTTTTGAATCGTGTCGTCTTGTTGCGCGCATTTCGACCCGCGCACCACGCACGAGAACACATTTACGTTACAAAATGGTCACCGTCACCGCCGCCAATGCCTGCCTCGTCACGCAGATCATCTCCATGATGCTCAGCACGGGTGCGTACCCGCGCTCGGTCGCCCCGCCCCACGCGATCGCATTTCCGCATTTGCCCGGCCCGAACCGCATTGCCCCCGAACCCTTTCATTCTGATTCGTTCAACGACCCGATACTACAGGCATGCTGTTCTTCCCCGAAACGATGATGGACGCCTACAAGGGCGACATCTTCTCCGGCGATGGCAAAACCCTTTTCATCTACATGTTCGGCATGATGGGCGTCCTGCTCAGCCACGTCGCGGCGGTGAACGCCACAATGCGCCTCCCCACCGCCAAGAAAGCTGCGCGGGGCGTCTGCTGCCTGGGCAACGCCATCGCCTGGGGTGTGTTCATGTTCATCGATGGCCAGATGACCTTCAACCTCCGCGTTCCCGGCATCATCAACGATCTCCCCGACGCGATGCCCAAGGACGGCATGATCACGAACCTCGTCATCTTCGCCATCGTCATCGCCGTCAACTACCTAGGCTGGAAAGAAGCGGGCTCGCCAATGCCAAAAACCGCCAACCTCGTCCCATCCGGCGTTCTCGCCACCCCGCTCAAGCTCATCCTCGTCGATGGGCTCTTCTGGGGCCTCTTCGCGTTCGGCGCGCCGGCCATGATGATGGAGCAGTACATCCCCGGCGTCATCGGCAAGACGGGCAAGGCGCAGGAGATGATCTGGGTCCAGCTCGAGCGCATCGGAGTCAACTCGTTGCTCTCCGTGATGACCACCGCGATGACCCTGTCCGCGGTGCCCGGCGACTCCGACACCAACTACCGCATGACGCGCTCCTTCCTCTACCGCAACTTCATGTTACTCGGGTTCATGTCCAGGGACAACGTGATCAAGAACTGCACGGGATGGACCATGCCCCTCGCGACCACCAGCGTCCTCCAGATGTTCGGGATCACCTTCTTCGCGGCGTCCCAGCTCGGCGCCCTCGGCGTCACCATCAAGAAGCCCAAGTCGGCGTGAGTTCGATAAAACCGTCGATGAAACAAATGTACAGTACACGATGACGGAGCGACGAGACGATCCGATGCCGGCAAGTTAACTCTTTAATAAAAACTTTTCTAACGATGATATCACGCATCCGTGAACGACAGCCTCTGCGAGTTGACCAGCGCGTTGTACACCCCACCCTCGCGCACCGACAACTCCGCGTGCGACCCAAACTCCACCACGACGCCCTTCTCCATCACCGCGATCGCATCCGCCGACTGAACCGTCGCCAATCGATGCGCGATGACCAGCGTGGTCCTTCCCGACATTAACCGCTCAAGCGCGGACTGCACCGCCGCCTCCGACCGGGCGTCCAACGCGCTCGTCGCTTCGTCGAGGATCAGAACCGGCGCATCCTTGAGGATGGCGCGCGCGATCGCCACGCGCTGCCGCTGCCCGCCGGAGAGCGCGCCGCCCGCCTCGCCCACAGCTGTATCGTACCCGTCTGGCAAATCGAGAATGAACTCGTGAGCGTTCGCCGCCTTCGCCGCCGCTTCGATCTCTTCCGTAGTCGGCGCGTTCGTGCCGTCCGGGCCTGTTCGTCCCGCGCGCCCGTACGCGATGTTCTCGCGGACGGTGCCGGAGAACAGCTTGGGTTCCTGCCCCACGAGTGCCACCGCGTCGAGCCAATCCACGGACTCGAACCCGTCCCTCAGGTCGATCCCGCCAACCTGTACACAAAACACGACGTCAATCTAATTGCCTATACGAGAATTAAAATAAACTTACCGTCACTGAGCCGCTACCGGGGTCGTAAAATCTGCACAGCAACTGCGTCACCGTGCTCTTCCCCGCGCCGCTGCTGCCCACGAGCGCGGTGACCTGCCCACGCGCCAATGTTAAATCCACACCCCGCAACACGTCCGAGTCCTCACGTCCGGGATATGCGAACGACACTTTGTTCAAGACGATATCGCCCTGCAAACAAAACACGACGTCAGTCTACTTGCCCATACACAGATTAAAATAAAGGGTTGTACGAAGGTAATATATATACAGACTTACCGATCGGGCGGCGTGCCTGGCGCGGTCCGCGCCTGATATACCCCACCCGTCTTCGCCGTCATCCACGGTGACGTCGACGCGCTGGATCCTGTCCACGAGGGATGAATCAGGCGCGCTTTCCGTCACCAACGAACGCGCGCGATCCAGCGCAGCCTTGGCGGCGTTGGCGTCGGCGAAGGTGTTCACCACACCCTGCGCGTAAAGGTCAGGAGGTTAGACATTAATAGGGTGGTAATCGGGTATTTGAGTATGTCGAGTACGTATGGGAGACGTGACTGACCTGCGTGGCGAAGATCAGCCCGAACGTGTATCCCACCGCGGCGATGAGTGAACCGACGGTGACGCGCCCAGTCTTGACGAGCCAACCCCCAAATGCGTACAGCGTGATCAACGAGGCGTACACGCACCCGCGGTTAGCCACCTCCAGGTTAGCGCGCGCGCCAGCCATCGCCAACCCAGCCGTCCGAGCCTATACACAAAACACGAATTGCTCATTCAAATTGCCCATACGCGAATAAAAAATAAACTCACCTTTCCGACGTCCTCGCCAAACTTTGCGAACGAGAGTGACTCGCCGCCGAAGGAACGGACGGTGCGCACAGCGCCGAGCGTCGCGGACGCCGCCGCGGACACCGCACCCTGCGCCGCCGCGTCCATCGCGAAGAGCCTCCCATTTTTACGGTTGAACGTAGCCGTCACCGCCGCGAGGCTCACGACTGAGAAGCACAGCACCGGCGCCAGCGCGGGCGCGATGGAGAACAACACCACCAACGTCCCGAGGCACTCGCCGATGGCGCGGAAACCCCGGTCGCGGGACACGTTCGCGGCGACGAGGGTGCGAACGGTGCCGAGTTCCACGGACAGTAAAGCCGCCAGCTTGGCGCTCTGGTTCCTGTTATTCACAAAACACGACGTCAGTCCAATTGCCCGTGCGTACGATAACCAAAATAACCAAAATAACCAAAATAACCAAAATAACCAAAATAACCAAAATAACCAAAATAAAAATAAACCCACCTGTCGAAGAAGGCGACTTT
>Ga0209631_10004414_pt1 | contig 15568 bp, 10 predicted proteins | sample COG_08_FD_184752 | JGI IMG/M metagenome (GOLD analysis project Ga0209631, IMG submission 184752) | Pelagic Microbial community sample from North Sea - COGITO 998_met_08 (SPAdes) (version 2) | ecosystem: Environmental > Aquatic > Marine > Neritic zone/Coastal water | place: Helgoland, sampling...
GCACGTTCCCAACCCCCAACCCGCCGCCGCCGTCGCCGTGGTCCTTGGTCACGTGCAGCGTGAACACCCCGGCGAGGATGGTGATGAACCCGCACGCCTGCCCCGCAATCTCCCGGGCGCCTTGGTCCAAGTAGTCTCGAAACATAATGGAAGACGCGGTGAGCGTGAGCGTCGTGAACATGACGTAGTATATCGGCGTCACCACCGCGGTGTTGAACACATCGAGCGCCTTGTTCAGGTAGTTCATCTGCGTCACCACGCACGTTCCAACGATCGCCGCGCAGATCCACGTCTCCGCCTCGAAAAGTTGGTTCCTGCCGGCGAACGTGAGCTTGAGCGCGGTGCCCAGCGCCTTGCACGACATCACGCTCAGGGACCCGATGAGCGAGCATATCCCGATCGGGACCAGGATGTTGTTGGTGCCGTGTGTTGGGTAGACGCGCGTGGCGAGGTAGGCGGCGAGTCCCACGGTCAGGGCGGCGTACGTCACGAACCCGGGCCGCATGGCCATCGCGAAGAGTTCTTTTACTCCCTCGATCTCCTTCTCCTCCGGCGCGTTCAGCACGATCTCCACGCTCCCGACGATGCACAGTAAGCATCCGAGCCATCCGAACGCGTGCAGCTTCTCGGCCAGGAGATGGTGCGCCAACACCGCGGAGACGATGATGGACAGCGCGCCGAGCGGGGTGACGAGCACCGCGGGGGCGAAGGCGTACGCGGCGAAATTCGCAACCTCCCCGACGATCATCGTGAGCATGCCCGCCCACCAGAGGGGCTGGCGGAGGTAGCCGTACCCGCCGCTGCCCGCGCGTACCCCGCCCGGTGCGCCCCCCGCCAGCTTCAGCCCTTTCTTCTTGACGATGAAGCTCGCGCCGATGGCCAGCGACGAGCTCATGGCCAGGAACAGCCCGATCCGCGCGTCGCCGCCGCCGGGCGCGTCCATGGAGGAGTGCACGAAGCCGTCGCCGTCCAGCCGTGGTATCTCGGACGCCTGCCCCGCGACCGCGTAGCCCGACGCCATCTTCCTCGAGGACCGGCGGCCGGGCGGCTCCTCGAGGTGCCGGTCAGATGTGTCGGGCGCTGACATCGAAACATCGGCACAGCAAGTTGGACGCCGCTTGGCCACGTCTTCACTGCATCCCGACGCCTTATCTCACACTTCGAAGCGCGCGTGAAGTGCCGGACCGTCGTATCGGTCACGGGAGATGAGCTCCCACGCGTGCGCACTGTCCACCGGGACGATCGCGGTCGCCTCGCGCCGCGCCCGCGCGCCCGCACCCCGCCGCGCGCGCGCCATCCCCATCACGAGGGCGGCGTCGGCATCCCCACCGGAAACCACGTCGACGTCCCCGGCGGGCGCGCGCGCCCCGGCACCCTACGCCGGCCCGCCGCGCGTCGTCATCCTCGGCGGCGGGTTCGGCGGGCTGTACACCGCGCTCAAGCTGGACGCCCTCACCTGGCCGGACGCCTCGAAGCGACCCATCGTCACCCTCATCGACCGCGCCGAGCGCTTCGTGTTCAAGCCGATGCTGTACGAACTCGTGAACGAGACGATGAGCGACTGGGAAGTGGCGCCCACGTTCGAGGACCTGCTCAAGCCCACCGCCGTGCGATACACCCGCGGCGACGTCTCAGGCGTGATCCCCGGGGATGCACTCGAGTTCAAAGACGGCACCGTGGGATCCTCGGGCGGCGGAGTCGTCGAGCTCGCGTCGGGCGAATCCGTCGAGTACGATTGGCTCATCGTCGCCGTCGGAACCGCGACGTCCGACGCCGTAGTCCCGGGATCTAAGGACCACGCCATCCCGCTGTCGACGCTGGAGGACGCGAGGCGGCTGGCGGGGGCCATGCGCGACGTGGAAGCCGCGTGCGAGAGCGGCGGGTCGGCGATGAAGCGCGACGTCGCGGTGATCGGCGGCGGGCTCTCCGGTGTCGAGCTCGCGGGTGTCGTCGCGGAACGGCTGAAGGGCAAGGCGACGGTCACGCTGTTCGCGTCGGAGGCTGGGATCATGCCGGGGTCGCCGCCGGGGCAACGGGACGCCGCGAGGAAGACGCTCGACGCCGCGGGGGTTGCGACCCGCGTCGGCGCGCGAGCGACGGCGGTGAACGAACCTAGCGACTCGTACGCCGGGGGCGTGAGCGCGGCGGCGTCGGTGACGTACACGGAGGCCGACGGCGAACCGACGACGGAGGATTACGACGTGGTGTGCTGGGCGGTGGGACAGAGGGTGGAGTCCCCGGAGTCGTGGCCGTTTCCCCGGGATGAGCGCACGAATAAAATCGCCGCGGAGAAGACTTTACGGGTGACGGGCCACGCGCGGGTGTTCGCCGTGGGCGACGTCGCGCGACTGAGCGACGATTCATCTTCCGATGCTCGCACCAGAAACGACGCGTACGTCGCTTCACCGCCGCCGGCGAGGTTCGACGTCCTGCCGGCCACGGCGCAGGTTGCGTTTCAGCAGGCGGATTACGCGGCTTGGAACGTGTGGTCGTCTCTGTCGTCGCGGCCGCTACTGCCGTTCAAGTATCAGCACATCGGCGACATGATGGTGCTCGGGAAGACGGACGCGGCGGTCGCGCTGCCCGTGGGTGACGCGACGCTGGACGGGCCAGTCGCCGCGCTGCTTCGAAGGGCGGCGTACCTCTACAGGATGCCGACCAACGAGCACAGGGCTAAGCTGGCGACGAGCTGGCTGGAGCAAGGCGCAGAGTTCGCAGCAAAGGAGGGACCGGGGATTCTCAAATCGCTGGGCGTCCCCGTGCCGGACTTTCTCGCTCCGAACCAAGGCCCTAACAGCAGGACCTAGACCATTCTTTTTGTAAGCGAACACTTTATCATACATTTGATGAATAAACGGATACACTCGCTACAGCTAATAAGGCTAACCCGCGGCGTATGACACTAGCTAGCTAGAGTCGCGACTTGCACTTTAGCGCCCACTCGACGAGGGCGTTTTTCCGTCCGTAATCTGAACACGCGAGCACGCCGTTCCTGACCAGGTCATCGTACGCCCGCATCCTCGCCGCCTTTGACTCCCCCGCGTCCCGTGCCCAATACCCCGCGGATACCACAGCCGCCTCCGCGTGTGTCCGCATCTCGTGCACGATCGCGTGGTCCACCAGAGACAACAGACCGAACACGAGCCTCCGCAGCGAAGATGCCGCCTCCACGGAAACTTCGTCGCCGGCCTTGTCCAAACCGCGCGCCCTATCGACCAACGCCGCCGCGGTGAGACACGGAAGCTTCGACCCGGGTTCGCAGTGCTTAGCCACGGTGCCAACCGCCGCGACGAACGGTTCAGCCGGCGTGTGGTGCGGGAATCTCTCCAAAGAACGCTCCAGGTAACCCGGAAACCTGTTACAAAAAAACACGGCGTCAGTTCACACGAATTGCCCATACAAAGAAAGTTAAAACTCACCATCCGTCGTGAACAGACGCGTGTGTCCTGAACACGGCGACGATCGCGACGTGCGCCGCGCGCACGATCGCGTCCCTCCCGTGCGCCAAACACCGCTCCACGCACGGCAACGCACGCGCACTCAACACACACAAACCCTCGTGCGACGGTACCCTAGGCGCCGCGTAAGGTAACAGCCGCAGGAGTAAATGGACCCTCGAGCCCAAGGCGTCGTCGTCGCGCCAAGCGACGCCGCCCATGTACACCGCGTCAAGCTCCGTCACAGTGTCCGGGATGAGCTCTGAACACACCACCCTCGCCAGCCTCACCGCGCGCTCGTCATCGGACGACAGCGCCTGGGCCAACGACCGTAGCAGAGTAGCGTACCTCGCGTCTGGAACCCTGTTAACAAAAAACACGCCGTCATACTAATTGCCCATACACGATAAAATAGAAATAAACTCACCTGGCAAATTCCAGCCTCGCGAGCGCGTCGATGGCCCCCGCCGCCGGTGACACGTCGTCCGTCTCGAGCAGCGGCACGCCCCGTAGGAGCCCGAGGGCGACGAGGAACGGGCCTTGGAACACCGGGTGCGTGGCGGAGGCGTCCAGCGCGCGCTGCCACGTCACCGGCGCGGCGGCTTTGAACGCGCGGAACGATTCGTGAAACGCGACGGCGAATTCTCGGCTCCGGGAGACGCACGCGGACGATACCCCCGCATCGTTTCCAGCCGCCGTGAGCTCCACCACGCGCTCGGCGACGAGCGTGACGATCGCGTCGGCGCGTTTCGCGAAGGGCGCGCGGGCACACGCGGCGACGGCGGCGGACGCAGCCTTCGGGTCGGCTCGCCGCGCGGCGAGTCTGCGAAGTAAAAATGAACCAATCGCCGACGATCGATGCGCGCCGACGAGGATCGCGTCCAGCGCTTCCCTCTCGACGTCCGGCGGGATGGACCGGCCTGCCTGGCACCGGACCAGCGCGAGCGCGCACGACGTCGCGGTGGTCCATCGCCCGAGCGCGCGCGCGGCGTCGACGTCCGATCGATGGTGAGCGCCGGCGGACCCGACCAGCCCGTCGGATTCCGGCGAAGGATCCGACTCGGACGAAACGCCCCTCGCCCACGCCCCCGCCGCGTCTTCCACCGGATCGAAAACCGCGCGTCCCGCGGTGGCGCAGGACGCGAGCGCGACAGTGCGTTGAATCGCGTAGTCGGTGAAGTCGCCCGCGCGGATCCACGAGTCCAGAAGGCGTCCGGAAGGGCGTCCGGAAGGCGGACCCCGCCGCGTCGCGAGGGATAAACCCGCGGCGACGTACGCCGCCGCCGACTTGCATTCATCCCTTACGTCCCCCTCCGGTGCGCTCAACGTCACGCGCGCGAACCCCGCGAGTGACTCGGCGACGCATCCCGGGAAGTTCGCGGCCGTCGCCTGCATCGCGCGCGTCAGCAACAGCCCCGACGTCTGCTGCGCCTCGGCGTCCTCCGGGGACGAAGTCGAAGTCGCGCTGAAACCGCCGCGGAAGCCCCTCCACGCGGGGAACACCGACGCGCACAGCTGTGCGACGACGCCGGCATCAGCGTCGTCGTCGTCGTCCACGGCGGACACCGCGTACGTGAACGCCGCGACGAGCCTCTGCGCGGACGACTCGGGGCGTAGCAACGACGTCGTCGTCGTCGCACCGAAGTCGGCGTCGACGGCGAGAGCCGCGACTCGCGCGACGTCTCTCAGCGCGCCCGCCTTTGTCTCCCTCGGGCACAAGGGCGCGGACGCGACGCACGCGAGCGTCAGCAGCGGCGTCGCGCCCAGCTGCGACGCCACGAACGGGGAGTTCGGCAGCTTACGCCGCGCGTTATCGTGCGCTCGAGTCGCGTGTTCTCGGACGGTTCGAGCGATGGAGAGCAAAATCTCCCTCGCCTCGGAGGTGCCCCCGGGGTGCCGCTCGCTCCTCCATCGCGCCCACGTGCCGAGTAGGACGGCGGCGAGGGACCATAGGTCCGACGCGAGCGACGGGGACGATGTCGCGGTGGCGTTGGCGACCGCGAGCGCCTCGAGGAGGACGCGCGGTGACTCGACCGGCCACGGGTCGGGAATCCCGAATCGGTTGGCGGCGAGGAAGCGGAGCGGCGCGAGGGCGACCGCGGGATCTCGCGTCAAGGAGGCGGTCGCATCGTCCCACGCCTTCTTCGCGGATGACGCGGACGTGCCCACGGGGTTCACGGCGACGTCCTCGAAGGGCTCACCCAGCGAGAGCTCGAGCGGCGTGGGAATCATCGTCGAACCGCGATGTAATTAGGTACCTTCGCTTAGCCGTCGGGTTCCGCCCGGTGACGCCGCGGGTTCGGTCTATCGGCGCATCGCGCTGCCCTTCAGGCACTACTACCGATACGCTCGCGAGTTCCGTAGCGACTCGGACGTCGCCAACCCGCGCGTTCGGGTGTGAGCCTCGGCCCTCAAATCCGGACCCGATTTTTGGCAGTCGAGGGGTGATGAGAGTCGTCACATCAAAATTTTCATTTCAAACAGCAAGAGCCGCTCCGCCTACGCCATGCTCTGCACCGCATCGTACACCGCCGGATCCACCGTGAACACCGCCAGCCTGTCCACCCGCTCCACCAGGGTAAACAGCCTCCCCGCCGCCTTGTGATACATCCTGTGCGTCGGTGAATTCGGAGTCTCGTGCCGGCGAACCTTGACGTCGCTGCGCATAGCCAAAAAATCCTCCGGCTCCCAATCGTGCCAAGCCACGACGGAGCCCTGGTGAAGGTACGGCAGTATCGCGAACGCGCACGCGTTCCGAAACCTTCCGTCGATCAGCACCACGTCGTAGGCGGTGACCCCGAACCGGGCGGGCGCCTGCGTGTATCGCCGCATCGCGGCGTGAAAGGCTGGGTGGAAAGAGGGCGAGTCTTTCGCGGCTGAGTATCCTCTGCCGTCGGGGTAGCCCCACGCTTCGAGCGGGTGTCCGGCGTCGTGGCAGTACATCTCCCACCTGTTGCTCTCGGCCATGCACTTGGTTTCCGGCCACTCGCGGACTTGGTCGCACCACTCCACGGCGTGCTCCACCGTGAACGTCTTCCGTGCGGCGGTCCCGAACAGAGTAGTTGAGCCGCCGCTGCCCCACTCGAGGTACAACGCCTCGCCCTCGCCCCAGGTGGCGCCCGGGTGTTTACCTCGGACGTACTTGACCATGGCGGCGATCTCGTGCTCGGTCATCGCGGGGGCGTGCGACGACGCGTCGAAGGTATCGTCGCACCGCGCGCCGAGCGGGCCAGCCTCCGCGGCGACGGTGGCTTCACGCGCGGCGCGGTCGCCGTCGTCCCAGAACAACTGAAGCGACCCTTTGTTGCGTTGCAGACGGACCGCTCGGTGTACGCCGCGCGCGTGAGCGACCGCGACGACCGCGAGGGTCGCGAGGACGCAGCAGGTGACGCATCGACGCGCGGGGCGTGGCTCCGCGCGGGTCTTTGGGGACATCAGCGGCGCGAACTCGTCCTTCATGTCGGCGCGAAGGGGAGTGCGGTGCGAGGTGACCCGAACGAGGGCGTTTTTTGGCAAAATCCACACTGGATTTCGTCAACTCCGAGAAGCGTCACGAAGTTTGACTCCAGTGTCGGTCGCGCGCCGCTAGCCATGGCGGGCGGCTCGACGAAGAAGAGCCCCAAGCGGGGCGGATCCAAGCGCGTGAACCTGCCAAAGCCCAAGTGGGGGATCAACGCCAAGAGTGCCAAGAAACCCGTCAACGGCGCGCCCGCGGACGTCGTCACGGTTGAGACGGGCGCGCGGCTGTATCGATCGTACGACCCTTCGGCGCTCGGGCTCTTCAAGACGTGCACGCGCGTGGACTGGACCGATAACGGCGAGGCCCCGGACCCTTCGTCGCCGTCGTCGCCCGATGGGAAACGGATGGTCCGAATCTCGGCCAAGAGGGGCGCGCTGAGCAGCGTCGGCGCGCTCGCTCGAGCCGCGCATCTCAACGGCTGGCGCGTGCAAGTCTCCGGCGACGACAGCGCGTGCGACGTCTTCTGGTGCGTCTCGTGCTCCGCGCACCAGCTGGAAAGCCTCTGCGTCGGTATCAAGGATCGCACGCGGTTGCCGATAAAGGAGCAGCTGAGCTTCAAGACCACCGCGTTCATCGCGGGGGAACCGGTGACACGGATGCACCACGTCGCATCGCCCACGAAAAACACAATCGCATCATCGCACCGAGGGGTCCCATCATCATCGGCGCCGTCGTCGAAGCTGTCCGAGTCCATGACCATCACGGGAGACGCCGCCGCATCACACGCGCTGAGCAAACTCAAGGCTTCGAGAAGGCTTCGAGATGCTTCGAGACTTGCGTCGAACAACGACGCCGCGCCCGTGCCCAGGAGGCTCAGGCTCCGAGTCGCAAAGTTTCCCGGCATGAACGACGCGTGTCACAAAGTTCTGTTCAGCAAACTCATGAACCGCGCCAAAACGCTGTACCCGCTTGACTTTGCGTTCTGGCCCGATACGCTGATCCTGCCGGATGACTGGCTCGGCGTATCGGACGCGTTCGGCGAGTCGGCGGAACAAAAGGACCCGCCGCTCGTCGCCGCGGTTACCAAAAGACGCCGAGAAAAACGATGGTTCATATGCAAACCAGACAGGGGCTCGCAGGGCTCGGGGATATTCCTCACCGACTCCCCAACCGACCTCGAGCGTAAGATCCGCGCCAAGTGCCCAAAGGTGCTGTACAAGAACGGGTTAGGGGGTCTGTTCGGCGCGGGCGCGAGGGTCGGCGGCGGCGACGGGCAGGACATGGTAAGTTTATTTTTATATTCGTGTCGGCAATTGCACTGACGTCGTGTTTTGTTCACAGGGCTCAAACGCGGCGAGGCGGGCGGCTTCGGGCGGCGCTGGTATCGGCGCCGGTGGTGGACGCGGCGCGGGCGCCACGGGTTCCTCGACCAAGCCCGGGTTCGGCAGTCACGTCCCTGGTGCGAATCCACCGGTTGGTGACGCGTCGACGGCGGTTGGGTACGTGGTTCAGAGGTACCTGCCGAAACCTTTGCTCCTCAACGGCTTAAAGTTTGACCTGCGTCTGTACGTGCTTCTGCTGGGCACCGAGGGTTTCCCCGCGTTTCTCAGCAAAGAAGGCCTGGCGAGGTTCTGCACGGAGCGGTACCAGGCCCCCGACGATTCCACCCGCAACAAGACGAAGAGCTTCCTTACCAACTACACCCTGAACAAAAAATCCGAAGGGTTTGTTCGATCCGACGACGCCGACGGCGGCGCGGATGGCAGTAAAAGGTCCTTAGCCTCCGTCATGCAGGAGCTCGCGGTGGACAACGGCGCGGACGTGGACGCGCTGTGGTCCCGGATCGAGCGCATGGTCGAGGGCACGTGCGGCGCGATGCGACACGCGCTCGAGGACTCCGCGGAGAACATCGGAATCTCACCCGAGACGTGCTTCCAGGTCCTGGGCTTCGACGTCATCCTGGACGAAAACCTCGACCCGCACTTGCTCGAGGTCAACGCCGGGCCGAGCTTCGCGATCGATACCGTGGTGCCGGTGAACCCGCGGGAGGTTGCCAAAGGGCATTACGTGCCGAACAAGCCGGCGAACTCGAGGTTCATGGACGCGTCTCGCGTTCTTCACGAATGCGCCTCGTTGGACCTCGTTCCGGACGTGTGCTACTGCAAGGACGGCGGCGGCGCGGGCGTCGCGCACGTCCACGAGCTCTCCGCGGTGGACGCGCACGTCAAGTCCTCGGCGCTCGCGGGTTCGCTGGAGATTGTGCGAAGGGTGCAGCGGGGCGGCGCCGCCGTCGGACGCGGAGGAAAGACGGGCGCCGCGGCGAAGCACGGCGGGTTCCGCGGCGTCCGCTCGTGCGACGGGTCGGGCGCGGGGTGGTGGTGCGACCAGCCGGATGAGATCCGCGAGCACGTGGCGTATCGGCGACGGCGGATGCGCGCGGATGGGTTTGGGAGCTCGGGAGCGAGCAGCCCGGTGTCGGGTCGGACGTCGGCGGATAGCGGCGCGAAGGCCATGAGCGTCTCAGAGGTATCATCCAGGGATGCCTCCAGTGACGACGACGACGAGGACGAAGGGGATGATGAGTCATCGTCGTCGCTCACGCACGTCTCCACCCCGTCGAGGTCACCCTCGGATACATTCAAGCCGTCGCCGGTGAAGTCACCGCCCGGCGCGAAGGACGTCGGCGGTCGACTCGCCGAGTTGTACTCCCGAGCGCAGACCGCGTTCACTCGAACTTTGGAGGCGAAGAAGACGGAGGGTGCGGAGCGCGAGCAATCGCACTCCAAGCTCAGGCGCGCGCTGACCATGACTGGTCGAATGTCGTCGTCCGAGGCTGACATGACGCTGATGCGGTGGAAGGGAAAACGGTCGAGGGCGAACAACGCGTTTGCGCATTACGTGGATCTGTTGTTTGAGCTGGCGTCGAGGCTGTTCCCGAAACACCCGGGTGCCCAGGCGGTGGGGTCGGTGCTGGACCTGCTGGACGACGTGGAACTCGCGGCGCAGGCTTCGGCGTAGAGACAATGTTGTTGTTGTTGTAAGACTAGTACTACTGTATCATGTGCATCACAGTCGCGATATCGATTAGAAGTTCACGCGCCCTTCGCCGCCGCCTTCGCCTTCTCCTCGTCCCGCTTATCGCACGCCCTCGTCACCAACTCCGCCAGCGCCGACTCGCTCCCTTCCTCCACGTTCTCGAGCCACTTACTGGTCAGCAAGTCACCGGCGCTCGCGCGGTCCCCGGGCTCCTTCACGAGGCACTTCCCCACAAAGTCCGCGAAATCTTTGGAAAAAGCGTCGCCCGCACCGAGGCTCGGCGGGTCCTCCTCGACGATGTGGTCCAGCAGGTCCCAAAACCCCAAGGAACCACCCCCCTTATCCCGCGCGCCCACCACCCACTCACCCGGCTTACTCGGCGGGTACGGGAACCGCCCAACCGCGCACTCTAACAGTGACAAACCAAAGGACCAGACGTCCGAGTCGAAGCCGTACTTCCCGCCGCTGATTCTCTCGGGCGACATGTACGTCACGGTGCCCACCCAGCTGTTGCACTTGGTCACCGAGTTGGCGAGCTGCCCGCTGACGCCAAAGTCGCTGATCTTCACCCGCCCCGCTTTATTCACCAGTAAGTTACTCGGTTTGACGTCCCTGTGGACGATGCGCAGGTTCGCGTGGAGATATCGAAGGCCGCTGACGATCTGCGCCGCGAATCCCGCCAGCTGTGTCTCCGGGATGGAACCGATCGCCCTGGTCACGTCGGATAAGGACCCGCCGTCCATGTAGTCGAGGACGATGCTGATGGACCCTTCCGAGAAGAACGCCGCGTGGTACGGCACGACGTGCGGGCAGTCACAGCTGTGCAGCGCTCGGAGTTCGGCGATTATGTTTTTGCGAACCTGTTAAAAAAAACGACATCATACTAATTGCCCATACCAAAATAAAAATAAACTCACCTCGGCTTGGACGTTCATCTGGACAATCTTCCTGGCGAGGATTCGCCCGGTGGGTCGATGGGTGACGCGCTGGACGACGCCGCTGCCGCCTTGCCCGACGACGTCGATGACGTGTAGGTCCTCGAGCGCCATGTCGAAGGATGCGCCGCCGTGGCCGCCGCTGCCGTCGGAGGTCGTCGCGCCGTCCGCGGATGCCGGGCGGGTCGCGTCGGTCGCGTCGCCGTCGCACTCGCCCCCCGACTCCTCGTCAGCACCCTCGTCGTCATCCCTCGACGACGTTGACCGCGCGCGAGCGCCGATCTCGCGCGATTTCCCGCCCCGCTTCGTCTCCTCCGTCGGGGAGAGCTCGCGGACCGCGCGCTTGGCGCCCGGCGGGGTCGACGCGCCCTTGTCCTTCGCGCCCGTCGGCGTCGGAGCCGGCGCGGTGGGCGTGCCCACGCCGGAGATGCGAAGGCCCTTCCTGTCGATCTCGAAGTCACCCTCGCGGAACGCGCCGGATTCGGTGAGGTCGTACGGGCTCGCATCGTCCGTCGCGGTGGGCAGCGAGATGGTCACGTTCTTGCGATTGAGCGGCATCGATGCGATGCGAACCCCTCCCGCTTCGTCGCCCCGCAGCAGCGCCCCACGCGCTTCACGCAGTGCCCTTCGAAATATTTCAAGTGCCGAAAACGCGTGGCGTCCGTTGCTCGACGGTCACTCGCCCCCGGAGCCTCCGGGGTGCGGTCACGGGGGAGATGAGCGCTCGAAGGACGCAACGCGCGTTCACGCTGGACGATGAGGACGACGACGTGTCGTACATACCCGGGATATCCACCGCGGCGTCGGATGCGGTGACGTCTCCGAGGTCGCCCGCGAAGGGTGGGGTCGGTGCCCAGGCTGCGCAGATTGGCGCGGGCGCGCTGAGCAGGACGACGACCGCGGCGGAGAGGATCCAGGGCCGGTTCCGGACGTGGATGGCGGAGAAGCGCGAGAAGCTTCGAAGCGCCGCGGAGCGCATGGGCACCGCCTCGTCGTCCTCGGGCGCGGGCGGCGCGGGCGGGGTGCCGTCGATCCCGAGGCCGGCATCATCGCGATACGCGCGAGTCGACAGCGACAGCGACTCGGACCACGACGACACGCGCGCGTCTCGCGCCAAGCACCACCGCGTCGCGAGCGCGGGCGCGGGGCGACCCGCGGGCCACGATCCCGACGACGTCACCGCCGATCACGACGACGCCGACGCCCCGCGGCGCAAGCTGGTGAAGTGCTCGCTGCTGACGTTCGCGTGGTTCGGCCTGAGCACGTGCCTGGCGCTGTTCAACAAGGCTCTCTTCGGCCAGCGTAAAGGTGGGTTCCCCGCGCCCCTGCTGCTCACGTCGGTGCAGTTCCTGATGCAGTACCTCATCGCGGCGTTAACGTTGCGGTTCATCCTGCCGCACATGCGCCCGAGGCGGCCCATACCGTGGGCGGTTTACCTCCGACAAGTCGCGCCAGTCGGAGTGGCCATGGGCATGGACATCGGGTTAAGTAACCTGTCGCTGGTGTACGTCACCGTGAGCTTCTACACCTTGGCCAAGACGACGTCTATCCTGTTCCTACTGGCGTTCGCGTTCTGGCTCAGGCTGGAGCCCGTGAGCTTGAGGCTCACGGCGGCGGCGTTGACGCTGACGCTCGGGGAGGTGCTCACGGTGCAGGGCGAGACGCAGTTCAACGCGCTGGGGTTCTTCTTGGTCATAGCCGCGGCGGCGTGCAGCGGGCTACGGTGGGTACTCTCGCAGCGGGTGCTGCACGCGAAGAACGGGCTGGAAGGGACGGGCTTGAGGCGTAGCCACGGTATGCACCACCCGCCGGCGATGCTTCGAACGATGATGCCGACGATGTGCGTCGTGGTTTTTGTGTTTTCGTGTTTCCAGGAGGACTGGTGGGATACCGTGCCCGGGTCCCCGTGGCTCGACGACCCGAGCGACCTACTCGTGGACGGCGGGATCACGCTCCTGGGCGCGGTCATGGCGTTCTGCATGTCCATGGCGGAGTTTGAGCTGTTGAAGGAGACGAGCGCGGTGACGGTGATGGTCATCGGCACGGCTAAAGATGTCGTCACGGTGGCGTGTTCGATACTCATCTTCGGGGATGTGTTTGGTTTGGAGAATTTCTTTGGGATGTGTTTCGTGCTGGCGGGTATCGCGGCGTACAATTACCACAAGGCGATGTGCGCGAGGGAGGAGCGCGAGGCTGAGGAGGCGGCGCTCGCGACGGAGATGGTGATCATGGGGAATAAATCGGGGTTGGCCAACGGAGTGGGGGGCGTAGGCGGCGTATCGACGAACGGTGATGCGGCGAACGGTGGGTACGTGCCGATGGTGACGATGCGGAAGTTTGGGAGCTCCACGCCGAGGCTGGCGACGAGGCCGATCGAGCCATGACGTCCGTTCACGCACCGTAGCCGCGTCGATGGAGTAGTCTATTCGTTAAGCTCTTATTGACAAAGATGAAAGATTGCAAACGGGGACTCCTCCTCTCACACCTCGAGCATGGGCTCGACCTCGTCCAGGATCGCCTGCGCCGCGGTGAGTTCCTCGGAACCCTCGCAGTCCGGGCCGTGCTCCTCCTGCGTATGCGTATTCGGGTTTGGGGGGTTGGTCAGTGAAGGTCACGGGCGGGGCGCGTGCCGGGAGATTTGATTTGGGCACCCAGTTGGCAAAAGCCAAATTTCAAACGTAGCGTCGGATCTGGCGTTCGCGCGCCCCCGAGGGACTCACCACCGCCGCGAGAAGGTCGTTGAACGCGCCCTCCATCCTCGACTTGCAGTCACCGATCATCATGGTCGACTCCCCCAGCACCTGGTCCTGCTGCTTGACGTCGTGGGGGTCCCTGCCCTCGGACTTCATGGTCTCGAGCTTCTCCGTCTCCGTCTTCACCTCTTGCTCGTACATGGCGAGCTCCTTCTTGACGCGGGTCATGACGCCGGTCTTGATCTTGAGCGCCCTGAGGGCCTCCTTGTTGTCGGCCATGGTGGGTCACGGCGACGTGTGAGCGTGTGCGTGCGTGTTCCGGCGGCGCGCGTCGAGCTGTGCCGAGCGTCGAGCGTCGGCGACGGGTTCTTTGACCGGGGCACGGCTCGGCTCGGCTGAGATTTTTTCTTCCTCAAGCTTCGTTCAACACAATTTCCGCGCACGAGGGCTCACTGCTTCCGGCGCGCCGCACGTCACCGCGCGACGTTCGGTGGACTCGAACGGACCTCAGGCATGACCCTCGAGCGATATCCGTCCGCGATGGACGATGCACGCGCGGCATGTCGCCGACGCGAGTCGACGGGGACGCGGGGGGCGGTCGCAGGGTTTCCCGTTATCTCGATGCGACTTGCCCTATTTTTTGTCGCCCTGTCCCTCGCGCCCCGCGCGGCATGGGGGGAGGGCAATCTAGTCGCGGGAGAGAGCGGCTGCAGCTCGGACTCAGACTGCTACGGAAATAAGAAGTGCGCCGGCGGAGTGTGCTGCTTTAGAACAGCATCTGAGTGGAATCAGGGTTACCAGAACTGCACGCAGTGCGGAACTGGAAGCGAGTGGGATGCTCAATGCACGCAATGTCTTACCGGGGTAGCTGAGCTCTTCGACACGGGACCTGGTTATACGGGATGCAGGCAAATATGCAGCGCGACTGAGTATCATGATTCCTATGACCAGATCACTTGCCTTGCGAAGAGGAACGCGGGATGGTCGTGTCAGTTAGACCACCAGTGCCTGTCGGGCAGCTGTGCCACTAACGGCTACTGCTGCGACTGCGAAGCCGTGACAGCTGACGAAAACGGAGAATGCTGCAAGTTCTGCGCCGCTGGCAACGGAACCTGCACCCGTCGCGGTGCATCATGTCCATCTGGCGATTGCCTCGACGACATCTACGGAAACTCCCCAATCTCAGGCGGCCAATCACCCGCCGTCAACAACAGCTCGCCCGCCGGCAACAACAACTCGAGCGGGTGTTCGTCCTCCAAGCTGCTGGCCACCGGCGGCAACATCACGTACTACGGCGACTACACCATCCACACGTTCACCTCAAGCGGCACGTTCCGGGTCACGAACGCGAACCTGGTCTCCGTGGATGTGCTGGTCGTTGGAGGCGGCGGAGGTCGTACTGCGCAGTGGGGTGGTGGCGGTGGCGGGGCAGTGCAGAAATTCGACGGCAGAGCTGTGACCAAGCGGTCATACACCGTGACTGTCGGTGCCGGTGGACCACCTACAGTAGGTGCTACATCATGTCGCGATGGCGTACCAGGAGGAAACAGCTCGTTTGACTACCTGGTTGCGAATGGAGGTGGTTCAGGTACATGCAGCGGCGGGTGCACCGGCGGTTCAGGTACATGCGGACTCGCTGGGTCGAGCGGAAACGGATTTTCAGGGGGAAGTAATTATTTGGGTGCAAGCCAAATTGGTGGAGGGGGTGGCGGCGCTGGAGGAGCGGGGATTTCAGGATCATACGCGAACGGAGGGGGAGGAAACGGAGGAAACGGTACCAGCTCGAGCATCTCAGGTACCATCACTTTTTACGGTGGCGGAGGTGGCGGTGCTGTTGCTTCTATGAATTCGGCTGGTGCTGGAGGGGCAGGAGGAGGGCGCGATGGGACTTGTTGTGATTGGTCAGTGAGCAGAACAGCAAATGATGGCGTTCCCAACACGGGAGGCGGTGGAGGTGGCGGTAATCCAGACAATGTCAATGGGGGTTCAGGCGGCTCCGGCGTCGTG
>Ga0209631_10004417_pt1 | contig 15565 bp, 15 predicted proteins | sample COG_08_FD_184752 | JGI IMG/M metagenome (GOLD analysis project Ga0209631, IMG submission 184752) | Pelagic Microbial community sample from North Sea - COGITO 998_met_08 (SPAdes) (version 2) | ecosystem: Environmental > Aquatic > Marine > Neritic zone/Coastal water | place: Helgoland, sampling...
TGACAAATGTGCACAATCCCTCGCTCACCGTGTTCCTTCCAGAACAAGAAAAGGCGAATGGCGTGGGTGTTGTCATTGCCCCCGGAGGTGGGCTCAGGAAATTAGGCATGCGTGGTGGTGGCGAAGAACCAGCTCAGTTCCTTACTGAGCACGGCTTCACTGCCTTTGTCTTGAAGTACCGACTCTCGAGGCAACCCGGACAACCATACAAGTTTGAAGAGCATGTGCTTGCAGATGGTCAACGCGCGATTCGCCTGGTTCGCCATCGGGCTCAAGAATTTCATCTCGATCCAGAAAAAATTGGCATGCTTGGATTTTCTGCTGGGGGTGAGGTTGTTTCAATCACGTGCTATAAGCCAGGCGAAGGAAATCCTGATGCTGCTGACCCAATTGATCGTGAATTTGCAAAACCTGACTTCCAAATGCTTGTGTACCCTGGGCCAGTCGGAATCCCTTCCAAATTACCGATTGACACACCACCGGCCTTCATGGTCATTGCGGCAGATGATGCACACACAAGTGTTCTGCTGAATCTAATGCACCACTTTCGTGAACTCGATGTTGACTACGAAGCGCATATCTTCACCCGTGGCGGACATGGCTTTGGCATGGGAAAACGGTCACAGCGCCGGAGTATTCAACACTGGCCAGACCGCATGCTCGATTGGCTCCATGACGAAGTCCTCAATACACTACCCAAATAATCATGTATCAGCTGAACGGTTTCTTGGACCTTTTAAGGCTAGACATAAAAAACCCTTAGCACCACATACTATTCCATGAGTTCAGCGAAGCCCATTTCTGGCATCTTGACCCCTCTGATGGTTCCTCTGTGTGCCAATGGTGAGATTAACGAGCGTGAACTACGACGGTATATTGATTGGCTGATTGATAAAGGAGTGCACGGGCTTTATCCAAATGGATCAACTGGTGAGTTCACACGTTTTACAGCAGAAGAACGACGCCGAATCATCAAAATAGTATGTGACCAGACAGCCGACAGGGTCCCGGTTCTTGCTGGCGCAGCTGAAGCAAATATTCGCGAAACACTTGATGCTTGTAATACGTACCGTGACTTTGGTGCTCGAGCAGTCGCAATCGTCTCACCGTTCTACTACAAGCTTTCACCAGAGAGTGTTTTTGCATACTTCAGGGAAATTGCTCTCAACAGTCCGATTGATGTAACGCTTTATAATATTCCTCTTTTTGCCAGCCCGATTGATAATGAAACAGTCTGCCGATTGGCAGAGTTTGATCGCATTATTGGTATTAAAGATTCTTCTGGTGATCTTGCCAGTATGACCAGAATGATCCAGTCTGTCCGTCCACTTCGTCCAGACTTTCTATTCATGACCGGATGGGATGCGGTACTCGTTCCCATGCTCATGGCTGGCTGTCAGGGAGGCACGCACGCCACGAGTGGAATCGTTCCTGAAATTACACGAGCGATCTATGACCTTACGAAGAAGAGCCACTTTGATGAAGCACTGTCTCTACAGAAACAACTGCTTGAGCTCTTTGATACGATATTTTGTGCTGCTGATTTTCCCGAAGGATTCCGCAGTGCAATAAACCTGCGTGGGTTTGACTTTGGAAAGGGAAGGCAGCCACTAACCGAGAACCAGTCCGCCATACTGACAACTGCTACCGAAAAGATCAGACTATTGATTCAACAGATGCTCAACAATCCAGTATTACCCTAGATTTTAACACATTCAATTTCCACATATCACTTGAAGTAGCGACATACATGAAAACCAACGGCTTCCTCGGCATTGATATTGGCACCCAAGGCCTCTCTGTCATCTTCACAGACACCGAATTAAAAATTCTTGCCACTGGAGAAGGCACGTACGACATGGTTCCAGGGCTTGACTCTGGGTGTTATGAACAACAGCCGTGTGATTGGGAGACTGCGATAAAGGACGCGATGACTGATCTGCGCAAAAAAATATCCTCGATGCAGATCGACATGGAAGTTCTAGCAATAGGACTATCAGGGCAGATGCACGGGGAAGTTCTTACGGGGGAAGACGGTGAACCAGTCGGACCAGCGCGGCTTTGGTGTGATGGTAGAAATGAAGACGAAGGCAATGAACTGACAGAGCGTCTGGGAACAAAATGTCCCAAACGTATGACCGCAGTTCGGTGGCTGTGGACAATTCGTAACCAACCCGAAAAGGCTGCCCACGTCATTCACATGACAACACCTGCCGGCTGGATTGCCTACCGACTAACCGGGTGTTGGTATCTCGGAATTGGAGATGCTGCTGGCATGTTCCCGATTGATCAACAATCACTGACGTATAACACACACATGCTGGCTGATTTTGATTCGATCGCAACTGAATCCACAAAAAAGAGTCTTTCAAACATTACCTTTCCAAAGTTGAGTGATCTTCTTCCATCCGTCAAAAAGGCTGGTGAAGATGGTGGTTCATTGGATGCACATGGCGCAAAACTGCTTGGGCTACCTGAAGGCATTCCGGTTGCACCTGCTGAAGGAGATCAACCGGCGGCACTCGCTGGCTCATTAATTGCAGCCCCTGGCCAGGTTTCAATGAGTTTCGGTACGAGTGTTGTTGCCAACTCAGTTGGTGATCGGGCGTTTGAGGGAATTTCAATTCCTATCGATCACTTCTGTGCACCAGACGGCCGCCCGATCAACATGGTCTGGCTTCGAAATGGAACGACGGCCATGAATATGGCAGTCAGCCTTTTTGGGGGTGACTTCTCCACTATTATGCCACAGGTTCTTCGAGCTGATGCTGACTGTGGTGGTCTCTTGGCACTACCATTCATGGACGATGAACCTGGACTGGGTATTTCCCACGGTGGCACTGCCATGGTGCTGGGACTAGACAATGAGACTGCAACCCCTGGCAATGCTGTGAAAGCCATGCTGCTTGCCACAATTTTTAACTTGCGGCTTGGAAGCTCTCAGCTCGATAAACAAGGATACCCACGAACCGAGATTATTTTGTCGGGCGGACTTGTAAAAACACCCGAGCTGGGACAACTCGTTGCTGATGCCTTCAATACTCCGGTAACAATTCTTGAAGGAGGTGACGAGGGAACTGCCTGGGGAGCAGTTTTGATGGCAAAATTTCGTTTCGAATCACTGGCTGGTCGCGCAAGTAACTGGACACAGTTCCTCGAAAATCAGAAAACAGGGACACCAACCCAATTTACGCCCCACGCCAAATCCGTAGAAACACTCAACGGCGTATTCGAGCGTTACCAGAAACTGGTGCGCATGCACGGGCAGTTGGAATCAGTCACAAACCAGTGAGACTGTTCTGTACAGCAAGCCAAAAAGGCAACGCTGCCTGCACTAATTTGCAGCGGGATACAGAACTATCCTGCGAACATCTGCAACAGATTCTCCTGGCACATGAAGGGCAGTAAGCCGCAACTGAGTCTCGCCTGCTTCGAGCTTTATATCACCAAGAGAGAGCACGTGAAACGGCTTTACATAACTTTCACTGCCACGATCGACACGGTCTTCACCAGTGTTCAGCGGTGGATTCCACGGTGCAGTAACGCTTGTCGTGATTCGGTTTTCACCACAGGAAAGCTGGATCGTTGACCCAACATCTTCTGCAGGACATGTGTACCAGATTTTTGCAGTATAGGTGCCTGTATTGAGGACATCCACATCCCATACCAGCGAGTCATCTGTGTTCTTCCATCCTGTAAAGAATGAACAATTTGGTGCGCGTCCACTATGCACAACACCCCCTTCTCCATACCCGTCCCGCGCTGGAAGTTCGGTCAGAGGTGCACCAGCATACCCAACAGGAAAACGTTCGACGTCCGGCTGCGGCATACGATCGAGAATATCTTTCTTCCAGTCGTCAGCAATTGTTTTTAGTCGCCCTCTTTCCTCCGGCTGCTCTTTGGAAATGTCCCGCTTCTGACCAATGTCAGTGAGCATATCGTAGAGACGTCCTTTGTCATCAAGGCGAAAACGCTGCGTGCGTATACTTATTCGACCACGCTGAGAAGCAACCATGTGCCTCCGACCAAGCTCTAGGCCCAGCTCCTTTGACTTCGATTGCTCTGCTGTATCTTCCTTGAGCATTGCTGTCAGATCGATTCCATCAAGTGGTTTTGGGGAATTCAACTGCACACCAGTAAGACCTGCAAGGGTAGGCAATAAATCAATTGCTCCGGTGATCTGCGGGAGTCGCACACCAGAGGCAATCTGACCTAGATATCTGATACAGCAGATGCTTCGTGTACCACCATCATCTGTCGATCCTTTCTTGCCTCGCATACCACCGCACCAGCGTTGACTATTTGGACCGTTATCTGAAAAGAAGACAACAATGGTTTCACGTGATACTCCTGCTGCATCAATTGCCGCCAGAATTCGACCAACATTTTTGTCGAGATTTTCAACCATCGCCAAAGCAGCCCGTGTAAAGACTGGGTTTTCTTTATTGACCTCTGGCCCCCTTTGCAGGAGCGGTCGCTCTGCAAATCGGCTCCAATCAGCATCCGGAATACACATTGGCGAATGGGGCGTGTTGAACGCGACGTAGCAGAGGACTGGCTTGGCAGCCGAACTTTTTACGTGATTACTGAAAAAACTGATTGCCTTTGTAGTGATGTCATCAGTGATATATCCCTCACCCTCTTCAAAGACCGTGTTGTGTTGCATTGGTGGATTGAAATAATCACCCCAATGCCCTTCCGTAAACCCATAGAAGGTATCGAACCCACGTGCCAATGGATGGTATGGCCACTGTGTGCCATTGTGCCATTTCCCAAAACACCCCGTAACGTACCCGGCCTTTTTAAAAACATCGGCAACAGTTTGCTCTTCAGGGGACATTCTCTCTTCCCCTCGGGTTACACCACGGACCCCACTACGATCATGATACCGTCCTGTTAGAAACTCCGCCCGCGTTGGAGCGCAGACAGGCTGCACAAAAAACTGCTCGAGTAATGCTCCGTCACGAGCCAGAGAGTCCACCGCCGGTGTTGAGATTGTTTTATTCCCAACGCAGGAGAAGTCGCCCCAACCAGCATCATCCGCGAGGATTACGACAATATGTGGTTGTCGGGATTCGTCTGCCTGAACAGGGCTTTTGCACCACACAAAGCAAATACTAAAAACGATAGCTGGAATACATTTCTGCATGAGAATATCCCCGGATGAGAAAAGAAATGGTGCGTTCATGTTCCGAACCATACGAAATCTATAAAAATTTTCTGACGACAAAAACACTACCAAAGACAACCTCAGCACATTCTTAATGCACAGCGGCCTTCGAAAACAAATTGAGTATTAGGACACCGACAACGATACACCCCATTCCCAGAAATGCCGGTGCGTCAAGTGTTTGGCCATACAAAATCCATCCTACGAGTGTAATGAGAACAAGGCCAACACCTGACCAGACCGCATAGCCGACCCCAACAGGAATTGTTTCAAGTGTCAAAGACAACAAATAAAACGCAAGTCCATAACCAGCAACAACCACAAGTGAGGGTATTGGCTTCGTGAACCCCTGAGATGCCTTGAGGCAACTCGTTCCAACAACTTCGGCTAAAATGGCAAATGCCAGGTAGATCCAGGATTTCATAACAAGGAGGCTTTCCGAGTAAAAGGGTCTCTTGCACGTGCCTCAAGCCGTGTCATATTTTTCCTAAAGAAGTTACTGCTTCTGGTACACCCGAACATAATCAATCTGCATTTCATCGGGTAGTTTTGTCACATCAAGCCGTGGCCGCTCCCAATGTGAGCAGAGAAGGCTCAGGACTACGTACTGCGGAACCTGAGAAATTGCTTTGGTGTCTCGCATGATTTCGACACCGTCCCAGAAAAAAACACACTCCTTATCAGTCCAGAGCAAACCATAGACATGAAAGTCTTCACTGAGATCACCCATTGGACTTTCAGGATTGTCCTCAACAGGCCCACCCATTTTTGAAAAATCTGGAATTGACGGACTCCTGACTTTTCCGAGCATGCCGTCTTGTGTTGTACCCCAATAGTAAATATTCATTCCGGCCCAACCACGGCGACGACCGGAACCGAACCATTCGATGATATCCATTTCGGTTCCACTCTTATCTGGCTGATCGACGAAACTCTGGAAATGTGGCGTCTGCACCCAGAACGCTCCATGATGTCCTTGGTTTTTCTGGAACTTCAGCCGGCACTCAAAATAGCCGTGCTTCCAATTGTGTCGGCCACGTGTCTGAATATAACTGGCATGGACCTTTTCATTTCGCCAGAGAGTTCTCAGGTGTAGGAGTCCATCTGCGACACGGATTGTTCCTTCAGAGTTCAGCAATGCCGCATCGCGCGTCTTATATGAGGGCATTGTCCAATTCTCTGAGTTGAGAGATTTTCCTTCAAACTCATCACGCCACACAATCCGATAGTCTGGTGGTATGCACGCGGGCAGTTTCGACCTATCCGAAAGCCCAGAATCTACTTCTTCACAAAAGCCGTTCACGCTGCTGCACAACACCAGCAGACCCACCACACCTTGAGAGAGCGAATATTGCATCAGCCGATAAATCTGACGCACAGTCTTGCAATAGTTTTGAGCAACATCCATCAAATTTTGATCGTTACGTATCTGTGTGAATCGAGGACTTACCTTAATAGAACTTAAAAACACTACTCACCGGCAATAAGATCTCTTGTCGCAATGAGTTCACGAGCCATGCCCGCAATAACATCTCCACTTGCAACCCCCGGCAATACCGGCCACGTATAGGTTTCAACTTCAAGATGTGGTTCATAGGGCAGTTGGCCCAGAGCATGAAGTGCTCGAATAAGTTCTGGCCTTGTTGTCCCTAACGGCCCAAGACGATCTGCATCGACCGGAACATGAAAATGCACTCGCCATTTTTCTGCCTGCTGCCAGGCAGGAGGCGGGTCGAGTGCAAGTTCTTGAGTCAGGTCAGTGTGGCTGATCACTCGGCCATCTGAATGCCGTGCAAAGGTCTGATGAAGATAGCGTTGTTCAGCAAATGTCGCTAACGCTTGGCGTGCTTTGTCGTCTGATGGTTTGTCGAGTTCGATCGCACAACTTATTTGCACCTTATTGATACGAATATCAGCCGTAGCCAACTCACGAATAGCTGTGTCCGCATCTTCAAACTCAACAGCCTGATGACAGACGTCGTAGCAGACACCGATGTGCTGGCGAACCAGTCCACCAATTCCTGCTTTATCAGCAGTATCCCACAGTATCTCAAAAAACTGAATGGTCTCGGGGGTCGTCTCCAAAAGACAGAATGGCTCAGGCTCGATAGCCAACCGAATGATCTTTCCAGTCTCATGATGTAATCTGTCAAGGTCGCGAGCCAACTGCATAAGTTGATCGATAGCCCTTTTAGAAAAGTCCGGGGCTTGTGCTGCCTGCTTATACGCAAGTGGCAGTGTTGAAATACTGCCTTCGTCTTCTCCTGTTACTATTCCAGCGAGAAATTGGCTACAAAGTCGGGTGTATTCAAGACGACGAACATCTGACCAGTCTGGGAGGTAGACCTTTTCCTTTACGCGTTCTGAATGAAAATCACCAAAAGGAAACGCATTGAGTGAAAAGCACTGCAGCCCTTGATCAGCCAGAAGACTCGCAATGCTTTTTGTAACAGTCGCATCGTGAGCCACTTTAGAAACAACAACTTCGGGCAACCAAAGGCCAATCCCAATACCAAAGCCACATTGTTCCTGAACAGAACGAGCTTCTTGCGAAATTATTCTCTCAAGATCGTCGCGTGACCGACAAGGATGGACATTCGTGCAATAGGACAAGGGATAATGCATGGCCTGCTCTGTTCCCAAAAAAGTGATTTATGTTGATGAAATTGCCTTAAACCTCAATAGCTCACTGTCTCAAATTCATATCTGGCAAGAACATGTCATTGGCTCATCCTTTCAAGCGAGAATTTATCCACCCCTATCTCTTTGTCCATCTCGTAAAGACATTTCCAAAACACGTCTCCGGCATTTCTAGCCGTGTTTTAAGGCTGTTACATCCAGCATTCGTTCGAGAGCAACAACAGACCAGTGTGCAGTATCTTGATCAACACGAATTACATTGACAGGATTCCCTGACTCGAGGTGCTCAAGGCTCCAACAGAGATGTGCCAAATCAATACGATACATAGTTGCGCACATACAAACCGTCGGTGAGAGAAATCGGATCGTCTGTTCAGGGTGCTCTTGCTCGAGGCGTCTCACAAGATGAAGTTCTGTGCCTATTGCCCACGACGTGCCAGGGGCAGCAGTTTGTATCTGATTAATGATGTAACTCGTTGAGCCAGCGAGGTCAGATTTTTCGACAACCTCCAATGCACACTCCGGATGGACCAGAACTTTGACATCTGGAATGTTCTCTCGCATCGTGGCAACATGCTCCGGACGAAACATTGCATGCACGCTGCAATGGCCCTGCCAGAGAATCACTCGACTTTTTTCCAGAGTTGTTGAATCATTGCCACCAAGTCGTGGATCATGAGGATTCCACACACACATCTGCTCAAGTGGGACACCCATTGAGTTGGCGGTATTCCGGCCGAGGTGTTGATCCGGAAAGAAAAGGACTCGTTTCGTTTTAGCAAAAGCCCATTCAAGAACAGCACGAGCATTACTTGATGTGCAAACAATGCCACCATGTCGACCACAGAAAGCCTTCAGACTGGCGGCAGAATTAATATAGGTCACTGGAGTAATATCACCGGTGTCAATGATCTCACCGAGATCAGCCCACGCATCCTCCACCTGTTCAATTGCTGCCATATCAGCCATTGAGCAGCCCGCTGCAGTATCAGGCAATACGACATTCACTCGTGAACCATTTCGACCTGCCATCTGCTCAGGTCGATTGACAAGAATGTCTGCTGTCTCTGCCATAAAGTGAACACCGCAAAACACAATGGCTTCGCAGTCTGTTCGTTCTGCGGCAGATTTTGAGAGTTGGTAGCTATCGCCTCGCAAATCTGCATGAGCAATCACAGCATCCTGTTGGTAGTGATGGCCAAGAATCAGCACACGCGACCCGAGACGCTGTCGAACTTCGTCAATCCGACTCGCCAGAGTAGCATCATCCAGCTTTCGATAGGCCTCTAACGGACCCGCTGCCAGAGGCTCATTTGTTGGTATTTCCACTCTCATCATCCCTACAGTATAGGCTGTCGCGGCGGTCCCTGTGCGGCGACCGTCTGGCATCTTATACTTCTGGCTTCTCGTTGGAAGCAACGAGATGGCCATCCTCCGATGTTGGCTACTGTTTCCGATTAACCCTTTCACCGTTGCACAGAAGGCTGGCGAGCGTCCATGGCGAAAAAGATCGCAAAGAAAAAGGCTGCCAAAAAAACAACAAAGGCTGCCAAAAAAACAACAAAAACAGTGAAGAAGGCTGTCAAAAAAACAGCCAAAAAGAAGGCTGTTAAAAAAGTTACGAAAAAAAAGGCTGCGACCAAAAAAGCTGCCAAGAAAGTAGCTAAGAAAGCCGCCAAAAAGCGAGCAACCCGAAAAAAGGTTGTGAAAGACGTTCGCCTGAAGGCGTACTGGGGAGTCTTTAACTCCGGCCTGAAGCGTCTTGCTGTCTTCGAGTATGCTGACAAGCGTGCTGCCGAAAAGAAGGCAAAAGAACTCTCGAGTGGGCCAAAAGGCAATCACTTCATCCAACTCGTGAAAGAGCCAATCACTGAGGCATAACGCATTTGCCGTGGGGCTGCACGATTATGTGTTAGCCCCACGGGCTCTGCCAGTCACCCCAGGCCTCAAGATACCGTGCCAGTCCCGATGACTCGGTTGCTTTGCTCCGAATCCAGATATGGGCTGCTTCAATCAATGACTGTTCGTCTGCCAGAGAAATTGCGCCGGCAACTACACGGCTCCGCAGATAAACAAAGTACGTGTCCAGTACATCACTTCGACAATAGTCGTGGATTTCACGTGCTCGGCCACCGTCCCAAAGATCTTGAACCATGTGACCAGCCACATCAAGTTTTCCAGGCTTGCCGATGAGGTTGGCAGCCAGAGAAAGCCCTCCCACAAATCGGCTTGCACCGTTATTGGTTAAAAATTCGTGCAGGTCGAGATGTGCAGCACTGTTGAATCGATTCCGTGGCTGTTCGAAACTGCGAGCATTTTCGGCGATCCACTCAGGAATACCCAGTCCATACCGAAACGCACAGACCTCGAGCAGTGGCATATCAAAACCACGGCCGTTGAATGAAACAAGCTGTGGCTGACCATTTTTTCGCCAGCCTTCCCAAAATAATCGCACGATTTCATGGGGGCGCGACATTTCTTCATCAAGAGCTACAAGATCGATCAATGAATAGTCATCGGCAACCGTGGCAACAACAAGTGACACGGGGAGTTGAAATGTATACGGAATAAAATCTTTCCCATTTTGCTCAAGAAGTTCGGAACGGTACCGCTGAATTGCTTCGGTCGGTGAGAGTTTTTCTCCCGGATAACGAATTTTTGCAATGAGTTCTCCGTCTGCTGCTGACTCGATATCAAATACGAGTCGTGCTGTCTTTCGTTTTGCCATTCGGAAACTCTCCTTCTAAAATAAGACGGCAGTAAGTCGATAATCGTCATGAGAATATCGGGGCACGAATTCCTCATTCTCTTCCACTGCGCATCCGCGCCGAGGAATTCCAAAACCCTCTATCAACTCCGCAATGGTACACTCACCATCAACCTGATGCGGTTGACCATTGAGTATACGGTTCATACTTATTGAATTTGATCGAGTGGAACTGGTGATCGCTGTTTATCAGATTCGACCACGGCCGCGAGCACCCTCTGAATTTCATACGCATCCCAAAAGTCGGCAAGGGGCACCACCGGCTCACCACCGCCGATCACAGTCAACATGTCGGCGGCCTGATTAATAAAGCTATGTTCGTACCCAAGGACATGTGCGGTAGGCCACCATGATGCCGCGTAGGGATGGTTGGCGTTGCCGTCCGTGACATTAATTGTGCTCCAACCTTGCAACTCTGCTGGGAGCGTTGCGTCGTACCAATCAAGCTCATTCATTCGCTCAAAATTGAATCGAATCGCTCCGTTTTCACCGTGTATCTCCAGCCGATTTGCATTCTTATACCCCGTCGAGAGACGCGATGCCTCGAACGTGGCCAATGCACCACTGGCCATTTTGGCAACGAATAGCACGATATCATCGACCGTGCTTGCACCTTTTTTCTGACTTGTCGCCGCGCCGCGTCCCGAAATTTCCCCGCCGCCGCTTTCTAAAATCACTCGCTCTTTGATCACCGTTTCCATCGTGGATCCAATCACCTCGCTGACTTCATCACCCGTGATAAATCGAGCAGTATCGATGGTATGGGCACACAGATCACCCAATGCTCCGGATCCGGCCACATCACCCTCGAATCGCCACATCAGCGGTGTATCTGGTCCGGCCCAATCTTGAAGATAACATCCCCTGATCTGATAAATCCGACCAAGTTTCCCCGCTGCACACAATTGATGAGCGAACGCTATTGCAGGACATCTTCGATAGTTGTACCAGACAAATGTTTTTCCAGTCGCCTTCTCTGCAGCTTCCACCATCTGACGAGCATCGCTCAACGTCCCCGCCAGAGGTTTTTCGCAGGCGACATGTTTTCCAGCTTCGAGTGCCGCAATTGTGTGTTCGGCATGCACATTGTTGGTGGTCACTACATCAACCAGATCAATCGCTTCGGAATGAACCGCCGATTTCCAATCCGTTGCACAGTGCTGCCACCCCCAACGGTCAGCAAATATTTTTAGCTCTTCCTGATTACGGGCCGCGACCGTGTGCATCACCGGCTTACAGGGCAGATCAAAAAACTTATTCACCTTTAGATACGCATTTGAATGCGCTCGGCCCATGAATTTCGTTCCAATCAGGGCGATATTACAAAGGTTGGTATTCGCAGTCTTAGCAGACATCTTAAAACTCCTGAATTGGAAAACTATTTGAATCGCTCGGTAGCACGTACATCAATATTGCACGTCCGTCCACTTTTGTTCTCGACTGCTCTGAATAATCGCATCACAGATTGCCATCTCCTTATGGCCGTCGACAAACGTACTCCAATCGGGATTGTCCGGCATTTGACCCTTCTCTACCGCGCGATACACATTGCGAAATAAATTCTTGGGGCCGTCCGGGTAGGCTTCGGGATGACCACCCGGGTAATGGGCATATTCTTTGGCAGCGTCGTGCAGCAAGGATGGATCTTTGACCAAGATTTCATTGGCTTTTTCCCGATAACCGATCCACATGTCGTTTGGTTTCTCTTGATCCCATGCTAATGCACAGCGGGATCCATCGAGTTCGAACGAAAGCCGATTCTTCCGACCGGCTGAAACCTGGCTGACACTGAAAACACCACGAGCCCCGCCCGAGAGTTCAATCAAGACGGAGGCATAATCCTCGGTGTTGATCTCTTGCGGTTCGTAATCACTGGGCGAGAGTTCCTTGCCGGCGTATGTCTCAATTTGTTTTTTGGGTTTCATCCGCGTCTTGTGTACAGTCCGCATATCGGCCATGACGCGAACGATGCTCTCGCCGGTGATGAACTGCAAGAGATCACACCAATGACTTCCAACGTCTGCGACCGCTCGACTGTCTCCTGACATTTCAGGTTGCAACCGCCAATTCCAGTCTGTTTGGAGGTACAGCCAGTCTTGCAAATAGGAGCCGCGGAGAGTGAATACTTCACCCAACTCCCCTTGTTGGACCATTTGTCTGGCGTGCTGAACCAGCGGATAGTAGCGATAGTTAAAATCAACGGCATGGATCAGACCCGACTCCGATGCAAGCTGAACAAGTTCCCGGCTCTCTGTACTGTTCATCGCAAGAGGTTTTTCGCTGATCACATGCTTGCCGGCAGCAAGGATATCTTTGTTTACCTGATAATGCAGGTGATTCGGTGTGCAATTATGAACGACACGGATCTGAGGATCGGCCAGAAGTTCACGGTAATCGCCGTACGACTTCTCAATGCACAAAAGATCAGCCTTACTGCGGGCCAACTCGGCATTGGCTTCGGCCAGGGCAACAAATTCGACGTTTCCCAATCGCCTTCCAGCCTCGACATGTACCGGACCAATAAATCCAGTGCCGATTACTCCGGCTGCGATCTTCTCTGCCATTGTCTCACTCTCCTTTAACTCTAGAAATAAACCCGCGCCGTCGCTTTGCTCAACCCACGACTTGTGATCTTATCGGTTCGCTGATAGTTCTAGCAACCGGCCGAGCATCGTTTTGCGTCAGGCACCTCGAGATGAGCTGCTTCTCAATGGATATCAGCGAATGGTTTGGAAGGTGATTGTAAACACCCGTCCACCAGTTCCGCCGAGTGCTGCATTTTTGGCCAAGGTTTGACTGTATGTTACCAGCAGCACAATTGCGTCCTGTTGCTACTGGATATCCAGCCTCAGATAATCAACTTCTTTTGTCGTTTGACGGTTCAGATTCCCAGTTCACTCGCCAGCCAAACGTCGTTGCGATGCATCACAATTGCTTGTGCCAAAGCTGCACATTGCCGCTCCCTCCGGAACACTCGCTCGGATGATGCGACTGGTGGCCACCGAGCCCTGTTCACAGTTTTCTACTGAACATACCGTTCGTTGCTATAAATAACCCGTGGCTCAAAAATTCCTGCCGCCATTATTTGACACAGCGACATGAAAAACGCCTCGGAGAGAGCGTCGCCAAGCCAAACAGCGGCTGGAGTCCCGGAACCTTGCGAAACCAGTGGGAGGCATGGTCCAACCCTGATAAGATACCTCCTAAGAATTCTTCTGACTTTCAAAACAGGCGACTCAATGGGCTTTTCTGACCGCGGATATTACCGCTTTGACAACTCATTTCAGCGACAATCTGATTGGACCGCGGTGATCACTCTCATCATTGCCAATGTTGCAGTATGGGTGCTCAATCTCTTTGGTGGTCGTAATTTTTCCATCAATAACATTCTCGCACTTCGAGGAGATCTCCCCGAACATCTGCTGGAATGCTGGAAGCTTATTTCCTATGGCTTTGCACATGACGCACAATCACCCTGGCATCTTGCATTCAATATGCTTGCCATCTTTTTTTTCGGGAGAGCTGTCGAACAGGTGCTTGGTAAAGCAGAGTTCCTTCGGTTCTATTTTGTTGCAGTTGTTGTGTCCGGGTTGGCATGGGTTCTCAGTGTCAATTTATTTTCTGAAGAAATTCTACCCGGTAGGACGTATCTCATTGGTGCCAGCGGTGGGGTGATGGCAGTTCTGGCTGTCTTTGTCTGGTACTTCCCTCGGCAGGAAGTTTTGATCTGGGGTATTCTCCCTGTTCCCGCGTGGGCGCTCGGCATTCTTTACTTTGTCACCGATATCCAAGGGGCAACTCAAGGTGGCGGGAATGTTGCACATGTCGCACATATTGGTGGTGCGGTTTTTGGCCTACTCTATGCCTGGCGAGGATGGACCCTCAGTGGCCTGTCTGACTTAGGCGGAAGACTCAAACAGATGCGGCGGCGTTTTAAGGTTGTTCGACCAGACGAAGATCTTGATCACTCACGCGCAACCACAGAAGATGAGCGAAGTCTTCAATTGAAGGTTGATGAGATTCTTGAAAAAATCAGTCGCTCTGGTGAGTCGAGCTTAACGAATGATGAACGCGAGACACTCACCCGTGCAAGCCGACGTTTCAAAGGACGTTCCCAGTAAAAACAACATTTCAAGACCGCGTTGTTATCGAAGGATATTTTCTTGTGGTTGCGATACCACTTGCAAGTCGTCGCGACTGGCGGATCGTATGTGGTCGACACGTGTGACGAACTGCTGGAACTCTTGTTCGTCAAGGTTCCCAGATAGCACTGAATGCACCTGCCCTGCTGTGTTCAGTACAACAACGTTTGGCTCTCCCGGAATAATGCCGAACATTCGTTTCAGTGTCCCATCAAAGTCGAGCCAGATTGGAACGACTGGAGAATCTTTTCGCATACGAGCTCGTGCAACCGGCTTGAGTGCTCTCGGTACTTCTGTCAGTGAGGCTACGGGAATAACACGAACGTCTGGCAGTGCAATCCCAGCAGGCCAATTTGCGATTCTGCGCACTGGCTGTTTCGACCATGCATCAGAAGAAACTTCATCAGCTGTTGGATGAAAATGGAGATGGAGCTTTCGTCCAAGATGAAGTGACTCTTCGGCACCGTGGCGTTCGGCATACACAAGAATGACAACATCTCCAAGATATTTGCTTGTTTCGCACGGGGTTTGAAATTGATCCTCCATAACCACATTCATCACGCCTTCGGCATGCACAACTTCGAGAGATCCGAGCAGGAATCCGAGCAGAAGACCAAGGGGGATAAAACGATAACAATACGACATAGCGAGTTACTTTCTATCACGATCAAAGGTTAGGCAGCCTGTCGGCGATCATGCAAAGGTGGAAAGGCTAATACCTCAGCATCTTCAACGTCATGCTGACCTTCATCCATCTCTGCTGAACCGGGACGCAGAATGCCGAGGATTGCTGGGAGAAAAACAAGTGATGTAAGAGGGCACATTGTCACGCCAAGCGTGAGAAGC
>Ga0209631_10004420_pt1 | contig 15556 bp, 14 predicted proteins | sample COG_08_FD_184752 | JGI IMG/M metagenome (GOLD analysis project Ga0209631, IMG submission 184752) | Pelagic Microbial community sample from North Sea - COGITO 998_met_08 (SPAdes) (version 2) | ecosystem: Environmental > Aquatic > Marine > Neritic zone/Coastal water | place: Helgoland, sampling...
CCGCGCCGTAAGCTTCATTACCGGCAGCGCCATGAATTGCTGAGGTTGAAGAGACTGCTACCAGAGTGCCACCCTCGCCCTGTTCGATCAAAATTTTGCTGGCCTCGCGCAAGGTCAGAAACACACCATCGAGGTTAATGGCCATCACACTGCGCCAATCAGCCAGAGACATATCGATAAATCTTTTACCCGTACCTCCGCGACCGGCATTCGCAAAAAGACCATCCAATCTACCGAAGTCATCAACGGTTCGTTTCATCGTATCGACTATCGCTGTTTCGTCTCCAACGTCGCATACATAGGCTGCCGCTTTGACACCGATAGCTTTAAGCTGATCTATTGCTGCCTGATTTTTTGCGTCATTGCGGCCCCAGACTGCGACACTGCCTCCAGCCATGGCGATGCCTTCAGCCATCCCGAGCCCGATACCGCCATTGCCCCCTGTGATAATGTAAACCTTACCCGTTAAGTCAGCCATCTCTGCGCTCCATCTTTGACCTTTAATATGCTGTTGTTTCAACAAGCATATCAAACTTAGACAAACGACGGCGCTCTAGCTGTCACACAGGCACCGCCTGCTCGAAGCTAAGGCTAGGCCGCGCCGACCGCGAACAAGTTGCTAACAGAACCGGTCTGACCACGCGTAACCCTATTCCGCCACTTTCGTAACATCAAATCACTCTATCTCGAAGTACTTTCAAAAGGGCGTGCTTGCCGTTGTATTCTAGGTCAGTCTACAGCGATATCAGAAACTGTTTGCCAAACGGGCGGAAGAAGTCCTTAAAGCGCCTGACGGTTTGATCTCAGGCAGCAGACATTTACGGGAAACAGTTCAAGTTGTGGTATTGGTATCGATAACTTCACCAGATATCTGGAATCGGTTGTCGACGCGAAGCAGTGTTTGGTTAACAGGCGCGGAAATAAAATCCAACAGCAAACCTGCTCCAAACAATTCATTAACAGCAGCTTGATGTGCCTGACCCAGTGACTGATAGTACCGCTGCGATCTCTGACCCAACCACACAGCATAAACATTTGCCGCATGCTGGTGATCAACTCCCTTGTAAAAAACTGATTCCACAGGCAACGTAGGTTGATCATGTTCAGGCGCGAGCCGATGGCCAGTTTCGGGCATCAATCGCTCCATGGCCTGATTGAAGGCAAGAGCGCCTAGTACAAATTGCTGTCCATATTTTTCGGCAACAAACCGAAGAATTGCGAGCGCGGTTTCAGGCACTTGATCATCGTGCAGATACTCGACCGGCACAAAGTAAAACTCAGGTGATTGAACCTCGGGCACAACCATATGCTCGACCCAACGAAACGTTCGAGGCGCTTGATCCTGCATCATTCTAAGCCCCGCAGGGTCTCGACCCAAATGGGCATGCATCGCCCCCATAATGGCATAGTCCGCTGCAGATGGGTGACCACCTAGAAAATACGGGTATTCAGTCAAGTGAAGCTCGAACAGTGAGAGCAATTCACCATAGGTCTTATCCAACACATTTCTTGATTCTTCTGTGGATTCGGGTAAGCCATAACTCATCATTCTGTCAGAGATTAAATTACCGTACCTCAAAAGTTCCTCATCACTTCCTTGGGGCTTGAACGATCGCCCGAAGTCTTTTTTGACGAAACTGAAATTTTCTTCAAACATCCAGCGATGCTGCCACGCTAATCGCACCAGGCCTTCGCTTGCCATCAATTCCATCAGGTGCACGAACACCCTTTGCCTAGGAGTGTCTGGAAAAGCCGGCAAATCAGGAAATCGCTGCTCAAGGCGATCGACAATTTCAACGCTGTCCTGAATGACTTCACTTCCGGGCGTCATCAATTGAGGTATTCGGTGGCTGCCAGAGTCTGGTCGCACCTTATTACGGAACATCGGATCGCTAGGTAACCGTTCCACAAAAGGAATTCCTTTTTTCCGCAGGTAGGTTCGTACCTTCGCCGTATAGTAAGAAGCGTAGGAACCGTATAGGGTATATGTTTCAGCCATATTTCATACTCGCGTGAGATAACGCAACACGGCCATCGATATCACCGGTCCCAATGAAAACATGGTTCATCTCTCCGCCAACAACGCCAACATCGCCTGCGCTGTCTCACGGCCGGAATTCTGGTTCTGCCCCGTGACGAATCGCTTCTCTTCATCGACGACAGTGTGCGTGGCTAAAACGTCGCGGAATGCACTGTTCGCCTCAAATCGAGCACCGGCTTTACGCAGTTCTGTTTCTGGATGCAGTGGTGTCACCTCAATACCCAATTCTTTAATCTGCTTATCCGTGACGCCTGTCATCTTACGCCCAGCAATCAGCAGATTACCTTCGCTGTCAAGCGCTTTAATCAGACCAAGCACCCCGTGACAGACGCCACCAATCAGCGGCTTCTTCTCGCTGTAGTAGGCTTCACTTATCTTGTTTCCCAAAACCGGTGACTGCCCCAAGTCATAAGCAGCACCCCAACCTCCGGACAAGAAAACAATGTCGTAGACAGTGAAATCGACGTCCTCGACCGCAATGGAGTTAGTCACCTTTGCCTGCAAGACCGCATCATCCATATAGCGTTCGTCCTCGGGCGTTCTAACAACAAAATTGAGCGTCTGCGGATCAACGGGAACCTGCCCACCTTTGATGCTCGCGACATCAATCTCAAGACCAGACTCTAGAAAACTGTAGTAAGGATGGGTTAGCTCTGACGCCATCACGCCCGTTTCATCGCCTGTCGTCTCACCGGGCGCTGACAACACATCATGGCTTGTCGTGATGATCAGCGCCCGCCTTCCCGGCAACAGACCTGCCAACTCTCCCTGAAATTCAGGGTGCAGCCCAGCCGTGTGCAATATTGTCGGTAGCGCGAGCGCGGTGACCGCCATCATCGAGGCGACCACGCCAAAGGCGATCAATAGTTTTCTTTTCATCCTAATTCCATCCTAGTTGAAACCTCGGGCCACGAGGGTTTGGGTATTTGTGTTCTTCGGGTAGCCGACAGAGGCGATCCATTCGAGTGGTTGAGCCATCTGCGTATTCCCAAATGAGTTGTTCACCATCCATATATCGGCGCACGACAACAGGCCCCCAACCAAACACGTGAAAATCCAACACACCATCATTCCAAATCATGCTCGCGGACGTTCTTGGGCAATATTCCCGTTCACCAATAACAAACAACACCTGACCTTCGGTATCGTTCGAAGTCAATACACCGGTGCTGTTAGGCCCACCATCATGAATAATGCCAGAAGCGGTGACGACGACCCTTGAGCCGCATTGCTCAACACGCTCGACGTGCCCTGTGTGACCACCCTCAACGCCCACCCAAAGGCCGCGGATATCATCCGCACCCTCAGGCAACGGCTCGGTACATTCAGCCAGAACAGGCAGCGGGAAATGCTCGTAGCTACAACCCGGCGTATTACCTTTCGGTATCTCGGCCGCCAATTTGCCGCTGCCATCGAGCAAAGGCATCTCACAGTAATTAAGCGTGCTGCCATCCCCACCCAGGGTCGCAGGATCTATCGTAAGCGGTGGTCGCTCAGAAAAGAACATCACCCAGAAGCCCACACCAAAAAGCAGCACAAGCAGAGCAGCAGCGCCAACAAAAAAACGAACTACGCGTTTCACTATCCCTCTACCTCTCTAATTAGGCCAATAGATGTATTCATCGCCTTCGACAAACTTGGTCGCCAGCGTTTTATCTACCGCAACAGGCATTTCAGCGACGAACGGATAAAGGGGATCACGCGCTGAGGCTTTGTGCTCTGCAAGCAGTGCTTGAAGCTCGGCCAGCTTTTCAGGTTCACTGGTCGCAAGGTTGTTCTGCTCAGTTGGATCGTTAGCGAGATCGAATAGCCAGGCCTTTTTGGGGTTATCGGAAACTTGCAGTTTCCAATCCTCGTGTCGTACCACCTGGTAATAACCGCTCTGCCAGAACAACGTCTTTCGATCCCAGGCCGCTCCCTCGTCACCCGTCGCAAGCGGCAAAATATCTACGCCATCGACCTCCACATCTTGCGGAATTTTAGCATCAGCCGCCGAGACTAATGTTGGCATCAAATCAATATGGGCAACTGGGTTACTAACTCGAGTCCCAGGTGCAACTTTCTTTGGCCACTTAACGAACATGGGCACTCGAAGCCCACCTTCAAAGTTTGTTAGCTTCCAGCCTCTGAATGGCTGGTTCACGCCTGGCAGGCCGATATATCCGGCGCCACCGTTATCTGAAGAAAACACAACGATTGTATTATCGGCTAAACCTTCCTCGATTAGTGAGTCATTAATTCGACCGACACTCCGGTCCAGTGCCCGCATCATCGCGGCATAAACTCGTAAGCGATGCGGTTTAATATCACCCACCGCGTCATAATCTTCTCGCGTTGCCTGAAGCGGTGTGTGAATACCCCAGTGGGCAAGATATAAGAAGAAAGGTCGCGATTTATTATTCCGTATCACCTTAACGGCTTCGTCAGTCCAATAATCTGTCAGATATCCACCTGGCTCGAACCGTTTATCCCCGGCATTGTTGAATGAATTAGCATAACTCAGCCGTGACCACAAAAACTGATCTATGGGGTCAAAATCCAGTTTCGCGTTAACCACATTCGGATCATCTTCGGGTAGATAAAGCGCACTCGACATGATCAGACTGTCATCAAAACCCTGATCGTTAGGTGCCTGTCCCTCACCTTGGCCAAGATGCCATTTACCAATATGCGCTGTGTAGTAGCCTTTTTCTTTCAGAATTTCGGCCACCGTTACCTCGGAAGGCAGCAGGCCCTGCGCCTCATAAGGCAACCCTGTCTCTGCTAGCTCATCATTGAATTTATAGGGCGGCAGGCCGTTATCCAAACTATTGCCGATCATAGCCACCATCGGCCCAAAACCAGAGGGCGTGGGGGTAAATTCAAACCCTGTTCTTGTCGGGTAGCGACCCGTCATTAACATCGCCCTAGAAGGCGCGCAAGTGGCATTACCGGCATAAGATTGCTCAAACACTGCTCCTTCCGCAGCTAGCTGATCGATATTGGGCGTTTTCACCCTCCCGTTGGCCACACCGCCGCCAAAGGTAGAGATATCGTTATAGCCCATGTCATCTGCAAGGATGAATACGATATTCGGTGGTCGTTGGCCAGAAGCTGGCGTCTCAGGTCCCTGCTGCCAGTCCAGTTCCCTCGCCGGTTCAATCTCAAACTCTCGATCGCTCTGGAACTTCACCACCATTAAGAGCATATCAACCCGATTAAGCCAACCAATACCAACGATGAGGGTTGCTACACAAACAATGCCGATTATCTTGTTCATCGTGGGTTGGCCCTAACAAAGTCGATGACCACTTGAGCCAGTTCTTTCCCTGCATCGTCTTGGATAAAGTGCCCTGCCCCTTCAATGATGACGTGGGCTTGCCCCTTAGCGCCTGGCACTGAATCAATAAATCGCTGTTCACCTCCTTTCGTTACCGGGTCAGAATCTCCGTACGCTGTAATCCATGGCTTTTCGAACTGCTCGAGTACTTTCCAAGCGGCACGATTTGCAGGCACAGCGGGATTATCAGGGCAAATCGGAACCAGTGAGGGAAACTGGCGGGCACCCGCCATGTACTCCTCTGAGGGAAAAGGCGCTGCCCAGGCGCGATATTCATCATCATCGCAGTGATTGAGCGATAGCTTCATCACTTCAGCTGGATGGAAATCCGGATGCTCATCCGTATGACGCACCCAGTACATAAATTGTGGTCTATCTTCCATCGGCCCTGATAGTTTTGCGAACATCTCCTCAACAGGTAAGGCAGGTGTAGCCGCTAACATCTCATTTAAGCGAGGCGACATCTCGTCAGGTATTCCCGTCGCATCAGGTAGCGCGCCGTTAGATGCAACAACACGGGCGAATCGATCGACGTTTTCAGCCACCAGTCGAAAACCAATTAAGCTACCCCAGTCCTGTCCGACAATGGTCATGTTACGTAGATCAAGCGCTTCGATGAACCCTTTCATCCAGAAAACGTGATTGGCATAGGTGTAGTCGCTGCGGGTTACCAGTTTATCTGACTTGCCAAAGCCGATGAGATCAGGCGCGACTACTCGATAACCAGCCTCAACGAGGAGAGGGATCATTTTACGATACAAGTAAGACCAACTTGGTTGGCCATGCATGCAAAGAATCAGCTCACCCTGCCCCTCATCAAGATAATGCATACGGAGGTTCGAACCATCACCGGCGGACACGTCAATATAGTGGGCATCAAAAGGATAGTCCTTCAGATTTCCAAATCGTTCTTCGGGCGTTCTAATCGCATCCATGAATATTCTCCAATTGAAGAGGCTAAGGTCTAATCAAAAAGCTCAAGTTCTGCACAAGTGAAGCCAACAAAATCAACACCACCAGCACGGCAATGGGCGGTTGCAGTGCGATACTCATCATGAAGCGAGTTGGGTAAGAGATCGTTCTCTCTATCGCGGCTAGCTTGTAGATGTGCGCATCCGCAAACGCTGGATCGAGGATAAGCTCGACAATATCCCTGCGACTCTTGTAGCGCATCATCGCTGTCACGCCAAATCCGACATTATGATCAGCGTTCCAGCTATCAATGTTGCTGCCTATAGTTCTCGCCTGAAAAACCAGATGGCCACCCCGCTTGATTAGCGAAACCGCAAACGGTCCGAAATATTTTCCTATTAGGTCACTCGCGCTCATGGGCTCTCCCGTTACTGGATGTGCAACTTCACCAGTTTTCATTTGTACAAGATTCAGCATCACAAATTCCCCGCCGTCATCTTCCTCAAGAAATTTCCGAAAAGTTACCGCGTCGGTGTGCTTGCTACCTTAGAGCGTCTCAAACTCGGCCATAACCCTATCAACCTCTTCAACACCCAGAGGGCCTTGCCAGTTGAAATACCAGGCCGCAAACAGAGCATATAGCCCCGGTACCCAGATCCAGATCTTCCAAGCCATTTCAACGATTCTCCTAAGGCTGAATGCGAGAAGCCAAATCGAGCAACGCAATAGTGACGGAAAACATTAATAATGTCATGCATTATTTATGACCAATCGAATTCAATAAGTTGATCAAATCTCACTAGGCATTGGTTCTTTAACCGCTGTATTCTGCCTACAAGCACGTTTACAATTAGTGTATGCCGACAAAACAACCAAGCTCACGAACACCAAACAACCGACAACCTAGAAGTGAAGCCACTCAAATTGCGCTGATGGAAGCAACCGAAAAGCTGATTGCTCAGCTGGGTGCTCACCACGTGACACTAAAGGATATCGTTCTTGAAGCCGGCCAGAAAAACCCATCGGCACTGCAATATCATTTTAAGAATCTTCAAGGCTTACTGCACGCCACGCATATGCGCCGTAGCAAACAAACTCAGACAAAGCGAGCCGAGATGATCACTGATTTAGAGCGTAGTAAGCGGGTTATAAAACTGCGCGATCTTTGCGAACTCATGATTCTACCCAGCTTTCTGCTCGCTAGATCCGACACAAAGTACCGAAACTACGTCACGGCGTTCAGCTTTGAAATCGTAACATCCCGCTATTCCGCGCTGGATGCGGCTAACAAAATTGGCGGTGGTGGAGAGAGTGGCGCTCAACTGGGCACCTTATTGAGAGAAGCACTACCCCACCTCGGAGACAAGACTTACGCCGCAAGGATGGATCTCGCCATCAGAACCTGCAGCGCCGCCATGGGCAGTCACTTCCAACAAAAATCGCCCATGAGCGGGCCCAAAGCAGAATTTTTTCTGACGAGCGTACTCGATGCCTTGGAGGGGATGCTAAGCGCGCCTGTCTCGAAACAAACTAAAACCGCCTCGAAACAGCTTTAACTTCAGTCGTTCATAGCTTGCTATTGAGTATTCTCTGAAATCGAACAAACTTTTTTTCTGAACGCAATCAGGTGCCTCGCTCACAACAGCTCCACAACGCCTTGAAAGCTAGCACCGTTAGCAAAAAACCAGCATTCGGCAGGATTAGGTAAGTGAATCGTCGTCTTGGTCTGGAAAGTCATAGTGCGCAGATGCCAGCCTTCGGGCAATTCAGCCTCGCTCAAAGACGCTGACTCTTGCTGCACCGATCCTTTTTGCATTATGCCGCCACCTTCGGGGCTAGCAGAGATTACCTGAATGTACTCTTTGCCATCAGGCAAGCAAAGGACGTCAACCTTGCGATCCGGCATGAAAATCAGGGAATGATGCTTGTCCACTTTGAGAAGTTGGGGGCCGCCAGGTATTGGCGTTTCTGCCCCAAGCGCCGGTGGATTGGCACAATGAATAAACTGATGCCCACTAATGTCGCGTTCGGAAACAGAGCTATCTTCAGCATTACCGGGCGAGTGTCTAAAATAGTGCACATCCATTACGGCAGTGCCAACACCCACAGCGATGAAACCAGCTGGTAAACTAAGGTTTTCCAAAGCTTCACTTGTCATGGGAAATCGAGATTGCCAGACAGTCTTTGAGCTTAACTCCATCACCTCTGCGTGGGGTTTGTGGCAGTCAATCATGAAGTTGATTTCGGGTATTTTGGTTATCATGCTCGTAAACTACCCAGCGGTGATTACCGGTCTCGCGTGCTGGAATCCAGACCTTAACATGGCAATTTGATCGGACGGCACATTGGCACAATGAAGGTTTAGCCATAACCTTAACATCAAGCGTCGTTTATTAGGATCTGGATCATCCTGGAAAGCGGACCGTTTATGCATCATCGCGAAATTATTGAAAACCATCAGATCGCCGGGGACTAACCTAAATAAAAATTTGAACTCTTGTCGCTCAGCAATTTCCTCAACAGTTTTCAAGGCTTCTAATTCTGCATGTGAATAGGGGCTATTCGACACTTCGCTTGCTAGCTCTGCTAACTTTAAATTCAGCCACGCCGTTAGAAAGCCATCCTTCTCTGAATACGTTGGGAATCTCGAATTAGAGACTGCACCTTTCGCCCGACCATCCCCTTCTTCTTTCCGCTGGTATAAAGGAAAGCCTCGGTGAAGCGTTTCAAGATGCTGGGGATGATGCGCTAAAATCTCATTATAAATACTCAGCAAACTCACCACAGCACTTTCGCCGCCTACAGGCGCTTGTCTAACACAAAACAAAGAAGACACACCGCCACCATCGCAGTGAAAGCGCAGTTCATCACTGCTAGTATAACCCCGGTCGTCATTACCTCTTGCAGCGCCACCGATCAAGTCAGTTACCGCACCAATCATCTCACCTTTTGCATTCTGAGCTACCACATCGCCGAGACAGATAGCTATAATCCAGTAGATACGATAAATCATATCTTGGTCATAATTTGAAAGATCGAGCCCACTAATTTTTGCAAAACCATACCCAGCGTTTATTTCTGCGGCGACTAAATCTAAACGATTGATTAATTCAGGCGCATTCAAGTGCTGTCTGGAAATTGCCAACCACTTATGTCTATCTGCCGGTAAACTAGCCGCTGAAGACTCGAGTTGCGCGAACTCACTCGCTGAAAAGATTACTTTCCAACCCGTATATTGATCAAGGTCGGCCGTTTTCCACGCTCTTTTACTACTAATTTTGTGTCCCAGTTGCTCTTGCATGTAAACCTCGCGTTAAGCTTCAAGCCTGTTAGACTCGCCAGGCCATGAAGCCTGTATTGAACGGTACTTTGTTCTCAAACATGGCTTCCCAAACTCTGCTTACCTTAAGTGCAAGCGTTGAAACAAGAAAATGTTTAGTTAACCTTTTGTGATTCTAACAAAGCTAGCACCGTAACCATTGGCTTTCTAAATATGCACACGGTGCACCCCCCGCTTGTTGCGCATGGAGATATAAACCGGCGCGAAGAAAAACAAAGGCACTACTCGTCAAGCTTTTTGATTATGCGCTCCAACTCAAGTTCACCTTCACGAGTTTGAGCACCGTATGCCATAAATTTCGCCATGCGGCGTTGCGACTCAGGCATAACCCGGGTTTGATTGAACAAGTGCTGTTCTTCCAGTAAGCCCTGAGTGATATTTGAATCCGAATAGTCCATGGCTTGTTTTGTCGCGGCGATGGCCTCACGTGGAAAAGAAGCAATTCGATAAGCCAGGTTGGAAACGAAATCATCCAACTCCGCGGCAGGCAGTGCCCGGTTGATGTATCCGTAACGTTCAGCCTGTTCGGCATCAAAGTCCTCACAACCGAGCGCAACCTCAAGTGCTCGCGCGCGACCAAGCAGTCGCGGTAGTCGTTGTGACCCGCTGCCGGTAGGAAAGATTCCGAGGGCAACTTCCGGCTGACTTAGCATTGTTGGCCCAATGGCTGCAAACCGCATATCAAGAGATAACAGAAATTCACTGCCGCCGCCTCTGGCAATCCCGGCGATCTTACCGATTGAAGCCATCGGCAACGTTCTAATACGTTCCAGCGCTGCCACATAGATATTCAGTTCTTGCGGTTTGTCAACGACATCATCGAGAGACCGAATCAAGTCAACGTCTGCGTGAGCGATAAAAAACTCTGGGTTACTACTTTGGAACACCACTACGTTGCAACTTTCTTCAGCCTCTAACTCATCACTCAATTGTTCTATTTCTCTGATCATCTCCATGTCGAGCAAATTGATATTACCGTGGTCAAACGTGACCCATACAACACCGCGTTCTCGCAATACATGCATCGTTTTATAATTTCGATTCATCCGTCCTAGCCATTATTAATGCATTGCATTATTATAGGGTTAATACTCAACGAAAAACCAGCATTCAATTCGCGTAAAGATAGATATATGTCCAATATCATCATTTACGGCACACCGTTTCGCCGTTCGCAAGAGAAGTGGAAGCTGTGCTCAACCTGCACTCCGTTCCTTACGAACTCGTCATCATTAACATTGTGGATATGCCTGAGTCGCATTATCCCAGAAAAGGTCAATTTATCATGAGCATACAGCGCCTTCGCACCTCTGATGGCAGAGAATTTGTTCGCACGCCTGACGAACAATTCGAAAACCTTCCCGACTTTCCATATCAACCGAATTATGCAGAAGTTGATGGCCTTCGAATGCACTACATCGACGAAGGCCCCAAAGATGGTGAGGTCGTCCTACTTCTCCACGGCCAGCCTGATTGGTCTTATCTTTACAGAAAGATGATTCCAGTTATCACTGCCGCTGGGTATCGAGCGATAGCGCCTGACATGATCGGTATGGGGCGCTCCGACAAACCCACGAATATTCACACGCACACCATCTATGCTCATGCAGACTGGTGGCTCCGATTAATCCAAGCACTGGGTCTCAAAGACATTACGTTATTTGGACAGGATTGGGGCGGATTTACCAGCTTGATCACTGTGGCGCATCACTCTGATTACTTTAGAAGAGTCATGGTTTCGAACACGGCGCTCAATTTAATGCCTGAACCCGTCCTAAACATTCCTTTGAACATCAATCGAGAAGAATATCCGGTGGATCCAGATTCGACGGTCCGTACCTTTGATGATTTTCTTAAGGTCTGCCAAGAAAAGGGTTACATCAAAGAAGATATGTCTGACTTCTTTCAAGGTTGGATGACCTATGCGCTAACAGGTCCTGAGTTGCGCGCGAGCGATAACATCATGCGAGACTTTGGAGGCATTGAACTCACAACAGATGAAGTCAAAGCCTATGATGCGCCCTTCCCCGAAGAGATTTATATGACAGGTATTAGAACTTTGCCCAGCATGGCGTCGATGCTGGACATCGAAGCCAGCCTTGCCGCTTGGGAAGCGCTAAAACGTTACAACCGACCTTTTCTCACTATTTTTGGTCAATACGACATGCTCGTGGGTTCCGAGAAAATTCAAAACACTCTCATCGAAAATATCCCCGGCGCAATAGGCATGGCACACGATAGGATACCTGCTGGACATTTCATTCAAGAATCTCAGGGAGAAGAGATGGCAGCCAGGCTTGTTGATTTTATCGCTAACCACTAGCGGTCAAACTCGATCAGTAGTCGGGATTTCCCTTATAGCCCGCTGTACTCTTCGTTTAGTCGTTTTTTGTTTCTGCCGCCAACATCTTGTTAGCGCTTTTTGAGCTACGACCTTATTTAAGTCGGGTGGTTTCCTCGGCAACGCTTCATGTGTGGTAAACATATGGTGTAGAGTAAAGCGTGATGGCATCTAAACTTGTTTCGATCTACTCGGATAAAAATTAATACAATTGCTTGGTTCTTAGGCCGGAGCGCTAAATTATGCTGAACAGCTTCTTAGAAAAAAAGTCTAAAGAAAACTTAGATGTTTTGACCGGAGAAATTGGCCAGAAGTTTTCAAGACCGACCTGGGGGTTAGTCTCTTCCAGTACTGAAAAAAAAATGTACTGGTGGGGCATACCAGGTATTGGACTGGCAGGCGTTAATGACTTCCTCAGTATTTTTTTACTCTACTACTATAACCAAGTTCTCGGATTGTCTGCGGCATTGGCCGGACTTGCATTGTTTATCTCAGTGGTCTTTGACGCAATTTCAGATCCCGTCATTGCGTATTGGTCCGACAGGCATAAAGGGGAGTATGGTCGTCGCATTCCGTTTATGGTCATGGGCATTTTGCCAATGAGTTTTTGTTGCCTTGCTCTTTTCGTGCTCCAGCTAGGGGAAGAGCAATGGATTCTTTTCGCACAACTCACTCTTTTGATTGTCTTGTTTAGAGTGTCCCAAACTATTTTTGCTGTTCCGAGATTCGCTTTAGGTGTTGAGCTTTATAAAGATTACTCAAAAAGGAACCAATTGATTGCGACAGACCGAGTCTTCGAGATTTTCGGAATTGGGCTGTGTTTAGGGCCGATTATGTTTCTGATGCCGAGTTGGGATCACGCAGAGTTTTATCCGTGGGCGGCACTTTGGGTAAGTTTGTTGTTAGGCTGGTCCGCTTATCTCGGGACGGTAAAACTGAGCGCTGTCGAAAAATATTTTTTGAAACAGGACGCCAACGGCAAAGGTGAAGCCTTTTCTCTACCAATGTTGTTTACTGAAGTTAAAACTTTAGTCGCGAATCGAAACTGGATGACGCTTCTCCTCGCATTCCTATTTTTTAGCGTGAATGGTGGATTACAGAGCGGCGACTCTGTCTATTTAAACAATTTCTTATTTCAACTCGCCCCCCGAGATCTTTTTTGGGCTGGACCCATCGCATTGGGTGGAGGTGCTATTTCGGCGCTTGTCACTTGGAAGTTCGCAAAAGGAAAAAATAAGAGAAACCTCGTTCTGATGTCAGGCCTCGTGAGCTTTATCTTTAGCCCGCTGCTTATTGGTTTGATGGCGATGGATTACTACCTAGGGTTTCAACTAATCCCAGAAGCTGGCGCGGGAACGTTAAGCCCGTTGTGGTGGCTTTGGGCCTTTCACGGCTTTGTAAACGGTGCGATTTGGACTTTTTTTATTATTCTCGTCGTATCAATGTTTGCCGACGTTGTGGAAGAGCATCAAGCGATGACTGGGTCGAGGTCAGATGGTCTTGTCTTAGTTGGTCGTAATCTTGTCACTAAGTTAGTCGGGAGCGTTGGGGTGTTGTTCGCTGGTTTGATGATTCAGTGGGCGGGTTTCGATGATGCCAATACCAGTGAGTTAAAAGAGATCGCTGTCTATAAACTTGTAACCATCAAAATTGCCGTTTCCGCCATCCTAGTTCCGTTGGGTCTACTTTGCTTGACGCGCTATTCTCTAAGCGAGGACCAACATCGTTCGAATCTAAAAAGTTTAGGTTACAACAACTAAATTTGTGCAGCTGTTTGCTGTCGCAACAAAAAGATTGGAGCGGACTCGCCAGAACATGGATACCTTTCTCCCATCGCTGTTCTTACTCGATTCCCAAGAGATAAGTTGACAGAGCGAGCTGATCCTCTTCATTCAGATGTACCGGCGGCATGGGTGGTGTTGGGGTTTTATAAAATGCCGACAATGAATCCAAAGTGTATCTTTTATTGATTGCCTTTAGGGGAAGCAACCCCGATGAGGTACTACCACTTACCCCATGACAGGTGAGACAACCACGAGTCATGAACAATTGTTCACCGTCGGATTGAAGATTCCGGCGGGTTGCCTTATCAAAGTCTTCAAGACCTGTTTCCTGGATTACGGACGAAGAAGTGGAGGCGATGGCCTCCCCTTCAATACCGTAGCAGACACGATAAATTGCCATGCCAAAATCGTCTGATATGTAGGCACAGTCATCGGGGCCACCGGTGACATCCGCCGGTCTACCAATGATATTTCCATCTTTCTCGAAACCGGTCAGGAAATCTTTTTCTTCGAAGCTGCCATCAGATTTATGATGCAGTGACACAACCTTGTACCCATCGTAGCTGGACCTATTCCAACTGCCGTGAAGTGCAGCGAGTGCGCTTTCACGATACGCTTTGGGAAAGGCTGCTAAATCGATAAACCGTATACCCAATGGTGCGTTGTGAGCCCTGAATCCGTGGACAGGTGAGGTGGCTTCGATCAATTTGGATTCGTCACCAAAGTCAGGATCAAGATCACCAAATCCATTCACGTTTGGCCAGCCGTAGAATTTGCCCAGTTCAACCTTATTAAGCTCGCAGGGGGGATAGTCGTCACCAAGCAGGTCCCTGCCATTATCTGTCGCGTATATTTGATTGTCGAAAGGTGCCCAATCGAACCCAACCGAGTTACGAAGTCCCGTGGCGAACCTCTCTTCACCGGATCCATCAGGATTGTAGCGAGTGATGGAGGCACGCTGGTCGTCGATTTCGTCACAGACGTTGCAGGAGGAACCGGAAGCAAGGTACAGGAGACCATCAGGGCCAAACCTAATTGTCTTTGTCCAGTGATTACCCTCGTCTGCTATCCCTGTAATAATGCGTTCGTACTCGCCGATAGTTTCACCGGACTCATGGTCAAATTTGATGCGACCGACAGCGTTGGATTCGCTGATGTACAGATAGTCTTCAAAAAAGTCGATGCTCGTCGGACGGTAGAGCTTGTCCAACAGAATGCGCTGTCCGTCTGCCTTGCCATCTGTATTCGCATCTCTCGCCAGCAGCGAGACTGTTGACTCCCGAGGTTGGGCTACGAGCAGATCGCCTGATCGAGTGAACATGATGACTCGAGCATTAACAACATTGCTAGCATAAAGCCCTACAGAGAACCCATCCGGCACCTGCAGGCGTGAACGTACAGTTTTTTGCGAGGGTGTACCACCGCCGTCACCCGTTAACGAATGTACTATGATGCCGGGAGTAATGCCGACGGACTTGATGAGCACAAAAAACCCGACAACGATTGCTATTAGAAGACCTGCAACAACTTTCCACCACATCTATAACTGCCTCACAAACTTCACACCAGCCCAACATTTGACACTGGACGCACCCGCTATTAGCGCGGCGTGCCCTGCAAGAAGTTTTACGTGAGGATCAAAGTTATTCATAAACGAGTTCCGATTGAATTTTTCATCATGTGACATATTACGTATATTTTGCCATTTATACTTGAGCAGTACTTGGCAAATGCAAGCCCTCTTTACTTGCCCCTCCAAAAACAAACTCTTTAGACACGTTTACTCAAACTGAATGCCATGCAAAATCAACCTGTCCTC
>Ga0209631_10004428_pt1 | contig 15541 bp, 16 predicted proteins | sample COG_08_FD_184752 | JGI IMG/M metagenome (GOLD analysis project Ga0209631, IMG submission 184752) | Pelagic Microbial community sample from North Sea - COGITO 998_met_08 (SPAdes) (version 2) | ecosystem: Environmental > Aquatic > Marine > Neritic zone/Coastal water | place: Helgoland, sampling...
CAGTTAAGCTATCCACTCTAGTTAAACTTTGTTCATATCCTAGAAGTAATGCTTCATGTGATGTAAAAAAATCAACTTTAGAAATTAAGCCAGCTGTATTCTTATTAATTCCACATGCCTTCATAAAATCTAAACATTCACCAATACGATCTGCAATTAATCTATACTTACTATCTTGGCTACTGCCCTCTAAAAATTCTAAATTCCATCTATGTACTTCGTGTAAGTCAGCATAACCGCCTGTAGCAAATGCTCTTAGTAAATTTAAAGCAGAGGCGGCCTGACTATAAGCCTTTATCATTCGCTCTGGGTCTGGCTTGCGATCTTTATCTACAAAATCAATTCCATTAATAATATCACCTAAATATGATGGAAGCGTTATTCCATCTCTACTTTCTGTTGGCTCAGACCTAGGCTTTGCAAATTGTCCTGCTAACCTCCCTACTTTTACTATAGGAAGTGAGGCTCCATATGTTAATACTGCTGCCATTTGCAATATTACACGAAAAGTATCTCTTAAATTATCAGCATTAAATTCTGCAAAAGATTCAGCACAATCTCCACCTTGTAATAAAAATGCATTTCCTTCTGAAACACTTGCTAGTTTTTCCTTTAAAGTTCTTGCTTCTCCTGCAAAAACTAAAGGTGGTAATGATTTTAATTTTTCCTCTGTTAATTTTAGAGCATTCATATCGCTATATGTAGGTTGATGCTTTACAGGGAAATTTCTCCAAGAATCTGCAGACCATTTAGAATTCATAATTTATTACCTTTAAATATCCAAATTTAACAATATTGAGCATTATGATTACTGTTTGTATAAATTATTTACAAGTTTTAATTATATTAAAATCTATTTTAAGGTTACTAATTCTTCAGCAGCAGTAGGATGAATACCCATTGTGTTGTCAAAATCATCTTTTGTTGCACCTGCTTTAATAGCAACAGCACATATTTGAATTATCTCAGGCATATCATCACCAATACCATGAATACCAATAACCTTATTATTTTTATTAGCAACAATCATTTTAATAAATATTTTTGTATTTCTTCCACCTAAAGTCTGCTTCATCGGCTTAAAAGAAGTTTTGAAAATAGATATACCACCATCTTCAGCTAATAATTTTTTACCTTCTTCTTCACTAAGACCTACTACTCCTATAGCAGGCTGAGTGAAAACTGCAGAAGCTACGTTGCTATAATCACACTTTTTATTAGTACCTCCAAAAAGATTATCAGAAAAAATTTGACCTTCTGCTATAGCTACAGGAGTAAGATTTATTCTATTAGTAACATCCCCTATTGCAAAAATATTTTTAATATTAGTCTCATTATTATCGTCAACTATAATTTCACCAATGCTACCAGTTTTTATACCTACATTTTCTAGACCTAAATCCTTTGTATCTGGTACTCTTCCAGTTGCATACATAACTTCATCAGAATTAACTTCTTTTCCACTACTTAATTTTGTTAGCAATCCAGATGAAGTTTTAGAAACAGAAGTAATTTCCGTCTCTGTATGCAGGTTTATTTTTAATTTTTTTAATTCTTCAGTAATTAATTTAGAAATATCACTATCAAAGCCTCTTAATATATTTTTTCCTCGATATATTAATGTCACATTTGCACCAAAAGAAGCAAATATACCTGCAAATTCTAATGCAATATATCCGCCTCCATTTATAACAATACTAGTCGGAAATTTATTTAGGTCCAGGGCTGCATCTGAATTTATACAAAGCTCCTTTCCTTGAATATCAGGCATATAAGACTTACCACCAACAGCAATAAGTATGGAGTTTGTAGATAATATTTCTCCGTTTACTTGTACTTCATTATTGCTAATAATATTCGCAAAACCATTAATAATTTTAACCTTTGATAATAAATTCAAATATATTTTATTTAATCTATCTAATTCTTTATCCTTGTTAGAAATTAGTTTTGACCAATCATGCATAAATGAATTAATTTTCCATCCAAAACCCTCTGAATCTTCAATTTCTTTTGCAAAGTGAGAACCATATACTAATAATTTCTTTGGAACGCATCCCCTTAAAACACAAGTACCACCAACTCTCACACTCTCTATTATAGCAACTTTTGCACCATAATTTGCTGCTATTCTAGCGGCTCTTACTCCACCAGATCCTGCTCCTATAACTATTAAATCATAATTATTATTAGATGTTTTGTTACTCAAAATATTCTCCTTACAAATATAGTAAAAATATATATATTTATTTACAATTTATAGCTAGATTATTTTATTATGAGATTTTTTTTTATTATAGTAATTTATTTTTTGAGCTTTCCATTCCTTGCAAATAGCAAAAATTTTGAAAAATGTAATAGTGATGAAAATTCCTATGAAATTGATAAGTGTCTATTAAACTTAAAAAGCCAGTTAATGAATGAAAATATAAGTATAACAATATATTCATTAGATAATCAAATATATAAAAATAGAAATATTTTTTTAAGTATATGCGGCTATAGTATTAGTAAATATAAATACACTGATAGAAACGGACAGCTCAATATTGATTTTAAGTCGAAATACCTAACACAATGTAAGGCTCTAATAAATCTAGATTTAGTAAGTGAATATGGGCTTTGTCCAGAAGGTCAATATGCTACTGCTAAATGGAATTCACTAGAATTAAATAACTCTGTTTATTTTTCATGTGGCACATTAAAATAATTATTAATACTATCACTCAAATTTTTTTGTAAATTACTAATACTATAATATCCCCGAATACGCTCAGCAGATAAATTACACATATTTCTATATAAATCTGAATTAGTTATTAAATTAATTATAGCCTCGGTTATTTCTTCAGGATTATTTATAGCAACTAAAACTCCATTTTTTTTATCATTATTTATTATTTCAATTGGACCATCACATTTCGTAGAAATAACAGGCTTTCCATATGACATAGCTTCAATAACTGTTAAGCCAAAAGGTTCAAAATGAGAAGGCTGACAAAATACATCAATTTTATTGAAAAAATCTTTTTTATTTTTCACCCATCCAGGAAATTCTAATTCCGGTAAATCACTAGCATATTTTCTTAAATCTTTATATAAAAAACCATCACCTGCTAAAATTGCTTTAAAATTAAAACCTTTTTTCTTTAATATTTTTAATGCATCAATGTAATCATAAAACCCTTTCTTTTCTACCATTCTTCCTAATGCCCCAATTATAATATTCTTTTTACTAATATTTTTTGGTTTTATATTTGGCATCTCTACTAAAACATTAGGACAATAAATACATTTATTTTTATCAACACCAAAATTAATTAGTTCTGAAATTATTTTTTTATTTACTGTATATATTAAATCAGCTTTATTATAAAATTTTAGTTGAGAAGATTTAGCTGTATGATTTACAGCAAAAACAGGTTTCTTATACTTATTCTTAATTAATGATATTAATTTAGCATTATGAACGAAACATGCATCTGTCTTATTTATAATTTTATTGATCCGCTTACAGAATCCTATTTTTAATAATAACTTATCAAAAATATTAAAAGTATATATATTGATTAATTTCCTATATTTGCTATTGAGATTAATATAATTATTTATAGAATTAATAGCATCAGAGCATTTTGGTAATATTATTGATACTGTATAACCTTCGCGAACTAAAGCTAAAGAATGTATACCTATCATGTTAGATATACCTCCAGCTTTAGTGTCGAAAGAAATTAGAACTAAATTTTTATTTTTCATTGAGGTTTTTTAATTATCTATTCCTGCAATTAACATATATTTAGTTTCTAAATATTCATCTATACCTTCAGCAGCTCCTTCTCTACCTATACCTGATTCTTTTATACCTCCAAATGGCGCTACTTCAGTAGAAATTACACCTGCATTAATACCTACCATTCCATATTCTAATGCCTCTGCTACTCTATATATTCTGCCAATATCTCTACTATAAAAATAACCAGCTAAACCATAATTAGTATCATTTGCCATTTCAATAACTTCTTCTTCTGAAGAGAACTTAATCAATGGAGCTACAGGACCAAATGTTTCTTCATAGAATATTTTCATATCATTTGTAACACCGGTCATAACTGTAGGCTTATAAAACTGCTTACCCGCATTATCTAAAGTACCACCCGTTATTACCTTAGCACCCTTATTTACAGCGTCTTCTACATGACTTTGTACCTTTTCTACAGCAGACATTGTAATAAGTGGTCCTATTTGAGCACCATCCTCTCTACCATCAGAAACTTTAAGAGCAGCTGACTTATCAGAAAACTTTTTTGCAAATTCATCATATATATTTTCATGAACAAATATTCTATTTGCTGAAACACATACCTGCCCACTGTTCCTATATTTATTAGCCATAGCTCCTTCTACAGCTTCATCTAAATCAGCATCCTCAAATATAATTAAGGGTGCATGCCCTCCTAATTCCATTGAAACCTTTTTTATTGTTGAAGCTGCTTTTGCTATAAGAGCTCTTCCTACGTTAGTTGAGCCAGTAAAAGAAATTTTACGTACATGTTTATTGGTACATAATTCATCACCAACCTCTGATACATTATCTTCAGAGACAGATATAAGATTAATTACACCCTTGGGAACTCCTGCACGATGTGCTAATTCAACTAATGCAGTAGCAGAAAATGGTGTAGAACCAGCTGGCTTAATGACCACAGGACATCCAGCTGCTAAAGCAGGAGCAATTTTTCTTGTTATCATAGCTGCGGGGAAATTCCATGGAGTTATAATTCCGCATACACCAATTGGTTGTTTAATAGACATCATTCTTCTATCTGCCATTGTAGAAGGAATTGTCTTTCCATATGTTCTTTTTGCTTCTTCAGAAAACCAATCGGTAAACCATGATGCATATATAATTTCACCTCTAGAATCTGCAATGGGTTTTCCATTTTCTAAGGTCATAATAAGAGCTAAATCATCTATATTTTCTAGAATTAATTCATGCCATTTTCTAATAATAATTGATCTATCTTTTCCAGTTAACTTCTTCCAAGCACCCCAAGAGTTATTAGCTGCTACTATAGCTTTAATAGTATCAGACTTAGAACAATTTGGCATGGAGCCTACTAGAGTAAGGTCTGAAGGATTATAAACGTCAAAAGTATTCCCGTTATCAGAATTGACCCACTCACCATCTATGAAACATTGTTGTTTAAATAAATTTTGATCTTTTAATTGAAATGTTAAGCCGCCATTATCTATATCCATTTAATCCTCCTCTAAAAATAAATAAGTTTAATTATACTAATCAAAATATATTTATATGCATATATATATTTATAAAAAAATGAAGTTACAAAATTAACTTGCTAGAATTAGTTTTTAACCATTTTTTTTGTAACTTATAGTTAGCCATATATTTTTCAACAGTTTTCCAAAAATCATTTGAATGATTAAGATGTTTTATATGACACAACTCATGTATTATTAAATAATGTATTACCTCAAGTGGAGCCATTATAATACGCCAATCATAAGATATAGTTTTTTTAGAATTACAGCTGCCCCATTTACTTTTATACTTTCCAAATATTAATTTATTTACTGAAACACCTATTAATACTTCATAATAATTTGTAGTTTTTATTAAATATTTCTTTGATTCAGCGATATACCAATTATTGAGTATATTTCTAATATGCACAGCCTTCGAATTATTCTTAACTTCTACAATCATAATATTATTATCTAAATAAACGTTATCACTATTAGAGTGTTTAATTTTTAATGAATACTCTGAACCAAAATATAAAAATTTTTCTCCATTCTCATATTTTCTTTTTATATTAAAACTATTTGTTTTTTCTATAGCTAATTTATTTCTAATCCAATTTATTTTTCTTTCAATTATGTTATCAATTTCACTATCTGTAACAAACTTAGGAACAGATAAAACTACTTCTTGGTTTTTCACTTTCAAGGATACAGTTTTAAGCCTATTGGTTCTTTTTATGCTGATATTAAAGTTATATTTCATATATTAACTTAAGTTATTTTTTGCACTCATATTCCCATTCTGGAATTATTTTTATAAGTGTTATAATTAATTTATTTAGATTTTTTTCAGATATAGTAAATGAAGGCATTAAATAAATCACGTTTAGAAATGGTCTAATCCAGACACCTTCTTCAACAAATCTCTTTCTTAACCAATTTAATTTATTCATTTTTTTTACTTGAATTACTCCTAAAGCACCTTTTACTCTTACATCAACTACTGAGTTAAAATCTTTACAATCAACTAAACCTGAAACTAAAGCTCTTTCTATATTTCTAACTTGCAGCAACCTAGGTTCAGTTTTAAATAATTCAACCGATGCGTTAGCAGCTGCACAAGCTAGAGGGTTAGACATATAAGTTGGTCCATGCATTAAGGCGTCTTCATCTTTATCTGTTAAAAATGCTTCATATATGGCGTCAGTTGAGATAGTACAAGCTAAAGATATTGCTCCTCCAGTTAATGCTTTCCCTAAACATACTATATCTGGTTCTATTTTACTCTTTTCAAAGGCAAACATAGTACCTGTTCTTCCAAATCCAGTAGCAATCTCATCTACTATAAAGAGGATATTATTCTCTTTAGCTATATTACTAATAAATTTTAAGACATTATCATCATGAAATTTAAAACCACCAGCACACTGAACTAGCGGTTCAATAATAATTGCTGCTAGATCCTCTTTATTATTCTTTATTACATTTTTAAAATTTTCCTTTTTAATATCATTTAGCGGTATATCTATATTCAATTGCTCTGGGACATATTTTTTAAATAAAGTATGCATACCTTCTTCAGGGTCACAAATTGACATTGCGCCTAAAGTATCTCCATGGTAACCGTTTTTAAAACTTAAAAATTTTCTTTTATTAGGTCTATTTTTATTAACCCAATATTGAATAGCCATTTTCATAGAAACCTCAACTGCCACTGATCCTGAGTCCACAAAAAAATAATGATTATAAATAGATGGAAGCATTGTTTTTAAATTTGTTGCTAATTGTTCAGCAGGATTATGCGTAAAACCTCCAAACATAATATGAGGCATATCATTAAGCTGCTTACTCATTGCATTAATAATATCTGGGTGATTATATCCATGACAAGCTGTCCACCAAGAAGCAACACCATCTATAAGAACTTCACTATTATCTAAAGTTATTTCTGAACCTAAAGTTTTTACAGCTTTAGGAACAAAATCCAAATGCTTCATTTGAGCATATGGATACCATAGATTTGGGTGTGGATTATTCAAAAGATTAAGATACTTTATTTATTACTTCTTTAAAGGTAATTTTAGTTTCACCAGTCAAACCAAAATCATCTAACATCTTAGAATCTTTATCTGCACCAGGATTATCTGCTGTAAGTAGTACATCCCCTAAAAATAAAGAGCTTGCTCCAGCTAAGAAGCATAAAGCTTGAGTAGAATCAGACATTTCTGCTCTACCAGCTGATAATCTTACAGTGGATAGAGGCATCATTATTCTTGCTAAGGCAATAGTTCTCACAAGCTCTATATGGTTCAATGGCTCTACATCTCCGAGTGGGGTTCCAGGTATTCTAATTAACATATTAATTGGAACACTCTCCGGATGTTCATCTAAGTTTGATAAGGTTCTAATCATTTCAGATCTATCATATCGTGTTTCACCCATACCAATTATACCCCCTGAGCAAACCTTAACCCCTGCATTCCTAACTTTTTCTAAAGTATCGATTCTGTCAGAAAAATTTCTAGTAGTAATAATAGATTTATAAAACTCTTCAGATGTATCTATATTATGATTATAGTAATTTAAACCTGATTTAGCTAACTTTTCTGCATGGCCTTCTTTAAGCATCCCTAATGTTACACAACTTTCTAAACCTAAACCATTTACGGCTTCTACCATGTCACAAACTTGATCAATATTTTTATCTGTTGGACCTCTCCAAGCTGCCCCCATACAAAACCTCGTTGCACCTTCTTTAACGGCATCTTCTGCTGCCTTAACAACTTCTCCCAATGAAATTAGTGGTTCTTTCTTTAAATCAACGTTATGATGAGCACTCTGAGAACAATAAGAACAATCTTCTGGACATGAGCCAGTTTTAATACTTAACAATTTACTTTTTTGTATTTCATTTTTTGGAAAATTGCTTCTGTGAATAGTCTGTGACTTGAATAAAAGGTCTAATAAAGGCTGGTCTATAATTGATTTAGCTTCTTCACTAGTCCAATTATGTCTTAAAATAGAATTATTATTATATATTTTATTCATAATCGCTAATATAGTATTATTAAAATATTGAGCAAGCAAGAAATAACATGAATAGTAAAATAATTTCTTTATATAAAAATAAATTATCTGAAATAAATAAATTATCTCAGACTAGAAAATTAGTTTTAACTAGTAGAAATAATAACTCAATTGTTACAAGAGATGAAAAAACTCTTATTTCTTTCAGCTGTAATGATTATTTAGGGTTAAGTAAAAACAAAGAAGTAATAAAGGCTAGTATTAGGGCTACTAAAAAATATGGTTCTGGCTCTGGCGCATCAAGACTTGTATCAGGAAACAATCCGCTATATGAAAAATTAGAGCACTTATTAGCAACATATAAAGAATCTGAAGATGCATGTGTGTTTGGGAGCGGTTATTTAACTAATACTGGAATAATTCCAGCTCTATCTTCTAATAAGGATATATTACTGTATGATGAACTTAGTCATTCATCTACAAATATAGGAATAAAATTATCAAGTGCAAAATCTATGAAATTTAAACATAATGACCCTAATCATCTAGAATCATTACTAAAAAAGCATAGACAAAAATATTTTCACTGCTTTATTTTTACAGAAGGTGTTTTTAGTATGGATGGTGATAGAGGTAAAATTAAGGAATTAGCTTTTCTTGCAAATAAATATGATGCTTCAATTATTTTAGATGATGCACATGGCTTTGGTGTCTTGGGAAATGGAAGAGGATCTCTCCATGAATACACTCCTATACCCGAAATATTGATTCAAATGGGAACTTTATCTAAAGCAATTGGAAGTTATGGAGGCTTTGTTACTGCTTCAAAAACAATAATAAGATTATTACATAACAAAGCTAGAAGTTTAATATATACGACAGGTCTTCCACCAGGAAGTCTGGCCGCATCTATAAAATCTCTAGAAATAATAATGTCAAATTCTAAAATCACTCATAAACCATATCAATATGCTAAATTATTCTGCGAAATAGCAAAATTACCTGCCCCTGAATCTTCTATAGTTTCAATTATTATGCATTCTGAAGAAAATGCTATTAAAGCCTCTAAATTATTTGAAAAGTATGGCTATTATATTGGTGCTATAAGACCGCCTACAGTGCCTAAAAATACATCGCGATTAAGGTTTACTTTTTCATCAGCTCATAAGAAAAAAGATGTTATAAATTTAGCTGAACATGCAAAAAATATTTTGAAAAGATTGAATTAGGTATGCAAAAATTTGCTTTTATAACTAGTACAGGAACTAATATTGGAAAAACATTTTTAACAGCGATGCTAATTAAAAGAGCAATTACCTTAAATCATAAAGTAAACGCATTAAAACCAGTGATAAGTGGCTTTAATATGAATGATTTAAATGAGAGTGATACTGGAATTATTTTGAATTCCTTAAAGGGCTCAGTAAATGATATAGATAAAATTTCGCCATGGCGTTTTAGAGACCCTTTATCTCCAGATATGGCGGCAAAAAATGAAAAAATAAACATAAACTTTAGAGATTTAGTTAACTTTTGCATAAATAATATAAATAATAAAAATTATGACTTAACATTAATTGAAGGTGTGGGAGGAACCATGGTTCCTATAAATGAAAAATATACAATTATGGATCTCATTATTGCCCTTAATATTCCTGTTATATTAACTATAGGTTCTTATCTAGGAAGTATTAGTCATACTCTTAATGCTTATGAAATTCTAAATAAACATAATATTAATGTTAGCTCAGTCGTTATGATGCAGAGTGAAATTAATGATGTAGGTTGTGAAGCTACTTTAAAATCCCTTGAAAACTATATTAAGGACTCTCCAATTATTTATTTTAAAAGAAATGATATAGACTATTTAAAAGTAGATAAAATTTTAAATTATCTATAGTGTATATAAATTTTTGTATCAGGAATTACTTTAATGAATAACATTTGTATTATATCATTTTATAAGTTTGTAACAATACTTGATTTAGAAGAACTAAGAATTCAAATTGAAAATATTTGTTCAATGTTTGATACAAAAGGTACTATTCTAATTGCTCCAGAAGGTATTAACGGAACAATTGAAGGATCTAAAAATAACATTAAGAATTTTTTGAAAACGTTAAAAAATAATAAAAAATTTTCAGATATTATTCCTAAATATTCATATAGCTCTAAAGACTCTTTTAATAGAATGAAAGTACGACTTAAAAAAGAAATTGTAACGATAGGTAATACTGAGGTTAACCCTAATAAATATATAGGTAAATATATTGAACCAAATGATTGGAATGAATTGATTTCTGACCCAAATACAATTTTAATAGATACTAGAAATGAGTATGAAGTTGCTATAGGTACATTTAAAGGTGCTATTAACCCTAAAACAAAAAGTTTTAGAGACTTACCTAATTGGATCAAAAATAATTTAGAAAATGAGGATGATGATTATAAAAATAAAAAAATAGCAATGTTTTGTACTGGAGGTATTAGATGTGAAAAATCGACTTCTTACTTAGTACAAAAAGGTTTCACTAATGTTTCACATTTAAAAGGAGGTATATTGAAGTACCTAGAAAACATTCCCAAGAAAAAAAGTTTATGGGATGGAGAATGTTTTGTATTTGACCAAAGGGTATCTGTAGCAGAAGAACTTAAACCTGGTTCATATTTAATGTGTCATGGTTGTAGAATGCCACTAAAACCAGAAGACACGAAATTAAAATCATATATTCATGGAGTTTCGTGTAAATATTGTCATAATAAAAAAAGTGCAGAGAGTAAAAAAAGATATGCAGACAGACAAAAGCAAATTAATTTAGCACTTGAAAGAGGAGAAAAGCATATGGGAAGTAAACCTATGGCATCTTCAACAGTAACTCGAAAAACTAATGGATAAAAAACCAATTTTATATTCTTTTAGAAGATGCCCATACGCAATGAGAGCTAGAATATTTATTCTATTATGTGAAATTGAAGTTCAATTAAGAGAAGTTCTATTAAGAGATATACCTATAGAATTGATAAATATTTCACCTAAAGCAACCGTTCCAGTCTTACAACTAAATGATGGAACAGTTTTAGAAGAAAGTTTAGATATTATGAATTGGGCTACTGATTACAATGATAAGTATAATTTAAAAAAATCAAAATTAAACAATATTAATATACATAATGAAATATTGAATAAGTTTGACAATGACTTCAAATTTCATCTTGATAGGTATAAATATAATAACCGCTATGATCTTAGTGAAGGAGTTAAAGAAAAAGATACTCATAGAGATGAAGCATTGAAAATTCTATATATAGTTGAAAAAATGTTAACTAATAACAATCTTTGGCTGTTTGGAAATAGTCCAAGTTATTTAGATATAGCCATACTTCCCTTTATAAGACAATACAGAATAGCGGATATGCGGTGGTTTGATGAAAAAATGCCATATAAAAATGTACACGCTTGGCTGATGCGGTTTTTAGAATGGGATGTATTTAATCAAATTATGGTAAAAAATAAACCTTGGTTAAATAATGATGAACCTATATTTTTTGGCTTAAATTAATTTTATTTTTATGGAAAAGAGAGATACTATAATATTTGAGACAGTATTAGGAAATATAAAAGTATTTTCAATTAAAGAAGTAATAGTTTTAATTAAGTTTACAAATAAAAAAATTATAAATTCGAACTCTGAAATATTAAATAAATCAAAACATCAAATAAAAGAATATTTATCAGGAAATAGAAATGCCTTTAATATAGATATTAAGCTGAATGGCACTAAATTTCAAAAAAGAGTATGGAAGCAATTATCTTTAATACCTTATGGTAAAACTATTTCTTACCTCGCATTATCTAATATATTGAGAACTTCTCCAAGGGCTATAGGAAATGCTTGTGCAAAAAACTCTTTATTAATAATTATTCCATGTCACAGGGTGATATCAGTCAAAGGTAAATTAACTGGCTTTTCTGCAATAGGGGGAATTAAAACTAAAGAAAAACTATTGCAAATAGAGGCTACTAAAATTTAAGTATTCTATCTCTTAAACTTGCTATAACTACAAACCAATAAAAACGTATTCTACCAAGAGTAGTCTTACTAGCTTTTAGGTCTTTATATTTGTTAAGTCCGCATTCAGTTTTAATAAATTTATCCATGGAAATAATATATCATATACTATTGGTATTTTGAAGGAGGCTGAGGATTATTTTTAGGATTAGTATCATGTTTACTAATTCTTATTACTGTTTCTTTATCTATCAATTCCAACAAATCTTTCTCAATATTATCAGCTAAAATTTTAGAATAAACTTCTTCGGAATTTATATATACCGTAAATGAGTTTTTATATTTTTCAATTTTACCTTTTTTAGCTAAAGAATCTTTTGTCCAATGATATAAAGGATATTTATCTATACCATTTTTTTCAGCCTCCATCACGTATCCCGTAAATCCATCATATTGACTGAGTAAATCTGCATTATGTTCACTCAAAACCAATAATAAATTATTTTTTTGCTTAGAAGTATCACTGCTTCTAAAGACATTTGAGAAATTAGAGGAAAAGTATATTCTTACTTGATATAACCATTCATCAGTCATTTAAAAATCCCAAAAAAAAATACGAATAACACTGCTTTTACTTTTAAAGTTATCAAGTAGATCATTCTATTTAGAATTATTTTATTTTAATATTAGCATAATTATCAGAAAACCATTTATAAGCTTGTTCTAAACCATCTTTTAGCTCTATCTTAGAACTCCATCCTAATTTAGTAATTTTATTAATGTCCATAACTTTTCGAGCCATTCCATCTGGATAATTTTTATCAAATTTAATAATTCCATTCCAACCAGCAATATTTTTTATTAAATTAGCAAATTCCCTTATAGAAATTTCTTTACCACTTCCTATATTAATATGTTCTTCATCACTATAATTTTCCATAAGGAATAAAAGTCCTTCTGCTAAATCATCCACATGCATAAATTCTCTTAGTGGTTTTCCAGTTCCCCATAACACAACTTCATTTTTATTTAACTTTACTGCATCATGAAATTTAGAAATTAAGGCAGCAACAACATGGCTATTTTGTGAATGAAAATTATCACGCGGTCCATACAAATTAGTAGGCATTACAGATATATAATCTACACCGAATTGTTTTCTATAAAATTGACACAATTTAATGCCTGCAATTTTAGCTATAGCATAAGCTTCATTTGTTGGTTCTAATTCTCCAGTAAGAAGAGCGCTTTCTTTAATTGGCTGTCTTGCTTCCCTCGGATATATACAACTAGACCCTAAGAACATAAATTTTTTAATTTTATATTTAAAAGAATTTGATATTACTGAATTTTGTATAGCTAAATTATCAAATAAAAAATCAGCAGGAAATGAACTATTAGCTAAAATTCCTCCAACTTTAGCCGCAGCTAAAAAAACTGTATCTGGTTTGTATTCATGAAACCATTGATCAACTTCTATAGTTTTTTTTAAATCTAACTCTTTAGAGTTAACAGTTAAAATTTCACAATCAATTTTTTTTAAAAGCCTAACTAGAGCACTACCTACCATTCCATTATGTCCAGCAACAAAAATACGTTTGCCGTTTAATGAAAATTTTTTAGATTTAGTCTTAATCAACTATCAATGCCAAAACGTCTTGTTTCCTGCTCTAACTCAACAGTTTTTAGGTCTTCTTTCACCATTTCTTTTACTAACTCTTCAAACTTAATTTTAGCTTCCCAGCCTAATATTTTTTTCGCTTTAGAAGAATCTCCCATTAAATAATTTACTTCAGTAGGTCGAAAATATCTTTTATCCACTTCAATTAATTCTTCTTTAGTATCTTTACTATAACCTATTTCATTTACTCCAGTACCTTTCCATTCTATTACCTCATTTATTTGTGAAAAAGCAGTTTCTATAAATTCTCTAACCGTATGGGACTCACCTGTTGCAAGTACATAATCATCTGCTTTATCTTGCTGTAGCATCATCCACATTCCCTCAACATAATCCTTTGCATGTCCCCAATCTCTTTTTGCATCTAAGTTACCTACATAGAGTTTATCTTGTAATCCTAGTTTTATAGCAGCCACTGCTCTGGTAATTTTACGTGTTACAAAAGTTTCACCACGAACTGGGCTTTCGTGATTAAATAATATACCATTACAAGCAAATATATCATATGCGGAACGATAATTAACTGTAATCCAATATGCATATAATTTAGCTGCCGCATATGGTGATCTAGGAGAAAATGGAGTATCTTCATTTTGAGGTAGACTCGATGTATTTCCATATAATTCAGAAGTAGATGCTTGATAAAATTTAACTTTTTTTGTCATATTCAATAACTTAATTGCTTCTAATAATCGAAGCGTACCTAACCCATCAGCATTTGCTGTATATTCAGGAGTTTCAAAACTAACTTGAACATGACTTTGTGCTGCTAGATTATAGACTTCATCTGGATTTATTTTTTGCATTAAGCCTATTAGGTTAGTTGCATCAGTCATATCTCCATAATGGAGGTGAAATTTAATATCTTCTGAATGTGGGTCTTGATATAAACTATCAATTCTACTTGTATTGAATGATGAAGAACGTCTTTTAATTCCATGAACCTCATAACCTTTTTTCAGAAGAAATTCAGCTAAATAAGCACCATCTTGTCCAGTAATACCAGTTATGAGAGCAATTTTATTTTTCATAATTAGATTATATAATTTATATAATAATATGTGAAGATAATATAAATTTTAGTTTCATATATTATTAGAAATTAAATATAAAAATATTTATAATTTCTTTCCAGAATCAATAATTGCATCTAGATTATCCGGTTGTATTTCAATCCAGCTTATAAAACATGAACTGCTGCCCATTAAAACGTACCAATTAGACTGCTCATAATTAGGCCATATAACAACGGTATCAATTTTATTTATCAAATCTAAATTGGATTCTTCACTATTAATTTTATATCCATTGATAAAATTTATTAGGGTTTTATTAATAATCTTAAACGGTATAATATGAGGCATTTCTATTTTACCCTTTTTAAGGGTACCTTCAAAAGATTGACATGTTTTTTTTGATTTTATTTCATAATCTTGGTCTGATAATGAAACAGTATCCCATTTAGCAACATATCCAGCAGGAACTTTCTCTGCATACAAGTTCATACATAATAAATAAAATATTGAAAAATAGACTATTAATTTCATATTAACAT
>Ga0209631_10004429_pt1 | contig 15541 bp, 12 predicted proteins | sample COG_08_FD_184752 | JGI IMG/M metagenome (GOLD analysis project Ga0209631, IMG submission 184752) | Pelagic Microbial community sample from North Sea - COGITO 998_met_08 (SPAdes) (version 2) | ecosystem: Environmental > Aquatic > Marine > Neritic zone/Coastal water | place: Helgoland, sampling...
AACCTTACGTTGCGAGGACGAAGCTATTACTGAAATTAATTTAGCAGAAGCGCCTGAATTTAAAATTAATAGGTTTTAATTTAAAAAAGAAACGTAAACAATCAAGCACTCGACTTTATTCTAGAAATCAACTAATTTCGTTTATCAAATTAATATCAATAGATTCTCTAAATTTACGGTAAAGCCATATTATGGATAACACACATATGTGTTTTATCTGCTTGTTACCCAACATTCCAAAACCAATAAAAAAACCGCATAATAATATCTTTACACGAACAAACAATAAAAAACCAACTATAAAACACAAAAAAACATTTATGAGTGTTGCTTTTCTCCTACTTGGACTCGGAGGCTTGCACGCCCAAGAAACAGTACCAGGCACAGGTGGTGATGCAACAGGCAGCGGAGGCTCATCAAGTTACTCTTTAGGATAAGTAGTTTACACTACTAATACAGGAAGAAACGGAAGCACATTATTTTTGTCTTGATACAAAAACAATGAAAAAAAATCAAGAGACTTAAAAGGAGATTGCTCCGCAAAGGATATTCTCGTTACTTCATGCTCTTTTCAAACTACAATAAATTTTCATTTGAACGCAATTCTGTTCACCCTGCACTTTCATCAAAAATAGTAAAACGCCAATAGGTCATTTAGTTTTCGTTTACAATTTCCTGTAAACATCCATTAAAATTTCTACTTCTTTTTCCCAAGTTAATTCTAGCGCTGCTTTTTTTGTGTTTTCTTGGTATTGTGAAAATATATGCTTGTTATCCCATATAGCTAATAGGCTTTTCTTAATTTCTTCTGGAGAGTGATCCGCCGTTATAACTCCAATTTCATATTGATTAATAATTTTCTTTAACTCTACCAAATCACTTGACAAAACCGGCAATCCAGCTTTAATATAATCGAATATTTTATTGGGTAAACTAAAGCGATAATTGATGTTTGTGTCTTTATCTAAAGTAATTCCAACATCTGCGTTAAAAGTATATTGCATCATTTCATTGTATGGTAATTTATCAACAAAAACAACTTTATTATTTAAATCTTGGCCCTCACTCCGTTCTTTTAAATGATTTAAAACATCCCCACTTCCAACAATATACAAAACCGTATTGTCCATTATAGCAATTGCTTCTAATAACTCTTCAATTCCCCTATCTAAATTAATTCCCATCCCTTGTACAAGTACAATTTTTTTATCTAATGGGATTCCCAAATCAGCTCGCGATTTAGTCTTTATTAAGTCATTACTTGTGGGAACATTTCGAAGTACCCGAATTTCTTTATTATATTGGTTTCTATACAAGTCTGCAATTGATTGATTAACCGTAAATATGTGTTTTAATTTTGGGAAAATAGATTTTTCGATTTTCTCCCAAGCCTTTTTAACTTTGGGTCTGTCCTGAATTTCGGGAACACCCGTAAAATATTCATGGCTGTCATAAATTAGAGGCTTTCTACGCAATTTGCTTGCCCACCTATTTGCGAGTAATGTATCTAAATCGTTTGCATGAAAAATATCAGCTTTAACAAATAGTAACTTAAATAATAAGCGGAGGTTAAAGAAAGCATAAAACAAAGCTCCTTTTGTAAACAGTAAGTTCATTCGGGAAGTTTGATAACCCCTTGATATAGCTGCACTTCCTTTGAGCTTTCTCCCTATTAACAAAACAGCAAAACCATTATTGGTTAATGTAGAACAGACCTTATCGACTCGTTGATCGAAAGATAAATCATTTGTTACGGATACTACTACTCTTTTCAAATACTAAATATTTTGTACGACTTCAAAGTAAATACTTTTGAAACGCTAAATAGAAACTATTATTATAGAGATTTGAAACATGTATAGTGAATAAAGATTAATTTATTTTGAATACAGAAGATAAATAACAATTAGGTTTGTTTTGTGAGTATCATTCGGCAAAATATTTCCTTAAAAAATTACAATACTTTTGGTATAGACGTCAGCGTAAAACTATTTGGACAGTTTACCAATGTGGAGGAACTACAAAATATTATTACCGATCAAAAATACATTCAGGAAAAGCTACTTATTCTTGGTGGTGGAAGTAACATTCTATTCACTAAAAACTTAGATGGTCTTGCCTTACATAATCAAATTACAGGTATAGAGGCAGTTGAAGAAGATGACAATTCTGTTGTATTAGCAGGAGGTAGCGGTATAGTTTGGCATGACTTTGTTTTACATGCAATAAACCTTAATCTTGGAGGAATAGAAAACATGAGTTTAATTCCAGGAAGTCTAGGAGCCAGCCCAATGCAAAATATTGGTGCTTATGGCGTTGAAGTAAAGAATAGCTTTGAATGGCTGGAAGCCTATCATATTGAATCTGGTGAAATTCATCGATTTAACAATGCTGCGTGTGAATTTGGTTATAGAGAAAGTATTTTTAAACGAAAAAACAAAGGGCAATACGTCATTACTAAAGTCGCTTTTCGTTTAACAAAACAGCATCAACTGAACACCTCTTACGGGGTAATTGAACAGGAATTGGAAACATTAAACATTACTGAGCCAACTATAAAAGATGTTAGTAATGCCGTTATAAAAATTAGAGAGAGTAAATTACCTGATCCAATAAAGATTGGAAATAGTGGTAGCTTTTTTAAGAACCCTGTAATTGATAATGCTTTATTTGAAGGTATAAAGGCTAAGTTCCCAAAAATAGTTTCTTATCCTGCAGGTAACGGAAAAATGAAAATTGCAGCTGGATGGTTAATCGATCAAGCTGGCTGGAAAGGAAAAACTATAGGGAGTTATGGTGTCCATAAAAATCAGGCTTTAGTGTTAGTAAATTATGGAGGTTCTTCAGGAAGTGATATCTATAAACTTAGTGAGGAAATAATACAGTCTATTAAAGAAGTGTATGGAATAAATTTGGAACGAGAAGTTAACATACTTTAAGTTCCTGTAACACTATCAACAGATTTTGTATCCAAAGCATCTCTTAAACCATTTCCAAGAAGCATAAATGCGAACACGAGGATTATTATACTAATTCCTGGTAATATTGCTAAAAAAGCACTTTCGTTACTTGTAGTCATAATATAAGATTTATGTTGTTCAAGCATTGCTCCCCATGACGCCATTGGTATTTGAGCTCCTATACCCAAAAAACTTAATCCTGCTTCAATCAGAATAGCAGAAGCAAAATTCGCAGAACTAATTACAATCACTGGTCCCATAATATTTGGCAATACATGCTTCCAAATTATTCGCGCATTGGAATAACCCAGGGCCCTGCCTGCTTCAACATATTCTTGTTCTCTGATACTCAATATTTGACCTCTTACAACTCTAGCTAATTCAACCCACATTATTAATCCAACAGCAATAAAAACAGTGGTAAATCCCTTGCCTAAAATTAATGTAAGGGATATAATAAGTAAAAGACCAGGAATAGACCAGACCATATTAATAAACCACATAATCAAATCATCTACCCAACCACGATAAAATCCAGCTAAAGAACCTAGTAACAATCCAATTATCAAGGAAATAATAACTGCAATCAACCCAACAGAGAGTGAAATAATAGTTCCAGACATTAGCCGACTTAACATATCTCTTCCTAATTTATCTGTTCCCAAATAAAATGTTTGCTCAACGATATTATTTGCAACAATTTCATCTCTCATTTCAGAGACGTCTTTGATTATTTCAGAACCGTCTATTAAATATATGGTTACTGTTCCATTAAGGTTTAATCTAAACTTTTCCTCTTTAGAAATAGAAAGTGGATATAAAACTTCTGCTAAAGGGTAGCTCTGATATTGAGGGGAATATTCTTTTTCATTTTCAAAGCCTGTATATTCTTCAATAATTATATCTCCGCCCTCAAATTTGTATCCATACATTGGATAATTTTTATATATTGCTTCTTCATATCCAAAAAATAATTTGCCAAAAAAACCAACACCTTCAAATTCCCTATTTTTCCTTGCTAGTAGTTGAGTAACTTTAAACCCTGGCGCTTTTCTCGATATTGGTGAATTCTGATTATTAGCATCTTCTGTAGAATCAGGTCTTATATTAGCTCCTAAAACAGATATGAAAATAGCAATACAGATGATGAGTAGCCCCAACATAGCTGTTCGGTTCTTTTTAAGCTTTCTCCAAGCTTCAAAATACATTGAATCTTTTCTTTTATATTCCTCTATCTCTTTCATTTACTTTTCATCTTCCTTTCCAACTTGGAGAAGAAAAAACTGTGGCTAAAGATACTATGAACAAATAAAAAGGATAAAACACAACCATAATTGGGAAGTAGATTATCGTTTGAAATCTGTTATATCTGTTTGCTAATAAAACTAAAAACAATACATCCACAATTGTTTTAACAGCACACAATTTAATGAAAAAAACAATGCTATCGTTATCCAAAATTACAAGTGCTGTCATAAATAGGATAGAACAATTAATAATCAAAACAATAGCTCCAAAAAAAGTAGATAAAGAGATTGCCAATTTACTTGATTTTGAAGCCCATCTCACGGATCTAGATAACATTTCAGTAAATGATTTCGCCCCCTCTGTTTCCACAATAGAATTTGAATTTATTTCAACATGAACCATATCATTATTCTTAATTATTTTTTCAAGAAAAAACATATCATCCCCTGACAATATGTTGTAATTATTCTTGTAAGGTTGTAGTTTATTGAACAATGATTTTGTGTAACTGAGGTTAGCGCCACTGCACAATAAAGGTATTTTCAACTTAGCAGAACCAACTGTAACCCCAGCAAGTAAGAGCGTTTCTATTTGTTGTAAATTGGCTAATAGGCCAGGCTTTTTTTTATTTATTACTGGTCCAATAATAAACTCACTTTCTGAGTCGATCAATCTATTAATTTCTTGCAACCAATTTTTGGAATGGATACAATCTACATCCGTTGTAACAATTACAGAATGAGCTGCTCCCATAACTCCAGCTTCAATCGCTCTTTTTTTGCCAAAAGTTTTTTCCTCTAGCGAAATTGATTTATGCGAAAAGGGGAAATTCACCAACCCTAGCATTAATGTATCAACGCTATTATCTAATGAATGATCATTAATAAAGATAAACTCAACTGCTTCTGTGCTATATTGTAAATCGGACAAAGACTTGAGCAATAATGGAATATTCTCTTGTTCATTTCTATATGGAATTAAGACAGATAAACTATTAGATGTAATTGAGGAAATGATCTTTTTGTTATTCCGCCTTAGCCATCCGAAAATTAAAGCAAGCATCCAACCTGTATAGATCGAAAATATAACTATCAATATCCCATGAATATATATCACTATAGACGCGTTTTTAATTTGACTTTATCAAACAGGAATATTAAACTTCCCAAAATAGCAGGAAAAGCAACATTTATTCCCCAAAGAATAATTGATGCTGATAATACCTCCGCGGCACTGTTATAGTTTGCCAAGAGAAGAAGTACAACAGCTTCTCTTGTTCCTAAATTTCCCATAAAAGGAGATGGAATAAAGGTAACTATCATATATAACACACAAATAAATGCACAAAGAGAGATGATTGTGATGTTTACATTAAGAAGCTTCAATAATAAGATAAATTGAAATGCAAAAACAATATACCTAAGAAAAGAAAAAGCTAGAACAGTTAATAATTCTTTCGTACTAAAATATTTAAAATAACTAATTCGTTCAGCAAACCGACTAATGAAAGGCAGCTTTAAGGAAAGTTTATAGAGAAACGAAGGATAAAAAAATAAAATCCCAAACAAAAGAAGTAGTATAAAAGAGATCAACAATGCATATATGGGGAACCCTTGGTTGATAAAATTAAGCTGTGTTCCAAAAGAAACAATAATTAAAAACCCCACAAAGCCAAATAAAGCAGTCGTTGTTAATTGAGCAACGTTTCCCAGCATGGTTGAAGAGATAACAGAAACTGTGTCTTTCTCTTTTAAGTACAAAGCCCTACCGATAAATGTTCCTACTTTATTTGGTGTTAAAACTCCAATAGCATTACCAGCATATACGGATTTTATAGCATCCCATTTATTGATTGCTTCTGTTTTTGAAATTAGCGCTCGAAATTTTAAGGATTCTAACCACCAATTTAGAAACTGCCCAATAAAAACAATTATTAGAATCATAATTCCGTTAAACGTCAGTAGGCCTTTTAATACTCCATCGAAATTTAAACTCTCTTTATTTTTCTGCAATTCCGAATAGATAACGTACCCAGCTCCAACAAATATTAAAATTTGGAGTATACGTATGAGAATCTTATTTATTTTTACTTGTTCGATAGGTGCAAATTTAAACTTTTGATGATAGTTTCCGACAAAATAATTTTAGGCTTAGATCCTGGGACCACAACAATGGGATACGGAATTATTCGTATTCGTAAAAATAAAATGGAAATGATCAGCACAGGTGTAATTCATTTACATAAACTCGAAAACCATGAGTTAAAGCTGAAAAAGATATTTGAAAAAGTAAGTTTTTTAGTTGATGAATACCTACCAGACGAAGTTGCTATTGAAGCTCCTTTTTTTGGGAAAAACGTTCAATCCATGCTTAAATTAGGAAGAGCACAAGGAGTTGCTATGGCAGCCGTTCTTACAAGAGATTTGCCAATTCAAGAATATGCGCCCCGGAAAATTAAACAAGCCATAACTGGTAACGGAAATGCTAGTAAAGAACAAGTGGCTAAAATGCTACAATCGTTATTAAAACTCCAAGAGTTACCAAAAAAACTAGATGCTACCGATGGACTAGCAGCAGCTGTATGCCACCACTTTCAAGCAGGAAAACTAGACTCTGGAAAAAAGAACTATTCGGGCTGGGGTTCTTTTGTTAAGGATAACCCAGATAGAACAAAATAAGATTTAAGGGGAGTTCTATCATTTTCAAATAATATAATAGATCACAAAAAATTTATTTTTCATACAACCTAATAGCATTGTTTATTTAAGGATTAAAAATTGATCCCCTGTATTTTTGTCTATAATTGTTTTTTTAATTTCAAGATTATTAATTAGTGAATCCGAAATAGCTGAATTATTTTGAATATATATATGACGAATATCATAATCAGAAATGAATTTTAATTGTAGGTCTTGATTAGATAATTCTGTTGGATTTAATCTTTTAAAGACATTTAACGCAAGATTTTCAGCATAATTGATATTAAATTTGTCTTGAGTATGATAAAACATACTGTATGCGAATGGATTGATTTCTATTAATGATGATCCAAACCTATTTAGCTCAAGAAACCCAAAATTACCTTGATAACGCATATTTTCAGCACCTAACTGGTATACATTTTTATTTAACGAATAGCCCACTATTTCTTTTTGGTCATTTAATTCTAACTCTTCTATACACTGATTTTTAAAATTTAAAGAATAAATTTTTTCTGATGAAGATTCATGTGACTTTATTACATTATAAGTATTGTAAAAGCTAAATATTGCTAGAACTCCTAAGAAAATAATAATCCATTTTCTAGTTTTTTCATATTGAAATAAAACAATGAAACACGAAATTAATATACAATTAAAAAATGGCAAATTGTTATGTAAAAGTTGAGATGCATTATAATTACCTGTCATCATCGTGCAGAAAAACCCACCTAAAAGGCAAATTAAAAAGGCAATAATAAAAAAGGTTTTGAATTCGGATCTATTTATTTTTTTAAACCTCAAAACAAGAATTACTAGAAACAGTATATACGGACTGTAACAAATTGTAACTCTAATTAATGGAAAAACAAATTTAAACATCAATGATTTAAGAATTAAAATATCAAATGGTTCTTTTATTAATTCTGCAGCTAAATAATCAAATGATTCAGGTTGAATTGGATTATTTATTGAAAAACCAAAAAAGAATCCAGAAAAACTGAGAATAAACAATAAAATGAAAATAAAAATTTGATATGATTTTGTTTTATATACAAAATATAAAGCACATAAAAATGATAGTGATAACATAGCTGGGGCAGTTCCAATAGAAAAAATAGCAAAAAATAAAATAGATACAATTGCACTTTTGTAGTTCTTATTAAAGAAAAAACATAAGGAAACTATGCCGACAAGATATAATGGCAGAAGCTTCCTTAGAAATGAAAATACACCACTTTGCGTAATTGAACTATGATATTTAGTTAGTAAATAATCATCATAAAACGGAAAGTAAATTCCAGCAATAAAGATTAACAATACGGCAAAAATAATTTGTTTAATCTTGATAGAATGCTTAATGCTAATTAGAGATAATACCCCTATAAATGTACCTGCTTTTAAGAGAGGATAAGTAATAAGCATTAAAGTTTTAATAGGGCTTGTTTTGAAGAGCATAGAAAAGAACCCATTCAACCATAATTCGAAATAATGATAGGGCACAATTTCAGCATTGTAAACAGGGGAAATATAATTTAAATGAAGAGATGTATTTTCTTTTCCGTATAGAAATAATGAACTGCTTAAGTCAGCGTAAAACCTAAGGTCATAATATGGAGTAATAAAGTGAAATTCATTAGTATCTACTATAAAAATAAATTCTAATATGAAAAAAGGCAAAATAACTATTATACAAATTAAAAAATTAGAAAATACCGTCGTGAATAATGAAAAATTAATTGAAGGTTTTATAAGAGTTACTTTGTTTAGATAGCACAAATAGAAAATTAAAGGGATTACAAAAATAAAAATAGTTAGTCCCTTCGTTACAATTAAAGATGAAAAGAGCACTATAAATAATAACCCAATAGAAAATTGGATGAAAATATCAAAAAACTTAGAACTATTAGCTTTAATATTTAAACATGAAGTAACTATTTTTCCAATAAATAGAATTATTAATAAACTAATTAAATTGCAAGAAAGAAATTCAAAGAATATTTCAACCATTTTTTTTCACTATTTTATAAAATGAAAGCATAAAAATTAAGCTTCTGAAATACTTTTAGCGATGTTCTCTAATTCTAAGCTATCAAATTTCTTTTTAGGTTTAGAAAAATCCATATCCGCAATGCTATTTATAGGGATTAAATGAATGTGTGCGTGCGGTACTTCAAGTCCAATAACGGTAACACCAATCCGTTCGCAAGGCAGAATCCTTTTCATCTTAATAGCCACTTTTTTTGCAAATAGGTTTAATCCTGCAAGTAAATCATCTTCTAAATCAAAGATATAATCAACCTCTTGCTTAGGTATTACCAAAACATGACCTTTTACCAAAGGGTTTACATCCAGGAAGGCCAGAAAATTTTCATCTTCTGCAACTTTGTTACTTGGAATTTCACCATTTACAATTTTCGAAAAAATAGAACTCATGGTAATTTATTTATCGGGAAATGGAGATAATTTCAAACTCCATGATGCCATTAGGTGTTTCAACTGGAGCTATATCTCCAACCGATTTACCTAACAACCCCTTCCCTATTGGTGAATCTATAGATATTTTACCAAGCTTTATATCTGCTTCATTACCAGCGACTAATGTATATTCCACCTCCATTCCGTTCTTAATATTCTTAATCTTTACTTTAGACAAGATTAAAGCTTTCGACGTATCCAATTTTGAATCATCGATTAAACGTGCGATTGATAACTCATTTTTCAATTTTGAAATACGCGCTTCCATAAGCCCCTGTGATTCTTTAGCAGCATGGTATTCCGCATTTTCCGAAAGATCTCCCAGGTCGATTGCTGCACCAATTAGCGCGGACAACTTTGGCCGCTCTATTCTTTCCAATTGTTCAATTTCGTCTTTCAGATCTTGAAGACCTTCTTCAGTATAGTAATTAATTTTTGACATGATAGAGGTGAGTTCTTTAAACCAGAAAAGAGAATTCCTATAGGACTCTCTTTACTAATACTTATATAATTTAGTCTCTTATTTTAAGTTGATACGACCTCCAATAGAGTGGATTCCGCCTAAAGTTGAGTTTCTATAACCATAGTCAATTCCAATCATGGTTTCATTCTTTCCAACTGGAAAATCAACTGATAACCCAGCAGATAAACCCGTTAAAGAATTCGTTCGATTTACATTATCAAATATCCCATTTTCATATACGTATCCAGCTCTTGCAATAAAGTAAGCTTGCTTCATACCACTAAAAGTGTATTCTCCACCTAATCTATATTGATCTTTAGAAAATGAATTCGAAGTATAAACAAATCCCATAGTTAATTTATTTGATTCATCAAATAAGAAGTCATAAGAAGCTGCTATATGCAGTAAAGAGGGTAATTCAAAAGAAGAAACACGCTGTTCCGAAGTAATAAGAATACCCGTATTCGGATTTAACATTTCTAGTGAGATGCCATCACCACTATATTCCAACGGAGCTCCAACATTTTTTAAGCTAATTGCAAATTTAATTTGATCATTTTCTCCTGTTGCGTATCTAATTCCTATGTCAATAGCAACACCCGAAGCTTTAACATTAGAAATTGCCTCAGAAACTACCTTTAAATTTAACCCCCCTGAGATAGAAGAAGAGAACTGTCTTGCATACGCCAAATTAATATTAGTAAAAACTGGTTTAAATGTACCAATATTCCCTTCTGGCAATTCGGTAGTAGTAATTGGAATATCTCCAAAATTCATTGACATTATCGAAACCCCGATAACACCAGTTTCCCCAACCCGTTGTGCCAAACCAAATCCATTTAACGCGATATCTGAAATACCACCTAACCAGTTAGTTCTAGCAAATATAATTTCTGTTTTATCTGCATAAGCCAAGCCTGCAACATTTGAAAATAGTGCCTCCAAACCTTTAATTGAAGAAACTCCAGCACCTCCCCAAGATGAACTACGTGACCATGGGTTTATTAATAACTCAGTAGCGCCAGCCGATCCAGCTCTATCTTCATTACCAGCAAATGTAGGAAGTGAAGCGACAAGCATTCCTGCTATTACTAAACTAATTCTAATACTTTTACTTAATTTCATATCTATTCTTATTTAACAAAAATTCGTTTCAATCTAATCAACTCTCCTAGAAATTATCTAAATCTGGAGGTCGAATCACACCAAACCATTTCAACACTCTTTCACCAACGTTAGGAACATCTACATGAATTAAATACAACCCACTTGAAATAGGAATATTCTTAAAGTTTTTTAAATTCCATTCTATATGAGTTACGCTGTTGTCCTTATTAAATGTTCTAACTAATATACCATTTACGGTATATATTTTAACCGTACACTGATCAGGTAGGTTCACTATTTTAACTAAATTATCTAATCGATTACCCTCATAGTTAGAATAAGCGTAATACGGATTTGGAACAACATTGATAAGAGATAATATACTATCACCTGGAACAAATGTTTCTGTGCTAACCGCTAAACTATCCATATTGAATTCATATAATGGACACCAATCATTAACACTTCCTCCAGTATTAGAAAAGTGTTGCGCATTTATAGAATGTTTCGCGTAAGCACTAGCAACTCTAATTTTAATTCTAACATCTGTTTCTATATAAGAAAAAGGATCTGACTCATCAGCCAAGCCCACTGCAGTTTCAGATAGCATAGGTATACCAACCCACATACAAGCTCGCCATACTTTTAAAAAATCTCCAGCATTAGGGTTAGTATTGTCAACTATCTTACTTCTAATAAATGCACATTCATCATATGCGGGCATATTTGAAGAAAACTGACTACTAGAAGGCTGTTCCTTTCTGTAATTTTTGAATACATACACATAATGCTTCCCTCCAAATAATGTTGGCGAATTGAATCCAAATCCTGCAAACATATTTGCAGAAGGGTTAAATATCATGTCTTTTCCTCCTTCGTTACCTAACCAAGAGTCCTCGGAAAAAACCATATTTAAACGTTCTCCTGACTCTAAATCAATAGCATATCCAGGAAACCAACTCATCCCAACACCGTCACCATCCGGTAATCCATTTTTCCCAACTGAAGGTCGCTTTTTCGGCATTAATTTAGCTGTCGACCCGTTCCAAGATAAATTACTATTATCTTGAGATTCTAGCACTACAACTCTAGACCACTTTGATTTATCAGCAGTTATTACAATATCAACACTACTTAATTGACTAAGTTTAGTAGCGTTCTGTCCGCCATTCATTGCATTACTAACCGGCATATCTTTACAATCACGATTTGCGACCATTTTAAATGGAGCCCAAGTTCCTTCTACTACTTTCTCCCAAACTTCAAGGTCATCATCTCCTATAAAATCGTTGTAAATACAAGGATCGCCAACCTCACCTGTTGGACCTTCAGACCAACATGCATCAGGATATGCGTCCGCATCGCAATCTTCACTTGACGTACCTGAACGAATCCAATTTTGAGAAGTATTACCATCTGCATCTTGTACACCAGTTAGCCATCTTTTTGATGAATCAGCAAATACAATTTCTGAACTGATCAACTCTGTTGTAAATACATTTGGTGATAGTTCTTCATACTGATATTGCTGAATATTAATAGATATTCCCCATTCTGGTATTAATTGCTCATTTCCAAGTTCTATGGTTTGTTCAGAATGAATCGTATCTAAAGGATTGGAAGTGTTAATTACATACCATTTCGAACTATCCAATTGCGTAGAATTGCCTTGTGGATTGCCATCAGGAAGAATTGTCAGTATATAATCTCCTGCTTGAACATTTAATGGATCAATAACCTTAATATCAATTGGCCCTGCTCCACCAGCATAAGTTACTTCCTTTGGCGTATAATTAGCAATGACATCTGCCTCTGACTCTTCAGTTAATTCAAGTACATTACCTCCATTTCCACGGCCTTCAATTCGCGTAATTTCAGGCCCATCTCCATATACGCTATTCTGAACGGTTCCACCATATTCGGGTGAAGGAGAGTGAGGAATACCAACAAAACTTGTAATTTGAGTTCCTGAGACACTTAATCTACTTCCGATGTAAGGTTTTTCTTGACCAGTAATCCCATCATACTGCTTGTAGTTATTATATCCATAAGAAATAGCCATATAATAATATTTCTTATGATTTATTAACTTTTTATCTCCCAATGCGAACTCATCTTCCAAGAACTGGAATGAATGTCTCACTCCAATATCTTCACCGTCAACCATTTCTTCTGCTTCATTTGCTCCAAAGTCTTCGTTAAACGTAAAGTTTACTAATTGATCAACTCCATCCTTGATGTCACATTGAGCTACTAATCGAGCCCTATCCACATCAGTTAATTCAGAAGGACTAACCGTTCCATCAATCAATTGATAAACCATGTAACCTTGGAACACATATGTACTATCATACCCTTCGCCTAAAGCAATAATTAAAGGATCGACGGTTTCATAAGTCTCAATTTTTTGTGTTCCTTCTAAGAAAATAATTAATTCATTTTCTAATTCTTGAATCGCAAGATTAGGAGCAGGAGGTCCCTCTAAAATTTGAAAACAATTATCAAACAACGCTTGCGCTTTATCATCTGCTTTTCTAACTAATTCAACAGATTGAAAAGGATCTCCAGATGTTGATTTAGCATATACAATACCAAATGTAATGTTATTTAATGCTCCTGGCTGCAACGTAAATGGACCCGCAGCTTGGAAAAATCTTCTGTCAAACTTAATATTTCCTTCAGAAACCTCCGTCCAATCTGGCATTACAGTACCATCTTGTCCCCATCCATAAGGATCAGTATCTCCTGGAAAACAGTAATCAGTGCTCAGTGTTCCTCCATGGCCATCACCACCATAAGTATAAGGTGTTCCATCTAACCAAGTTCCCAGCATATAATTGTAAAAATCAATTGCTAAGTTAGGATCTCCATAAATATTAGCAGGTAAGTTTCTATCAAAATACCCAAATCGTCTCATTCCGAAACGTTCATTATCAATAACACCATCGCCATAACCAATACCTAAACCAGCATAGGGAATTCCCTTATCCGCATTCGCTAAACTAATATCAGTTGTAAGGGGATTATCAATACCATCATTATCTTGGTAAGGCCCCTCAAAGAAATCAACTCCAATCGCTGGAGGATTTGCGCCAATTGCTTGTGTTCCATTGCATCCATCATTATCTATCGCATCCGCATTATATTGGTACCCTAGACCTCTTTGAACATCGCAACCTACGTAATCATCCTCACTACATCCAATATCTGGGTCAAGCCATACTGCGAAATATGTCTCTGTAAGCGTTTGAGTTGATCGATTAATCATCTCATAATTATAGAATGTCATGTTATTAATTTCATCATTCGTAGCAAATGCGAATGCTTGTGCTCTAATTTCCATTCCAATGGGATCTCCATTTGTCTCCGTATGAATATTTCCTTTGTCATTAAACACCCACCACATGTTGTAATCTCCAAATAAAGTAACCTGACGACTAGTTCTACAATCAACAGAATTATCCAAATCATACCAAGGATAATCTCCCGCTCCAACAGGATTGTAGAGTCCATCACCATCTCTATCATAAAATGGAGCTAAATAAAAATCTTGAAATTTATTAATATCACCATGAGCTGGCCAATTCAAAATACTATTCGGAATGGAATATCCTACATATTCTATTGTTTCATCACAATCTTCATTTTGTGTACATTCATACCATCCATTAAATTCTGCTACCTCTTGCTTTGTGGTAATATAAAAGTTATCATATTCAAGACAAGTTTCAGGCTCAACTGCTGCAGGTCCATAATCTTTAATGGCAATAGCTGGATTACCAGTTCCAGGAGTAACAGACAAAGGTCCTGTCCAAAAATCATTTCCTTGCCGAAATGTCAAAGCAGCTAATTTTAACTGGTTATTAACATCCAGGCCACCCATCCATAAAGCACCTGCATAAATAACTGTTTCTCCAGATCCAACTGGCACTTCATAAGAAGGGGAGCCGGTAGATCGGTTTTGATACATACTACCACCCGTTTCTATTAATGCTTTAACATTATTAAACTCTAAATATCCAAATGTTGAGGCTGGAGCACAGTTAGCAGCTTTCAACTGAAATGAATTTACTGGTTTACTACCATCATCTCCATTTGCAGATTTGCCATGGTCGTACCAAGCCCTTGCATGATTTCCAAAGAAAACAAATGCTATTAGAAGTAATGTTATTTTATTCATAATCTTCATGTTATAATGTAATAAATTCTTAAAAATCTAATTTTGCTCCTATACGAATAGTTCTTGGTATTCCATAATTATATGGGTTATTTGCTTTTAATGCATATAAGTATCTAAAAGATGCTTCATCGTTTTGACTTTGAATACCTGCTTGATAGGTCGCAGCATTCAAATAGCCATCATCATCAGGGTTACCCGTAGCTCGATAAACATTGGTAATGTTTATTGTATTTAAAACATTATTAACCAATAAATAAACATTTAAGTTGGCAGATTTCTTTTTTTCCTCTCCTTTACCAAATTTTAAAATTATGTTTTTATCAATTTGCATGTCCGATCTAACTTGCCATGGTTTACGTGAACCATTTACAGTTCCATCAAGTGTTCCAGAAGTTGGGTTTAATGG
>Ga0209631_10004432_pt1 | contig 15536 bp, 11 predicted proteins | sample COG_08_FD_184752 | JGI IMG/M metagenome (GOLD analysis project Ga0209631, IMG submission 184752) | Pelagic Microbial community sample from North Sea - COGITO 998_met_08 (SPAdes) (version 2) | ecosystem: Environmental > Aquatic > Marine > Neritic zone/Coastal water | place: Helgoland, sampling...
TCGAATCTCTGTCTCTCCGCCACTCAATTTTTCAAGTAAAATTATTTAATCTTATCTAAAATCTGTTTTGAGAGATCAAACCTATTTGAATTTAAATTTCCCATAAAGTCATAAAATATCTTCTGATCTGGTCTTAAAGTAAACTGGCTATGTCTATTCATTGATAAATCTAATAACTTTTCAGGATTTTGTGGTTCATTCTTATAAAATCCAATTACTATACCTTTTCTACTAAATTCAAATTGCTCAACATTATATTCAATACACAATATTTTTATTTCGATTAAATTGAATAAATTATTCAATTCTTTTGGAATTGGTCCGAATCTATCTCTTAACTCAATGATAATATTTGATAACTCTTCATTATTATTAACACTAGATATTCTTTTATAAATTGAGAGTCTCAAATCCAAATCATCAATAAATTCATCAGGGATAAAAATTTCTTCAGGTATTTTGATTGTTGGCTGAAAGATACTTTTATGACTATTATCATTTGATATTTTTTGTTTTTGAAATAAAATTTCCTCTTCTAACATCTGATGATACAGCTCAGTTCCAATTTCTTTGATAAACCCACTTTGCTCCTCACCAATTATTGACCCTCCTCCCCTTAATTCCAAATCTTGCGATGCTATATTAAATCCAGCCCCAAGAGACTCTGCTGAATTAATGATTGATAGTCTTTTTTTACCATTATCCTTAAGTTCATTTTCTTTATATGTAATATAAGCATACCCTCTTTTAGATGAGCGACCAACTCTACCTTTTAGTTGATAAAGAGCGGCTAAAGAAAATAAATTAGATCTGTAAACAATAATGGTATTGACGTGTGGTAAGTCTAAGCCATTTTCAATAATATTAGTACTTACCATAAGAGGAACTTCTTGGTTATAAAACTTAGTTATTCTACTTTCTAATAAAGAAGGGGCTAATTGACCGTGTGTTACGACATACTTAATTTCGGGAAGGTATTCTTCTAAGAAATTTTCAATAAATGGAATATCTTTTTTTCTTGGCGTCACAAAATAAACACCATTTTTTCTTCCATAAATTTCTCTTTTAATAGCTTCTTTGATTGTAATTTCATCAAATTTTGCAACATAACTTCTAACGGCTAATCTTTCAAAAGGTGCAGTTAAAATTAAGCTTAAATCCTTTACTCCAGACAAAGACATAGAAAGAGTTCTTGGGATAGGAGTAGCAGATAATGCCAAGACATGGGCATTTGGGGCAATCTCTTTGAATTTTTCTTTTTGTAAAGTACCTAGTTTTTGTTCTTCATCGTAAATAATTAAACCTAAATTTTTAAATGATAATTTATCACTTAATAAAGCATGTGTTCCAATAAGAATGTCGATTTTTCCTTCAGCACAATCACTAAAAATTTGTTTTTTATCTTTTTGCGATACTAAACGTGATACTTCAGCAATATTGATATTGAATATGCTAAATCTTTTTAAAAAATTATTATAATGTTGTCGTGATAAAAGTGTGGTTGGAACAAAAACAATTGACTGAATTTTTGATTTTGCCGCAAGAAATAAAGCTCTAATTATTACTTCCGTCTTACCAAAAGCAACATCGCCTACTATAAGCCTATCACTGGGTGTACCTCTATCAAAATCATCTATTACGTCATTAATAGCACCTAATTGGTCATCAGTTTCAACATAAGGAAATGTGCTACAAAACTTATCATATTCTGTATTTCCAGTATTAATAGGAAGAGATTTAGATTGTAGTCTTTTTGAAGCAATCTTTATTAATTTTTTTGCAGCATCTCTTATCTTATTCTTAGCTTCTGCTTTTCTTTTTTGCCAACTTGAAGCCCCCAATCTATCTAAATTAATAGAATTCTCATCTTCATCTCCATACTTTGTAATATAATTAAGATTTTCAACAGGTAAAAAGAGTTTTTGACTATCTGCAAACTCAAGTTCTAAACAATCATGAACAGAATCATTTAATTCTATTTTTTTTATATTATTAAATCTACAAATACCATATTCAGAATGTACCAATAATGATCCTTGTGATAATTTATTTAGCTCTTCAAAAAGAAATTTCTTTTTTTGATCTTTTTTCCTCGACTTAACTGCTAATGAGTATCCAAAAATAGTTTTTTCGTTAATAAAAATTATATTGTTTAATTCAAATGATTCCTCTAATTCTAAAACTGTTATGTGTATTTTGTCCTCAGATAAATCAGATAAATTTTGAATCTCTACTGGGGAAATAAAAATATTATCATTTAATATATTATAAACTTTTTCTAATGATCCTTCAGAGTTACAACATATAATAATTTTTTTACTAGCTGAGTTGATATCAAAAAATTTTTTTATAAAGTCAAAATCAATACTCTCTCTAATTGAAGAAATATTGTTAATTTTTTTTAAATTTATTGGGTTATCACCTTCGTTATTAAATAATGATAATTTTGTAATAGAGAAATTACTTAAAATTTTTTCAAAATAATTTTTATCAATAAATAGATTATCTGGTTTAAGAAAAAAAGAGTCTTTTGAGTTATTTCTTGCTTCAAAGTAATCATTTAAATTCTCACTTCTTTCATCAAATAACTCGATAATATCATTATGAATTAATATTTTACTATTTTCACAATAATCAAATAATGTTTCTAAATTGTCATAAAATAAAGGGAGAAATTGCTCACCCCCAGAAGGAATCATTCCTGATGAAAACATTTCATAAGTTTGACTTTTTCTAAAATTTTGAAATATAGATCTGAATTTAGATCTAAATTTTTCTATATTTTTATTATCTAAAATTAATTCACTACTTGGATTAAGTTTAAATGATTTTATACTGGATTTGTTAACTCTTTTTTGTGTGACAGGATCAAATTCAAAAATTGATTCAATTTCATCATCAAATAAATCTATTCTAATTGGCTTTTCAAATTGAGGAAGGAAAATATCAATTATCGAACCTCTTATTGCAAATTCTGATTTATCTCTTACTAACGCAGTTCTTTCATATCCTAATTTAATTAGTAGAAGTAGAAGTTCATCTAGTTTTATTTTAGATTTTTTTGAAATTGTAATAAAATTTTTTGTAATTTCATTTTTTGGTAAGGTTTTCTGAATTATTGCGTTTAAAGTTGTTAAAACAATAATTTTTTTTTTATTACCAGAACTAAGAAGAAATAGTGTTTCTAAACGAGATGTTTGAATTTCTTTTGAGGGTGAAATATTATCATATGGTATTTGATCCCAAGCTTTATATAGAAGTACCAATTCATCTGGAATTAACCAAGTTAATTTATTTTTGATATTTATTATTTCTCTATCGTCTTTTCCTATATAAACCAGAGTTGTATCACTTTTATGAAATATTTCTGAAATTATAAAAGCTTCAGTTTTATCAATTACAGGACCTATTGATTTCATTTAAATTTTAATATTTTTTCAAAAAGATTTTTATACTCTATATTCACTTGAATTTTATTTGTAAGAATTTCATAAATTTCATTATCTGAGTATATATCAAAGACTGTTTTTAATAATTTTAGCTCATTTTCACTAAATCTATTTAAATTATTAATAAAATATTTTTTATATAGTATATCAGTCTCTTTAGTACCTGAGTAATTTGACCTGTATTTGATAATCTTTTTTAGTGAATTTAATGTCATATAATTATTATTAGAATATAATAAAATTATTATAATATTCTATGAGACCTGCACATTTAGACCTATTACTCTCTCCAATCAATAAATTAAAGGGTGTTGGTCCAAAATTAGAAAACGTTATAAATAAATTAGGTATAAAATTAAATGTGCATTTCTTATGGCATTTTCCTTACAGGATTATTGAAAAAAAATATTATGAAAATATTCATGATGCGCCAATAAATCAATTAGTTACTTTAAAAATTGAAGTTATAAAACATTATCCATCAAAATTCAGAAGACAACCATACAGAGTAACTTGCTTAGCGAATGAAACGCCAATAGATGTTGTTTATTTTAATGCTAGACACCCTGTTATAAGATCAGTGTTACCTGTCAAAAGTATAAAAATGATTTCTGGTAAATTAGAGTTTTTTAAAAATAAATTTCAAATTACTCATCCCTCAAGTATTGAAAATATATCTGATATTCAATTATTAAGAGAAAAAGAGCCAGTTTATAGCTTAACTGCCGGTTTAAACATGAAAAGTTTTATTAAATTATCCAATCAGGTTTTGCAATCTTTACCTAATTTAAATGAGTGGATTGATAAAATATTGATTGAAAAATATAAATTTACTTCATGGAAAGATGCTGTGGAAAAATTACACAATCCAGATATAGATGACACATACAGTGAAAAAAATTTCTTTAGAAGAAGATTAGCTTTTGATGAATTGTTTGCTCATCAGTTAGCAATTTGTATTGTAAGAACAATTGATAATAGAAAAAAATCAATTTCATTTAAAAGTGATGATAACTTTAAAAATAAGTTAATTAGAAATTTGGAATTTAAATTAACTAATTCTCAACTAACAGTTCTTAACGAAATACAAAAAGATCTTTTTTCTAAGAAACAAATGATTAGATTACTTCAGGGGGATGTTGGTTCTGGAAAAACTATAGTTGCTCTAATCTCAATGCTTACAGTAATAGAGTCTGGGTACCAAGTAACCCTAATGGCACCTACTAGTATCTTAGCATATCAGCATTATGAAAATATAGCTAAATTAATAGATAAACTTCCAATAGAAATAGATATACTTACAGGCAAAGATAAAGGGAAAAAAAGATTAGAAAAACTAGAAAAAATTAAAAATGGGCATACTAAAATAATAATTGGAACACACGCACTAATTCAAGAAGGTGTGAATTTTAACAAATTAGGTTTGTCAGTAATCGATGAACAGCACAGATTTGGTGTCTATCAAAGGATGGCTTTTAATTACAAAGGATTTAGACCGTCTATTTTAGTAATGAGTGCGACACCAATTCCTAGAACCTTAACTTTAGCAGCTTATGGTGATATGGATGAAAGTAGATTAATTGAAAAACCAATTGGAAGAAAGCCTATAAAAACATCGGTACTAACATTAAAAAAGGAAAAAAATTTAATTGAAAGAATTAAAAATAAAATAAATAATTCAAATGATAAATTTTTTTGGGTTTGCCCTCTTATAGAAGAGTCACAAGAACTTGATTTAAAGGCAGCTACAGATCGTTATAATTCACTAAATAAATTATTTAAAAACAAAGTCTTACTTATTCATGGTCAATTAAACGAAAAAGAAAAAGAAGAGACAATGGAGAAATTTAAAAACGAAGATTATCGCATCTTAGTTGCAACAACAGTAATAGAGGTTGGTATTGACATTAAATCAGCAACAACAATTATTATCGAACATGCTGAGAGATTTGGATTGGCTCAGCTTCATCAATTAAGAGGTCGTGTTGGAAGAAACAATGCAGAATCTTATTGTATTTTATTGCATAAAGAAAACATTAATGACACTGCAAAAAAAAGATTAAATATAATGACAGAAACAAATGATGGCTTTATCATAGCCGAAGAAGATTTAAAAATTAGAGGACCAGGAGAAATTCTTGGGAAAAGACAATCAGGTTTACCATCTTTTAATGTGGCTGACTTAAGTTATGATGGAGATTTATTAGAAGAAGCTAAATTAAATGCAGAAAAAATAATTAATGATGACCCGAAATTAGAAAATAATAAAAACCTAAAAGATTTATTGTACATACATGAGAGAGATACGGCAATAAGGACGTTAAATGCAGGATGATTTAATTAATTTTAATAAAGGTATAAGATTTGAATGCCAGGGTTCTGGCAAATGTTGTGTTTCAAGAGGCTCCTATGGTTTTGTCTATTTGAGTAATGTTGATTTAAGAAGATTTTCAAAATATTTTAATTTATCTTTAAAAGAATTTAAAAAAAAATATTGTCAAATAACTGATGGATTTATTCATTTAACTGAGAAGGAGGAGCTAAAAGGAAATTGTATATTCTTAAAAGATAAAATGTGCACAGTTTATAAAAGCAGACCTACTCAGTGCAGGACATGGCCTTTTTGGAACGATAATATGAATACAAAAGTGTGGAATAAAGATATATCTGTTAATTGCCCTGGTATTGGAAAAGGGAAATTAATAAGTCAGGATAAAATTAATAAATTTTTAAAAGAGGATTTAGATAATGAAAAATCTATTCTAAAAAATAGGGTTAACCCTGCGAAGTAAACTCCATATTTTTATATGAACCAATATACATACCTGATTTTTTTTTTAATATTATTTTAATAGTAGTATCAACTAATACGACTTCTAAAAAATTATCATTTTTGGATAAAATATCGCATTTCTTGGTAATTCCAGTTGCGATATTTTTTATAATTGTTTGCCTCATGAAAAAATGGTGAGCCCTGCAGGATTCGAACCTGCGACCCATTCCTTAAAAGGGAATTGCTCTACCAACTGAGCTAAGGGCCCACTCAAATTGTCTATATAGTTCAAAATTAATGAAGGCAAGAGCTATGATTGTGAGTTCTTATTATTTAAAATTTTTATAGTGTTATCTGAAACAAATTTTGAAACATCTCCACCAAGCTGATGAACTTCCTTAACAAGATTTGAAGAAATGAAAGAGTTATTATCTGCGGACATTAAAAATATAGTTTCTATATCAGGACTTAATTGATAATTCATTCCTGTCATTTGAAACTCATATTCAAAATCAGAAACGGCTCTTAAACCTCTAATAATACAATTTGCATCACATTTTTTTGCGAATTCAGTTAAAAGCCCATTAACAGTGTGAATTTCTATGTTTTTATTATTTTGCTGCAAAGAGTAAATATCGTTAGCAATTATATTTTTTCTTTCATCAATACTAAGAAGAGGTTTTTTATTTAAATTATCAGCGACACCAATAATTAATTTATCTACCACCTTTAATGATCTTTGAATTATGTTGAGATGACCATTTGTCATTGGATCAAAAGTTCCAGGATATATTCCAATTTTTGTCATTTTAAGTATCTATATCTGGAATTCTGGAAACTGAAACAATTGAATCTCCCTCAGGTATTTTAAATACACTCACCCCTTTTGTTGATCTTCCAGCAATTCGAATTTGACTAACATTTACACGAATTATTTGGCCTTTATCTGTCACTAATATTATTTGATCATCTTCATTAATAACAAAAGAGTCTAAAACTTCACCATTTTTTTCAGAGGTAAGAATACCCGTAATACCTTTACCTCCTCTATTAGAAATTCTGTATTCATAGGCAGAAGATCTTTTTCCATAACCATTTGTAGTTAATGTTAAAAGAAATTCCTCATTTTTATTTAATTCTTCAAATTCAGGACTTAAGGTACTCGTATTTTTTCTATTTTCAGATGCTGCTCTTAAGTAATCTTGTCTTATACTCATATCAATTTTTGAATGCTTGAGTATAGCTTGAGAAATTACAAAATTATTTTTTTCTAATTTAATACCTCTTACTCCAGAAGAATTTAATCCAGAGAAAAGTCTGAGTTTTTCAAGAGGAAACCTTAAACATTTACCATTTCTAGAAGAAAGGAGAATATCATCCTCATTGTTTGCTAATTTAATCCCTATCAATTCATCACTAGAGTCAAGCTTGATAGCAAGCTTTCCACTTTCTCTGAGTTCTCGTTTTCCACTTTTTGCAACATCTATGAGTTTATTTTTTCTAATCATTCCATTTTTTGTTGCAAAAATTATAAGGCTTTCGTGCCAAGTTTCCTCTTCTAAAGGAAGAGGTAAAAAAGTAGCAATTTTTTCATCTTTAGAAAAAGGAAGTAAATTTACAATTGGCTTCCCTCTTGCTTTAAGAGATGCTTCCGGAATGTCATGGGATTTTAAAGCATAAACTTTACCTAAAGATGAGAAGACTAATAACTTAGTATGTGTGTCTGCAAGATGAATTTCTTTTACAAAATCTTCTTCCCTTGTAGACATTCCTGTCTTTCCTTTTCCTCCTCTGTTTTGAGCTCGGTAGTTTTCAAGTAAAGATCTTTTGATATAACCATTATTTGATATTGTTATTACAATATCTTCTTTTTGAATGTATTTTAAATCATCAACGTCTTCATATTCCCTATCAATAATTTCACTTTTTCTCGGCGTAGCAAATTCATTTTTAATTTCTATTAATTCCTGTTTAATTTCTTCTAATAGTTTTGAACGTGACTGTAAAATTTCTAAATAACCTTTTATCTCTAATATTAATTGCTCTAAATCTTTTTGAATATCATCTCTTTCTAATGAGGTTAAACGATGGAGTCTTAATTCTAATATTGCTCTTGCTTGAGTTTCCGTTAATGTGAATATATTTTTATTTAATTGATTAGTTCCTTCATCTACTAGATTTATAAAATTTATATTTTGCTCACTTAACTTCCATTTTTTATTTATTAATTTTTGTCTAGCTTCTTTAGAGTCTTTAGACGATTTAATTAATTCAATTATTTCATCAATGTTAGCATTAGCAACAACTAAACCTAATAACACATGTGCTTTATCTCTAGCTTTATTAAGATCAAATATTGTTCTTTTAGTAACAACCTCTTCTCTAAAATCAATAAAAGCAGCTAACATTTCCTTTAGATTCATTTGTTCAGGCTTACCTTTATTTAAAGCGAGCATATTTGAATTAAAAGTTGTTTGAAGAAGAGTATTTTTATAAAGTTGATTTAAAATAATATTTGCATCAACATCCTTTTTAAGCTCAATTACTACCCGTACACCATTACGATCAGACTCATCTCTAAGATCTGATATTCCTTCAATAATATTATTTTTAGCAGTTTCAGCAATTCTCTCAATTAATTTAGATTTGTTGACTTGATATGGAACTTCATGAATAATTATAGCTTCTCTATCTTTTTTAAAATTTTCAATAGAGGTTTTTGATCTAAGAACAACTCCGCCCTTACCTGTGTGAAAAGCATCTAAAATACCCTTTTTTCCAATTATCTGACCACCAGTTGGAAAATCTGGACCAAATATATATTTAGTTAAATCTTCTAATTCAGAATTAGGGTTTTCAATCAAGTGAAGAGTAGCATCTATTACCTCTCCAAGGTTATGAGGAGCAATATTAGTTGCCATTCCAACAGCTATACCTGATGCACCATTGACAAGTAAATTTGGATATTGAGCAGGTAAAACAGATGGCTCAATAGTGCTGTCATCATAGTTTGGTTGAAAATTTATTGTTTCTTTTTCTAAATCAGCTACAATCTTTTCTGCTACTTTAGCAAGCCTAGCTTCTGTATACCTCATAGCTGCAGGTGGGTCGCCATCCAATGATCCAAAATTACCCTGACCATCAATTAGCTCTAATCGCATTGAAAAATCTTGAGCCATTCTAACCATAGACTGATATATCGCACCGTCTCCATGGGGATGGTATTTACCCATAACATCTCCAACAATTCTTGCAGATTTTCTATATGGTTTGTTAAAGTTATAACCAGACTCATTCATCGCATAAAGAATTCTTCTATGAACTGGCTTAAGACCGTCTCTACAATCTGGTAAAGCCCTACTTACAATTACTGACATTGCGTAATCTAGATAAGATTTCTGCATCTCCTCAACTAAGGAAATATTTGATATATTATCTGGCTTACTACCTTCTGAGTTTATATTATTGTCTGACACTAGTTTTTTATGAGTTTTCTGGGAAAATAATGATTATTTTATAGCAAATTCATTTAGGTAATACAACGTTATAAAAAATAAAAGAATGATTTAAAAAATTATATTTTTCAATAATTTAAGAAAATTATTTTAGTTGAACTATTAAAAAGGAATGTCTTCATCTAAATCAGAAGAATCGGACGAATTAGAACCAAAACTATCATCTGAGATTGAGTTATCCTGCATACTTTCTGACTGACTTTCAACAGAATTATTTGATTGATTTCTTGAATCAAGTAAAGTTAAGTTACAATTATACCCCTGTAGAATTACTTCAGTTGTATATCTGTCTTTTCCTTCTTGATCTTGCCATTTACGTGTTTGTAGTTCACCTTCAACATAAACTTTAGAGCCTTTTTTTACATATTTTTCTACAATATCAACAAGACCATCTCCAAAAATGACAATATTATGCCATGAGGTTTTTTCTTTTTGTTCTTGAGTATTTCGATCCTTCCAACGTTTAGATGTGGCTATAGAAAAATTTGCCATTTTACTTCCAGATTGCATAGATCTAATCTCAGGATCTCGACCTAAATTACCTAAAAGTATTACCTTATTAACACTACCAACCATAAATTTTGTATATATATCTTTATAACAAATTGTTTAAATAAACCATCAGTAAATCAATGAATCAAGATAAAATTGTTATAAAAGGTGCAAGAGAGCATAATCTAAAAAATATCAGTTTAGAAATTCCTAAAAACAAGCTTGTTGTTATAACTGGAGTAAGTGGTTCAGGAAAATCAACCTTAGCATTCGACACAATATATTCTGAAGGACAAAGAAAGTATGTAGAGAGCTTATCAGCATATGCGAGACAATTTTTACAAATGATGAACAAACCCGATGTAGATGCTATAGAGGGTTTGTCTCCAGCAATATCAATTGAACAAAAAACCACTCAGAAAAATCCAAGAAGTACAGTAGGTACTGTTACAGAGATTTATGATTATTTAAGAGTTTTGTTTGCTAGAGTAGGCACACCCTACTCTCCCACAACTGGACTTCCTATTAAATCACAAACTGTAAGTGAAATTAGTGACACTATTCTTAATACAAATAAAAACAATAAAGCTTACATACTTTCGCCAATAGTCAGAGATAGAAAAGGTGAATATAAAAAAGAAATTGAAGAACTAAAGAAAAAAGGTTTTCAAAGACTGAAAGTGGATGGGGATATTTATGAAATTGATGATGTTCCTAATCTTAAAAAAAATTTTAAACATAATATTGATGTTTTAGTTGATAGATTAGTTATAAAAAATAACATCCAACAAAGATTAGCAGAAAGTATTGAAGTAGCCCTTACTCTTTCTGATGGTTTAGTTTATTTAGAAAATTTAGATTCTAAAAAAATAACTACTTTTTCATCAAAATTTGCATGCCCTGTATCTGGATTTTCAATTGAAGAAATTGAACCTAGGTTGTTTAGTTTCAATGCCCCTATGGGTGCTTGTGAAGAGTGTGATGGAATAGGAGTAGAAAAATATTTTGACGATAGAAAAATTGTTCCAGATGACTCAAGATCAATTTTAAATGGTGCAATTAAACCTTGGGAAACTAAAGTTTTTGGGTATCAAAAAAAATTTTTTGTCGAAACTATATCTAAAATTTTAAAGGTATATAAAATTGATATTAAGACCCCTTGGTATAAAATTCCCAAGGATATTCAAAATATCATATTATACGGAGATGAAGAGAATAATGAGAGTTTTATTAGTGATTTTGAAGGCATAATTAACTTTATTGATAGAAAATATTCTGAAACTGAAAGATGGTGGGTGCAATATGAGTTAGAAAAATATCTATCAGAAAGAGATTGTGAAGTTTGTAACGGGTTCCGATTAAATAAAAAAGCTTTAGCAGTAAAAATTGCTAATAGTCACATAGGAGAAATAACAAGAAAATCTATTGATGATTGTTTTGATTGGTTTAACAAATTAAAACAAAACCTAACCTCTAATGAAAATAAAATAGCTGAGGGAGTTATTAAAGAAATTAAAGATAGATTAGAATTTTTAAACAGAGTAGGATTGGATTATCTGTCACTTTCACGAGCAAGTAAAAGCTTATCAGGTGGAGAGAGTCAAAGAATTAGATTAGCAAGCCAGATAGGTTCAGGATTAACAGGTGTTTTATATGTTCTTGACGAGCCATCAATAGGTCTTCATCAAAAAGACAACCAACAACTAATCAATACATTATTTAAATTAAGAGACCTTGGTAATACTGTAATTGTTGTAGAACATGATGAAGATGCAATAAAACAAGCTGATCATATTATTGATATAGGTGTAAAAGCGGGAGTTCATGGAGGGGAAGTAGTTGCAGAAGGTAACCTTAAAAAAATTCTTAAAAATAAAGAGAGCTTAACTGCTCAATATCTTAATAAAAAGAAAAAAATTGATGTTCCAAAAAAAAGGAGAATATTCAATAAAAATAAAGTATTCACTTTACAAAAAATTCAAACAAACAACCTTAATAATTTAGAAGTAAAATTTCCTTTAGGAAACTTTATTTGTGTTACAGGGGTTTCTGGAAGTGGGAAATCATCATTAATAATTGATACACTCTATAAAAGAGTCGATGAGTATTTTAATAAATCACTAAATAAAGATGAAAGTTATTTTAACTTTAAAGGAATTAAAAATATAGATAAGGTTATTGATATAGATCAATCACCAATTGGAAGGACTCCAAGATCAAATCCTGCAACTTACACAGGATGTTTTACACCAATTAGAGATTGGTATGCAGGACTTAATGAGTCTGCTGCAAGGGGGTACAAGCCAGGAAGATTTTCTTTTAATGTAAAAGGCGGCAGGTGTGAATCTTGCGAAGGTGATGGGGTTAAAAAAATTGAAATGCATTTTCTTGCAGATGTTTATGTAGAATGCGATATCTGCAAAGGTAAACGTTACAACAGAGAAACACTTGAAGTGAAATATAATAGTAAATCTATTGCTGATATTTTAGATATGACTGTTGAAGAAGGTTACAATTTTTTTTCTAAGATTCCTTCTATAAAACAAAAATTAAAAACTTTAATGGAAGTTGGTCTTGATTATATAAAAATCGGCCAATCAGCTACAACATTATCGGGTGGTGAAGCGCAAAGAATAAAACTATCTAAAGAACTATCAAAAAGATCTACAGGAAAAACTTTATATATTTTAGATGAACCAACAACTGGTTTACATTTTGAAGATGTAAATAAATTATTAAAAATTCTTCACAAATTAGTTGATGAAGGTAACACAGTGATAGTGATTGAGCATAATTTAGATGTTATTAAAACTGCAGACTACTTAATAGATTTAGGGCCTCTTGGGGGTGTAAAAGGAGGTCAGATCGTTGGCAAAGGAACCCCTGAAGATATTGCAAATGTCAAAAAAAGCTTTACAGGTGGGTTTCTTAAACAAATTTTATAATTAAAGGAATAACAAATGATAAATTTAGAATTACCTGATTTACCATATAGTAAAGATGCGTTAGCACCTTATATGTCTGCTGAAACTTTAGAGTTACATCATGATAAACATCATATGGCATATGTAACTAATGGTAATAAATTTATTAAAGAAAATAATTTTAATGAAGATTCAATTGAAGAGATTGTAAAAAATTCGTTTAACAAAAATGCACCCGTTTTTAATAACGTCTCTCAACATCTTAATCATATGCATTTTTGGGAAATAATGAAAAATAATCCTAATGGAAAAATACCTTCCGAGTTAGAAAATAAAATTAATGAAGATTTTGGCTCAACTGAAAATATGAAAGAAGCCTTTATTAATGCAGGAATAGGACAATTTGGCTCTGGCTGGTGTTGGCTTGTATTAAATAATGGAAAATTAGAGATCACTAAAACTCCAAATGCTGAAAATCCTATAGTGCATGGTCATACTCCATTACTAGGGTGTGATGTATGGGAGCATTCTTATTATGTAGATTATAGAAATAGACGCCCTGACTATTTAAGAGCTTTTATTGACAATCTTGTAAACTGGGAAAAAGTATCTGAAGAATTTTCTAAAAACTTATAAGTTAATTTTCATTTTCATCTTCATCTTGCGGTCTAAACTTAAAAACTAAAAGAGTTGGGACCGCAATAAAAATAGAAGAATAAGTACCTACCAAAACACCAATAATCATTGTTAAGGCAAAAGGCTTTATAACCTCCCCACCAAATATATAAAGAGAGATAAGAGCTAAAAGAGTTGTAATACTGGTCATTACTGTTCTCGATAAAGTATTGTTAATAGACATATTAAAAACTTCTATCAGATCAATATTTTTATATTTTCTTAAATTTTCTCTTACTCTATCAAATATTACAACGGTATCATTAATAGAATAACCTGCTATCGTAAGAACAGCAGCAATGGTTGATAGAGAAAATTCTACATTCAGAATAGATAGAACGCCAAGAGTAAATAAAACATCATGAGTTAAAGCAACAACAGCACCAAAACCAAATTGCCACTCAAAACGAAGCCAAATATAGATTAGAATTGCAATTAAAGCGAAAGATACTGCCTGAAAACCCTTCCATAATAATTCAGAGCTAACAGTCGGTCCTACAAATTCAGACCTTCTAAACTCAGAAACTTTATCATTAATAAGTTGTTTTACTTTATTTACAGTTTCAATGCTTTCCTGATTATTTTCATTTTGAAGTCTAATAATTATAGTTTGATCGTCTCCAAATTCTTGAAGCGAAACTTCATTGAAGTTAGGCGATAGTATATCTCTTAATTCACCAATGTTGGTATTATTAGTGCTAACCTCAATTAGTGTACCACCTTTAAAATCTATACCTAAATTTAATCCTTTAAAAAATAAAAGCATTAAAGATAAAAATATTGCAATGCCTGATACAATATAAAAATTCTTTCTAAAATTAAGGAATTTATAATCAGAATCAACAGGGATAATTTTATTTAAACCAAACATTATAAATTAATCTCCTTTTTAGAAGTAAATGAAACATAAAAATGAACTAAAAGATTAGTAAGCATAAGTGCAGTAAACATCGATGCAATTACACCTAAAGACAAAGTGATAGAAAATCCTTTTATTGGACCTGATCCAAATACAAACAATAATAACGAGGCAATTAAAGTTGTAATATTTGCATCTAAAATAGTTGAAAGCGCCCTATCAAATCCTTTTTTAATAGTTTCATAAATTTTTTTATTTTTAATGCTCTCTTCTTTGATTCTTTCAAAAATTAAAACGTTAGCATCAACTGCCATACCAATTGTTAAAACAATCCCTGCTATACCAGGAAGCGTCAAAGTAGCACCAATAGTACCCAATAAAGATACAATAATAAAAAGATTGGCAATAAGTGAGATATTAGCAATTACACCAAAAGATCCGTAAATCAGAATCATAAAGATGCAAACAAGTATCATTCCAATTATAGATGCAATTTTACCAGCAGCAATAGAATCAGCGCCTAAGCCGGGGCCTACAGAACGTTCTTCAACAATCTCAAGTGGAGCTGGCAAAGCACCTGCTCTTAATAAAACAGCAAGATCTGCCGCTTCTTGTGATGTGAAATTTCCAGTTATAATACCTGAACCACCAGTTATAGCAGAATTAATAACAGGAGCAGTGATAACAACACCGTCTAAGACTACTGCAAATCTTTTTCCAATATTTTCTGAAGTAGCTTTACCAAATTTTTGAGCACCAGTTGTATCAAACCTGAAAGAAACTGCATGACCTTCAGTTGGATCAAATGATGCATTTGCATCAATTAGATTTTCACCACCAACTCTTGAT
>Ga0209631_10004436_pt1 | contig 15524 bp, 19 predicted proteins | sample COG_08_FD_184752 | JGI IMG/M metagenome (GOLD analysis project Ga0209631, IMG submission 184752) | Pelagic Microbial community sample from North Sea - COGITO 998_met_08 (SPAdes) (version 2) | ecosystem: Environmental > Aquatic > Marine > Neritic zone/Coastal water | place: Helgoland, sampling...
TATCAGGTTTCTAAACATTGGGGCATAGCCAAGCGGTAAGGCAGCGGTTTTTGATACCGCCATCCTAGGTTCGAATCCTAGTGCCCCAGCCAAACAATATGCTAAATATAAGTTTCAACTTCATAAAGAAAATAAAAAGAAACTTATTTCCATTTTATAATAATAAAGAACTCAAGTTTGTCTTTAAAAAAATGCAAGAAGGTTTCCCTAATGAAACAGTAACTGCTCGATTTGTTGGAGGTTGTGTAAGAAAATATTTAACTAATAATGAAATTGACGATATTGATATTGCAACAATCCTAACTTCAGAAGAAATAATAGAAAAGTTTAAGGATACATCTTTTAAGGTTATAGAAACTGGAGTTAAACATGGAACAGTAACACTCATATCAGAAAAATTAAAACTTGAAATAACAACTTTACGTAAAGATGTTGAAACAGATGGTCGGCATGCGGAAGTTGAGTATATTGATAACTGGAAACTAGATTCAGAGAGAAGAGATTTTACAATTAATGCAATTTATCTAGATATAAATGGAAAAATTTTTGATCCACAAATGGGACTAGTTGATTTAAAAAATAATAATGTAAAATTCATTGGAGATCCTCAAAAAAGAATTGAAGAAGATTATTTACGTATCATAAGATTTATACGTTTTAAAATAATGTATGACACAAAAGTTGAAACAACTACTAATAATGCAATCAAACAAAATTTAGATGGTATAAAAAAAATTTCTAAAGAAAGAATTTTAATTGAATTGTATAAAATTTTAGACTTAAAAAATTTTTTAAATATAAATAAGAGTGTGTATTTAAGAGAAATTTTTACTTTAATATTTCCAGAATTTGAAAATCTAAAACGTTTAAATCGTTTATTAGAAATTCATTATCACACAAAGGTTAGCAGGGATCTAATGTTAGCGGCTTTACTTATTGACGAAAAAAATAATCATGAATATTTCGGACACAAATATAACGTATCCAACAATATAAAAGATCAACTTAATTTGACTGCCAAAAATTTAAAAATAATGAAAAATAACAAGAGTTTTTTTAATCAGGACTTGGAAAAAAATATTTATTTAAATGATAAAAATCACCTAATAACCTTAAATATTCTAAATTATGTGATGAATTCAAAATTTAATTTAAGAGATTTTTTTCAAACTTTCAAAAAAATACTTAAATCAAAAGTCCATCAGTTTCCAATTAATGGACAGTATCTAATAAGCAATGGCATGCAGCAAGGCACTCAAATAGGAAAGGTCTTGAAAAAGATTGAAGATGATTGGTTTAATAATAATTTTAAAATTTCAAAAGATCAGGTTAAAGAAATAATACGATTACACTCTAATTAAATATACTCTACATCAAGAATTTCAAAATTTTTCTCTCCAGAAGGTGTATTCACTATCACCATTTCGCCTTTATCTTTTCCAATTAAAGCTCTGCCAATTGGACTCTTAAAAAAAATTAGATTTTTTTTGATGTCAGCTTCGTCTTGACCGACTAGCTTGTAAGTAATCTTTTTATTTGCCTCCAAGTCTTGAAGCTTTACGGTTGAACCAAAAATTACTTTACCGTCATTGTCAATTTTAGTCACATCAATTACATTTGCGCGAGCTATCAAATCATTAATTGCAACTACTCTGCCTTCAATTAAACCTTGTTGCTCTTTTGCTGCATGATACTCGGCATTCTCTTTTAAATCTCCGTGAGATCTTGCTTCAGCAATAGCCTCTACAACTTTTGGTCTTTGTATATTTTTTAAATTGTCTAGTTCTAGTTTTAAATTTTTTAGACCATTTACTGTAATAGGTTCCTTTTCCATAATTATTTCCATTTAGCCTCTGGAGGCAAAGACATTAAAATAGAGTTTACGTTTCCTCCAGAATTTAAACCAAATTTAGTACCTCTATCATATAAAAGATTAAACTCTACATACCTTCCACGTTTTAACAATTGTTTTTCTTTATCTTTTTTTTTGTATTTTAAATTTTTTTTTCTACTAATTATTTTATTTGAAATATCAATAAATGCCAAACCTAAATCTCTTACAAATTTAAAGTTGTTAATCCAATCTTTTGTTTCATAATCAAAAAAAATTCCACCTATTCCTCTTGCCTCATTTCTATGGGGTAAATAAAAATACTCATCACACCAATTTTTATATTTCTTATAATTTTTTTTATTTTGTAAACAAATTTTTTTTAATTCACTATGAACAATTTTACTTTCTTTGATATCTACATGACTAGGCGTAACATCCATTCCACCTCCAAACCACTCTTTAGATGTGACGATAAACCTTGTATTAAAATGAACTGCAGGAATTTTTGGGTTTTTCATATGAGCAACTACAGATACTCCCGATGCCCAATATTTTCCTTTTTTTTCAGCTCCTAAAATTTTTGATCTAAATTTTTTTGGAAAAATACCTGACACAGTCGATTTATTTACACCCACTTTATCAAAAATCTTGCCCCCTGTTAAAAGATAAGATGTTCCTCCCCCTTCTTGCACATTCTGTTTATGCCAATCTCTTTTAGAAAATTTTAATTTATTATTTTCTAAAAGCTCAAATGATTTACATATTTGTGTTTGCAGATACGAAAACCAACTATCTGCCATTTTTTTTCTAAAATTCGAATTAATCATTATTTCAATAAGTTATTTTGCCTTAAAGCTTCAGCTGAAATTATAGCTACACTCATAGCTACATTAAGTGATCTAGTTTTTTTATTCATTGGAACTTTTATTTTATTTTTTATGGACTTGTGCAAACCTTCTGGAACTCCCGCACTTTCTCTTCCAAATAATAATATATCACTCTTTTTAAACTTAAATTTATGATAGTGGTTTTTGGCTTTAGTTGTCATTAGTATTATTCTTTTTGTTTTATTCTTATTTATAAAACTATCATAATCGTCGTATCTAAAAAGTTTACTAAATCCAATGTAGTCCATGACAACCCTTTTAAATCTAGAGTCTTGTAAGTTAAAGCCACAAGGTTCAATAATGTGAATTTTCAAATTCAAACAAGCTCCCAATCTAATTATAGCTGCTGTATTTTGAGGTATATCCGGCTTATAAAGAGCTATGTGCATTATTATTGGTTAATTTATGTGTCATTCTGACCCTGGAAATTAAATAATATAGTTTTATTTAATATTTATATTATAAACACAAACAACAATGAGCAAAGAAGAAAACAAAGTAAATCGAAGAGATTTCCTATTCACAGCTAGTTACACTATAGGCGCTGTAGGCCTTGGAGCTGTAGTTTGGCCATTGGTGCATCAAATGAATCCTGATAAAGCGCAACAAGCTTTAGCAACAACAGAAGTTGATATAAGCCAAGTTGAGCCTGGAAAATCTATCACAGTATTATGGAGAGGTAAGCCCGTATTTTTAAAAAGAAGAACCTCCGAAGAAATTGCAGAAGCAAGAGCAGTGAGCCTATCAGAATTACCTGACCCTCAAAAAGATGAAGATAGAGTTAAAGATGGAAAAGATGAATGGTTAGTGATGCTTGGAGTTTGCACTCATTTGGGATGCGTACCTTTAAAAGATAAAGGCGATTACAAGGGATGGTTCTGTCCATGTCATGGTTCCCATTACGATCTATCTGGAAGAATTAGAAAAGGACCAGCTCCAAAAAATATGGAAATACCAAAATTTGAATTTGTTGATAATAACACGATAAAGATAGGATAATTAATTATGAGCGATCACGAATACACACCAAAATCAAAAGTAGGTAAATGGTTTAATGACCGTCTTCCTTTATTAACTTTAGGCGCCCACCTTACAGATTATCCAACACCTAAAAATCTAAACTATTGGTGGACGTTTGGTGGAATTTTAACTTTTTGTTTATTAACTCAAATAATAACAGGAATTGTCTTAGCTATGCATTATGTAGCTCACGCAGATTTAGCTTTTGCTAGTGTTGAACATATAATGCGAGACGTAAACTATGGCTGGTTAATTCGTTACATCCACAGCAACGGAGCTTCAATGTTCTTCCTTGCAGTCTATATTCATATATTTCGATCATTATTTTATGGATCTTATAAATCTCCAAGAGAGGTAATATGGATCATTGGACTTTTAATTTATTTATTAATGATGGCAGCTGCGTTCATGGGTTATGTTCTACCATGGGGACAAATGAGTTTCTGGGGAGCAACGGTAATTACTAATTTATTTAGTGCAATCCCACTTGTTGGTGAAAGTATTACAACATGGTTATGGGGAGCTTATTCAGTTGACAATCCAACCCTAAACAGGTTTTTTAGTTTACACTATTTAATACCATTTTTAATTTTAGGATTAGTTGTTTTGCATATTTGGGCTTTGCACGTTCCTGGAAATAACAATCCTGTAGGTATTGACATAAAAAAACCATCGAAGGATACAGTTCCATTTCACCCCTACATTACAATAAAAGATGCCTTTGCATTGCTAATGTTTATGATTATCTTTGCGGGTTTTGTTTTCTTTTCACCAAATGTTCTTGGGCATTCTGATAATTACATTCAGGCAAATCCATTAGTTACTCCAGCTCATATTGTACCTGAATGGTACTTATTACCTTTTTATGCAATTTTAAGATCTGTTCCAGACAAACTAGGTGGAGTTATTTTAATGTTCGGTGCAATTTTTATATTATTTGTTTTACCTTGGCTGGATACTTCTAAAGTCAGATCAGCTGTGTTTAGACCAATCTACAGACAATTTTACTGGATATTTGTGTTAGACGTTTTAATGCTTGGTTATATGGGAGCAATGCCAGCAGAAGGTATTTATTTAGTTTTAGCAAGAGTAGGAACTATCTATTATTTTGCTCACTTTATAATAGTTTTACCTGTAGTCGGATTATTAGAAAAAACAGATCCTATTCCTATGAGTATATCAGAACCCGTTCTCACTGGTGGGGCAGACCCAGCACTTGCTAGGAAGGACAATGAAAAGATTTAATACTAAAAGTATAATTGCTTTTATTTTTTTATTTCTTGCATCAACTGTTAAGTCATACAGCGCTGGATCAGGTGAAGAACTTTTAAAGGTCGATTGGAGTTTTAAAGGATTAACGGGTAAATTTGATAGAGCTTCTCTGCAACGAGGATTTCAAGTTTATAAAGAAGTTTGTTCTTCATGCCATTCAATGCAGTATTTAAGTTATAGAAATCTTGGTGAACCTGGAGGCCCAGAGTTCTCAGAATTAGAGGTTAAAGCTATTGCCGCAAGCGTAGAGATAGTAGACGGCCCAGACGAGCAAGGTGAAATGTTTGAAAGACCAGGTAGGCCAGCCGACAAATTTAAGAGTCCATATCCTAATGTAAAAGCCTCTATTGCTGCAAATGGTGGAGCTTATCCTCCTGATATGTCTGTTTTGGTCAAAGCTAGACCTGGGGGATCAAATTATATTTATTCAGTATTGATGGGATATGAAGATCCGCCAGCAGGAGTGATTTTAGATGACGGCGTTTATTATAATAAATATATGATTGGAAATAAAATTAAAATGTCTTCACCATTAAGTGAAGATATTGTTGAATATTCCGATGGAACACAAGCTTCTGTTGAGCAAATGTCTAAAGATGTCACAACGTTCCTAACTTGGGCTGCAGAACCTGAATTAGAAGAGAGACATAGAACTGGTGTTAAGGTTATTATTTATTTAATTCTTTTGACAACTTTAGTTTATCTCAGCATGAAGAAGATTTGGTCAAGGGTTGACACGGAAGTATAATACATCACCATCTTTAACAATATAGTCTTTGCCTTCAATTCTTAGTTTTCCATTTTCTTTACACTTTTCTGCGCTACCAAATTGAATGAAATCTTCACATGTTACAGCTTCTGCTCTAATAAAATTTTTTTCAAAATCAGTGTGTATAACGCTTGCAGCCTTAGGAGCTAGCGTGTTCTTTTCTATTGTCCAAGCTCTACTTTCTTCTGGTCCTGAAGTAAAAAAAGTATCAAGATTTAAAAGTTCATAGCCTTTTTTAATTAATTGATTAAGTCCGGTTTTATTAAGACCAATTTCTTTCATAAAGGTTTCTCTTTCATTTTTATCTAAACCCATAATTTGATCTTCAATATCTGCACAAATAGAAACAACTTTTTCATTTGAATAATGTTTTTCTACACTTTCTGTAAAAGAATTTCCTTTAGCCACACTTTCTTCATCTACATTACAAACTATAATTTTAGGTTTAATACTTAATAAACCTAAAGTAGATAAAAAATTTTTCTCAGTTTCGTCATTCGCAACTATTTGTTTACCTTCATTTAATTGGATTAATTTTTCATCGAGTATTTTTATCTCTTTTTCTCCAAGTAATTTTTTTTTACCTTTTTCAAGTTTTTTTTGAATTATATCTAGGTCTGAAAGTATTATCTCTGTTTTTATAGTTTCTAGATCTTCCACGGGGTTTATCTTTGAATTAACATGTGTAATCTTATCGGACTCAAAACATCTAACTAAATGAATAATTGCATCCACCTCTCTAATATGAGATAGAAACTTATTTCCTAACCCTTCACCTTTTGACGCCCCCTTAACAAGACCTGCAATATCAACGAAAGTTATATTAGTGTAAATTTTTTTTTTTGAATTGGATAATTGACTTAATTGATCCAGTCTTTCATCGATAACATCTACAATTCCAATATTAGGATCAATAGTACAAAATGGAAAGTTTGCTGCTTCTGCATTTTTTGATGCTGTTAATGCATTAAATAAAGTAGACTTTCCAACATTCGGAAGCCCAACTATTCCGCATTTAAATCCCATTAAGGTCTTGATTTACTTTACTTGAAAAGAGGTCAATTTTTTTCTTAATCAATACGGGAAGTTGTTTAACAATATTATCTGATATTTCATTAATCTTTTCTTCTTCATCCTCCTTAAAATCTTCCAGAACATGATTGTTAACTTTCTTCTTCTTTTTTGGATGACCTATACCTATACGAACTCGCGAATAATCTTTGCCTATAAACTTATCAATTGACTCAATTCCATTATGACCAGCACTACTTCCACCAAATTTAGCTTTTATCTTTCCAAAATCAATATCCATATCATCATGAAACACAAAAACATTTTCTGCATCAATCTTAAAATAATCAATTAATTCTTTTATAGCTGTTCCAGAATTATTCATGAAAGTTAATGGTTTGATTGCATAGATTTTTTCTTCATCAATACTACCTGTTGTTAATAAGCCTTTGAATTTAGGTTTTTGTTTAGAAAGTTTAAAATGAGAATTTATAGCGTCGATTATTTTAAAACCAATATTATGTCTTGTGTTAGTATAGTTGGATCCGGGATTTCCTAATCCGACAAGTAAAAGCATATTAATTATTTTTTTTCTGTGGGTTTCTTTTCGTCTGGTTTTTTATCAGAACCCTCTTTGGCTTTGTCATCTTTTTTAGCTCCATCAGCATCTTTAGGTGCTGCATCCGCACCTTCTGCTGGAGTTTCGCCTTCAGCTGCAGCTTCTCCCTCGGCTGGTTTTTCTGGTTCTTTCATCACTGTTGGAGACGCTACTGTAGCAATAACAAAGTCACGATCAGTAATAGTAGGAACAACATTTTCACTTAACTTAACTGTGGAAATTTTAATACTTGTACCAATATCGGTACCTGCTAAATCAATAACAATTTCATTAGGTATGTTTTCTGCTGGGCACTTTAATTCAATTTTTCTTCTAACTATGTTTAATACTCCACCTCTTTTTAATCCAGGAGAGTCAGGGTGGTTTATAAATTTAACTGGTATTTCAAGAATAATTTTTTTTCCAGCAATTATTCTCATAAAATCTATATGAATGGGTTCTTCGGAAACTACATTGAAAGCAATGTCTCTTGGAATTACTTTTTCTTTTTTCCCATTAATATCCAGCTCTAAAACTTTTGATAAAAAAGTATCAGTGTTAATTAAATTTGTGATTTCTTTCTTATCAATAGAAATATTTTGATTGGCATTTTTACCTCCATATAATATTGCAGGGATTAATCCTTTCGATCTCAATTTGTTGTTTGAGCCAGAAGAAGTATTTTCTCTTATTATTGCCTTTAGATTACTCATAATTTAATTGGAGAAGCTATATAACCTAAGATGGTTATCAAAACAAGTATTAATTAAATAGATCTGATACAGAATTAGAATTAGCTATTCTTTTCATAGCTTCTGACATTAGAGAAGAAATTGATAAAACCTCAATTTTATTGTTATTTTTAATTTTATTTGAATTATCAATCGTATCAGTAATAATTAATTTTTTGATTTTAGAATTTTTTATTTTTTTAGACGCGTCTCCACTTAAAACTGCATGAGTGATGAAAACATAAACTTCTTTAGCACCTTTTTTCTTTAGAGCATCAACAGCGTTAATTATAGTTCCACCACTGTCAATTATATCATCAACAATGATGCAGGTTTTGTTTTTTACATTTCCGATAATATTCATGACCTCAGACTTACCTGGAGCAGGTCTTCTCTTGTCAATTATTGCAAGATCTACTTTAAGTCTTGTTGCTAAAGCTCTAGTTCTTGCAACACCGCCCATATCTGGAGAAACACAAATTAAATTTTTTGATGTGATCTTTTTTTTTATAAACTTTGAAAATAAAGGAGTTGTAAATAAGTTATCTACTGGCATATCAAAAAAACCTTGAATTTGACCTGCATGCAAGTCAACCGTAACTATTCTGTTTGCTCCTGCATTAGTCAATAAGTTGGCCACAACTTTTGCTGATATCGAAGTTCTTGGAGCAACTTTTCTATCTTGTCTAGCATATCCAAAATATGGGATCACAGCAGTAATAGTTTTTGCAGATGATCTTTTTAAAGCATCAATCACCAAAAGTAATTCCATTAGGTTATCATTAGCTGGATTGGAGGTAGATTGAACTACGAATACACTATTACCTCTAATATTTTCATTAATCTCAATATAAATTTCTCCGTCAGCAAATCTTCTAATATTGGTATTGATTAGTTTTAATTTTAAGTTTTTAGCAATATTTTTACTAAGTTTTAAATTGCTAGTCCCTGATAATATTTTCATGAAATATAATTATTTATACCTTATTTTTCTATCATTTCAAATTAATAAAATTATTGTAAGCAAACAGTAGATATACATCTACCATAATCTTTTTGCTTTAACTTGCATGATCTTCGATAGCTAAAAAAATTGCTTTTTTGAGAAAACGTATCACGATTAACATGATCTACCTTAACTTTAAATTTTAAAAGTTTATCAGTTACAAATCCTCTTAAATCAAAATTTTTTTTATGATTATTTTTCCTAAAAAAATATTTTTTATTTTTTTTAGATTTATTAATAAACTTATTATAAAAACTTAAATCAACTTCATAATTTTTTTTTGCTATACAAGGACCAACACAAGCATAAATTTTACTATTTGAATTTAGCTTTTTAATTTTTGAAATAGTATTTTTTATTATGCCAGAGTGGGCACCTTTCCATCCAGCATGAATACACGCGATAACTTCATTTTTTATATCAAACAAAATGATCGGCACACAATCAGCTGTTAAGACGCTAAGCACTATACCTTTCATTTTGGTAATAATTGCATCTGCCAAAATTTTTTTTTTGTGATTTTTTTTTGTGATTACTACCACTTTGCTACTGTGTGTTTGGTTCATTAGTATTAATTTATCCCTTTTAACACCCATTTTTTTCGCTACAGAAATTAGGTTTTTGTTAATATTATTTTTATTATCTCTTGATCCTTTTCCACAATTCAAACTTTTATAGATACCTTTCGAAAAACCTTTTTTTTTTGAAAAGAAACAGTGCTTAATTTTTTTAAACTTTTTTAATTGTTTTGAGTAAAACATTATTTAAATGCAGCAAAATTATTAATATTTGATTTGTGAGCTAAAATCACTTTAAATAATTCACCCATAGAATTAGGACTTAGCAATCTTTTAATCCTCAAGTATAGGTTCGATTGTTCGCTAAATTTCATTTTTTTTGAAATAATCTTGGCCCTTTCAATTATACCCATATGTTCTAAAAATTGCTTCTGTGAAATTAACTTTTTTATTTTAAGGTTATTTTTAGTAAAAAACTCATTAAGAAGAGCAAAATTCACATGAGCAGTTATATCAGCCTTACCTAAATTACTAAGTAAATTATTTTTTTTATGCTTCATCACTGATTGTAATGTGTTTTGATTATTTGATTTTAAATATCCATAATCAATCATCAATAAACAACCCTTTAATTGAGATATTTTGTTAGTTATTTTTTTAAGCTCCTGAAAGCCTAATTTTGGAAATTCAATAAATTTTAAATTTTTCAATGTTTTGTAAGATTGAATAACTTTGATGTCAGCATTCGAAGCTTTTTTAAATATCTCTTTTATTTTATAATTTTTATCTAGCGTATAATTTTTTTCATATAAAGAATTTTTTATTTTTTTAAATTGTTTAATTGGAATTGCATCAAAAAATTCATTTCCAAAAAATATCACTGGTCCTTTTTTTATTTTATTAAAAGTGTCAATCCATTTTATATCTTCATTTTGAAGAGTTTTTTTTTGTATTTTTTTTAAATATTGACTCTTTTCATACAAATAAACATTTTTTATCTTATTAAACTCTGGAAATTTTTTAAAGGATTGTAAAAGTATTTTTACCAAACTACCATCTCCAGGACCAAGTTCAATAATGTTAAAATTTTTTGGTTTTCCAAAAAGCTCCCAGCAATTAATAATCCAGATTGCAATTATTTCTGAAAACAAATTTGAAATATTTGGTGATGTAACAAAATCTCCTTTTTCTCCAAACGGTATCCGAGACATGTAATATCCATACTTTTTGTCATATAAAACATTTTTAAAAAATTTATCAACCGTCAAAGTTTTAGATCTCTTAAAAAAATTTAAATTAGATTTCATTTTTTTTAATTACTAAAACTATAAAACCAGCTAAAATCATAAAAAAACTTAATACGGTTCCCATACTGAATAAATTAAATATGTAGCCTATATGAGCATCTGGTTCTCTAAAAAACTCTGATATAATTCTAAAAATTCCATAACATATTAAAAAAAGGTATGAACAAGTTCCCATTTTATATTTTTTACTAAAAACTAAATAATTTAATATTAAAAATAAAACTAAGCCTTCTAATAGAGCCTCATATAACTGAGAAGGATGTCTTGGCAACATATCTACAGCGGGAAAAATTATACCCCATGATGCTGTAGTAACTTTACCAATCAGTTCTCCATTAATAAAATTTGCTATACGTCCAAAAAATATTCCAATAGGTGAGACACAAGCTATGGTGTCTAATAAAAAAAATATTGGAACATTTTTTTTTCTTGAGTATAGATAGGTACCAATTATTATTCCTATTAAAGCGCCATGAAATGACATACCGCCTTGCCAAATTTTAATAACGTCGAATGGATTGGCTATATAATAACCTAAATTATAAAAAACTACATATCCAAGCCTTCCTCCAATGACTATAGAAATAACCAAATATGTAATTAAATCATCAAATTCTTTTACGTTAAATTTAAGAGTTTCGCTTTTTAAAATATGTACAATAATTTTTTTCCCTAACCACCAGCCTGCAATAATTCCAAATATATATGCTAAAGAATACCACCTGATAGCCAGAAACCCGATATTTATCAAAACAGGGTCTAAATTATGGGTATACATAATTTCTTATATCATAATTGAAATTAAGATAATCATAAAATAAGATAACTTATGAGCAATTCAGAAAAAATTTTAAAATCAATATCTAGCTTAATAGAAAATGGCATTTTAACATCTAAAGATTTAAAAAAAGAAATATCTACTGAGTTACAATTTAAAAAAAATAAAATAGTTAATAAACTTGAGCTTGTTTCCAGAGAAGAATTTGAAGTTTTGAAAAAAATTGTGCAAAAGCAAGATATAATTTTAAAAAAGTTAATGAAAAATAAAAAAACTAAAAAGGTAAAGAAATCTTAACTTGCAAACCTTTATATTTGCTTTTATTCAATTGAATACTGCCACCATGTGAATTGATTATATCTTCTACAATAGCTAGACCTAAACCAACACCTGATTGATTTAAGCTTCTACTTTTGTCTAATCTAAAAAATGGTTTAAACACATTTTTATATTGATCCTCTGGAATGCCTGGGCCATCATCCTCAAATATTATTAAAGCTCTGTTGTTCCCTTTATGAATATCAATGTGTACTTTATTTCCATAAGTTAAACCATTTTGTATTATATTTTCAAATGATCGTCTCAATGCTATTGGTCTACATTTTAATTCTATGAGAATATTATTATTTAAGGATATATTATTATTATTGAAATCTTTTTTTATAACATCTAGTAGTTTTTTTAAATCAATTGTAGTCGTTTTTTCCTGAGTTTGAGTTTTAGCAAATTGCAAATAGTCATTTAACATTTTTTCCATTTCATCAATATCTCTAGACATTTTTTTTGAAATATCTTTTTCTTTTAACATTGCAAGTTGAAGTTTTAGACGAGTTAATGGCGTTCTCAAATCATGACTGATACCCGACAGCATTTCTGCTCTTTGATTAAGATGACGATTAATTCTTTTAGCCATTCGATCAAATTCAAAGGCAGCCTTTCTTATCTCTTGTGATCCAGATGCCCTGAAATCATTAACATAATCGCCTTTACCAAATCTTTCAGCAGCTTTGGCCAGCTTGACAAGAGGTTTTGTTTGATTTTTTAAAAAAATTAGAGCAATGATAATTAAAACTAACGATGGCAATGTGGTCCACAAAACAAAAAGACGAACAGAGGATGCTGATACCATTTCTTTTGGCACTAAAAACTCAATAACATTTTTACCTGAACGTATTTTTATTTCTACTGCATTTTTAAACTTAGAAGTATTAAACCAGTAGTTATTATTTCCAAAAACTGATTTTAATTCCCTTCTTAAAGCTCTATCCATTGGGCTGAATTTTCTTTCACCACTATCATTAGGAAATACCTCTTGGTTTATTCCTATTTCAAAATTAAAGTTATTTTTATAGCTGTCTGTAAAAAAATCTAAATTTTTTTTATCATTTTGATAAACTTCATCAATTGTTTTTAGTTGATTAACTAATGATCTAGTAAGGTTTTTATTAGCTTTAATCCAAATACTATCGTAAAAAACAATTGTTATAATGATTTGTAAAATAATTGTTGGCGCCGCAACAATTATTAATGCTCTATAAAATAATCTTTTTGGTAAAATATATTTTGTAAAATTATTCAATCCAGAGAACATAGCCTGAGCCCCTTATTGTTTGAAGATATTTTGGATTTTTTGGATTTATTTCAAGTTTTTGTCTTAATCTTGTAATCATTACATCAATAGATCTTTCTTGGCTGATACCAGAAATTTTACCTATTTCTTCTCTCGAATAAGTTTTTCCTGGATTAGCCAACATTTCAACTAAAACTTTTTTCTCAGAATTATTAATTTTTTTTAATTTATTACTTAAATTAACCGTCATCTTATTTAAATCGATTTCAGCATTTCCTACGTTATGTTTTGATTTTAAATCAATTTTAGCACTTTTATTTAGTATATTTTTAATTCTTAATAGCAATTCTTTTGGTTCAAAAGGTTTTCCAATGTAATCATCTGCTCCTAATTCTAACCCCTTAATTCGATTTTCAACCTCACCTTTTGCAGTAAGCAATAAGATTGGCACATTAATTGTTTTTTTAACTTCTTCTGTTAATTCATAGCCATTTTGCCCTGGCATCATTACATCTAAAATAATAATATCAAATTTTAAGAATTGTAATTTTTCTTTTGCTTGGAGTGCATTTTCAGCTGTTGATACAATATAATTATTATCAGATAAATAATCCCTTAAAAGATCTCTGATTCTATTATCATCATCTACAATAAGAATATGTTTTTTATTATTTTCCATCTACTATTTTTTTTAAAACTTCTTTAAATTTAACAACTGAGTCTGAACTTGAATTTTTTAAAGCGTTAAATATTCTTTTTTTTTGAGCATTATATACAATTTCATAAAAAATTTTTCCTTCTTTATCTAGAAATAAGTTTTTTTTTCTCGTATCAATCTCATCTTGAATTTGTTTAATCATTTTAGATTTTATTAAATCTCTCAAAACTCTATTTAAACTTTGTTTGGTTACTTTTAGCCTAAAAATTAATTCTCCTAAATGTATACCAGGATTTCTTTCAATTAAATTTAATGCTCTCAGGTGAGCCGGGCCAAAAAATTTTTTTGCTAAAATTTCTTTGGGGTCAGAAAATGTTTCTCTATAAGCGTAATATAATAACTGAATAAACTCTTTTATCTGTTCATCTTTAAGGTAAAGTAAATCTTTCATAATGGTAAGTTATATTGACTTATCCTTTAGATGAATATACTTTTTTATAATTAAAAAATCTATATATTTAAAATTGATGGAAAGCATACCTTACGATAAGCGTTCTGGAAAAATATGGTTTAATGGCGAGGCTATTAACTGGGAAGACGCAAATATACATATTCTTAATCATGGTTTGCATTATGCAAGTTGTGTGTTTGAGGGAGAAAGAGTTTATGATGGAGAAATTTTTAGATTAGGAGAACACACCGAAAGACTTTTTTACTCCGCTAAGAGAATGGGTATTACAGTTCCTTATTCACAAAAAGAAATAAATGAAGCTTGTAAAAGTATTGTAAATATTCAAAAGGTTCAAAATGGATATGTAAGGCCTTTAATTTGGAGAGGCAGTGAAATGATGGCCATATCAGCACAAAAAAATAAAATTCATGTTGCAATAGCTACTTGGGAATGGGGGTCATATTTTGATCCAAAATTAAAATTAAATGGAATAAAACTAAATATTTCAAATTGGAGACGACCTGCTCCTAATACAATTCCTTGGGATACTAAAGCTGCAGGATTGTACATGATTTGTACTTTGTCAAAGCATGAAGCTGAAGCAAAAGGATTTACGGATTCGTTAATGTTAGACTATGAAGGAGCTATAGCTGAAGCAACGGGAGCAAATATATTTTTTAAAAACAAGAGTGGAGAGTTACATACTCCAACACCAGACTCATTTTTAGATGGAATTACAAGGAGAGAAGTAATTAAAATTGCCAAATCAAAAGGAATAAAAGTTGTAGAAAGAAAAATCCAACCAGAGGAAATGAAGGACTTTGTAGGTTGTTTCTTAACAGGAACTGCAGCTGAAATAACCCCTGTTTCAAAAATATCTGAATATGACTTTAAAGTTTGCGATATGATCAAAGATTTAAACGAAACTTATCAAAGCTTAGTAAGAAAAAAATCTGCAGCTTAATCTTTACTATCTTCGTTGATTGCGTGGTCAATCCCTTTTCTTAAATAGTCGTAACCAGTATATAAAGTTAAAAAAGCAGAAAACCATAAAAGAATAATCCCTACAGTTTGAGCGTTGTAATCTTGAAAATTAATAATCTTATTTCCACTT
>Ga0209631_10004445_pt1 | contig 15498 bp, 12 predicted proteins | sample COG_08_FD_184752 | JGI IMG/M metagenome (GOLD analysis project Ga0209631, IMG submission 184752) | Pelagic Microbial community sample from North Sea - COGITO 998_met_08 (SPAdes) (version 2) | ecosystem: Environmental > Aquatic > Marine > Neritic zone/Coastal water | place: Helgoland, sampling...
CATAGTCCAATCCGAAATCTTGAAACCCCATTCCCGCCTGTTTCCATTTAATCATTCCGTATGCATCATCGCGAAGGATGACAACGACTAAATCCATTTTTAATCTAACGGCAGTTTCAAGTTCCTGTGAGTTCATCATGAATCCACCATCTCCACAAATTGCCATCACTTTTCTGTCGGCATGAACAATCTTTGCACCCATTGCTGAAGGCAAGCCCGCACCCATTGTTGCCAATGCATTATCCAATAAAACGGTATTTGATTGGTAGGCCTTGTAGTTTCTGGCAAACCAAATTTTATAAACTCCATTGTCGAGAGCAATGATTCCATTGTCGGGCATGACCTTCCTGACTTCAGCTACTAAATGCTGCGGGATTATTGGAAACCTTTTGTCATCACTGCCTGTTTTAACGTGCACTTCTACTTCATCTTTGACACGTTGGAAATAGGCATCGTCCCAGTTGTCAGATTTTTCAACTTTGTCCGCCAGTCGATCGATACTATCGGCTATGTCTCCGACCACATTCAGTTGTGGAAAATAAACTTCATCTACTTTGGCCGAAAAATAATTTACATGGATTACCTTGGTGCCGCCCGGTGACATCAAGAAAGGCGGCTTTTCGATGACATCGTGACCGACATTAATAATTAAATCTGCGCGATCAATGGCGCAATGCAGGTAGTCTTCTGATGAAAGAGCCGCTGTTCCCAGGAAAGTCGGAACTCTTTCATCAACAACACCTTTTCCCATTTGTGTGTCAAAGAAATACAGCCCGGTTTTGTCTATAAGTTTTTTAAGTGCTTCGCTAGTGCGGTTTCTATTTGCTCCTGCACCGATCAGAATAAGCGGCATTTTTGCCTGCTTAATCATTTCACATGCTTTATCGATGGTTCTGCCATCAGCTTGGGGGCGACGGAAATAGACTTGCTCATAAGGCTGTGTGTCGCATTCCTCGGCAGCAATATCTTCTGGCAATTCAAGGTGAACTGCTCCCGGACGTTCCTCTCTTGCTATACGCATTGCTTCGTGGACTAAAACTGGAATATTATTGCCATGCACAATCTGTTTGGTAAATTTTGTCAAAGGCCGCATCATCTCCACAACATCGATAATCTGGAATTGTCCTTGCTTACTTTTCTTAATAGGTTTTTGCCCGGAGATCATGAGTACTGGCATTGCCCCAAGTTGAGCATAAGCCCCGGAGGTTACAAAATTGGTAACACCCGGTCCCAGAGTTGCAAGGCAGACACCTACCTTGCCTGTCAGCCTGCCATAGGTTGCCGCCATAAATCCGGCGGCCTGTTCATGACGGGTTAGGATTAATTTGATTTTTGATTCTCTAAGAGACTCAAGAAAATCGAGGTTTTCTTCGCCTGGGATTCCAAAAATAAACTCGACTCCATCATGTTCAAGAGAACGTACAAACAAATCAGATGCCTTCATGAAACCTCTCCTAGTATTTTTATATTGCTGTGTGGGAATATTTGGAATCAATTTACTTTATTAGTAAAGGGTCTTCAACCTAAATAAACTTTTGAATCACATAAGGAGAGGATAAGTGGGAGATACCTTCGAAGATAGGGCGATTCGGTTCAACCCAATAGCCCTGATGAAGAATAATCAGGGCTATTAGTAATTAATGCTGATGTTCGTTTTTAAATTTTATAGAAAATAATATGATCTCTTGTGAAAATCAAATAAAGAGATAAAACAATATTTATACCTACTATTGCAATTTATATAAAATCTAATAAAATAGATGTTAGGATCTTTTTATCTTTTATTGGTGATTTGTTGTGATATCTAAAACTTCAGAATACGCTCTTCGCGCGGTGGTGTGTCTAGCGCAAAGTCCGGATAAACCCCATACCACGGCAGAGATTGCCAAGCTGACCAAAGTACCCGAGCACTATCTATCTAAAGTTCTACTGATGCTTGCAAAACACGAAGTGGTATATTCGAAAAAAGGATTGCATGGGGGATATATATTGGAGCATTTGCCTGAAAATATTCCGTTGTTAAATGTGATCAACGCAGTAGACCCAATCAAGTATATTAAAACCTGTCCGTTGAAATTGAAAACGCATGGCACTAATCTTTGTCGATTGCATACAAGGTTGAATGATTCGATAGGTTTGGTCGAGGAAATGTTTCGCAATTCTACAGTTGGAACAATTTTAAGCGATCCCACAAAAAGTATTCCACTTTGCGAATCAAGTAGTAAATAGTTTTTAAGAATTCTTTTGCCAAAATTGCATCAGGTGAAAAAATTTCTCCCGTTATTTCCCCATACTCATTCGTGACCCTTTAAGATTAATTCACTCTAGTCCTTATTATGTGGGTTTCCAAAATATATAATTTTTCCAAGATTATTTTTTTTGCGAATAATAAAATAGTTGGAATAAACACGATAAACAGGGATAAAACCTTTGATGATACACTGACTGGAAAATCATTTAAACTCTGTTTATTTAACCTGACTTTGATCTTGGATCTGGGTAGGAATTTTTATCTTTATTCTATTATGACTTCTAATACCGATCCAAATAGTTTTTGACCGATAAATATTGAGCTTTTGGCCAAAGGAAATATTACATAGTGGATCCTGGCATATAAATGGTTCCCTCGGCCGTTTCGTGAGAATGGGTTTCCCCGCCTAATCCCAGCATTTTCGAAGCTTTTTTGGCTTCCTCCGGGGTTTTATAAATATGATCCATTATATTACTGCTATTGCCTGAGCCTTCTTCCTGCCGTGTTTCCCCTCCAGAACCTTCTTCGCGGTGGCCGGAGCCTTCTCTTTTTCCAGGATGTTGGCCCTTTTCAATCAGGCTCATCGCTTCATTCAGTTGCGAAAAAAATTTAGGTTTTTGAGTATAACCTTCAATGCGGCCGATTTCTTTTTCTTTTTTCGGGTCCCAAATTATGAAAGTGGGAGTTCCAAAAATTTCATCCACGCGTCCTTCGTCCAGGGCTTTTGCCATCCATTCTGGAAAAAGTTTGCCTTGAACTGGCACAATTTTTACAGGAAGGCTTTTTCCCAGAGTACTTGTTTCATATTCCGGTAAAACTTCTTCCTGCCATCGCTTAGAGCTTTGAGATTTTTCACCGCTGAGCACAAGAAGCTCCCGGGCGAATCCTGTATGGGTTAAAAAAGTAAGCAATAAAAGGGTAACGAAGAAAATCAATTTTTTCACAGTAGACACCTTAAATTATGAGAGAAAATAATTTGTATGAGTTTACTTATTTAATCATAAAAATATCACCTTGTCATCACTGCGGTTTAATGAGGGAAACTAAGAGAAATGCATTTCACCACTAATGAGTATTTGAAACAGGTGTGAAAAATTTGTGGGTTAGAAAAAGGAGATAATACTTGAAGATTCAATTGCCAAATAAAGCGATAGCGAATGAGACGGCCGAATAGATCACACAAAAGAAACAAGCAAAGAACGGTTTTTTGTAAATTTGTTTGATCATAATACCATTATAGCCTAGATTTTACATGTCCGGCCTCATTTTTTGGCTTTACCGTTCTATTTGACGGAATCACACAGGATTGAGTATTTTGATATTTTTTAGCATGATGATTACTTTACATATTGATAGCTAATAACCGTCAATATTTTGAAAGTTAAAGCAAATGATCTTAAGCAATAGAAAACAAAACTCTAAGGTTCTAAAAACGCAGTAGCATCCGGTAAAAATGGCACCACCAAGATCAAACCTATGAGTGCAATCGCTAGGTTGATGGCAACTTTTTGCGGTATTGATTCTAAATAAATTGGATGAAGAAATTCAGATATGGCTACAACTTATAGGCCAAGCCGCTGTTGTTCAAAAATTGGTGTTTAATACGACTGATACCTATAAACAGTTCAAAACTGATTAAGATAATCTTGCACAGAATCAGCGAAAGTATCGGTTTGTTTGTAGGCTTGCATTTCTGGCGGAAGAGCAGAAAGTGCTTTAGCGATTCGATTTGCAATCCCCTCGAATTTAACAACATATTTTAACTGACGCAAATGGATGCGGATAGTAAATAATATAGCACCTGTTCCTTTTAGCTTCCTGAGTGTTTGCCTTTCAACTCGTAACCACAAGTTTTCCCCTGCATTGACTGAAGTAATATGATTTTGAGGTCTCTCATCTATACTTTTTGTGCCATCTTGACGTAAAGACGGGTTGTCATGTAAAGACCAGTTGCGCCGGGAATAGATTTCATCAAAAGGCATTGAATCAAAAAATTTATTCGTAGGGACTTGGAGTTGTTCTTTATAAAAAGGTACGGGGGTATGGATAATATCCATAGTCTTCCCAAACTTTTCTTTTAAACTCCAGCGCGAAGGGAACGCAACACTTCCTGCCGCGAACCACCATGCTGATTTTTTTTCATCGGGTGGAAACATTATGATCAGATCCTCCTGAACTAATCTGGCTGCCAGGTCCAATGGGTGTATTCCATTTGTCTTTATATCTGTAGACCATTCATCCCCATCAAACATTTTATGAGGTTTAAGCTTTATAGTATTTTCCCCTCGCGCATATAATTCAGGGTGAATTGCAGGCAAATGTTTCAGCATCAAATTAAAAACTTCTGTTGAAGCTGTCATGGCAGAAGGATCGGCCATAAAAACATTCTTATGATAATTGGCAAGAAGCTTTCTTTTTTCTGCTATTTGTTGGGCCCGTTCTTGGAGATCAAAAATTTCAAACCATTCGGCTTCGGGTATTTTGAGTAATCCCATTGATAAGCGAAAAGGAGGATTTTCGAACGGGAAGTGAGGAGGTCTCTGTTGTTTGATTTTACTGTCGTCTTTCATCGAAATATTATCTTAAATTTTTTACTGATACTTAATGAATATCTCATTCAAAGCAAAGAAGCTCATGACTCATTAGGTGATCCGCTAAGGAATTGACAATTGTGCGTGTGGAAGACACTAAAAATGAAATCTTAATGGACTCCTTCCAGGTTTTCTAATTCCAACATTTTTTCCCCTTTATAAAAGATTGACGGGCAAATCTTGGTAGAGCTACAAGCCCCATTCCTCGAAAAGCCATTAGCTTCTGAACTCTGGTGTCTTAAGTTTCGATGATCACGTCAAGATTTATTTGTTTTGTCTTGAAATAGTGATCCAGGTCATGGCGACGTTTGCTGAGAAATGTAGGCAATAAAGAGGGTTGTCCCTGGACGTTGATGGTTGTAACGACGGACCCAAGAATAAACGGATATGTGCCGAGTTGCTTATCTTTCAATAATTTATTCATGAGATAGCCTTTAGAATATTTTTTCTTGCATCGAAGGAAAATAAAAAAGGACTCACCGTAAATGGCAAGTCCTCTCTTTACTTATAGGGAAAGAATTCAGTGCGTGTCTACTTTGAACCTTCGACTTATTTTTCTAGAAACTTTTGACTGCATTTTCTAAATCTGAATTGGCTCCATTTGCTTGCTGCTCTAGGTCTTTATTAAGTTCGGACAACTTGCTCCCAGATGTATTAGGGTTTTGTAATGAGAGTCCCATATTCACATAAATTTCTTGCATGGTGTTGACTTTGCCTGATATTTTCTTGGCCATTTTCTGACAATTGTTTCCTTGTTGATTTGCTTCCTCGATCAATCCTTGCATAATCCCAACTCGGCTACCCAGATTATGTATGAGAATATTAACGTGTCGATTAAACCTATCTATGCGCGGGTAGTTTTGTGACTCCTTCCCAGTTGCTGCATCTATAACATGCTTCATCTGCCCATGAATTTTCTGAATTTTAATATCATTGTCTATCATTTTTTTTGCTATATCTTTACAGTTTTGATTAGCTTGTGCGTACGCCATTGTTCCAAGGCATAGAATAAATAATAAGCAAAACATGATTGAAAATTTTTTGATCCTCGGCATGACTCCCCCAAAGAAATAAGTTGAAAATAGATTTAGATAAACGTTGTTATGATAGTTTGATTCTATACTAAAATTGAACAAAAATCAGGTGACATTAATAAATAAATTTTTTTTTCTACTCATGTAAATTGGATGCCAAACTGCAAAATGGCGTGCCCCATTAAGTAGCAGCTCTTTTTAAGTTAGTATTTCTACTTTTGGTTTTATCGTTACAGGAGCTGGAGGTTGATAGTTCATTGAACTGTGCGGTAGGGGTCTTTTTTTAATGAAAGTATTGTTTAACGACTGAGGCTGTGTCACGATGAGCTACTTGTTGTTTATCCTATGTCGAGTGGCAAGCGTGACGGATAGATCAAAACTGCAAGACCATTAGAAACCACACCTCGCGGTTTTTTGCTGCAAGGTAGGGAGGAGATTAGTTGGATGGATAGACCGGAAGAGCTCACTGACCCGCAGAGGTTTGATGAAATAATGGAAAGAATAAATACAAAACTGGCAATAAGTGCCATTCCTCTTCGAGAAAGGGCGCTCATGGCGCAGGCTCTTTTGGGGGATGAATTAGACTACGATATCGCAGAAGATGACAGTGTGTATCCACTGACTGTAGAGTGGTACCGAAAAACTTTTCCAGGCGAAAGAATTTAAATAAAACTGCATGGGTTTAGATTTTTAAATAGAAAATCCAAGTTCATATTTTTTCGTTGAGGACAAAAAAGGGCTTGCAGCAAACGTGGTAAATCCTTTCTTAATGATCGGGGCGAGGGGGTTCTAACCTTGGGTTTTAAGCCAATAGACTATTTACAGAATATAACCCTGGCTTTGAATGAGATTATTTGTTCTTTGATTTTGCTACCATATCGGCTAATCGTTCCCCGAGGATATAACTGATGTTGAAGTTAAGTTTGGCTACGATGTTCGGGAAAAACTTCAGGTCTTTTTGCATACGTTCATAATCAAACCGCAATGCCGATACTTTCTTTGTAGCCACCACATTAGCAGTTCTTTCTGTTTCGCGTATATAACCCACCTCACCGAAAATCTGTCCAGGCTTTAAGATTGCCAATGTATGTGTTTCATTGCCATCTCTTCTAATGACTTCTGCTTCGCCTGAAAGAATTAGATGCATATTGCGTCCTATTGTGTCTTGTTCTACCAACAGTTCACCTTTTTCAAATTCATGAAGTTCAGAAATCAAAATTGCCTTGCGGCGCTGATAATTGCTCATGTTTTGAAGTAAAGGGCTACCATCAAGCACCTCACGGTCAATCGACATAGAAAGTATTTGGTAAAGTCCAACAAGGCGAATTCGAGTCATGATAATCGGAGTGACTAACAAGTTTGCAAATATCGAAAACAACATGGTTGCGGCAGCCAATGCACCAAACTGCGCAACAATAGTAAAATTTGAAAAAATTAAAATACCGAAACCAAATGCGAGCGCGATACTTGATACGATAAGAGGAGTAGCTTCGTCGTTTACAGCAGTATTCACTGCATCATCGTAATCGGAGGTGCGACGACAAAGCTCATTGTACCGTGCCAGCAAATGTATGGTGCCATCTATCGCAATGCCAATAGCAATCACTGCGACCATTGCTGTGCCAGGATTTAAGGGGATATCAAGGTATCCCATAATGCCAAACATCAGGGCAATAGGAATGATTGCCGGTACAAGAGCGATGAGTCCGCCTTTGAAAGAAGTAAACATGATGGACATGATCAGAAATATTAATGCCATCAACAGTGCCAGGGCTTTAACCTGGGCCGTCATTAAACTTTCAGCAGCTTTATTGACCATCAAGTTTTCGCCTACTATGAAGAACTTCATGTCGGGACCTGCTATTTTTACAATGACCTCTTGGAGTTCTTCAATATATTGGTTAAGCGTGTGTGAGTCTGTGATGTTATGTCGAACGACAATATTGGCGCGGCGGTAATCATGGCTTACATAATTATCCAGATCACCACGATGTAAAAACATTAAATATTGGGCAACTAGTTGCCGGCTTTCCGGTAACGGATTTTCGGGAGAACCGCCACGAAATTCATGGTTTAAAAACTGCAGGTGATCGGCCAGAGATATGCTGCCATCATAAACACCCTGATGTGTTAGGAAGCGCTGAATGTCAGCCAGCTTTTGAATGTTTTTAGGCTTCTGAAATGCTTTTCCCTGTTTAGATTCGAGCGATATGAAAAATATTTTTATTCCCGCCAGGTCTTCATGGATGCGTTTGGCATCCTGTATCAAAGGACGATCACTTGGAAAATAAGATAGAGGGTCATTGGTGACATATAACTTGGACGCTTGAAAAAGAAAAAAAGCGCAGAGTATTGCCGTAAAAACCAATATTGATATAGGAAAACGTACCTGGGAATATCGAAACAAGCTCATGATGAGATCAGGCAGGCTATTCCTTTCCATATCTTTTACAAGAGAGGTGCTCTCATCTGCGCCAAAAATGGACAGCATGAGTGGCATAACTAGAATAGTGATGAAGCCATTTGCCAACATCGCAAAAGTAGCCGCAAATGAAAATTGTTGTATTAACCCAATGTTGCTGAACAGGTTGCTGGCAAAACCCAGGGTTGTGGTTAATACAGTAAGCGCCATTGGCAAACCAATATGTTTTGCCATGTATTTAACGGCTTCTCTTCGTGAGTTTTTTCCTGGGTTCTCTTTCAATCCGCGTAAAAAAGCAGACATCATATGAGTGTCTTCTGTAGATCCGATAACAATTATCAATGAAGGTATCATTGCACTTAGAATGTTAAGAGGAACACCTATCCAACCCAACGCTCCAAAAGTCCAAATAATTGTGATCAGCGAAGTTACCAACGGCACCATGGCCGATAACCAGCTACGCATAAAAATTAAAATCGATACAACAAGAACCACTACGGATAGCGGGCCGAGCAATATAAAATCTTCATACAAACTGTTTTTTAATTCGGCATTAATTCGAGGTGGCCCAACTTGCGCTATTCGTTCAAAATCTGAGCGATGAGTTTCAATTTGTTCTTCGAGTGTCAGATGAATTGTACGGCTGAAATTATTGCTGTCTTCGGCATCTATCACGGAAACCATCATTGCGGTGACTTCTCCGTTTTCTGAGAAAAAATTACCCTGATAAAGAGGATTCGCTAGAGCACTCTTTTTAGCATCCAATGCTTCCTCTTCCGTTTTTGGTGATGCTGCTAGTAAAGGGCGGGAAACAATCTTGCCTCCTTTACCCTTTACCGTATGTAAGGTGAACAAACTGTCCACACGATTGACCCCATCAATCTTTTCGATAGCAAAATGGAGTTCTTCTATTTTCGCGAGTTTTTCAGGTGTCCAAAGGTTAGCGTCCTTTATGTAAATAATAGTTTTATTGTCTGTGCCAAACTCTCTCATAACTTTTTGATAGACCAGGCGAGATGGGTCATCGGCGGGTATCAAACTGTCAATTCCAGTATCAATCTGCAGTCGTTGCAGTCCTGCTGCGGTAAATATTGTAACCAATAAAAGAAACAATCCGACAAAGGCACGATGCCTGTAACCCAGCATGTATATTTGCTCAATCACTCGGTAGTTTCCTTTTTATCAAATGGATCGTCTGTGTCTATTTCTTCAGTAGGTTCAATGTGGGGATAATTCTCATACAACCATTCAGCAGTAAATATTTCTAAAGGAACATAATCATGTGAAAAAATACGCCGCGAGGTCTTGATCAATGATTGGTGTTGATTTTTCATGTTTTCCATGAGGATCATATTGGCACGCAACATATCATGGTCAACTTCCTTAAGGTCATGATGACTCTGTATACGGGCAATACGCCTGTGCTTGTCAAAATGGTGAGTCAGTGTGATATATAAATTGTCTTGTTGAATAAAGTGACGACGTAATATTCGATCTTTTGTTGATGTATTCTTGGCCTTATAAACGTCAAGAACAAAATATTTGACCTTTTCAACCTCTCTATCATCACGACGCACATAGCGGTGATCTGATAAAATTTCACCGGTCAGATTTTCCACAGAAAAATCGGTTCCAAGAAAGTTGTCTCCATTTCCCTCGTCAGAGCTTTCTAATAGTTGTTCTCCATAGGCAGGCAAGTAAATATATTTATTAGTTTTACCATCAGGCTCACGATTGGCTAGTAAGGCAACCCCTTTTACTTCCTGCGGATAATCAAACAGCAGTAAAAATCTCACCGTGCCGTCTTCTTCTACTCGAGAGTATCGTCTGGCTTTGCGTGTATCTTGCTCGCCGTACCGATCCACCAGAATCATGGATTGTTCTTCATATATATAGGGGAATTGTTTATGCCGCTTATCTACCTCTTCCATGATTTCGGCACCCGTCGTTTCACTACTGGTAAAACCGATACATTCCTGTAAATGGGAAAGTGATATTAGCAGTGAGAGCAAAAAAAACAGTTGGCTACGAAGTAACAATTTCATAGTTATAAATTTTGGTGTTTATTTTCCTGCGTGATAATTGTTTTTGCAATACGTTGGCAGAGTTCGCCATATAATTCGCGCATGGCAGATACCATTTGTTCGTAATCTCTTTCTTTAATGATGTCTTGACCCTGTAGATTTGCGCTGAATACACCCAAAGGCTTTGATTGAGTCCCTTCGGAAAGTTGCCAACGAGCAACAAGACTTACCTTTTTGTTGCTTTCCATTTCAAATTGTTCGATATGAACTTGTACTCGGTAGACAGGCAATGATGCGGAACGGTTCAACGGTGTTCCTATGTCCAACGTCGACAATAATGCAGAAAGGTTTCTTGACATGGTACGCAAAAGATTTTTGCGTAAATTCTCTCCCCATTGATCGCTTTCTGAAAACTCAAGCTGGCTTTTGCTGCTTCGCGTTGCTATATGGAAGCGTTCCAGATACTGGGGGATATTGAGACTGATGATTTCTATGCTTAGAGGGTGATCAGATTGAAACGATAGGGTAGTGTATTCCACCGGATCAATCAGGTAATAGCGTATTGGAGTAGTAGAACTGATGACTCCCGAACAGCCACTTAACAGCGACGCTAAATATAATGAGATAATTATTTTATATAAAGGGCTCCGCATATCATTATTCTCCTTTAGCATTTCTGTCCTTGCCAAAAATCAGTTCCTGGGGATTGCGTTCAAGGGTTTCAATCAATGATCGGATAGCCCGTGAAGTTTCTTCAAATTCCTTGGTTAATTCGATCAGATTGTATTGAATGGGTGAATTGGGTTCCATCATCTTGCTAGTCTTATCTAGAGTTTGGCTTAGATTTTCCAGTGCCAGATGGCCAGCAGCAATAGCTTCTTGTATTTTTGAGTTATCCACCTTCAGCATAATGCTTTTAAAGTTTTTCAATGACACTCGAATATCCTCTATCGATTCGGTGATGCCAGGAGACGTGATTAGCTTATTCGCGTTATCGGCTGTGCTAATCATGCTGTCTATAGCTTTGTTTGCATTACTCAGTGTTTGGTTGGATTTGGTAATTATTTCACCAACATTGCTCAATGTTTTCGATGCGCTTGCAATTAAATTGGTATCATTCACTTTTTGCGTGATGTTCTTAAAATTTTTCAATGCGATGCGAATGTCTTCAATAGCTTCGGGGATACCTGGTGCCGAAATGAGAGTATTAGCGTTGTTGATGGCTTTGTCGGCACTATTTATGGTTTTATCTACGCTGCTAAATGTTTTCGTAGCGCTTGCAATCAAATTGGAATCATCCACTTTTTGCGTGATGTTCTTGAAATTTTTCAATGTGATTCGAATGTTTTCTATTGCTTCGGGAATGCCAGGTGTGCCAATAAGCGTGTTCGCACTTTCAATGGCTTTATCCGCATTATGCATTGTCTTATTGGCGGTCTTAATGGTGTCGATCAATACCGATGTGACCTCTTTAATATCGACGGCATTTAATTTTGCCAGTAAATCTTCGGCAGACTGAGTGATGGCTCCAAAATTGGATGTGGGTAACGTCGGCAATTCAGGGTAGGGGGTGTCGCTTCCACTTAGATTAATTGGCGATCCGGGATGCATGTCGAGTTCGACAAATAACTGACTTGTTAACAGACTCCCCGTTTGCAGGCGTGCTCGGAGTCCTCGTTTAACCAGTCTCTGAAGTGCTTGATGGGATTGGTCCATTTCTTGATTCCCGCGCTCGATAATTCTTTGAGGTTCTATCTCTATTAATACTGGGATGCGGAAAGAGGTGCTTCCGCTATCAAACTCGAGCCTCACATCTAAGACGGTGCCAACTTTTATTCCCTTGAACTCTACCGGCGCACCAAGGTTCAAACCGCGTATCGAACTATCAAAGAACATTATGAACTTAATTTTTTTTGTGTAAGCATGCTTCTTGATGCTTTCATAACTTTCATGCAATGTGAAAACCAGTTTATCAATATCGGTGGTTGCTTGTTCCAGCGTTTCGGGTGATTCAAACGCGATGCCCCCAAACAACATTGACTGGATGGATTCTGTCTGAACCTTGAATCCATCAGCCCCCATTGAGACATTGATGCCACTTACGTTCCAGAAATTTGTATTTCCACGAATAAGCTGATCAAAGGGATCTTTTATAAAAGTATGAACATAAGTACTCTTTCGATCGTTTCCCAGTTCATATCCCAAAACTTCACCTGCAAGTAATCCTTGATAATAAATAGGTGAGCCCGTATCCACTGAACCGAGTTTTTGCGTGACAAGCGTGATCTTCTTTCCCTGCTCATCAGACTTGACCACGGGTTGTTTTTCCAGGCCAATGAAATGCAATTTAGAGGCTCCAGTTCCTGGCTCGATTTCAATGTAGGCACCAGAAATTATTGTGCTAAGGCCCGTTGCTCCACGCAGACTGAGCTGAGGCTTGACAACCCAGAAGCGGGTACTTCGACGTAGAAATTTTTCCGATCCCTCCATGAAATCCACCGTTAGGATGATGTTCGAAAAATCGTCGCTAAATTTGATTTTCTCAACGACACCTATATCGACATTCTTGTACTTGATTCTGGTTTTGCCAACTTCAATTCCTTCTGCTGTTTTAAAACTGATTGTGGCACGTGGGCCCTGTTCGGAAAGGGTTTTAACAATCAACCAACCTCCTACAAGAAGGGTGACCAATGGAATTATCCAGACGATGGATAGGCCTGATTGTTTGCTGACTTGTGGGTTTGAGATTTCCAATTTCTTTATTTTTTATTGTTGTTTCTCTTTTATATTATCCCAAATCAAACGCGGATCAAAACTATGTGCTGCAAACATGGTGATGACGACAACGCCAGCAAAGAAAATAGCACCTATTCCAGGACGTATTGTTGACAAAGAATCGAGTCTGACCAGAGAAGATAACAGTCCTATCAGAAAAATATCCACCATGGACCAAGCCCCCACCATCTCGGTTACACGATATAGCAAGGTTCGGTCACGCGGGCGCCATATGGATTTTTTGTGAACACTGATCAATAAAAAAAACAGGATGGTTAATTTCATAACGGGAACAACAATACTGGCCACAAAAACGATCATCGCCAAGCCCCACATTCCAGATTCAATTAAATGCAATACACCACTCAGAATTGTACTGGGTTCACCCTGACCAAAACGAATAACTGTCATCACCGGATAAACATTGGCCGGAATTAGCAGTATCAAAGCTGATGCGAAAAGAGCCCAGGTAGCCTCTATACTGTTGTGTTTCCTATGGTGGAGGGGAGAGGTGCACCTATCGCAGGTTTGCAGTTCGCCTGTGTGTAGACTAAGAAAACCACAAGTGTGACAATTTAAAATTTTACGGCTGGCGATATCATCATGGGATATCCCCGAAGATTTATGTTTAGTTGATGACCACAAATCATGCGGATCAAAACTTGCCCGGGCGGCGGTATAAACAACAAGCAATAGAGCTAATGCAATCAGGCTCGGACCCGTGATCACATTTGCCAGGTCCTGTAACTTAACAATGGCTATCAAAACCCCCAACATGAAAACGCCAACCAGACTCCATGGACCGATGCTGTTGACGATCCGGTATACCTGTGCCATGAAAGGTGCAGCGGTTCCCATGCGCGCGGGGATAAGTAAATAGAGCATACCTGTAATCACTATGAAGGGAAACAGGATGCTGGTTAGAATGATAAGCACTCCCAGTTCACCCATCCCGAGTTCATACATTGCCCAACCACTGGAAAATAGAATATTCTCAACCACTCGACCCCCCAACTCCAGAGATAAGAATGGGAACGCGTTGGCTATTAAAAAAAGTATTAATGCTGTGAAATACAGGGCTAAACTACGATTTAATGAATCCGGAATATGACGGTAGAGTAAACTCCCGCATTGCTGGCACTTAGCCTTTGCTCCTGCCGGGATCAATTCATAAAAATAGAAGTGGTCGCATTCGTGACAGGCGATGATTTCTCCGGCAAGGTTGTTTGCCATCATTTTCTCCACTTCCAGGATTAGAACCTTAAAAAACTGTTTTCGTGGGAGTTGTTAATTTTGAGTTTGAAAAGTTATATGGGCTGTCGGAATGCTAGACAGAAATGTCTATTAAGTCAATAGAGTAAATGATGTTAACTGGAAATGCTAAGATACTTTCGCATTTATTGTAAACAATTTCTCAATCACTCCTTTTACAAGTTTAATTTTTAAAGAGAAAGGTTTTATGTCGGCAAAATCTTCAAAAAAAGCTATCTATGCAGCCCTTGCAGGAAATGGGATGATTGCACTAACCAAATTCTTTGCTTCTGCTTACACTGGCAGTTCGGCAATGTTTAGTGAAGCCATTCACTCTGTTGTTGATACTGGAAATCAAATACTTCTACTCTATGGTATTAAAAGGTCAGAGAGGCCTGCAGACAAAACTCATCCTTTCGGATATGGGATGGAAGTTTATTTTTGGAGCTTCGTAGTTGCCATATTGCTTTTTGGTCTGGGTTCGGGAGTTTCTATTTACGAAGGGATTAGTAAAATTCAAAATCCTCACCCGGTGACAAATCCTTTTGTAAATTATATCGTGATCGGCTTTGCCATAATTTTTGAAACCATTGCATTTTCTGTCGCATACAGGGAATTAAGAAAAACAAAAGGATCGCAGAGTTTAATTAAAGCAATAAGAACGAGTAAGGATCCTACAATTTTCACCGTGCTGTTCGAAGATTTTGCTGCATTACTTGGTTTGATGGTGGCCGGTTTGGCTATTTATTTGGGCGAAGTTTTAAATTTGCCAATTTTAGATGGAATTGCCTCTGTAATTATTGGACTGATTCTTGCGCTCACTGCTTCCTTATTGGCATTTGAATGCAAAGGTCTGCTATGTGGTGAAGCTGCTAATGATCAAATTGTTGCGGGAATAGAGGATATCGTAAAAGGCGAAACAGATGTTTTGTATATCAATGAAATTCTAACCATGCATTTGGGGCCGCATGATATTTTGCTGAATATCAGTCTCGATTTTAAAGATGCTATGTCATCAGGAAATGTTGAAACCACAATTTCTGAATTGGAAACTAGTATTAAAAGTAAGTTTCCAGAGATAAAGAGAGTGTTCATTGAAGCCCAAAGCTGGATGGCGCAAGACAAAGAGTAAATATAGTAATGGTGTATA